>WNEZ01001614.1_pt1 | contig 19015 bp, 10 predicted proteins | sample 5400521 | NCBI WGS metagenome assembly WNEZ01 (sample SAMN13153339, study PRJNA577476) | soil metagenome | isolation source: 120 cm saprolite under Douglas fir tree site 2 hole 1 replicate 1 | place: USA:California | collected 2015-04-18 | reverse complement strand
TCCTTCCACCCAAATCAATGGCAATATGTTCCACGGCTGGTCTCCTTTGCTTTTGCGCCAATGAGCGCGTTTGATTCTGAGGGACGCTAGCGCGTCACCTCGTGGCGACCGAGGCCAGCCACTTCATCCAATCTGTTTTGAAGTGACCACCTATGGCCGGTTTTCAGTGACCGCTGAGGAAACCCGTCACTTCGCACTTCTTCGAGATCGGCGTCGGTAGGGTTGCTGCTGCCTAGCAGATGCGGTTTGTCAATCCACCATGTACCCATCCGTCGGCCTTTCCCTTGCGTCTAAGGTGCGAATTCAGCGGGCGACAAAAACGCAGCTTTTGCGCGGTCGCTGCAATGACTGGTTGGCTCGCGCTGATCCCATGCTCGACGATCAATTTAGCGAGCTGCTCGCCATCAACAAGCTCAATCTTATGTTGCTCGCCGAACAACGCGCGGTGAATCGTTGCGGGACTCAGGTGGACGCCGCTACATCCGGAACTTGGCTCCAGCACCGGCTGACGGCGAGCAACGAGCACATGGGTATTCCAGCGTCACCGGCTCTCTCGGAGCTGTTCAATCCCGCCGAACCTACCGTTCTCTGATCCGATAGCCATATTCAACGCCGTCGAATTCGGCCGGCAAGATCTTGGCCAGTTGATCCGTCACGCGCTTCCGCATTTCGATAGCGATACCGAGCAGGGGGACTAGTTCCTCTCGTGTGATGGAATCAGGTGTCTGATGAGGGTAGAGAAGCTTTAGCAATCCGGCTGTGGTCTTTTTAACGGCGTCCTGATTGCGCCCGGTCATGTTTCCCATGTCAACCCAGGCGTTGACATGAGTTTGAAAGTTCCGACGCCGCAGCTCGGCAAAAATCTCTGCCATATAGTCAGTAAGCAAACCGTAACCGGTCGCGTAATTCTCCGGACGAATCTTCGGCATTTCCCATCCGGGGAGGTAAGCGTGAATTCGGTCGAGGAACGCCGGATCCTGGAGTTCAACCGTAAGAACCTGGAACAAATGCGCATAGCGAGCCTCAGGCCGACGCAGTTCAATGTTGGTTTCAATGTTGCCGCCGAGGACGATGGAACATGGTGCCGAGAACTCCTGGTCTCCCCGGCTGAACTTGCCAGTCTGCATGTAATCCTTGAGCACGCTGATACTCGCCTCGGCATCGTCGAACCGCGTATTGGCAACCTCATCGAAGAAGACAACGTGCTTGAGACCGACGACGCCGAGCTTTTTCGAAGCTTTGTTGTAGAACAGCGTTGCGGGTGTCGCCTTGCCGCCAGAGACCACGAACGCCCGACTGGACGTATTGCGGAACGTGTAGGTCTTCCCAGTCTCGCGAGGGCCGAGTTCTATTAAGTTGAAATTTGACTCGACGAACGGGACGAGCCGAACCAGCATCAACATCTTCACCCGAGAATCGAACCGCGATGGGTTGAAACCGATCGACTGCACCAGCAGGTCGAGCCACTCTTCCGTTGAAAACTCGGTACGCTTCTCTACGAAATCCTCGAGATTCATCCGAGTGTATTGCAGAGGAGTGAACTCTCGGATGTAGAACGGGTACTTGCGGCTCTTGATCTCATAGGTAGCATCGTACTCCATGTCCATGGTGCCCCACGCGCCGCTGGTCATGAGTACGTCGCCGTACTGTGCAAGGACCTTCTGAGAGACACGCACCGTGTCATCTCCAAGCGCGGGCACGTTCGCCCAATAGCGGTCTCTGGACTGATCGAGTCGTACTGTAAGTTGACCAAGCAGCGTGTACTGCCCGCGCTCTTTGATGCGGCTCTTTATTAGTTCCTTTTTTGCACTCTCTGAGTAGTGCTCCGAAAGAATCTTATCGATCTTGTGCTGCCCGGCTATCGGGTCTGTCGGGTCAACATACCGACTGACGAGGTACTCCATGACAAAGCGCGGAAACTCTTTGTAGGCTTCGTTCCATCGGGTCAATGGCTTGAGAATCACGCGGTCGCCAAGCACCTGCAATATTTTCGCGTCCAGTGGGGTGAGCTGCGACTGAGATGCTTGTACTTGTGTCATGCAAGTCTCGCGGTCAGACATCGTCGAAACCCTTCAGCGCGTCGGTCTCTAGCTTCACCGGCTTTGGCTTCACCTTCACGGGAATTGTTAGTAGTCCGTCCAGCGCATCGCGCCAGACGCCCTGCAAGTCGGTATGACGCAGCCACACCGTGATGGCGGTGACGGTATTGCCTGGATCTGGCTCGCGGTCACTTGTCTCCTTGTATCTCGCAAGGAAGCGCACTATTTCCGTGACCGTTGTAGCCGGCTGCAACCGGCTGCGCTTGGCCAAGAGCTCCTCACTGAGGTTATTTGATACACGGAGCTCACATTCAACTTCGCTGTTGCCGCTGTTGCGGATAGACACCGGCAAATCAACGAGTGTGTCTTCATCAGCTAGAATGACAATCGGCAAGTCAACTAGCTCTGCTCGCGCCACCTTAGACGTCATTCGCCGGAGCACAACCCATGGGACAACCACTTCAGCCATAGAGAGCCCACCATGCGCGTAACGCGTTGAATCCTTCCCGCCCTTCCGTCGAAACCATCGACGCCCCGAGGCCATCCAGATCTCGTGCTCGCCAACCGATACTGCGACGGCGCTCGGCATGGCGGCCGGGCCGAAATGCTCGACATAGCGCCAGAACACGGCCGCTTCGAGCGTTGTTCCGACTCTGACCGCCTCCGCTTCCGCGACTTCGACCGCATCGCCGGGCAACAATTCAACAAAGCCGTGATCAGAAGAGAGCACCACCGTGTCATTCGGTCCGATGCGCTTTAGCAGGTCATCGAGGATACCGCGAACGCCCTCGCTCTTGTTACCGACGATCTCTGCTCGAATCTTGTTGTTGAAGGATGCGAGGTCGCCGCCGAAGTTGTGACAGGCCTCATCAGAGACCTGGTAGATCAAAACATTGAGCGGCGCGGCATCTTTGTCGGCGAACGCCAGCTTCGTGCGTGACTTGGTGGTGTCCGCGTCGGTCACGAATCGCAGTTTTGATTTCGCCTCATGCTGCGTGAGGCCCATGTTGACAGCAAACAGCTGCTGTTCATTGTCTGTGTAGGTTCCCTTGAACCCCTTCCACTCGGCGGGCAAGGCTCCCGCCAGCAGGCCCGTCCGAGCATAGCTAGTGAAGCTTGGCAGCACACAAAAGAATGCTGAGTCGTGAATCTCAAAGAACTCCGCCATTAACGGCTTCACCACCGATTCCCAACTGTCGAACCGCATTCCGTCGAAAATCAAGACCCATACGCGGCCCTCCAGCGAGTCGGCCGCCACATTACCAACCGCAGCCCGAAGGAGGCCGCGCACGCTGCGTGCGCCTCTCGCGAACTGCTCTGGCGAAGCCTTCACGAAAGCAGCCAAACATTCATCGAGCTGACCGAGGCGCGCCAGTACTCGTTGCTTCAGAGAGAGCGGCGCGGGTCGCAACTCGTCCGGCCCGCCGAACAGATAGTGCTGGCCCTTTTCCAGCAAGTCGACATCGCCGCACGCCTCTAGGTCGTGATGCGCGTGCGACAGGTCAAGTTCCAGTCGGTGCTGGCCTTTGGCGATGTACCAGTCCAACAGAAAATCCACGTGCGGGAACGCAGGTAACTTTAGTGCGAGACGCTGCTCGATTCGATGTAGCCGCAATAGCAAGTTCAGCGCAGAGCGGCATTGGCGGGCACGTTCGGAAAGTGGTTCCTCAGCTTGAAGGAAGGGGTGGCCCTCCAGGGGCGGCACCCATGCGAGCATCCCCGCGTCAGGTTGGGTGAAGAATGCCTGAAGGGCGGCTACAAGTTGCTGCCGCAACACGGCCGCACTCCCCTGCTTGAGGAGCGCCGCCGGATCAAGAGATCCCTCCGCCGACGAGGGTATCAGCTCCAGTACCCGCTCCGCGCGCTTCGGCGTCAGGAATAAATCTGCGCGCTGGCTGAGCATGGCCCATGTCGCCGGCTGCTTCTTAAGCGCACTTACGACCTTGGGAGCTACCGTCTCCATTTGGGCCAATTGCAGGTCGGGCGGAAATAGCTGCAGGCCCGCAAGCTGTGTTGACGGGTTCTGCAACCCGGCCTGCCCAGCGAACTCGCGAAGCACGAGGTAGGCAGCCAGATGCTCTGGCTCGGCGTCGGCCCAAAACAACAGGGGTCGCACCTGATCCCGCGCCGCCTCGTGGATGACCTGTCGTAGGATTTCTGGATGCGGGCGAAGTTGTGGCAGCCCGAGCAACAGCCGCACCATATGCGCAACGAAGTCCGCAGGTACAGTCTCATCCGGCCAGATATCGGCGAGGGTCAGTTCAGGACAATGCGCGAGCAAGACCATCGCTGCAACCTGACCTCGACCCCAGCTATCTGGCTTGCCCCATCGTTGCGTCAACTTCTCGGCTGCTTCTTGAACGTGTTCTATGTCCGTCAGCAGTTCGGTCTTGAAACGGCGCAGCTCGCTCGTCGGAAAGCTAATCTTTGGCAACACACGACGGAAAAACGCCGTCACCGAGAGGTCGAGCGGCTCGCCCGCCTCATTCCGTGCCAGAATATCTGCGATGTAGGAAATATCGATCGGCTCTGTCTCCTCGTCACCGCGAGAAAGCACAATGACCGTGTCGCCCTTTGCTACGGAATCACGAAAACGCAGCCGAAATGCCAAATCGTCACCGCGAAACACGGCCAGCTGCCACTCGCGCCCGCCCTGGTCAACATGCGCGGGCTTATCCAGCACCTTGGCATCGGCCAAGAACCTATCTGAATCAATCACCAGGGCTACGCGAGTTCCCTTGTCTTGCTTGGCAAGCCAGTCGCTCAGTACCGCAGTTGGTAGGAGCATGCGCCAGCCCTACTTTTCGAAATCGAGAAGGATCTGTTTTGTATCGGGAGGCACGTTAGCACTCGATCGGTGTGCTTTCTCCGCCTGCCTAGCAAGACGCTGCGAAGCGATGCGAGCCTGTTTCTCGGCGCGGACGTATGCGTCGTCGGAAACGTGGTCACGCAGAACAGATTGGAACAACCGCGGGAGCAACGAATATGCCTCGCCTTTGTCGAAGCCGCGTAAAGCAGGCAATGCCTCTGCTTCATTTTCCTCAATGGCGCGGCACGCCCGAAACAGGACGTCGATCCAGCCACAGCGTTCCTCGTCGGTCGTATCGCGGTGCAGCGTGCCATTTACAAACCGCATCGAATCGTGCAGAACGCGCAAGGACCGATCGTCGTTCATTTTCTCTCGCTCGTCGGGCGTTGGTTCCCGCCAGCGGTTGCTCTCCGGGTCTCGCCAGAAATTGTCGGTAAGCAGATCCTCCAAGATGAGCGATTGGGAAACCTCGACGGGCAGTAGGCCCGTCGCTCGCATCCAAAGCGGCTTGAGTTCGCCCAACAGCAAGGACTTCTCCTGCAACCGGTGCCGGAGCCAATCGATGGCGCTCACCTCGTCAGTAACGGCAGATTCCTCCGCGAACAATCGGTCGCCGCTACTCCCGCCCACGGCCTCGCCGCGCAGATACCAACGCTGGCCCACTTTGCGGAAGTAACGGCTGCAGGCGCCTTCGATAAACGGCAGGTTGAGCCGCTGCACGCTGATCCCGCGCGGGATCAACGTGTTCATCAACATGCTGTTGATGGTCGCGGCGGTGCGGTGCTCGTCGTTGTATTTGCTAGGCTCAGCCTTGATGCGCTCCGGCAGTGTCTGGAGATGATGACGAACGGCCTCGACTACTTGTCGCTCCAAGTCGTGATCTTCGCCGACGACTTCCATGCGGACGACGGGGGGCTTATGCAGGTTGAACAAGACATCCTTGTCCACTACGTCCTCGACGCCTTCTGCGCCTTTGACCTGCTTGAAAGTCTTCTGCTCCTTGTCGAGCAGTAACATATTGACGATCTCGAAACCGGCCTGTCGGATGGCCTGCTTGATCGCCTCAAACACCGTACCATCCGAATTGTTGAACTCGACCGTCGCCCAGCGGCCCGGTTTGAGAACCCGGAAGATCTCTTTGAAAGCCGTCTGCATCAACCTAGCGTAGTCAGGGAGGCGCTTCGTGCCACCATCGTTCTTGCGATGAACGACAGCTTCCTCGGTGGCGTCGGTAACTCTGCCAAGCCACGCTTCCCAAATAAGGTTTACCTCTGAGTAGTAGATGTTCGAACCGAATGGTGGGTCAGTGAATACGTAGTCGATGCTGGCGTCTGGTATCTGTCGCATCGAACAGGCCGAATCGTTCCGAACTTTTAGTCGTGAATCGCCCATCACACCAGAAAGCCTGAGGTGGCTCGATAGACGGCCCTCAAACAGCCTTAGGACATTTTCCTCACGCGTGAGCGATGAGATGTAAATCGTACCGGTCTGCGGATCGCCTGCGCCAGAGGGCCTGAGGCGATTAAGCAAACTCGACCGCGTGACAATCGCAGTGAAGGCGAATGCGCACGCGCTCCTAAGACGAGCATCGCTTGTCGTAGAAATTGCTTCCCAGAGTAGCGCGAGCGCATGAAGATTCCGCCGCGTGAATAGGTCGGTGACGAAGTCGATCTTCCGAGCGGAGAGAGCGTTTCGACGGTATTGAGGACCCTTCCTGTCAAAGCGGATTGCTGGTAACCAAGCGTTGATCTTTGCGTCGTTGACTTCGTGGATCAAGTCGAGCTCACGCTTTGTGACCGGTCGCATCAAGGTCTGCATCACAAGGCGTTTAGCGCCGTCTCGGGATTGTATTGCAGCGTATTCGATGTTCGACTTCACGGCTATCGCCGGTTCACGCCTGACTTGAATCTTCTTCCATTTCAAACCACAGTGGGGACAGGCGAACGTCTCGCTCACTTCACCGCTCACCTGATTGACTGCTGCATCCCACAGCACGATGCTCTTTCCACAGCCGCGTGCTACGCGCTTCCTCGCCACCGTGGGCTTACCTGCGTTTTTGCCTCGCGTGCTGACCCTTCCGGTCGGTTCCTCGATCGTGAGGAAGCCTTCGCAGCGGTAAACGTCCGACCAGATCGTGTACTGAATTGTTGCAGGGACGCAGACCCAGTGGTGTACCTTGGCCACCTCAAGGCCGCCCCAGTCTTCGCCACGCGGCAGGTCGGTGACGGGATAGCCCAGGCGAGCCTCGACTTCTGTCTTGGTGAGCAGTTCCCAAGTCCTTTCCTCGCCGCCGAGAAGCGTGTGCACAGAGCCACTCGCGGGCGGATTCTTGAGGCGGCTAGATACGTCGGCATTGGCGGGATCGTACCAGTTCACTGCAGGCTCGTAGTGTTCAGTGCCGTAGAGCCAGTCAAACTTCTGCTTCACTGCCACCTTGATGCGATCGAACTCGCGCCGGAGCCCCTCGACATCAACGGGCGTATTGTAGTTGTAAGCGATGTGGCAGGCGGCAGGTGATAGATCGCTCAGGATGCAGGCGCGCGGGCCGAGTCGATCTCTGAATTCAGGGAACGATTCCAAGATATCCGCCGGGGGATCGGTACACATCTGCACGGCCACACCGGTCATGCCAGAGCCGCAGAACGGGTCCAGCACCAGGTCGCCCGGCTGCGTGTAGTGCAGGAGATAAGGAATGATGCTTCGTGGCGGTACCTTGGTGTGATACGAATGGGCGTTATAGATGGGGCCGCTCTTTCCCTCCTTGATGTCAGCGGCAAACGGCGGGCGCTCGTAGTTATCGGTGATTGGTTCGTACGCTCTTACGTGCAGCGCAAGGAACTCAGCGAGCGGTTCGTGTTGATTGGGTTCAAACATCATGCCTCTACCGCTGACTATCGATCATCATCCATCCGCAGAAAGACTCGCACGCGCTTACCTGCACCGTGTTTTGCCTTGGCATCCTTAAAGGCGTTTCTGAGCAAGCTGGTGAGCTTAGACACGGCGTCGTCTACTCGGTCTTCCTCGATCGCACCGATCTGTTGAATGGTGGGACCAAGCGCGACCGATTCCTGAACGATGTTCGCTTCCTGCAAGAGCTGCCGCAGGAACGCGGCGAGTTCGTCACTGATAACCCCGACCAGCTTATCAGCGTCCGCCGATTGAATGACTTCGAGCAAAGCCTTGAGATCTGCGCGGCCCTGCTCGCCATCGGCTTTCTTGAGAACGGTGGAGATGGATGCATCTTTCAGGTGCTGGAGCCGGTCCACCAACCCCCGGGCGACCGCCTGCGCGAGGCGATCGTGCGCTTGCTGCGGAAGCATCCTGACCGACGTCCACTGACACTTGGGACAAATGGCATTCATGCCTTGAACGTCGGCCTCGACGGCGTCAGGACAGAGCCACAAGGCGTCCGCCAGGATCTGAAAGTCACCCACAACGTTTGCTGTGCTGGAGAACGCGGGTCCGAGTTCACTGATGCTGTTCAATCGTCCAAGTGCAATCGCACGAGGGCGCAGGCCCTCGGCGGATATCGTCAGCTTGCTGAGACTCTCATAATGGGCGCGATGACCCTTTCGGTACGCTTGAATGTAGTCCTGTTTCCAGTGGTTGAACGACTCGAGCCGTACGTCAACCAAATGGGGCTGGGAGAATAAAGCCTCGAAGCTCAATGAATTGAGCAGAGTGTCACGCTTTGACGGCTGGTCGGGATTCAGCTCGCACGCCGCGATGAGATAATCGCGCGCCTGACTGATTTCCATGGCGTGGGCCCTGAGCGTGCGGGCCTTTTCGTATTCCTCATACGCATCCTTGAACTTCTGCGCGTCAGCGTAGCTCTCGCGGGCGGCGGCATCGAACTGCTGATAGGACTCTGTAGCCGCAATATTCCTAATCCGACCGCACACCTCGGCAAACGACTTAGAAACAGTGCCGCCGAGCTTCAAGGCCAGCGCCGCTATCTCCCTCTCGACCTCGGGCACTTCGGTCCTCAGTTTGCCAAGGATCGCGACGAGTTGCTCGTTGCGCTGGAGTTCATCATCGGGCGTGGCTGCGGGCTTTAGCGTGTTATCGAGCACGCGGGCAAAAGCTAGCACCTCGTCCCAACCCTTTTGGGCGGATGTGACGAGGCGGGCGCCGAGAAGGGCCTTGTCCAGCTGGGCGTTCCACTTGACGAGGCCGAGCGTGTGCGCGGTGAGCTTGTTGCCGGGAAGCGGCTTACCATTAGCGAGCTGGATCGAGGGGGACGGGTTGAGCGCCAACTCCCAAGTCCCCGAACGCACCAACGCAAACACGTAGAGCGAGACCATTTCTCGCGTGAGCGCGTACGGTGGACGGCAGAACGTGGTCATAAGGTCGGCAACCGGCTTGTCCGAAACGCCCGCGAGCGCCTCGCGCATCTTTGCCAAGGCTTGGGAATGATCGGCCTTGAATTCCGTCGGATGCGATTTGGTGGTCAATTCGATGCCGGGGCCGAAGTTCGTAACGGCGTCCTTTTCGGCGCTGGCGGGTTCCTTCGAGAACAGTCCTGCAAACAGCTTGCGCGCATCGGTGTCAGTGAAATCCTTCTTGAGATCTTTAGGGCTAAACAAAGGGATATCGTAAGCCTTCTCCAGGAGGAGGCCCGCAAGGGTTTCTTCTCGGTCCTTTAGCGCCGCAAACACCTGTCCGGCTTGAATCCCGTAGCCCTTCTGGGTGATGACTTTCCCGCGCCGGAACTCATCCTGTTGGCACTTCAGGATGATCTTGATGGCGTCACGCCGCTTGGCTTCGGCGAAATCGCGTAACGCACTTTGGTTTGGCGCGGGGCAGTTCTTCCTCATTTCTTCGGCGGCGAGCAGGTCGGCCAGGGCATCCCGGGTCTCAGGCGTGAGCTGGTCCGGATGGCAAACGGCGATTCGTGTGTCCTCGAGACCGGCGGCTACCTTATCGTCATTCTCGCTCGCCTTGGTGGTCAGGTAAACGAGTCGGAAATGCTGGTCTGTGTGTTTGATCCCATCTCCAAACTCGTCACGCCAGCGATCCGAGACAATGACCTCACCGCCGTACGCGACTCTATGAACGCGACGGGTCGAGGCGAAGGAATGGTGAGGCAGAGAGTACTTCGGAGCTTGATTACTTTGGCGTTCCTGAATCGTGCGCTGGTCGGGTGGGGCGAAGGAGACGAATAGTCCTCCATTTACCCCAAGCTCAGCCTGGGCCTCCGGTGTGATAACGCTCAAGTCCCAGAATAGCGACTCGAGCCATTTCTGGTCTTGCCGCTTCGCATCTTGTAGGTACTTCTTCTTGAGTGGAGCGAAAACCTTGCCTGGCTGAGCCTCCATCGCGCTCAGTTCATACGAATACACCAAGAGTTCCTCGCCACCGCGGGACTTCTTGTCTCTGCGTACCGGGAAACCGTTCTGAATCAAGACTTCGAGCAGTTGTTCTGCATGATCCTTCGCCCCAACGGCATCATCGTTGAGCCACGCGGCTTCTGCGACTTCCTGAGCTGTAAGCCCGTCGCGAAGATTGTCTGGCAAGCTCAGGATCCAGAGCAGGAGGGTTTGGAGGATGGCCTGACACTCGTCGCGTTCGTCCGGACCGACATCGAGTTCGTGCAACTGCTCAATGGCCACCTGAAGGTTGAGATATGCATCCTTGTAGTGTTCGTGGTTCAATCCTTTGCGGAGCTCGTCCGTGTCGATGATGTCGGCAAGCGTGATTAGTCGCTTGCCACTAAGCAGCTTGGTATTCGACAGCGTCTGCCATGCCATGCGGATGGCTGAACGCGCCGTGGGAAGATTGTGCTTTTCCGCGTTCTGTGTGATGCGCCGCATCACCTCAAAGCAGCGAGGTTGGAATGGGAAAATGCTGGTGAAGGCGTCAAGGGAGATGTTCGCCTGCTTGATGAACTTATACTCCTTGCGGCAGTAGTCGTAGTAATCCTTGATATCGGCCGCTGCGCCCTTCTGGATGTCCCGACTCCGGAAGGTGACGATTTCTCCGAAGTCCGCCTTGTTTTTGTCGGCCAACAGATACAGCGGCACAAAGCGGTCGCCTTCACCACCGCCTGAAAGCTTCTGCGGCATGTCGCCCTGACTAGCGATAATAGTGATGATCTTGAGGTGTTGTGTAGGAAGCACGTATGCCAGCGTTTCGAGAACCTCCTCGTCTTCTACGTATGCAGGCGTGCCGGACGGGTGCCTGTCCTGCCACGAGCGAAACTCGTCCACGACGAACACGATGCCTTCGTAGCCGCCCAGTTTCGTGACTTGCTCATAGATGTAGGCGAAGCGTTCCTTGAACTTGCCGCGCAACCGACCTTCTGGAAGTCTCGAGCGCACCAACTCCTGGCCGAACTTCTTAGGACCTTTCTTCGAGCGGTAGTCTTCCGGAGAGCATTTGTGCTCCTTCTCGAAGAAGAACGTAGCGCCTGCTTTTTCAGCATCCGTGGCTTGGCTCTGATACCACTGAGCGGCTAGTTCGGCACTGGTCACGTTGACCTGCGCGTCCAGAGCTGGGGCAAATGTCTTGATGCTCTCACGGATTTGCTCCTCAAACACGCGCATTAGACTGTCCCCGTCGCCGGACTCACCCATGCCACGAAGGGAGAACGCCACAGGGAACCACTTTTTCTTCGAGAGCGTCTTGCCGTAGTCTTTCTTCAGTTCTTCATCGCGCAGATGTTCCCAAACCTTCAAATCCTGCCAGACGAGCAAGTCAACGAGTGTCCCGAGGAAGTGCGTCTTGCCTGCGCCGTACTCCGCCTGAACCCAAAAGCCCTGACCCTTTTCGTTGACGATGCACTCGAGGATGCGCTTGATGTGGCCACGTAGCGCAGCAGTCACGCGGTACTCTGAAACTGTTCGGACCGCCTTCTCGCTCTGAATGATATCGGTCAGGGACGGAGTGGTCTCTGGCTCCGGCTTGACGGTAATGATCTGCCCGAGTTCGCGCATACGATTCATCCCTTGGCCACGTAGACTTCGGTGACCATGCCAGGCTCTGCGAAATAACTGACTAATCGCTTGGCATCACAACGTATCTCGTCAGGCCATTTTAACGGCTCCGGTATGTCCTCCATCAGCAGCACGACGAGCGTGTGCGAGCCAACGAACCAATCGTAGAATTCTTTCAATCCGGTTTCGTATCGCGCCAAGAGACCAATTGATTTAACCACCAGGATGGTCCGGCAATCAGGCCCCTTGGGAATAGTGCGAAGCCGTTCCCGCAGTTCCCGATGCAACTCATCTTTCGTGGCTTCGTCGTCTATTGGAAGATTTTCCGGCTGGAACAAGTCCAGGACGTCAAGCGTGACGTACTTGTTGGGACTAAGGGTGGCCACAAGCAACTTCTCAGAGCCGAGCCAGAGAAGAACATCCTTGTCCCAAGTCTGTTGCCGGACAAGAGTCTTGAAGTCGGCAATTCCCTTCAAAGGCGAACCCTCTTCTCAAGTAGCTCGTCAAATGCAAAACAGGTCGTTAGTTGCTCCAATTGGTCGGCGACGACGTACTTGGCAATGACCCCAGCGGCGTCGGCTTCGCGCAGCAGACTACGAACCGCGTCCTCGGACTTGTAGCCGAGCAACTTCCAGAACGCGTTGGCGAATAGCAGCCTCAGTTCCACAGTACGCACTGATTTCGGTGCGAACAAACGGTGTAGCAGGATCAAAAAAGAAGTCTTCTGCGGCATAACCGGCGTGAGGCGATCGGGCCTGCCCCTTGCCCGTTCAAGAAAGCCGAGCTTCTTGAGGTTGGTCTTTAGCCGTTCGCGAGTCTTTTCTGACGGAGCCTCACCAAAATAGTCGGCGAAGAACTTGTCAAAATAGATCGCCGGGATGGCAATCCCATTCTCGAGCGGGAAAAGGGCTTCTGTGACGGTGGCTCCCATCACTGGTTCCTGCTGCAGAAACGACCAGCGCAACAAATCGCTCAGGATGTCGTCGTCTTTATAAGCAAGCCACACTCGCCGCAGGATCCCGTCAATCCCGTCGCTGAAGAACCACCTTGTAATCGATTGGACGTAGCGGCGGCGTGTCTCAACGCTGTTTTGACTGAGCTTTCCGACCAGGACATCCTGAAGCTGTTCGAGCGACTGGCAGTCGACTGACACCTTTACAGCCAAGGAGCCTTCCGCAAGCAGAACATCTTGAATTGTCCTCACTGCGCCGACAGCTCTCGACTCGACTGTAGGCTGGCGCTCGTTTGCTAACGTCAGTTCTATTTGAACAGTACGAGGCTGATGGACAGGTGCGGTAAGCTCGAAGGGTACGTGGGAATGAAGCTCGCGTGCAGGGTTCCGTTGCGCCTCGGTCGCAGCCACACTCTCTTCGGGCCGTGCTGCGGCGGCGGCGCTGCACCTGCGCGTGATCCATTCCACCAACTTCAAAAGCGTCACGGCGTCCTTCATTCCGGTAAGCTGACTTAGCTCCTCTGGCGCTGCTGATAACACGCTGTCCAGAGATCCAAACCTTTCGATGAGCAGGGCGGCAGTGCGCCGCACATCCGGCCCGGAGACAGCAAATCGCAGTAGCAGCTCAATTGCACCCAGATCGTCCGACGCTGGAGCAGGAAAAGCAGCCGTCTGACGCGGACAGTCAGAATCGCGGTCGCTTCCACGTTCAGTCAGAGGCTTAAGATCGACACCGGACACGGTCACTCCTGAAACGTACAGACACTCAGTGTCACGGCGGCGCTCGCCTGCTGGACTCGGCACAGTCTTCATCACGCGCTGTTCGCATCAGGCCCATGGACAACTCGCGTTTCAATATCACGAAGCTCAGATGAAGGGGCAATCGTGCGGCAGCGCAGCCCGTCCTCTTGTGGGTCGCGAAGCCTACACCTCGACCTAGAAGGTCCGTGCAAATGGTAGGATCTGTGTATTCCCGCGATTCCGATCGGTGAATTTCGGCGCAAGCGGATCACAGATTCCCGGTCCGTGACGACGCTGGTACGTGCTAACTTCGCCCGCTCATTTCGGTCCGTCAAGCAAGCTGAGCGGAGAGTCGATTCGGAAAAGGGGAGTGACGCATCGCCCACGGCAGCATCCCAGTTATGCTGCTTGTTGACTGGTGACGATGATCGAGCGAGCTTATATCGCTACTCCACTACCTTGCTGCAAGTTCCAGGATGCACTCCCAGACGGCCAGGGATGCTGGCGACGTATTTCCTCGGACGTGGCCGGGGCCCCGGGCCATGATCGGGGGTTTGCACCTGACCCGGACATACTCCCCCACGCATGTCGATGAGCCGGGAAATTCCCGCGGCTCGACAATCGGGGTCCGGAGATGAAAGTCCTATGGGTCGAAAGCCGCCACAACTGGTCGCTCAACCAGGTACACCAGCACTCCGGGGATCGACAAAGCACTGACCAGCCGTGGCTCAAAAGATTCTCCAGAGAAGCGAAGTGGGGGCTTCGCAACCGTACTGGAAATTGTTCTTCGAGCCGCTGCCCGGGAAGCCTCCCTCGAGCCACTTCATACAATCCGCAATCTCTAGCGCTCATCAATCTTCCCAAAAATGAACTCCCTAGACAGTTCTCGATACCTGCAAAACGCATTCGCGAGCACCATCTGTCGCACGGTTCGGCATTCGGGTTCGAAGAGGCGTGGGCTCGCGACAACGATACAAGCGCACTTAGCGCGCGATGTTGCAACATTGAATCGGTTTGGGCTGTAGAGGAACTCCATTCCCCTCGGTGCGTCTTCGACCGATGAGCTGGTCATGGAGATGATTACCACGGGCGCCTGCTGGCCCTGGAAGCGATCCACCGTGCCGATGTGGTAATCGGGGAGACGCGCGGACAGCACGGCGACCTGGGCGTTGTAGGGCGCCACGATCATGATTTCCCCGTGCGTGAGCGGGAGCTCTCGGTTCTTCTCGTCGACCCAGCGAATTCCCTGCGAGGTCAGCATCGCTGCAAGCTGCGCTACGGTTTCGACCTCTTCGGGGGCAACGCTCTGGTTTCCCTCGTGCTCGACGGGCACATACCAAAGCCCCGCACCCTCGAAGCGACTAGGGCCGACCAGAGTGTGCTGATTCCCATGGCGCAGAGTGCGAAGTCGGCTCTCGTAAAACAGCTCTGACGTATGACGACAAATGCTGGCGTGGAGCCGGTGGGTCTCTTCGAGGAACAAACCGCGGTCCGGCGGTACGGTCAGACGGTCGCCGAGGAGATGTTCCAGCGCCGAGAGCTCGGTGCCCTCTGGCTGGGTCCCCTGCTGCGGCTGCTGGAGTTGGCGCGGGTCGCCGAGGAGGACGATACTCCGCGCTGCCGGAGCGGCGGCGAGCGCGTCCACCAAACTCAACTGGCCAGCCTCGTCGACGACCAAAACATCTACAACTCCGGTGACTGGCGCCCAGAGCCACGCGGTGCCTCCGAGTACTTGAATGGACCCTTCTGCCAGCGCCGCGAGCGCCGGGCCACCCTTCACGAAATCTGCAATCGGCCCTTCCTTGGGTTCCTCCCCCGTCTTAATCTTGTGGCCACAGCACAGTGTCAACTTCTCGAGGCGTGCGGCGTTAACCACTTCCTCGAGCAGATTTCGGATAACTTTGTGACTGACCGCGGTTACGCCCACCTTCCTTCCATTCTTTACCAGCTCGCAGATCATTCGCGCGCCGACATACGTCTTTCCCGTGCCAGGTGGGCCCTGGATCGGCAGTACGCCGCAATCCAGCTCTAGCGCCCGTCGCCGTGCTGCTTGCTCAAAGCTCTCGCCTCCTTTCACAAGCATCTCGCCCCAGCCCGGCACGAACCGGGGAGGTTGCCTCAGCAGAAGATCACGCGCGGCGCGGTAGTCGCCGGGCCCGTCGATACCGTGGTCGGCCACCCAGGTCGCGAGCCGCTCGATCGATCCTGCCAAGAACCGGGTCTGCGGCTTGAAATAGGTGAAAATCGCTTTGGGGTGGATTTCCTTAGCGGCCCGGGTCTTCTTGATCTCGAGTGTGCCAGCTGCGACGTCGATCGTCTTCACGCTGCCGATGCACTTCTCTTCGTGGGGCTCTAGCAGGTAGACCTCGTCGTCCTCGTCGAGATCGGTCTCTTGAGGAGGGAAACGGTAGCGGTCGGTGGCACAGCCACGAGCCTCCTCCACTGTTTCAACGAATGTCAGACCCGCAAGCGCCTCGCGCTCCTCCAGCAGGTCCTCGTCGCTGAGCCGGCGCAACCGGTAGAATTCCCAGCGGGCCACTTTCCCCTCGCGCCAGTGCCAGTCCAGCATGTGCGCGAGGAGCCAGCGCCCCTGCTGCTCCGGGTTCCTTCCCTCGGAGGGCAGGTCCGCGACCAGCCGTTCCTTCAACGCACGGAGCGCCTCCTGCATTTGTTCTTGCGCCTCGGACGGATCGCCCGATTGGAGTTTGCGCCGCTCGATCGCCCTTCCGCTAGCAATCAATTCCCGCCGGAGATCCTCGAGCCAGTTTCTCAGCTGGAGCGCCGAGACGCAGTCATCGCGGTTGTACCCTGCGACGCGTTGCAGCACTTCGGCCGGTACCTCTTTGCCCCCCAGCTCAAGAAACCGCTCCACGGCCCTTCGCGCCGCGCCGGCCTCGGGCAGAGGAACCGAGCGCTGGAAATCGAAGAACACCTCCAGGCTCTTGATCGAGTAGCTCTCCACGCCCGCCCGCACTCCCTGACGCACCACCGCAAAAAGGTCCACGAACAGCTCCGCTCGGAGGATCCGATCGACTTCATGCTCTCGAGTGTCGTGCCGTCCCATAAGGCGTCTCACTACGGACGGCTCATACGGGGCATAGTGGTACACGTGCATCGTCGGGTGCGCAGCCCACTGTTTCATCACGAAATCGACGAATTCTTCGAAGACGCCCTTCTCGCTGGCCCGATCCAATGCCCATTCGCCGGTGTACTTGGGAGCGCCGTCCTCGCCGAGACACACGTATCCGAAGAGGTACTCCAACCCATCGGTCAGCGCGAAAGGGTCCCCCTCGATGTCAAAAAAGATGTCGCCCGCTGAGGGCTCCGGCAACAATGCCAGCCCGCGCCCAATCTCGGACGGCAGCAACTCGTAGACTGGCTCACCGCTGGCGCGGCCCTCGTACTGCACTCGCGCTTGCTCGCGAATTTTGGTGAGTCCCTCGACCGAACCCCGCTTCGGTCGCCACGAAATGGGTAGCGGCAATTGTGCCATCGCCGCGAGCCGCGCGATGTTGTGGTCCACCAGTTCTCGCCGTTGCGAACGGCTCGCGCCAGCGACGAGCGAAAGATGATCGTCCGCGCGGCGCTTCGCTTCGCAGTCGCGGTTCCAGCGGCAGGTCTCGCAATGTTCGTTCGGCTCGGGGTAGGTGGGCAGAGCATCGGCGGCAACCGGAGCATCCATGGCTTGCACCAGATGCCGCGCCACCCAGCGGTAGTAGGCGAGATAGTCCTGGACGCGATGACTGTCTGGCTCGAAGCCAACGCCTGGCGGCACCACGTGCATCCGCTCCGGGAGCTCGCCTTGCACTTCCGAAAGTAAGTCGGAGTAAAGGCACAGCTGGAGCAGCGCCCCCGCCCGCGTCTCGCGCGCGAGCTTCGTGTCGTAGGCCTCGTAGGACCAAGTGCCCAACTTGCTGGGGCGCGGCACTTTGCGGAGTACGTCTGCGCGTCCGAACCACCGGCCGCAGGCGCTCGCGAGCGCCCCCTGGGCGATCACTTCTGCGCCACTTTGCATTGCTTCGCGAGTGCGCTCTACAGCCGCGTCGTCAGCAACATTCTCCACTGCGACGACCTCAAGACCGCCGCTCTTCAGATGCTCCAAATATTGACGCTCGTGCTCTAATCCGCGCTGTTGCATCACCTGCAGCGAGGGATCGAACCAGGACGGCGCGTTCAGCGATCCCGTGGCGACGAGACGATTGAGATTGCTGAGGTGACGGCAGCCAAGATGATTCGCCAAGTCGCTCGCGGAGAGGCGGAGCCGGCTGCCGAGTAATTTCATGGGTCCGCAGCGATGTTATCACCAGCCCCATGGCCCCGCTGAAAAGCGCCATCAAGCAGCATGGTCAAGTCCCGATGCGTGTTTTTTCTCTGCCGCGGCAGCTCCTCTGAGCACGTCCGCAACGATTTAGAGTCGCTGCTCGGCTTCTTTCCGCATGCGCCGTGCCAGCAAGCCGCGCTGTCACGCCGTCAATGCCAACCGTAGCCTCGCTACAATCGTCGCTGCGCTGCTTTAGGACAGCTCCATGCCGCTCGACCTCCCGGACGAGAGCGGCACGGAGCCGCCTCCTACAAGAGGAGGAACAGCCTTGAAACAGCGTCAACTGGAAACCAGCCCCGTCACTTTCACTCCCGGCCAGAGGACCAACGGGTCCATCGAGTCCCCGGTCGATCGAATCTCACGTCTCGGCGCGCCAGCACTAACCGACGCCGAGTTGCTGTCGCTGCTCTTCCGCAATCGAGACTCCACAGCGGTTGCTGAGAAATTGTTGATGAGCGCCGGCTGCCTCAAGTCCCTCTTGAGGGACGACGCACTTCATCTGAGCGCAACGCCGGGGATGACCCCAAAACGCGCTGCCACGCTTCTCGCGGCCGCAGAACTTGGCCGTCGCATCCAGCGGAGTGAGGAGCGCCGCCCTCGGCTCAGAACTCCAGCCGAAATCTACCGCTATCTCGCCCCAACCCTTCATGGACTTCGTCGTGAGGAGTTCCACGTCCTCTGCTTCAATTCCAGAAACACCCTCCTACGAGACGTGCGCGTTGCCGAAGGCACGATGAATGCCTGCCCCGTGGATCCCCGGGAGGTCTTCGCTGCTGCGATTGCAGCCCGTGCCACCGCAATCGTCTTCGCCCATAACCATCCGAGCGGCGATCCTGAGCCATCCACTGATGACGTCGTGCTGACGCGCCGGCTTTTCGAAGGGGCGCAGCTCCTTGGCATCCGTGCGCTCGACCACGTTGTGGTCGGCGACTGCACATTCGTCTCGCTGCTCGAGCGCGGGCAGATGCCCTATCAACGGAATCCGTTCGCGATTAGTCGGTGACCATCTGCGCGACGGTGATGCGCGTCGTCAGAGCCTGCTTTGCCGTTCCGTCGATCAATCGTTGGGGATGTCTTGAGGTGCTGTACCAAGACATCGCTGACAGAAACCGGTTCAGGACATCGCTGACAATTCAGCGATGCCCTGGAAAGAGCAGCGAGCCATGAATCAGAAGCTGGAGTTCATCGAGAAGGCTGGAGCACGCGGGGCGAACATCT
>WNEZ01001610.1_pt1 | contig 19031 bp, 12 predicted proteins | sample 5400521 | NCBI WGS metagenome assembly WNEZ01 (sample SAMN13153339, study PRJNA577476) | soil metagenome | isolation source: 120 cm saprolite under Douglas fir tree site 2 hole 1 replicate 1 | place: USA:California | collected 2015-04-18 | reverse complement strand
GCACTCCGGGAAGCGCTCGAGCGCGCCCTCCTGCGCCCGGCTCGCTGCATCGGGGCTGCGGCGGTCGAGGTTGCCCTGCGGGGCCTCTGAGCATGGGTGCGCCCGTGGCTCGACTACCGCCGAGAAGAACTTTGAGTATAGACTGTTGCTCTACACCGGTTTTTACTCAAAGATCGTCATAGAACCCTACTGTCGTGAGCGGAAGCGGAAGCACGCCCAGAACGCGATGGCAAAAGCCGCGAAGATGCCGGCTGCCACCAGCGCCTTCCACATCTGTCCGTGTGGGTCAGCTCCCGCCGCAGCCGCCGGGCGAAGGATGATCAGGACGTAGGCGAAGACGCCGACGAGGTACACCGCGGACCACCCGAGCATGCTCCACGACTTGACCGTGCTCCCGTCCATCTCGCGCAGCGGGAGGAGGCCGACGACCAGGCTCTGCAGGCCGGCGGCGAACGCCCCGCCCAGGGCCACCTCGGCGGCGATGAGCCACAGACCTGCGCGTGGGTTGGTCGCCGCAATGGACACCGGGACCCACAGGAACCACATGACGACCGCCACGAGGAGGACGAAGAGTGCGGTGACGACGGCCAGGCGCCCCTCGACCTTCTCCCGAAGCTGGCCCGTGAAGGCGAGCCCTCCGATCACGCCGAAGAGGAACCCGGGCTGGAGGTGCAACAGGCGAGAGATCCCGACCAGGACGGCGGTGAGCACGAGCGCGCCGGGCCGCAGGACGATCGACCCCCACTCCCGGTTGCGGCGCCGCATGTAGGCGACGTTCGGCAGCTGGAACCCCAGGAACACCACGCCGAGGCTCGCACACAGGCCGAGGGCAAGGGCCAGCGTCGAGCGGTTCAGACCGAAGCCGGGGTCGAGCAGGGCGCCGGCGACGCCCCCGGCAGCGAGGAATCCGATGAGCCCCAGCAGGCGGAGTCCCGGCGAGGACGTGCGGGGAGTCGCCCGGGGCTTGGGGAGGAAACCGAACCACCCCCGGATCTCGAGGTAGTGCTCGTCCAGGGTGGTGTCGAGCAGCCCACCGGGGACTGCCACGAGCAGGATCAGGACGATGGACCCGAACATGCTCGCCGCAAGCGACTTTGGCTTGAGGTCGACGTCGCTCGGCTTGGGCAACGACGTCATGACGACCGACCGGTGCAGGGATGCCCTGGTCACGTCGAAGGACGTGACGACCTGCACGGGCTTGCCCGACACCCGGCACGACGTCTCCACGACGTGGCGCCCGAGCCCGATGTCGCCGGGGACCTCCAGGCCGGTCACCCGGACCCGCCCCGCCTTGTCGGGGTGTGCCACACCGATGCGGCTGCCGTCGAAGAAGAAGTAGACGGACTGGCAACCGTAGCCCGAGCCGATCAGCTCGAGCCCAACGCCGGGCGGACCCGACGGATCCTTCGCCGGCGAGAGCGCGCTCAGCGTCGGGCCCTTCCGCGGGGCCGGTGGCACCGGGCGGGGTTTGACGTCGATGTTCACCACCGCGGCGGCGGAGGTCTGCTGCCGGTCGCCCACCGCGTACGTGAAGCTGTCCGATCCCGAGTACCCCGCATCGGGCGTGTAGGTGACGCCGGCGATGCACGTCCTCGGCTGGCCCGCGCAGCTCACCGGCCCGATCGTGCCGAGCGACCCATGACCCGGGCCTGCGAGTGCGGAAAAGCTCACGACGCCGCTGCCGGGGTCGTGGGCAGTCAGGACGACCGTCGAGGGGGAGTCCTCGTCGGTGGTCACTGCCTGCGCGTCGACTACCGGCAGCACCGGGCGGGCTACCGAGATGGTGAACGTCTGCGGCGGGCTGGTGTCGACACCGCCGTTGCTTCTCCCCCCGTTGTCAACCAGGACGAGGGTGATCTTCGCAGCGCCACTCGAATCCGCATTCGGGGTGAACGTCAGATCCCCCGACGGCGAGACGGCGGGCGCTTGGCTGGTCAGGCGCTGGTTGGTGTTGCCGGTCACCTTGAACCTGAGGGTCTGGGATGACTCGTTGGCCGGGCCCGCCGAGATGCGCGTCGCCCACCCCACGAACCGCTGAGGTCCGGCCGTCGCCACGACTGCCAGATCCCGGCCCCGTACGAAGCTGGGTGCATGGTTGACCGGTTCAACGGTTATGCCAATCGTGGCGGGTGCGGAGGTTGTCGCCCCGCTGCTCACGGTGAAGGTGAAGCTGTCCTCTCCGACGTAGTCCGGGGCCGGCGTGTACGCGAGATTGGCGGCGAAGCCGCTGAGCGTGCCGTGCACCGGCGCGGTTGCGATGGCGACCGTCAGCAGGCCACCGTCCCCGCCCGAGCCGGTGGGCACGACGGCAACCGGGGAGCCTTCCCTGGTGGTGACGTGCTGCGGATTGGCCACCGGGCGCGCGGGCGCCGGCACCGGGGCGGGGGCGGCCACGGCCACGTACCCGGTCAGCGTCACCGGCGGGGAGGTCTGCGTCGCCGACGAGCCGACGGAAGCCACGAGGGTCTTGCCCTGGCCGCTCGCTACGGTCCGCGCGCCGGTCCAGCTGCCCAGGACCACGTTCGCGGTGCCCGCCGGGATCGGGCCGGAGCTGAAGGTGCCCGGGCCCTGGCCAGGGCCCTGGAGAAACGTGCCTCCCAGGGAGGAGAAGCCCGGGGCCGGCACGAGGGTCTGGCTCGTACGGTTCCTGCCGCAGACGACGAGGACCTTGCCGGCTCCTGCGGTAGCGGTCCTGCTCGCCGGCGGGCACGGCGCGCCGGGAGCGGCGGGGACGGACGACACCACGACGTCGAGCACCTGGAAAGAGAACGCCGTGACATCGAGTGCTCCCGGGGGGGCCGCAGTTGCCGGGGTGAGGTTGTCGTCATTGTCGTCGGGCGCCGTCTGCTCCCCAACGGTCACCTGGAAGGTGCCCGACTGGTCGGTGGTGGCCACGCCGGACGCCGCGGTGAGCTGGAAGTCCGAGGAGCTCGTTGCGGGCGGGAGGGCGCCCGACGTCGCGCCGGGGTTCTCGTAGCGGCACCACGCCGGATCCCGCTGGGCCGTCCAACCCGCTGGGGCTCGCGGACAGTCCACCACGGTCCAGAGCGTGGACGGACGGTCGATCTCGACGAAGCCGACCCCCGGCCCGGTTGCCGGGGTGGTGACGGTGAAGGTGAAGACACCCCCGGCGGCGTCCCCGAGGAACTGGGCGTGAGGACTGAGGCCAGCCGACGGGCCGGGTGGATCCCCGCGGGCGCCGCCGACCAGGACGACCAGGCTGAGCGTCAGGGTCCCGACGGCAAGCCAGGACGCCAGCCACCGTCCGTGCTTGTGCCCCCGGCGCATCCGGCAGTTGCCGCCCGATGAGGCAGGCATTCTCAAGGCCTCCACATCCCCCCCGACGAGTGCAGCCCTGCGCTATCCCTGGTGCTCAAGTCCCTCCTGCGACTGCCGGCCGTCCCGGACAACCGGGAAGGGTCCCTTTTGGCCGATCCTGAGAGGATAGGGCGGTACGTGAGGGAAGTCCAGACCCTGGTTGGCTCCCGCCGGGTCCGCTGCCTGCGAGGAACGGGCGGCACCCACCCGGCTCGCTCCTCCCTTCTCCCCGGTGGCCAGGTACAGGGCCGCCAGCCCCAGCAGGAGGAGTCCGAGCACCACGTAGAGGTTGCCGGCCAGGAGCTGGCCGCCGTGCCAGCCGTACTCGATGTTCCCCGTGTTGGGCGGTCGCCAGATGAGGCGGACGGGTCCGGCGAGGAACGCAGCGAGGAATGCCGCCACGAGGACGGCGATCGCCGGCCATCCGGTCACCCAGCGGCTTCGCCGCAGGAGGCCGGTGGCGCAGGGCACCAGGAGCACGATCCACACCCAGTGGTGGGACCAGGAGATCGGCGAGACCAGCAGGGCGGTCAGGCCACAGGTCGTGATGCCGAGCAGCTCCTCGCCGCGCCGGCTGGCTCGGGCCGACAGTGCCAGGCCGGCACCGCCGACGAACGCGGCGGCAACGAACCAGGCGGGCCGGGCCGCCGTCACCCCGCCGAGGAGGCGGACGAGGACGCCGTTCATCGACTGGTTCCCCGCGTACGCGACCCCGCCGACGCGCTCGGAGTTGAGGAACAGGCCACCGAGCCAGAATCGCCGTGACGGCCCGGGTAGAGCGAGGAAACCGAGGCCCACGCCCGCCGCGAGTGTGCCGCAGGCAGCGGCGGCGGCCCGGAAGCGGCGGGTCAACGCCAGGTAGGCGATGAAGATCGCCGGGGTGAGCTTGATGGCGGCGGCAATCCCGACGCCTGCGCCCTTCCACCGGCGACGGTCGGGAAGGGCGAGGTCGACGAGGATGAGGAACAGCAGCAGGAGGTTGATCTGGCCGAACCCGAGGGTCTGCGCGACCGGCTCCAGCCCGAGTGCGACGCCCGAGGAGCCGAGCGCCAATCCGGCCCGGGTGGGCAGGCTCGTGACCCCGGCCAGGCCCCACGCCACCCAGAGCGCACCGGCGAGCGCCCCGATGCTGGCGCCGGTCATCACGAAGCGCAGCGCGCCCAGGCTGAGGTGCGACATCGCTTCGAAGGCCATCACCGCCAGGGGCGTGTACGTGAAGGAGAGGAAGCCCTCGAACTTCAGGTCGTAGACGTTGCGATGTTGCCGGGCCATCTCCCCGCCCCACCGGTAGACCTGGAGGTCGATCATGCTCCAGAGGTGACGGGGATCGTGGACCGCCGCCACGGCATAGGCGCCGAGCGCGGCGGAGAAGACGAGCGCGCCGGCGACCAGGGCGCTCCAACTGGATCGCTTACCCGAGGCGCTGCTCCAGATCGGCGAGCTGCTCGCGGAGGACGCCCGGGAGGCGATCGCCCAGCATGGCGTAGTGCTCCTCGATCGAGGGGATCTCCGAGCGCCACTCGGCGGCGTCCACCAACAGGAGCGTGGCGAGGTCCTCCTCGGGCACGTCGAGCCCCTCGAGGTCGAGGGCCGTTGCCGGCGGCACGAGCCCGATCGGAGTGTTGGCGGCTTCCGCCCTCCCGGCGACGCGTTCGCAGATCCAAGCGATGACCCGGCTGTTCTCGCCGTACCCCGGCCACAGGAACCGGCCGTCGGGACCCTTGCGGAACCAGTTGACGAAGTAGACCTTCGGCAGCTTGCCCGGCTCCGCCTCGGCGCCGACCTCGAGCCAGTGCCCCAGGTAGTCGCCCATGTTGTAGCCGCAGAACGGCAGCATGGCGAAGGGGTCACGCCGGACCTTCCCGACCGCCCCGGCAGCAGCGGCGGTGGTCTCCGACGCCATGATCGAACCCAGGAAAACGCCGTGGGTCCAGTCCCGGGCCTCGGTGACGAGGGGCACGACCGACGCCCGGCGGCCCCCGAACAGGATCGCGGAGATCGGGACGCCCTTGGGGTCCTCCCACTCGGGGGCGATCACCGGGCACTGGGCGGCCGGCGCAGTGAACCGGGCGTTGGGGTGCGCGGCGGGCGTTCCTGCATCGGGTGTCCACGCCTGGCGCCGCCAGCTCGTGAGGCCCGCCGGCGGCTCGCGGTTCATGCCCTCCCACCAGACATCGCCATCGGCGGTGAGCGCGGTGTTGGTGTACAGGCTGTTGCGCTCCAGGGTCCGCATGGCGTTGTAGTTCGTTTCGTCGGATGTACCGGGTGCCACGCCGAAGAACCCGGCTTCGGGGTTGATCGCCCAGAGGCGCCCGTCGGGGCCGAACTTCATCCAGCAGATGTCGTCGCCGAGGCATTCCACCTTCCAGCCCGGCAGCGTCGGCACCAGCATGGCCAGGTTCGTCTTGCCGCAGGCCGACGGGAAGGCGCCGGTGATGTAGTTGACCTCCCCCTCGGGCGAGGTCACCTTGACGATGAGCATGTGCTCGGCGAGCCACCCGTCGTCCCGAGCCATCACCGAGGCGATCCTGAGCGCGAAGCACTTCTTGCCGAGCAGGGCATTGCCCCCGTACCCAGAGCCGTACGACCAGATCTCCCGGGTATCGGGGAAGTGCACGATGTACTTGTTCTCGGGGTTGCAGGGCCACGTTGAATCTGCCTGGCCGGGCTCCAGGGGCGCACCGACCGAGTGCAGGCAGGGGACGAACTCCCCGTCGGGCCCAAGGGCGTCCAGGACGTCGAGCGCCTTGGCCCCCATCCGGGTCATGATCCGCATGCTGCCCGCGACGTAGGGCGAGTCGGTGATCTCCACGCCGATGTGGGCGATCGACGAGCCCAGCGGCCCCATCGAGAAGGGGACGACGTACATCGTCCGGCCCTTCATCGATCCCGTGAACAGGCCCGTCAGGGTCTCCCGCATCTCGTGGGGATCCCGCCAGTTGTTCGTCGGCCCGGCCTCCTCCTGCGACTTCGAGCAGATGAAGGTTCGGTCCTCGACCCTCGCCACGTCCCCGGGGTCCGAGGCGGCCCAGTAGCTGTTGGGCCGCTTGGCGTCCGAGAGGCGGGTGAAGGTGCCGGCATCGACCAGGAGGCGGCAGAGGCTCTCGTACTCCTCGGCCGACCCGTCGCACCAGTGCACGCGCTCGGGTGTCGTCAGGGCGGCGATCTCGTCAACCCAGGTGAGGAGGGCCCTGTTGGAGGTTGGGGTCGTCAGGGAGGTGGCGGTGTCGGGCATGGCTGTCAGCTCGATCTCTCGTTTCGTCGTTGGGGGGACCCCGCGATGTTAGCGCCTGGCGCTGAAGCTATGTTGGCTCGAAGGCGCCATGCCGCGGGACGGAAGCGGAAGTAGGCCCAGAACGCGACGGAGAACACGCCGAAGCCGATGAAGAGCGCCGCGGCCGTGATCACCTGTGCCGAGGCCGTCGCGGTGGCAAAGTAGCCGCTCGCGGGCTGGAGCAGGATCTCCACGAAGGCCAGCGCGGCGATCCCGAAGATGATCGCCCATGCCGCCCGGCTCCATGCGGTCAGCTTCCTGCCTTCGAGGAATCGCAGGGGTATGAGGTAGAACAGCACACTCTCCAGGGAGCCGATGAACAGCGCAGCAAGGCACGCCTCGGCGGCGATGATCCAGAACCCCGAATTGGGGCCCCCGGCGGCTTCGGCCAGCGGCGTCCGCACGATCCAGGCGAAGAGGCCCAGGTTGAGGAGAGCGGCGGACGACAGCAGGGTCAGCCGGCCCCTGGTGTCGGTGCCGATCTCCTGCTCGAAGTCCAAACCGGCGATGAGCCCGAACATGTACCCCGGCTGGAAGTGGACCAGGCGCGACACCGCGACGCAGGCGATCGCCACAAGCGCCGTCCCGGGGAGAACCCTCAGGCTTCCCCAGGCGCCCAGGCGGGTGCGCACGTGCAGCAGCAGCGGGAGCCGGTACGTGAAGGTGATCAACACCAGGCTGAGCGCCAGGCCGAGCACCAGGGCGAGCGTCGACAGGTCGAAGCCGAAGCCCGGGCTGAGCAGCGCGAACAGCACGCCTCCCAGGAGGACGAACCCTGCGAAGAGGAGGCCCGGGTGCCTGGTTCCCAGGCCACGGGAGGGCTGGGGAGGCAGGCCGAACCAGCCCCGGATCTCTGGATAGTTCGCGTCCAGCGTGCTGTTGAAGAGCTCGGAGGGAAAGGCCGCAATCAGCACGGCACCGCCGGCGGCGACGAAGCCGATCAGCAATGCCCTCGCCCCGATGGGCACGTGGAACGGGCTCCGGAGGGAGGTGACGAACGCGCTGCGGTGGACCGAGGCCCGGGTCACGTCGAAGGACGTCGATCGCTCCAGCCGGGTGCCGGACCGGCAGGAGGCACCGATGGTGTGGCGGCCGGGAGATGCGTCGCCCGGCACCGCAACCCCGCTCTCCCGGAACTCGCCGGTGGCGTCGGGGCGGGCGGACCCGAGCCCCTTGCCGTCGAACGAGATCGTCACATCCCGGCACCCGCCGTACCCCACCGCCGACAGGACGATGTTGGCTCCGGGGGGGCCGACCGCGGGAGAGATGGACAGGGGCTGCCGCGCGGGTGGCGCCGGGGGGGAAGACGGGACGGAGGGAGAGCCCGTCCCGACCGGTGGGGCCTGGCCGTTCTCCGTCTGGCCAGGCGCGGTCTGGCCCGGCGCCCCCTCGCCGGGCGCCGCCGGCGTGGACGCCCCCCCGGTGGGCGCGAGGGAACTGGGGGCTGCTGCGGGCCCCACAGCGGAGGTCGGTGGCTGGACGCCGCCCTTGGGCTTCAGCGCCGGTGACAGTGCCGGGCCCGAGGCGGTTGCCGCGCAACGCGACTCGGCCAGGACGACATCGAGGATGGCCGATCCGGGCGAGGTGGGCAGCACCTGGAGGTGGACAGCCCGGACGACGATCCCGGACCCTCCCGCGACGTCGAGCGGGAGCTGTTCGTTCAGCACGGCATGCGCCGCGGCAGGCAGGTCAACAACCGTATTGGCCGCAGGCGCCACTGGCACAGCCACGCCCCCAAGGGTAAGTGCGTCCAGGTGGGCAGATCCAGAGCCGGCGGTCGGGTTCGACGTGCACGTGCTCGATAGATCCGAGGCTGCGAGGAGGCCGGCGGCGATCGAGAGTCCCCGCACCTCCGCCCGGCTGTTTGCCGTGGGCGACCCGGCCAGCGTCCCCCCGGTCTCGGCGTCGATCTGGCCCACCTGCAAGATCCCCGGCAGGCCGATCACACCGGTGGTGGCGCGGACAGGTCCGAAGCCGGAGCCAGGTGCGGCGACGGTGCCGGCAATCCCGGCGGGAAGCGGGGCTTGCAGCACGCCGGCGAGGTTCGATGTCACCGAGACGCCGAAGGCAGCCCCCATTGCGCCGGCCGTCTCCGCCGCTGTCGCGTCCGTTCCCCGAAGGAGGGCCAGTGCCGCCATGGCAAGCACCGTTGCGGCTCCGACCCCCCGGAATCTCACTTCCTAATCGTGTCATACCGGCGTAGAGTGAACCAGTCCAAAGCCTTAATGAAGCCAATCGATAAGACCACCAACGAGGGAGCGATCACGCTGCCCACGGTGGGGACGCAGAAGCTCCGCGTGCGTGGCTGGCACCGCTGGCGAGAGGCTCGGCGCGCCTGATTGAAATGGGCCGACCGGCCGGGTCTCGACCATGGGAAAGGGGATGACGATGGCAGTCGAACTTGCGGAACCGCAGGAGGCTGGTGAGCAACGGGTAGCCCTGGAAATCGAAACCGCCCGCCTGCTCAGCACCACGACCAAGACACGCCCCCAATCGCAGGAGATCACCCCGCGCTGGCTTCTGCAACTGCTGCCCTGGGTGCAGGTCGAAGGTGGCGTGTACCGCATCAACCGGCGCCGGCGGATGCTCGGTCCCGGCAGGGTACGGGTTTCCGACCAGGACGGTCGGCCGTCCGTCGAACCGGGCGACCTCCGCGCCATCTCGATCCTCACATCGGCGAGCGAGGACCTCCTCGACGAGATCGCACGGCTGCTGGTGGTGGAGGAGCACCCGGCAGGCCAGGTGCTCGTCGAGGAAGACGCTGGCATCGACAAGCTGATCGTCGTCGTGCACGGCAAGGTGGAACTGTCGAGGGCCGGCGCTCACGGCAACACGCAACAGATGGGGCTCATGGGCGGCGGTGACCACGTCGGAGAGGAGGGGCTGTTCGAACGAACGACGCAGACCCCGGCGATCCGCACGCTCACCCCCTGCACGCTGCTGACCCTGGAGCGGTCGGCCCTCGAGGCGGCACTGGACCTGGAGCCAAGCCTGCGGGATGACTTCACATTGGGCGTGGAGAGCCGAAGGGAGGCCCAGGCCTCCAGCAACGCTCACGGCGAAACGAGCATCGACATGCGCTCCGGTCACGGGGGCCAACCCACCCTGCCCACGACCTTTGCCGACTACGACCCCGAACCCGTCGAGTACCACCTCAGCGCCGTGCAGACCTTGCTCGGCATGCACACCCGGGTCGGTGACCTCTACAGCAACGCGCACGATCAACTCGAGGAGCAGATCCGCCTGACCGTCGAGAGCATGCGGGAGCGGGAGGAATCGGAGATCCTGAACAACCCCAACTTCGGCCTGCTCCACGTCGCGGCGCCGGACATGCGGGTTCCCACGCGGACAGGCCCGCCGACGCCGGACGACCTGGACGAGCTGATCGCGCGGGTGTGGAAGAAGCCCGGCTTCTTCGTTGCCCACCCCCGGGCCATCGCGGCGTTCGGGCGGGAATGCACCCGTCGCGGGGTTCCGCCGCCGACGGTCTTGATGGGAGGCACACCGTTCCTCACATGGCGGGGCATCCCCCTCGTTCCCACCGACAAGCTCGGGGTGCAACTGTCGAAGCACGGCCGGCTGGTGACCGACATCCTGCTGCTGCGGGTCGGGGAGGACCAGGGTGTGGTTGGCCTGCACCCGGCGGCCCTCAAGTCCGAGCGGACCCCCGGCGTTTCCGTGGTCTTCAACGGCATCGACACCCAGGGCATCGCCCACTACCTCGTCTCTGCCTACTTCGGGGCGGCGGTGAACTCTCCCGACGCGCTCGGCGTGCTGGAGAGCGTCGAGGTCGGCGACTACCATGACTACGGCTAACGGCCAGGCTCCCGGGGCAGGGCCGAACGGGCACCCGCCGCCCGACGTCATCGAGCGGATCGCCAAGGGGTTCTACGAAACCGGGTTCTCCAACCGCACGGCGGAGTTGCCGCCCGCCCCATTGCCGCCCGCCCCATTGCTACCCGCCCCATTGCCACCCGCCCCGGCGCCCCGGGCATTCGGCGGCGCCGTCATGGCGCCGCCCCTCGAGGTCGTGCCCCCGGCCCTCGACCTGGTCCACGACGAGGGGATCACCACCTTCGACAGTCCGGCCTACTACTTCCTGCCGGAACCTCCACCGGAGCCTCCAGCCGCACCCGAGGCTCCGCAGACCGGCGTGGGGGCCAGGCTGGCCGCCGCCCGCCGGGACTTTCCTGCCCTGCATCAGTCGGTCAACGGGAAGCCGCTCGTGTGGCTGGACAACGCGGCCACCACGCACAAGCCGCAGGTGGTCATCGACACCGTGGCCCGCTTCTACGAGCACGACAACTCCAACGTCCATCGCGGCGCTCACGCCCTGGCCAAGCGGGCGACCGAGGCATACGAGGAAGCACGCGGCAAGGTGCGTGCCTTCATCGGGGCAGGCTCACCGGAGGAGATCGTCTGGGTGCGCGGCGCGACCGAGGGGATCAACCTCGTCGCCCAGACCTACGGGCGGCGCTTCGTGGGACGGGGTGACGAGGTGATCGTCACCACCCTGGAGCACCACTCGAACATCGTTCCCTGGCAGATGCTCTGCGAGGCGAACGAGGCCCAGCTCAGGGTCGTCCCGGTCAGCGACGGCGGCGAGCTCCTGCTCGACGAGTACGCCAAGCTCCTGAGCTCTCGGACGCGCCTGGTGGCCGTCACCGCGGTGTCGAACGTCATCGGCACCGTGACGCCGCTCCCCAGCATCGTAGGCATGGCGCACGCCGTGGGCGCCAAGGTCCTCGTGGACGGTGCGCAGGCGGTCCAACACATGCCCGTCAACGTGGGCGCCCTCGACGCCGACTTCTTCGTCCTCTCGGGCCACAAGCTCTTCGGGCCGACCGGCATCGGCGCCTTGTACGGCAAGCGCGAGCTGCTGGAGCAGATGCCGCCCTGGCAGGGCGGCGGGAGCATGATCGACCGGGTGGCCTTCGAGAAGACGACCTACGCAGCGGTGCCGGTGAAGTTCGAGGCCGGCACCGGCCACCTTGCCGGGGCGGTCGGTCTCGGCGCCGCTATCGACTACATGCAGTCGCTCGGGCTGGAGACCATCGCCGCGCACGAGCAGCAGCTCATGGCCCACGCCACCGAGTCGCTGGCCGGCGTACCTGGTCTCCGGCACCTCGCCGCCGGACCGGGCCGAATGAGCGCGCTGCCGTTCACCATCCCCGGCGTACCGGCCGAGCGCATCGGCGCCTTCCTCGACCGGGAGGGGATTGCGGTCCGGGCGGGACACCACTGCGCGCAGCCCCTGCTCCGCCGCTTCGGGCTCGAGGCAGCGGTTCGGGCCTCCGTCGCCCTCTACAACACGCGGGAGGAGATCGACGCCCTGGTCACGGCCCTCCACGCAGGCGTCGCCAAGGGGTGGGAGTGATCAATCAGTTGGGGGGACCGAACCAGGATTCCCGTACCCTCTCGTAGGTCCCGTCCCCCGGTGAACGAAGGATGGCCTTCCTAAGCTCCACGCAGGGCGGCCAGGGTGGCAGCGGCCACGCCGGCGGCGTCGAGCCCGAGCTGCGAGAGGATGGCGGCCGACTTGCCGTGGGGGATGTAGGCGGTGGGGACCCCCAGGGTGAGCACCGGCCGGACCTGGCGGTGGCGCCGGCCTTCCGCAAGGCATTCGGCGATGAAGGTTCCCGCGCCACCGACCCGGATGCCGTCCTCCAGCGTGACCACCAGGTCGTGGCCCGCCGCGTCGGCCAGCATGACCGGGTCCAGTGGCCGGACCGCACGCACGTCCCACACCGTGGGACGGATCCCCTCGGCGGCGAGCAACGCCGCAGCCCCGCGAGCTGCGTGGAGCATCTTGCCCACCGCCAGGAGGCACACGTCGCGCCCGCCCTCCAGGACCCTGCGGGCCGAGAGGCCGGACCCCACCGCGGTGTCCTGGGCAACTGCCGGCGTTGCCCCGTCCAGTCCCTTTGGGTAGCGGATCGCGGCAGGACCTTCGAGCTCCAGGGCGGTGCGCAGCATGACGGCCAGCTCGCCCGTGGTCGATGGGGCAAGGATCGTCAGGCCGGCGATCTTCAGGCAGAGGGAGAGGTCCAGGATCCCGTGATGGCTCGGACCGTCGTCACCGGTGATGCCCGCCCGGTCGAGGGCGAAGACCACGGGCAGTCCATGGAGGCCGACATCGAGGTTCGCCTGGTCGAACGCCCGGCTGAAGAAGGTCGAATACAGGGCCACCACCGGCTTGAGCCCGCCCATCGCCATCCCAGCCGCCGAGGTGACCGCCTGCTGCTCGCCGATCCCGACATCGAAGAGGCGCCGGGGCCAGCGGGCTCCGAAAGCGCGCAGCCCCGTCGGCCCCGCCATGGCGGCGGTGATGGCCACCACCCGCGGGTCCTGCTCCCCGATGCCGACCATGGCCTCGCTGAAGGCCCGGGTGTAGCCCGCCAGGGCCCGCTCCGCCACGGTCGGGCCCGCCGCCGGGTCGAAGGCCGCGACGTCGTGGAGGCACTTCTCCTCGTCGCGCTCGGCCGGCGAGTACCCGCGGCCCTTGCGGGTGAGCACGTGGACCAGGATGGGGCCCTCGCAGTCCGCCGCTTCCCGCAGGGCTCGTTCCACACCGAGGACGTCGTGGCCGTCGAACGGACCGGTGTAGCGGACACCGAGGCTCTGGAAGAAGGGGGCCGGGTGGCCGGCGGGGTTGGCGGCGTCAGACTCCCCCTCGTACTCCCAGGGGGAGCGGATGGGCTTGAGCCCGTGGGGGCGCAGCCCCGTCCAGCTCTGCGACAACCGGGACACCGTGGGCGCATAGGACCGCCCGTTGTCGTTGAGGACGATGACCACCCTGCTCCCGGCGTGGCCCAGGTTGTTCAGCCCTTCGTACGCCATCCCACCGGTCAGCGAACCGTCCCCGACCACGGCCACGATCCGGCGGCGGGGGTCGGGGCCGCGCTCGACGGCGGCTGCCAGGCCGTGCGCGTAGGACAGGATGGTCGACGCGTGGCTGTTCTCCACCCAGTCGTGCTCAGACTCCGACCTCGAGGGATAGCCGGCCAGCCCTCCCGGCTGGCGAAGGGTGGCGAACTGGGCGCGGCGACCGGTGAGGATCTTGTGGACGTAGGTCTGGTGGCCGGTGTCCCACAGCAGGATGTCGTGCGGGGAGTCGAACGCCCGGTGCAGGGCAAGCGTCAGCTCGACGATCCCGAGGTTGGAGCCGAGGTGGCCACCGCGCACGGCGACCGTCTCGACGATGAGCTGCCGGATCTCGGCGGCCAGCGTCCTGAGGCCGTCGCCGTCCAGCCCCCGCAGGTCGGCGGGGGCGCGGACGGCATCGAGCAGCCGGGGGGGCTGGCGGCCGGCCACCTCGGCCGCCGAGCCGGTGACCCCCCGCATCAGCGGCCGATCTCGACGTTCTCCAGGACCCCGAGGGCGTCGGGGACGAGGACGGCCACCGAGTAGTAGGCGCTGACGAGGTAGGAGATGATCGCCTTCTCGCTGATGCCCATGAACCGCACCGAAAGGCTGGGCTCGTACTCGTCGGGGATGCCAACCTGGTAGAGCCCCACGACCCCCTGGTTGTCCTCGCCCGTCCGCATCGCAATGATGGAACTGGTGTGCTTGTCGGTGATCGGGATCTTGTTGCACGGGAAGACGGGCACGCCGCGCCAGGCGGGAATCTGCTTGCCGTTGATGTCGGCCCCGATGGGGTAGAGCCCTCGGGCGTTGCACTCCCGACCGAACGCCGCAATGGTCCTGGGGTGCGCCAGGAAGAAGGCGGTGTCCCGGCGCATGGCGAGCAGGTGGTCCATGTCGTCTGGGGTCGGAGGGCCGGTGCGGCTGTGGATGCGCTGCTTCAGGTCGGCGTTGTGCAGGAGCCCGAACTCGGGGTTGTTGACCATCTCGTGCTCCTGGCGTTCCCGCAGCGCGTGGACCGTCAGCTTGAGCTGCTGCTCCACCTGGTTCATCGGCTCGTTGAAGAGGTCGGCCACCCGCGTATGCACCCGCAGGACGGTCTGCGCCACGCTGAGCTCGTACTCCCGGGGCTTCATCTCGTAGTCGGCGTACGTGCCCGGCAGGTCGGGCTCCCCGTCGTGGCCGGAGGCCAGCTCGATCTCGGCTTCCCCGTGCTTGTTCTGGGGCAGGGTCGGACTCGCCTGGTACTGGGCCACCTGCGCTCGCAGGGAGGGGGAGTCGGTGAGGACGCGGGCAAAGCTGCCCGGCGGGAGCACCAGGACGGTGGTGGGGGTGACGGCCTTAGCCGTGTACTCCCAGAGCCCGTCAGGGTCGAGCATGGTATGCGCGCCGAAGTGGTCACCGTCGGCCAGCGTGGCCAGGACCGCGTCGTCGCCGTACTTGCCCTGGCCCACCTTCTGCACCTTGCCGTGGGCGATCAGGTAGAACTGGTTGGCGGGGCTGCCGAGCTCGACGATCGACTCGCCGGTGGCGACCTCCCGCTGCTGGAAGCGACCCGCCAGGCCCTCCAGCACCCCCATGTCGTCAAAGCCCCGGAGGAGCGGGAGCTCGGTGAGGGTTGCCGGGATCACCGACACCTCGTCCCCGACGTTGGTGAACGTGACGCGCCCCTCTCCCACCGAGTAGTTCAGCCGGCGGTTCACGCGGTAGGTCCCGCCGTGGACCTGGACCCACGGGAGCATCTTGAGCAGCCAGCGGGACGAGATCCCCTGCATCTGCGGGGGCGTCTTCGTGGTCGTCGCCAGGTTGCGGGCCGCGCCCGTCCCCAGGCTGAGTTGCCCGTTGCCGCTCCCGTTCTGGGAAGCCTGCCCGTTCAGAACACCGACACTCGACTCCTCAGGTTGCTCATCGCTCATCGCTTCAACTCCGTTCTCTCGACCGAACACACAGACCTGTCATGACTTGGGTCCCAGCCGCGGCTCCTGACGGAGGGGACCCATTGCGCCCAGCGGTTGCATCGTGCTCCTATGCTCCTATCCCGCGGTGGTCGCGAAGCTCGTGAGCTGCTCGAGGGTGGAGAGGAACGAGTTCTCGCGCAGCGCCTCCGGCCGGCCTGCGGCCTCGGTGAGGGCCGCCAGCGCCCGCTGGCCGTGCTGGTGCGCGTGTTCCTCGGCAAGGGCCCGTGCCCGGCACTCGTCCAGGATCGTGCGGACATCGCTTTCCTCGTCGCTGGTCAGGTGGGCGGTCTGCGCGTAGAGGTCGCGCAGACGGGAACGGGCAGCCGGAGCAGCCTCCTGCAGGGCGAGGAGCACGGGCAGGCTCTTCTTGCGCCGCCGGATGTCGCCACCGCTGGGCTTGCCGGTCTGCGACTCCGACCCCCAGATGCCCAGGATGTCGTCACGGATCTGGAACCCCATCCCGAGCTGGCGCCCGAACTCGGCGTAGGCGTCAACCGGAGCCTGTGCCCGGGTGCCGTTGAAGGCGAGCAGGGCACCGCCATAGGTGGCGCAGGAGATCAGGGCCGCGGTCTTGCCCTGGACCATCTGCAGGTACATGTCCACCGTGACGTCGTCGGTCGTCTCGAACGTGAGGTCCCGCCGCTGCCCCCAGGTCATGCGCATCGAGGCGGTGGCCAGCGAGGCGATCAGGTCGCCGAGCAGGGTTGTATCGAGGGGTGTGCCGGCGGCAGCCTCGAAGCGACCGAGGCATGCGGCATACCCCGCGGCGTGCAGGCAGTTGCCGACGTTGATCGCCTGGGCCTGCCCGCAGATGCTCCACACGGTGGGCCGTCCCCGCCGGAGGAGGTCGCGGTCCTGGATGTCGTCATGGATCAGGCTGTAGTTGTGGATCAGCTCGAGGGCCGTGGCAAAGGCGAGGGCGTGGTCGTCCGCCGGCCCGGTCCCACCCTCCCCCACGGCGCCCTGGTACGTGAGCAGCACCAGCGCGGGGCGGAGCCGCTTGCCTCCGGCGGCACGCCCGGCGGGGCGCTCACCGGCCGGCAGCGGTACGAAGTCGGGGCCCGCCCAGCCGAAGTGGTAGCTGATGGCCCCGCGCAGCCACGGATCCTCGACCTCGGTCTCGAGGACCAGGGCAATCTCGGCGTCGATCCGCTCGGCACAGGCTGCCAGGTAGTCCTGGAGTCGCTCCAGCGCTTGCGCGGCCGCCGGCATCAACCCAGGCCCGCAGGCAGGGAAAAGTGGACGTCCTCCGTCGTCACGGCGACCTCTTCGACACCTGCGTAGCCGAGGCCCTGCAGCCAGGTGACCACCTGCTGGACCAGGATGTCGGGCGTCGAGGCCCCCGAGGAGACCCCGACGATGGTGGTGCCCTCCAGCCACGCCGTGTCGATGGCACGTTCGTCCTCCACGAGCCAGGCCGGCGCCCCCGCTTCGCGGGCGACCTCGACGAGGCGGTTGGCGTTGGAGGAGTTGTCCGAGCCCACGATCAGGACGACGTCGCTGCGGGCGGCCAGCGCCTTCACGGCCTGCTGGCGGTTCTGGCTCGCGTAGCAGATGTCGTCGAGGCGGGGGCCGGCGAGCCCCGGAAAGCGGCCCCGGAGGGCCTCGACGACCTCGGCGGTGTCGTCGACGGCCAGGGTGGTCTGGGTCAGGTAGGCGACGCCGTTCCTGGGGTCCGTCGGGTCCGATGGGATGTCGTCGGGGATGTCCCCGGGCCCCTCGATGACGATCGTCTGGCCGGGGGCCTCCCCGTACGTACCCTCGATCTCCTCGTGGTTGGCGTGACCGATCAGGAAGATGGTCTTGCCGGCGGCGGCGAAGCGCCGGGCTTCGACGTGGACCTTGGCCACGAGCGGGCAGGTGGCGTCGACCACGCTCAGACCCCGGGAGGCCGCGTTGTGACGGACGGCCGGCGAAACCCCGTGGGCGGACAGGACGCAGACCGAGCCCTCGGGCACGTCCTCCTCGCTGTCGACGAAGATGGCGCCCTTTGCCTCCAGTTCACGCACGACGTGCAGGTTGTGGACGATCTGCTTGCGCACGTAGACCGGCGCCCCGTGGCGCTCCAGCGTGCGCTCCACGATCTCGACCGCGCGTTCCACACCGGCGCACCAGCCACGCGGGGCGGCGAGCAGGATCTTCCGTTCCCCATCGGGCCCGGTGGCTGATTCCACAAATCGCTCGAACACTGATACCACCCTATTCGTAAGATGCACCTTTTGGTGTATCCGCGTTATACGGTATATCTGTGCTATAAGAAGCAGAAGATTAATTAGCGATTCATGGACGGGGGCCCGGATACTAGGCACAGTTCGACAATGTGTCAATGGACCCGAAGAAGACGTAACATGTGGCCCTCCGAGGCGTGCGGGAGGGGCTCGTGGTAACGACTGGTGAGCAGGTGACGACCACTGGGCCGGCTTCTGTGCCTGGATCTGCGCCGGCGTCCGGGCCACACCGCCTGTCGATGTCGGTGATCGGGCTCACCGAGGACCTCGTCCATTACGTGGTGATCGCCGCGCTGCTGGTCCTCGCGGGCCTGGCGCTGTACAAGACCGGCAGCGATCTCGTCGGCCCGCACCGGGAGCTGGCCAACCGGGTGATCGACGGCCTCAACGGGGTGCTGTTCGTGGTCATCGTGCTGGAGCTCATGAGCACGGTGGTCGCCCACTTCGAGCACGCAGGGTTCCAGCTCCAGCCCTTCCTCATCATCGGCATCATCTCGGGGGTGCGGCACATTCTCACTCTGGGCGCCCGGCTGAGCCTGTCGGCCGACTTGCCGGACAAAGCCTTCCGGCACTCGCAGATCGAGCTCGGGGTCGAGGCGGCGGTCGTGCTCGGCCTGGGAGTCGCGCTGTTCCTGATTCGCCTCAGGGAGCCCACTCAGGCCGGGAAGTAACCCTCCGGGTAGGCTTGCGCACGTGGCGACCATCGAGCAGGTTGTGCTTCTGGACGAGTCTGGAGCGGCGATCGGGACGGCCCCGAAGCACACGGTCCACGATGCTAACACCCCCCTGCACCTGGCGTTCTCCTGCTACGTGGTCAACGCCGGTGGCGAGGTGCTGCTGACCCGCCGGGCGCCCGGCAAGCGCACGTGGCCCGACGTGTGGAGCAACAGCTGCTGCGGGCACCCCGGGCCCGGCGAACCCTTCCCCCGCGCCATCCGGCGGCGGCTCCGGGCCGAGCTCGGCATCGCGGTGGGCAGGCTGGACCCGATCCTCCCCCACTTCCGCTACCAGGCGGTCATGCCGGACGGCACCGCCGAGAACGAGGTCTGCCCGGTGTTCCGGGCCGCGGCGCTTGACGGGACCGCCGTCCGGATGAACCCCGACGAGGTGGCCGAGGCCCACTGGGTCCCGTGGGCCGAGCTGGTGGCGCTGGCGGCCGACCCGTCGCAGGCGGTCTCGCCCTGGTGCCGGAGCCAAATCGAGCAGCTGGTCCTCCTAGGGGGCGACCCCCGTGCCTGGCCCGCCGCGGCCGCAGAGAGTTTCCCGACCTTCGAAAACCCCGGAGGGACTGTCAGTACCCGTCGCTAACCTTCTTTGGGTGGATAACCATCATATCCGTGCTTCATCACCCAAAGAAGCTCCACTGGGCCAGCTTGCTGCCCGACAGTT
>WNEZ01002656.1_pt1 | contig 19040 bp, 21 predicted proteins | sample 5400521 | NCBI WGS metagenome assembly WNEZ01 (sample SAMN13153339, study PRJNA577476) | soil metagenome | isolation source: 120 cm saprolite under Douglas fir tree site 2 hole 1 replicate 1 | place: USA:California | collected 2015-04-18 | reverse complement strand
CCGACGGTCTTGCCGTCGGCGATCAGCGCCGCAATCGGCTCGCGGAACTGCCAGACGAGCTTGCCACCGCTATCCGCCTTGCATTCGTAGATTTGGGCGCCCTCGGCGTGAACGGTCAACATTACCGCCTCACCGGACGCGGTGATCGCATCGGGCACCTGCGCGGCCAAGATCGAGGGGACCGACGCAGACAGGAGGCATGCAACGGCGATGACTGTGAGCGATGGGGGATTCATTGCTACTCTCCCTTTTCTCGGCTGTTTAGACTTCGATCTGGCTTACGACTTCCGCTTTGACGCCGTAAGCAGTCTTCGCCACCGGAGCCGGCAGATTCACATTGCGCACGACGCCGTCGATCGTGAATTCGAGCGGCACCAGCGCGCGCGTTGCCGGAGAGTGGAAGCCCACCATGCGATGGCCGGCGAGCGCATCGACGGTAGATTGATTTCACGCCTTGCCCCGTTTCCGGCGTCGGGCATTCACGAGGAGTTTCACTGCTTCCTGGGCGCGATGCATTGGCTCGAGGCTGCGGTAGGTCCGCGCCAGCAGCAGTGCGCCTTCGAGTTGGCTAAGGACCGTAGTGGCGAGCAACGCGGCATCCTTCCTGCCGAAGCGTTCGAACCCGCGCGTGAGTTCGTGCTCCCAGCTTTGGAAGGCGTTGCGGGCGGCAGCGCCAAGAATTTCGGACTGCGCTGCTGTTTCCAGCGCGGTGGTCGCGATCGGACAACCTTCCGTGTAGCCGGAGCGCTCGAGGTTCGACGCCATCGTTTGCACGATCTGCGTCAGAAAATCTTCGACGTTGTTTGATGTTTCCGCCGCGGTGGCGATTACCTGGCGAACAGCCTCGCCAGCGAGCCCCGAAGCAGCCTCGCCGATTTCCTCTTTGCCCTTTGGGAAGTGGAAATAGAGCGACCCGCGCGGAGAGCCTGCCGCATCGAGAATGTCGTTGAGCGCCGTGCCGTGATAGCCGCGCTGGCTAAACAGCTTCACGGCCGCGATGACGGTTTTCGCCTTGGAATCCGGCGCTCTTGCCATGTCGAAAAATACCAGTTGCCATTCAGTATGTCGACCTTTATACTATGTAAGTTGACATACATATTTATCGGATGCCGTCTCCAAACCTCCAACCTCTAGGAAGAGACCATGAAGAGATTATCCCAACTCGCCCTCGCGGCCGCCTCGCTGATGAGCTCTTCAGCAGCCTCAGCACAAGGCCTCACCGCGGCACAAGCCAGCGCCGTCATCGCACCCTGGTACAGCTTGTTCAACGTGGCTACTCGAGGCGATGTCAAAACCATCCAGGAGCAGGTGCTTACTGCTGACTACGAATCTTGCGCCGGCTATCTGCCGGGCGAATGCTGGGGCCGTGAAACGTCGATCAAGGTGGTTGGAAATTTTGCCAAATCCATCCCCGACATGAAGTTTGAGATCAGAGAAGTACTCGTCGCCGGCGACCGCGTGATTGTGCGTGGCGAGGTCACCGGCACACCAGCTGGCGAGCTCTTTAGCGTGCCTCACACCGGTAAGAGCTTCAAGATCATGGCCATCGATATTCAAACCATCAAGGACGGCAAGATTGCCAAGACCTACCACATGGAAAATTGGCTCAGTGCGTTGGGGCAACTCCGCGCCAAGTGATCGTGCTAGGGAACGACCATCGATAGAAGCCCTGCGATGTCCGGTTTCGGCCTAATATCGGCCTTTCGTCTGCCCTCGGGGAAGGTCGCATAAGGCAGAGTCGAGGATGCGCGCGGTAGCCTGGGCCATTCGGCAACGCTCCGCTTCCTACCGACGATCCGCCACGCGGTCGCTTAATTCATCCAAACCTCAAGGGGAACGACATGACCAAGACCACGCCCGAACAGAACAAGGCCATCGTCCTCGAAGCATTCGAGACCCTGTTCAACAAGCGCGACTACGCCGCCGCCGAGCGGTTCTGGTCCGATCACTACATCCAGCACAGCGCCCATATCGCGCCAGGCCGTGCGGGACTGATCGACCTCATCCGCACGCTGCCGGAGACGCTGCGCTACGAGAACCAATTGATCGTGGCCGAAGGTGACTACGTCATCACCCACGGCCGTTTCTCGGGCAACGGCCGTCCTGCCGCCTGGATCGCCGCCGACGTCATTCGCTTCGAAGACGGCAAGCTCGCCGAGCACTGGGACGTCCTCCAGGACGAAGCGACGCAAGCCGAATCCGTGAGCGGGCTGCCGATGTTCGGCGACCGCTTCCCCGCCTGATCGCTCGATCGCTCACCGTAACCAAGGACACGATCCATGAAACTCTCAGGCAACACCATCTTCATCACCGGCGGCGGGTCGGGTATCGGCCGGGGGCTCGCCGAGGCCCTGCACAAGCTCGGCAACAAGGTCATCATCGCGGGTCGCCGGCGCAGCTATCTCGACGCGGTGATCGCGGCTAACCCCGGCATGGAAGCGGTTGAGCTCGACGTCACCGATCCGACGAGCATCAACCAGGTGGCGGCGAAGTTGATCGCCGAGCATCCCGACCTCAACGTCCTCATCAATAACGCCGGCATCATGCAACCCGACGCGGCCGCCGGTAAGATCGACGATGCGCTGATGGTCGCCACGATCTCGACAAACCTGATGGGGCCGATCCGCATGACGTCAGCGCTGATCGAGCATCTCAAGGGGAAGAGTGACGCCGTCGTCGCCTATACCAGCTCCGTTCTCGGTTTCGTGCCGCTGGCAGCTACTGCGATTTATTCGTCGACCAAGGCGGCGGTCCATTCCTACATCCTCTCGCAACGCTTCATGCTGCGCGACACGACGGTTCGCGTGCTCGAGATCGCGCCGCCCTGGGTGCGCACCGAACTCATGAACAGCCAGGAGGCCGAACAGGCGATGCCGCTCGAGCAGTTCATCGAAGAGACCATCGCGGTGCTCCGGACCGACGCCGACGAGATCCTGGTCGATGCGGCCAAGCCGCTCCGAGCCAACGCCGGCCCAAACGAACACGGCCTGGTCAACGGCTTCAATGCGCAAATGACGGTAATCTTCGCCGGGGGCTAACGCCGTCTTGACAAGCCGATCGCCCAGTTACTCAGCCGCTCAGGCGCGACCACAGACTCGTCGAGCCTCCTCTTCACAAAGGACAAAGGCAATGCCGCTAGATTTTGACGCCGCTGCAAACTGGTGACCCCGATTTATGACGCCCTGACAAGACCAGGAGATAAGGATGTCGAGGCACTCATCAAAAGCGTCACCTCTGCCGATTTCCAATCCTGCGGCAATGAAGGCGAATGCGTTGACCAAGCCGCAGCAATCACGCGCTTCAAGGGGCTTGCGAGTGTCGTTCCTGATCTCAATTGGACGATCAAGGAGCTTTTCGTTCCAGGCGAGAACACGATCATCGTGCGTGGTGAGGCAACCGGCACACCGATCAAGACCTTTCTAGGGGCAGAGCCGACCGGGCGAAGTTTTCGGACCATGTCCATTGATCTCTACACGGTCACCGACTCAAGGATCTCGCGTTCCTACCATGTCGAGAACTGGACGGCGGCCTTGCGTCAGCTTGCCAACGACTGACTACATCGATGAAGAGGAGACCCCCGATCATGTCATCCCATATATGCGACTCAGCGACTGCAGCGCACCGAGGGAACGCCCTGCCAAAGCGGTCCGACCTGGATATCATTCCGGATCACGGAGTGGACAACATTACTCATGCAATATCCATTATCGCCTCGAGCGGCGCCGTAGCGCTGCTGCCCATCTACCCAAATAATCTTCTTCCTTGGTCCGTGACCAGCCGTCCGATCCGAGGAGATGCCCCCACCGTCGACTTGGTTGTCGGCTACAACAAGGCGAATAGGTCGCCGATCCTGAAGTTATTTCTTTCGAGAGTTGATGACTTGACCTCCCGGATGTCCAGCCACGCGCGCTGAAAGCACTGGACATGCCCGCCTCGCACAAGTGAGGACTCTGTTGGGTAGCGGACCGGTGAGGCGGTGGGCGTCGAAGATATCGACACCGTAGCTGATCAAGCCCTCGGCCATGACAAGCGCTCGGCCTGCGCTGACCGATGGCACTGCGTGCCGGGCCGCCAGCGCGGCGAGCTGTCCGCTCCGACTCACGAAGAATGCTGTCCCGGCGCTGATTACTAGCCCGCTCGCCCGCAATTGGTTGATCTTTGCGAACACCGCATCGAAGTCACTTTCGGTGCTGGCATTCAGCACATGCAACTCCAGCCCGGAGCGTGCGGGCCGCCGCCAGCATTTGATTCGCTGCAGTCTCGGCAACGGCGGGATTGCTCCGGTCGACCAGCAACGTCATAATGCGTGCCGCGGGAAGTAGCTCATGCAGCAATTCCAGCCGCTTCGGCGCGATTTCCAAGTTCGCTTGGGTCACGCCCGTGACGTTCCCGCCCGGCCGATGGATTGGCTCCGGTCTGGGAAGCTTCTTGATCATCCAGGGACGCCATCAGAGGCGCAAGGCTAGGAGAAAATCGGCGGACAATGATACACGACTTTAACGATCTCCAGTTCTTTGCGGCCGTCGTTGTCCATCGCGGGTTCTCTGCGGCCGCCCGTGCACTGGGCCTGCCCAAATCACGCGTCAGTCGGCGCGTCGCTTTGCTGGAGGAGCGGCTCGGCGTGCGGCTGCTCGATCGAACCACGCGAGGACTCGGTTTGACCCAGGTCGGCCAACAAGTCTTCGAGCATGCGCGCGCGGCGGTCATCGAGGCTGAGGCCGCCGAGGAGGCCGCGCTTCGGATGCAGGCTGAGCCTCGCGGGCTTGTTCGACTGAGCTGCCCTCTCGGACTCCAGAGCGCAATTGCTGCTCCCATTTCGGACTTCCTTGCCGCCCATCCGCTGCTGCGGCTCCAGTGTGTCGTAACCAATCGGCGGGTCGATCTCGTTCATGAAGGAATCGACGTGGCGATCCGGGTTCGCGAACGCCTTGACACCGACGCCGACTTGCAAATGAAGCGGATCGGCCTAAGCAGGCGGATCCTTGTCGCAAGTCCGACCCTCTTGGCGAAGGAAGGTGAACCGACGTCACCAGCGGAGCTTGGCAAGTTTCCCATCCTCCATCAGGAACAGCAGGGTGGCAACATCTGGCATCTCACGGCGGACAACGGGAAGACCTATACCGTGGCGGTCGAGCCGCGCCTTACGACGGGTAGCTTCGACATTCTGATAGCGGCCGCATGCCAAGGGGCTGGAATTGCGCTGCTGCCGGCCGCAAACTGCCAGGAGGCGCTTGCCGCCGGTACACTGGCGCGCGTGCTGCCGGAATTGAGCGGCATCGACGGCATCTTGCATCTCGTCTTTGTGTCGCGACGGGGCATGCTGCCGGCTGTGCGGGCGGTGATCGATTTCGCCGCAACAGCCTTAAAATCGTCGGCCGATCAATAGGACGAGCCCACGAGCGTTCACCAGATAGAACACCTCGTCCTCGATCTGCTGGCTAATCACGCGATCGATTCAGCCACATAACTGTTCCCGAAACGGACGCTCACTGGGTCCACAGTCGAGGAATGGTCATGTTGCAACTTCGATCCAAAGAAACGCTCGATCACGGCGATCTCGGCTGGCTGAAGGCGCGCCACCACTTCATCGTCTCGGCCGACGGTAATAGGGCGAATAGTGCACTTGGCGCCCTCGTGGTCTGGAACGACGACGAGATCGCGCCCGGCACGGGCTTCGGCCGTCACTCCCATGCTGACATGGAAATCGTCACCTATGTCCGCCGAGGCGCGGTGACGCACGAAGATAGCACCGGCAATGTCGGTCGGACTGTTGCTGGCGACGTCCAGGTCATGAGCGCCGGAACCGGAATCAGTCATTCCGAGCACAATTGCGACGAAGACCCCCTCAAGCTCTTCCAGATCTGGCTGCTTCCGCGTCACCGCGGCGGGACGCCGCGCTGGGACAGCCGCAAATTCCCCAAAGCGGATCGCGCCGGACGCCTTATCGAGCTGGCGAGCGGAGATCCGAAGAATGCCGATACCCTCCTGATCCGCGCTGACGCGCGGGTCCTGGGCGCCACGCTTCTTGCCGGAACCACACTTACCCACGCGCCGGCTCGATTCCGGCACGCCTATCTCGCCCCCGCCCAGGGCGTGATCCTCGTCAACGGGCAGCGGATTGCGGTCGGTGACGGCATAGCCGCCATCGATGAATCCGAACTCACCATCACGGCGGAAGAGGATGCTGAGTTCATCCTCGTTGATGCCGCCTGACTTCACACCAGCCAAAAGGAGTAAGCATCATGGACTCTACTCGTTATCTTTCTTTCGCAGGCCGGGTCTTGATCGGCCTTCCGTTCGCTATGGGCGGCCTCAGCAAGCTCGCAGCTTATGGTCCGACCACCGCGATGATCGCCGCCGTCGGCCTCCCAGTGCCGCCGCTGGCCTTTGCGGTAGCCGTCGCCGTCGAGCTCGGCGGCGGATTCTTGCTGATCGCTGGTTACCAAGCTCGCCTGGTCGCAATGGCGTTGGCGCTGTTCTCTTTGGTCACGGCGTTCTCGTTCCACAGCAACTTCGCCGACCAGGATCAGATGTTTCACTTCCTCAAGAACGTCATGATGGCGGGTGGCTTGCTTCAGATCGTTGCCTTCGGTGCGGGCGCGTTCAGTCTCGACAACCGGTTCTCGAGGGATCGCGGGATTATCGCGAAAACGGCGGCGGCTCACTGATCCGCCTCCTAGCTCTTGTGCGTCGTCTTACGCTGGCCTGACGCGATGCGCGATCAACCGTCAGGCCGGCACCGGATGAATTGACTGAGCTTCGCAAGCCATTCGAGGTATCACTTTCCTAGGACCCCTACGGTTCGAAGGGACCGCTCGGCCGGCTGGCCAGGGAAGGCTGGGTACGTTTCCCGCATCACACGAGGCCACGCATTGACCAGGCCCTGCCAGCACCGATTGTCCTGCCAGTAGGACATGCCGTCCCATGAGCAGTTCAGAGAGATCAAGGATTATTCTTTACGATCGTGAAGTACAATGCCATAGTCCCTTCGGTCGGGCGGAGGATGCTTGGTTCGTCACCTTCTCGACATCCTCAAACGTCGACCGCAAGCGTCGCGAGAAGCCGGGGTGAAACGATGATCGAGGAACGGGACATCAGCGTCGCCATGAGGGACGGCACGCGGCTTGCGGTTGACGTCTACCGCCCGGATGTGCCTGGCAGATACCCTGTGCTGTACGCGTCAGCGCTGCACAACAAGGACATTCAAGGGCCCGACATCGCAGATATATTGCCGCCGCAACCGGCGCACGCGCCGCTCTGGTTCGGTCCGATAGAGGCGGGCGACACGCGGCGCTTCATCGCCAATGGCTATGTTCATGTGATCGCGCAGCCGAGGGGCTCCGCCAAGTCAGAAGGGCACTACGGCCACGAGGACACGGACCACTACGATCTGATCGAATGGATCACGCAGCAACCATGGTCAAACGGCAAGGTCGGGATGGTCGGCATCTCCGGTTATGCCGGCGAACAATGGCGCGCTGCCGCGCAGGGACATCCCGCGCTGAAAGCCATTTTTCCCTACGACGCGTGCAGTGCGTATGGCGGCATGTTCGGATTCCGCGACTTCAATCCCGGCGGGGTTTTGCACACCTTCCCGTATCTGCTCGATGTCTTCAGCACGGTTCACGAGTCTCGCGACAGGCCCGGCGAGCTTCCGGCTGCAGAGGAAGAGCTCTGGCGCCTCGCCATGCGCAATCCAGACTACAAACAGTACATCAACCTCTACAACATCCTCACTCAAAAGGGGCAGCGCACGTTCATCATGTATCTCATGATGACGCACCCCTGGGAGTTCGACGGCTCTGTCGAGCGCACGGAAGAGATCTTCAAGAAAATCAAAATACCATTCTATACCGGCTCAGGAGCCTATGCTTACACTTACAAGCTCCATTGGCTGGGCGCTCAGCACTATTTTCAAAATGTCGATGCGCCGAAGAAGCTGCTGTTCACCGGACCGGCTCACCTGGAGCGGCCGTTCCATCAATATCATGACGAGATCATCCGGTGGTATGACCATTGGCTGAAGGAGCAGAACACCGGCATTATGGACGAGCCGCCGGTACGCTACTGGGTCATGGGGGCCAACGAGTGGCGAACCGGAACGGATTGGCCGCTGCCGGAGACGCGGTGGACAAAATATTATCTCTCCCATTGGGAGACATTGTCGACGGAGGCGCCGCGACCCGCCTCGGGGGTTGGCGCTGCGGCTCGCGAGCCTGATGTTTTCACGCAGATGCCGGTGACGCGGACGACGAAGGTCGAGCGCCTGCGCTACATGACGGATCCCCTGCCGCATGACGTCACCGTCGCCGGCCCAATCACGCTGACGCTCTACGCGGCGATCGATCAGGACGACACCAATTGGATCATCGTGCTCAAGGACGTTGGGCCCGACGTTTCGGTTCGTACCGCGCGCGAGGGTGAACGGGATGTCCCATCGTCGTTGCCCGAGCGTGAACTGACGCGAGGTTGGCTGAAGGCGTCGTATCGGGCACTCGACGAAAAGCGTTCAAAGCCCTGGGAGCCGTTCCACAAGCTCACGCGGAATACAATCGCTCCCGTGAAACCGGGAGAAGTGGTCGAGTACCGGATACAGATCCTCGCCACGGCGAACCAATTCAAGGCGGGTCACCGGATCCGCCTCGACATCACATCCATGGATGTTCCGACTGGCACCGGAGCGATGACCAATGTCGAGTACATTCCGTACCACGTTTGCAGCAGCAAGACCGTGACCCACAAGATCTATCGGGATGCAGAACGGCCATCGCATCTGCTGCTGCCGATCATACCTGAACCCACCGATCCGCGCCCGGCCTGACGTCCGCACAAAGGAGGAAGAGTTACAATGACGACGATCCGATTTGAGCGAGACGCCGCAATCGGAAATATTGTGCTGGCCAATCCGCCCTTCAACCGACTCGACCTGCGTTTCGTGGAAGCTTTGCGACTGGCCGTGCATCAGGCCAGCGTAAGCGACATTCGCGTGCTTGCCATCCGCTCGGAGGGGCCGCACTTCAGCTTCGGCGGCGAGGTCCGCGAGTGGCCGGGCAAGGACGTCAACTGGTTCAGGAAATTTGTCGCAGACGTCAACGAATCCTACCGGGCCATCGAGGCGCTCCGCATTCCGACGGTTGCGGTCGTGCAGGGGACCGCGCTCGGAGGCGGCTTTGAGCTCGCGCTCGCCTGCGATTTTCTCGTCACCACGCTCGACGCAAGCTTCCGCTGCGTTGAGGTGACGACCGCCATGCTTCCGATTGCCGGCGCGCTGCAGCGGCTCGCCGAACGCGTCGGCCGCGCCCGCGCATCGCGCTTTGCCATGCTCGGAGAACCGATCTCCGGAGCCACCGCCCTGGAGCTCGGCATCGCAACGCATGCCGTACCAGCCGCAAAGCTCGTCGAGACGGCGAACGCGCTTGCCAAGGAACTCTCCAACGGCCCAACCCGGTCGTACGCGGCGACCAGGACATTGCTCAAAGCGTGGTCGAGTGGCGGCGTCAGTGGCGCGGACCTCGTGATGCTCGACATCGCGATGGAGCTTTACAACGGGCCGGACGCGCAACGCGGTTTCGCGAACACGGCAAAAGCGTTCGATGCCGACATCGAACCGCCACCGATGGTCTTCGAAGGAAAGTAACCCCCAACAGACGAGGCGAGTACCTTGGCGAGAGCTTCCATGGCACGCGGCAGCTACGTTCATGGGAATAGCGGTGCACCTTTGATCGGTGCGACGATCGGCGATTTTCTGAAAGCCGTCGCGGCAAGCCATGGTGCGCAAGAAGCGTTGATCGTACCGGAACAGGGCGTTCGCTGGACCTACGCCGAGTTGCTGGAACGATCAGACGCCTTCGCGGCGGGTCTTCTTTCGCTCGGCCTGAGGCCGGGCGATCGCGTGGGCATTTGGGCACCCAACTGTTCGGAATGGACGGTCGCGCAGTTCGCCACGGCGCGGGCCGGTCTCATTCTGGTGACCATCAACCCGGCCTATCGAACCAGCGAGCTCGAACACGCGCTGAAGGCCGTCGAGTGCCGAGCGCTAATTGCGGCCACGCGCTTCCGCAGCAGCGATTACATCGCAATGCTGCGCGAACTCGCGCCTGAACTTAACGCTGACGCGGAAGAACTCGTATCCGGCAGGTTACCGGCCTTGCGGCGCGTCATCACGCTTGGGGATAGCGTTCACGCCGGCTGCATTTCGTTCGCAGCCGTTGCGGCGCGCGCCACGCGGGCCGACCGTGAGGCGCTCGAGTCGGCCGCAGCCGACATCCAGATGGATGACCCGGTCAACATCCAGTTCACGAGCGGCACCACCGGACTGCCGAAGGGCGCGACCCTTTCGCACCATAACCTGCTCAACAACGGCTTCTTCGTCGGCGAGGCGACCGGCATCGAACCGGGCTCACGGGTGTGCATTCCCGTACCCCTCTATCATTGCTTCGGAATGGTGATGGGAAACCTCGGCTGTCTCACCCACACGGCCACGATGATCTACCCGTCGGAATCGTTTGATCCGGCATCGGCGCTGCGCGCGATCGAGGCGTTTCGCTGTGATGTCCTCTACGGCGTTCCGACGATGTTCATCGCGATCCTCAACCAGGAGGATTTCGCAAACTACGATCTCTCCTCGCTGCGGCGCGGGATCATGGCCGGCGCACCTTGCCCGATCGAGGTGATGAGGGAAGTCGCCTCGAAAATGAACATGGGTGAGATCACGATCGCCTACGGGATGACCGAGACAAGTCCAGTGAGCTTTCAGAGCAGCCGCGACGATCCGCTGGAGCTGCGCGTCTCGACGGTCGGGCGGATCCAACCGCACCTGGAGGTCAAGATTGTCGACGCACTGGGCAAGGTGGTCCCGCGCGGCGAACCGGGCGAGCTCTGTACGCGCGGCTACTCGGTCATGCTCGGATATTGGAACGACGAGAAGCGGACGCGCGACGCCATCGATGCCGCCGGCTGGATGCACACAGGAGATCTCGCGACGATCGACGACGGTGGCTATTGCCGCATCGTCGGTCGCATCAAGGACATGGTGATCAGGGGCGGCGAAAACGTCTATCCGCGCGAGATCGAGGAATTCCTCTATACGCATCCGGAGATCCAGGATGTCCAGGTTATCGGGGTTCCGGACCCGAAATACGGAGAGGAGATCTGCGCCTGGGTCGTTCCGAAGCGAGGAGCTGACCTCGACGCCGAAGAGATCCGCGCGTTCTGCAAGGGGCGTGTCGCCCATTATAAGGTCCCGCGCTACGTCCGCCTGGTCGAAGGATTCCCCACGACCGTCACCGGCAAGGTGCAGAAGTTTGCGATGCGCGAGGTGATGACCGAAGAGCTCAATCGAGACAAACCATCGGGATAGCCATGGAAGCGTTCGACTATAGCCCGCTCGCGGGACGCGTCGTCTTCGGCTCCGGTACGATTGCCCGCCTTGCCGACGAAGTGGCGGCGCTTGGCTGCAGTCAAGCCTTCGTGCTGTCCGACCCGCACCATGCGGCAGGCGCCGCGTTGCGCGCGCGGGACGTGTTGGGTAACCGGGCGGTCGGCCTGTCGACGCAAGCTGCCATGCACACGCCGGTCGAGGTCACGGAAAATGTCTTGCGCGAGGTGCTGCGCGCGCAGGCCGATTGCCTGGTTTCGCTCGGCGGAGGTTCGACGATCGGCCTTGGCAAGGCGCTCGCGCTCCGTACCGACCTTCCGCAGGTCGCGATCCCGACGACTTATGCGGGTTCCGAAGCCACGCCGATTCTCGGTCAGACTGAACATGGCCGCAAAACGACCATTCGCACCACGAAGGTCCTGCCGGAGAGCATCATCTACGATGTCGACCTCACGCTCGGCCTCCCTGCGCGGCTTTCGGTCGTCTCAGGGCTGAACGCGATCGCACACGCCGTGGAAGCTCTGTATGCGAAGGACGCAAACCCTGTGACGTCGATGCTGGCGGAGCGTGGAATCGCCGCCATTGCGCATGCGTTGCCAAGGATCGTCCGCGATGGCCGGGACGTTTCCGCCAGATCGGATGCGCTGTTCGGCGCGTGGGCCAGCGGCAACTGTCTCGGGACGGTTGGAATGTCATTGCATCACAAACTGTGCCATGTGCTCGGCGGCAGCTTCGACCTGCCTCATGCCGAGACGCATGCGGTCATCCTTTCTCACGCTGCAGCATACAATGCAGCAGCGGCTGCCGACGCCCTCGAGAGAGTCGCGCGCGTGCTGGGGGCGGACAGCGCTGCAGGTGGACTATTCGACCTCGCCAGCGAACTCGGTGCACCGACCGCGCTGCGGGATCTCGGACTCGACGAATCCAAGCTGGACGAGGCGGCGCGCATCGCTGTGGCCACGCCTTATTGGAATCCGCGGCCGATCGACGAAGTAGCCATCCGCCTGCTGCTCGACGACGCATTCCACGGCCGCCGGCCGCAGCACTAGAGAAGCCATTCCCGATGCCACACGCCAAACCGAGCGGCGACCTCGTCTTCCCCGAGCTCACGGAGGATGTTGTCGGACGCATTGCCGCCACGGCGGACGCGCGCGTGCGCGAGGTGATGGAGATGCTGATCCGGCACCTGCATGCGTTCGTCCGCGAGGCGTCTCTCAGTCACGAGGAGTGGAGAAACGCGATCGAGTTTCTCACTCAGACCGGCAAGATGTGTTCCGAGAACCGCCAGGAGTTCATCCTGCTCTCCGATATCCTCGGGGTTTCGATGCTGGTCGACGCCGTGAACAACTCTGCCGGAATGGGACTGACCGATTCGACAGTGCTCGGCCCGTTCTATGCGGGGCGGCAACGGGAGCTCGAGCCCGGTGACACGATCCTGCTGCGCGAGGAGGATGGCCCGCCGCTTATCGTCGAAGGAACGGTCACGTCGCAGAACGGGGACCCGATACGGAATGCCTTGGTCGAGGTTTGGCAGACGGCGCCGAATCAGCTCTACGACGTGCAAGACGACGCGCAGCCGGAGGGGCATCTGCGCGCCAGCTTCCGAACCGACGAGCGCGGGACTTTCAGCTTCGAGTCAATCTTGCCGGTCAGCTATCCGATTCCTGACGACGGGCCTGCGGGACAACTTCTCCAGATGATGGGGAGGCATCCGTTCAGGCCCGCACACGTCCATTTCATGATCAGTGCCAGCGGCCATCGAACCCTGGTCACGCATCTGTTTCTGGCCGGTGATGCCTATCTCGAGAGCGACGCTGTCTTCGGGGTCAAGCCGTCGCTGATCGTGGCCCCGGAGGAGCGCGATGGTTCGTTCCGGATCGTCTACCATTTCGGACTTGAGCCTCTCGAGTAAGCAGTGAAAACCTTGGCCGGTCGGCGCTTAACGGGCCCGGACGGGCGTGGTACGGGGGGATCAATGAAGAGAAATGCAGTTCTGCAAGACGCCGCCGTTCCGCGTCCCGGCGCTCGCGGCCGGCCGAAAAAACGCGCCGAGCAGCAACGTGCGGTCAATACGCGCCGCGCCATCCTGAACGCTGCTTTGGCGGAGTTCGCCAAAAAGGGCTTCGACGCAGCCAGTATCCGCGTCATCGCCGAGCGGACCGGACTGCAGCACCCGCTCATCACCTACCATTTCCGCAACAAGGATATTCTGTGGCGTTCGGCTGCCGAATACGCCTTCGAACAGATCCGCGAGGAGTGGGACAAGCTTGAAGAGACCAATGTCGGCATGTCGCCGCTTGACCGATTGCGCGCGGAGTATCGAACGCTGTTCAAGTACACCGTCGCCTTTCCGGAATTCCATCGTTTCATGCGCCAGGAGTGCACCACCAACAATCCGCGACTGAAATGGGTTGCCAAGACGGCTGTCACGCCGCTGATCGATCGCCTGCTGCCGCAGATCGCGGCGCTCCAGAAAGAGGGAGTGCTCCCGCAAATGGAGCCGATCCTCTTCCACTACATGATGGTCAGCCTGACGGCCATGCTCTCGGAGTTCGGGCCTGAGATGCGTGTCACCAGGAAGCTTGTGGCCGACGATCCTGACCTGGCTGCGAGCTATTGGCTGGCTGTCGAGAAAATAATCTTTGGTGGGGCGTCGTCCGAGTCCCCGGGGTGCGGCGCGAGCGATCGGCCCGTGAGTTCGTCATGTTGCGCTCCCATTCCCATTTCTCCGACTCCGGATTAGCTCCTATTCGGACGTGCTCAACAGGTTCGGAAACAAGGCGCCTTTACATTGAGCGAATAGACTTTGTCGAACGACTCCTCAGTCATTTCATCCGTCGGCCCGAACGGGTACACTCCCGCATTGTTGATCAGGATATCGACGTGGCCGTTTGCAAGTTCGACCGCTCTTCGCGCCACTTCACGGACACTCGAAGCGCCTCGAAAGTCAGACGCAATGAAGTCCGCTTGTCCACCCGCTCTACGTATTTCAGCAATCGTCTTTTCGCCACGCTCCTCATTTCTGCCTACAACTATTACATGTATCCCTAACTGAGCCAGTTTGTTGGCTGCGGCCTGTCCAATACCACTCGTTCCTCCGGTAATGAGTGCCGTCGTTGCCATCTTCCAGACTCCTTGTTCGTGTTGTGGGAGCAACAGCGGCGCGCGCCGGTCGCCGAGCGCCGACAGGCGGGCTGCCGACCAGCTCAGGCTGCTCCACGATCCTTGAGCTCGTCAAGGACAGGCAGAAGCTCGGATGGTTCGGCCCGCTTCGTTGTCAACTTTCTGCGAGTCTGCTAAGGGCCACAAACACACATTGCACGCCTCAGTCGTAGAAGTCCGGTGACTTCTTCAGGCTGTCACTCTGCGCCTTATCGTGGTTGATCCATAGTTGGGCTTTCTCCTTTGCCAATACGTCGGCGATGCGCTGCATCGAGACTGACGTCTTGTCCTTGTCGGTGTTGATTGAAGGTACGCGTCGATTGTGCCAATTGTCCTTGAAGTGCACGGCGTCGCCCGAGAGCAGCACCGCACCGGTTTTCGGCAGTTTCACCAATAGTGACTGGTGGCCGGGCGTATGCCCGGGGGTCGAGATGATCGTCACGCTGCCGTCGCCGAATACATCGTAGTCGCCTTCAAGCTTGGTTACTGGATGCTCCGGTTTGAAGCGACCGACGCCAAGCGGATTTGGCCACTCGTATTCGGCCTTCTGCACCAGGAGCATGGCTTGCGGGAATAGCTCCACATTACCAATGTGGTCTGGATGGGCATGGGAGATGGCAAGATATTTGATCTCAGCGGGCTTCACACCCAGCGCTTCAAGTTGAGACGCGAGTGTCTTCGGCCGACGCCAGAATATAGCCCTTGGATCAGCCGGGGCTTGCCCGTCGGGCATGGCGGCAACAGCGTCAGGAACGCCGGTGTCCCAAAGTAACCAACCCTGCGGGTGATGCATCAGGTAACAGTTTTCGGCCATATGCCGACATTGACGCCCGGCGACCAGCGAGAAATGTCGATGACGTGACCTTCGCCGCAGTTGAAAATGTAAAGTTTGTCGACGCCAAACTTGGTTTGCGTCGAGGCTGGCGCACCAGCAATTGACAGCGCCACCACCGCGGCAATGCTGATACTCAATCTTTTCATATTACCCTCCCCTGGCTCCGCAGGCGAATGCCACATAATTACCGTTACAAGCTACCGGACTCCGCCTATATTAGGCAGTAGCTTGGCTCAACGGAAGTCAAAGGCGGACTGCGAGCCAACGAGTGTCCGAGTTGGGTCAATAGCGTCGTGCTCGGTCAAGTCCACGCGTCCCTCTATTTCCGCTTTGCCTCGAAACCGGACGCAAATTCGACGCCTTCGTCTCCGACGCGTGGGGAAGGTTGCTTCGCGAACGTCGGTCCGGTTGGCAATTGCTGGTTATCGCCCTTTTGCCGAGCCTTGATTTCGTTGAATTCGGACAGCGCTCGTTCACATTTGCCATTGAAGAGCCACATCGCATCGAGAATTTCGCGGAAGGTCGCAGATGTTTTTGCCCTGTCAGCTTGCCCAAAGGTGAAGATGCTATTGTTGCGCAAATATCCGAGTATCGTAGCATCAGCAATTGTATATTCGGCTAAGTTGCCTGATTTGAGAGCGGACTTGGTCGGACTGGGAATGATCTGGATGAGCTCAAACAGCTTCATCTGATCAATCGGATTTGGCAATGCTTTCACGATCGCCGATATCTGCGGGAAAAGGTCTGCATGTGCGCTCATAAGTCCGTCTCTCACGGCGGTCCAGTGATTGAATCGATGATCTAAATTGCCGACCCGCGCCTCTTCTTTGTCGTCGCGAGCGCTCAGTGCAGGATCAAGAGCGGTGATCGACTGTCTAATCGCTGCCCATTTCCTTTGGCCATTCTGATCTTCGGACACACCTGTTTGCAAACTTCCCCTGTACCTATTCGAGCGCGCATTCCCTATGTTTTGATTACCGTTTGTCTCGGCGAAAAAAAGCCCCAAGCTGATACGACCTACCACTTCAGCATTTGCCGCATCGAGGCCCTTAGCTCGTCCAATATCGGTTCCCAGGTCGACAACGTCTTTAACTGGAGTATCTGAGTTTTGCGCATTGACGGGTGGCGCCTCCATGATGTTGAAGAGATTGGTGTATTCATCGAGAAGCGGCTCATTGTCGGCATCGAAGTACGCTGGAGGAATTCCAAATTTATTGAGTCTCCCGATTTTGGACGGAAACGCGTCGGTAAAATCTTTACACGCGCTTATCATTTTGTTGCGAGCAAGATAGAGTGCTTGCCCCGGTAAGTTCGGCAGCTGTTGAGTCGAATTGATCTGCGCCCGCCGCTGGCTCAAGATCGACTTGAAGTCGCTCACCGCCTTGTTGTACGTGCTGAGCACATCCGATTGTGATTTCGTGAGCGTGGCCGGCTGACTCTGTGCGGGGGAAATGAAGCTCATATTGCCGATGTTGGCCGGGACGAGCAACATGACCGTGCTGGTGATCGTATCGATGGCGGTGGAAACCGGCCGCGTGAAGAAGAGTCCGAAAACAAGAACTACCGCACGCGCTCTAGTAACGCGCGCTACGGGGCTGACGCTCACAATCAAGTCCAAAATCCCGCACGCGCTCTAGTAACGCGCGCTACGGGGCTGACGCTCACAATCAAGTCCAAAATCGATGGTAACGCTTGCATCGGGCGTTCTCGCCGATCCCACGTGACTGGTCGTCCTACGATGGATGATAGGGGCGTCCGAGAGATGGTCAAACGCTTGGGCGTCGCGGCCCAACAGCTTTGGGCGCCGAGCGCGTCGAGCAAAACGCCTCGACGGCGTCGGTCACCGCCCTGGCGATTAGCGCCTGCCGCTCGGGAGAGTCCAGCAGCAATTCCTCTTCCCGGTTGACGATCGAGCCTGCCTCGAGCAGGACGGCGGGCATCCGGGTCTTGCGGAGCACGATCAGCTGGTCATAGCGGTACACTCCGGCCTCAGCATCGACGAGCTGTCGTCGCCGATGTCCCATGAATCTTTCGGTGTAATGCGGCGTGTATTGCAGCCCGCGGGCCTTGAGCTGATTACCCAACAGCCGGCCGAAACGCAGGCTGCCCCTGAAATCCCCATTGTCGATGGAGACAAAAATAGAATGGCCCTTGAAGCGGTCGCTGAAGGCACGCTCGCGACCGTCGTACTCCCATTTCTCCACGAACTGGTCCGGCACGCCATCGTGATGGATCGATAGGAATAGATCGGCGCCGAGACTGTTTGCGCGCGCGGCCCGCTCAAAGAGCCCGCGCGGCGGCGAAGCGGCGGTGATCAACTCGATGGTCCTGACGAAACCCAAAGCGGTCAACCTTTGATCGATCTGGTTCGCAGGGCGGAGGTTGGACATATATTCCGTCGCGCCGCGGGCACTCAGCACGCCATACCGTTCGACAGTGTGGCCTACGTCGACGATCACGCGGAAGAAAGCGCGGTCGCAGCTCGATCCGTCCGATCGGACGGGGGTGGCGCCAGTGGTCTCAGCCGATGCGCCGCGCAACGCTGCGCCCGCAAGCATGGTCGACAGAATGATGAGCGCGATCGTCCCGGCGGCCCGCGAATTGTTCATCAAGTCCCCGTGTTCGAGTTTCCGATAACGAGGTCGGTGGGGGCGTTTACGGCCTGATCCGTCATGTACATGGACTTCGGTCTGCCGCTCGTTATTTGTTAACCGCCGGGTCGCACTGCCGGATCGCATCACGCGCACCAATGGATGATTGCGCCCAGATCCGGGCAGAATGATGGTTCGGACACAGGGATCCTTCGGCCGGTCGCCAGAGCGGCGCTGACGTTGCTTGGTCCTAGAGGCCCGAAATGAGCCCCTGGTGCCAACCCATTGAATCGGGCAAAACCACTGCGGCGGAAAACAGGCCGGTAATCTCTGCGGCCAATCTTCTGAGGGCAAGGAAAAACCGCAGACTATGATACCTCCTCCCAATTTTCTGCTCTAGCATGAATAAAGGAGCGTTGGTCGCGTTTGGAAGAATTTGCCCCCCATGAATGCGCATGCCTTGTTTGAGGAAAATATTCAAAATTACGTAACCTGCCGCAGCGCAGGACGTTCGCGTTCATTTTGCGTCAACCGCGAGTGATTGGAAGAATCGGCCAGCCGGCCGAGGTCCGTTAATGGGATGGTCCGGCCGTGCTCCTGCCCCACCGGTAAGCGAACCTTGCCAGGGGCGCCAAAGTCAAGGAGCACGCCATGTCTCAGCAACTCAGCACGACGATCGCCGTGATTGGTGTCGATATCGGCAAGAACTCGTTCCACATCGTAGGTCTCGATCAGCGCGGTGCCATTGTGCTGCGCCAGAAGTGGTCACGTAGCCAGGTGGAATCACGGTTTGCCAACATGCCGCCCTGCCTGATCGGGATGGAGGCTTGCGTCGGGGCACATCATCTCAGTCGCAAGCTCAAGGGTCTTGGTCACGATGCCCGGCTGATGCCGGCGAAGTACGTTCGCCCCTATTCGAAGGGACAGAAAAACGATTTCCGCGACGCGGAGGCGATCGCCGAGGCGGTGCAACGGCCAACGATGAAGTTTGTGGCGACGAAGACCGCCGATCAGCTCGATCTGCAGGCGCTGCATCGAGTGCGTGAGCGATTGGTGAGCCAGCGCACTGGCATCA
>WNEZ01001606.1_pt1 | contig 19050 bp, 19 predicted proteins | sample 5400521 | NCBI WGS metagenome assembly WNEZ01 (sample SAMN13153339, study PRJNA577476) | soil metagenome | isolation source: 120 cm saprolite under Douglas fir tree site 2 hole 1 replicate 1 | place: USA:California | collected 2015-04-18 | reverse complement strand
GGAACTCACAGGTCTCGGCTACCAGAGCTACCACACTCCCTTTGAAACCCCCTTTGGAGTGTACTTTGCACTAGTCAATGACCCCGACGGCAACACCATCCTGCTCTCCGCCTGAGCCGAGAAAGAATCAATGCTCGCAACGCCCTTTATAGATATGGCCTGTCCTTCGAAAATCCCTGGGCCGCTGATCAAGCAGCATGGGTAGGTGTAAGCGTCACCGTATAGCCGAGCTGTTCGAGCCGTCGAACATGGTGACGCTCAATGCGAGTGGTATCCAGTTTGTCAAGGTAGTCAACTCCTAGATCCGTGTAGGGTTGCTTCTCCAGCAAGACATGATAAATGATGACCAGCAGACTGTGGGAGACGGCAACAATGGCCTTCTCTCTCCCTCGTCTTCGTGCAATGCGATGGTACTGGGCCGCGAGATAATTATCCTTCATCCGCGAGATGATCCAGGCAACCTCTCCAAGCATGGCTCGAAGATAGGTACAGCCTACACGTGTCGCGCCACTGAGCCGCTTCCCCCCACTTTGTTTATTGCCAGGACATAGTCCTGCCCAAGAGGCCAGGTGCTTGGCTGAAGGAAAGCGTTCCATATCTACCCCAATTTCTGAGATGATAGCGGCAGCAGCCACCTCTTGAATCCCAGGAATGCTTAGCAACAGCGTCATCGCTTCCTCATAGGGACGCAGTCGCTGCTCGACCTCCTGCTGGATCTGGGCGATAGACTCCTCAAGAAAGTCGATATGAGCCAAAATGCGTTCCAGCAGGAACCGGTGGTGTGGCTGTATGCGACCATCTAACGCCTGGCGCAAGGCTGGCAGTTTCGCGCGCAGTTTGCCCCGAGCCAGTTCTGCCAGGACCTCGGCATCTTGCTCGCCGCCTACCACTGCTTGCAGCATGTCTCGCCCACTCTTGCACAGGACATCGCTGGCGACCGCTGCCAATTTCAGATTGGCCCCTTCGAGCACTTTTTGGAGGCGGTTGATCTCTTGCGCTCGCTCCTGGATGAGTGTTTTGCGATAGCGAGTCACCTCGCGCACCTCTCGAATGGGTTTGGGCGGTACAAAACTGGCCTTGAGTAAGCCATGCTGGAAGAGATCGGCAATCCATTCACTATCCTTGACGTCCGTTTTGCGACCTGGGAGAGCTTTGATATGCTGCGGGTTGATCAACAAGAGCGTGCGCCCTTCTTCGAGGATGTTGTAGACGGGATGCCAGAAGACCCCTGTACTCTCCATCGCAATCTGCACGACTTGCAAGCTATCTAACCAATCAGCTAAGGCCAGCAAATCAGTCGTCATCGTAGAAAATGTTCGTGTAAACTTCTGCACCTGACCACTGATGTAAAATACGGGGAAAAGATCAGCAGAATTCCGGTTTAAAAAGAGGCATCAATCAAGTATCCTCTACAGGAGTAAAAGAACTGTGGAGGCAGAGAGGATGCTCCGATATATGGAACGATCAACCATTCACTTTTTGAAACAAAAGGGCTGGACCAATGTGCAGATTGCCGAATTTACCGGTCACCATCGCGATACGATTGCCCGGGTATTACAGGAAGCGGTGGAGAAGAAGCCGAAAACGCGCCAGCGTAGCAGTGCCGCCGATGTTTTTAGGCCGCAGATTGCCAACTGGCTTGACCAGAACATGCCAGTGATTCGCATGTTGGAACTGGCGCGTGAGGACAACGACCATCCCTACACCGGGAGCGAGACCGCCTTTTACGACTATGTCCGCAAGATGCGCCGTGCCCGCAATCAGACGCCCCGGAACGTGGCGCTGCGGTTTGAGGGAGTGCCTGGGGAATACTTGCAGATCGATTGGGGAGAAGTGCGCGACTTTCCGTTTACCAAAGCGGGGATGGAACAACAAACGCGCTACTTCTTCGCGGCCCGGCTCAAATACAGCCGCTACATGTATGTGAGTTTTCACACTGACATGCGTGAAGAGACGCTGCTCCGGTGCCTGATCGCCTGTTTCCAGGAGCTTGATGGCGTGCCCTGGGCCGTGGTGACCGACAATATGAAAACGGCTGTGCTGGGACGCACGGCGCAGCATGAGCCCATCTGGAACCCGGCGTACCAGAAGCTGGCCGTCGAATTCAAGTTCCATCCCGACGTGTGTGCTCCTGCTTCGGGAAACCAGAAGGGAGCGGTAGAGAACCTGGTCAAATTTGTGAAGGGAAACTTTCTGCCTGGACGCAGCTTCTATGACGATGCAGATCTGGCGGAGCAATGCCAAGCGTGGCGGCACCAGGTGAATAGCGAACGGCCTTCTGATGCCACTGGGCAGCCTCCCGCTGTCATGCTCGCCGAAGAACAGCCCAGGTTTGGGCCACTGCCAGATGTCGCCTCGGATTACGGTTTCTTCGATTGTGTGGTGGTGAGCCGGGAAGGGTTGGTGGCCGTTGAAACCAACCGCTATTCGGTGCCGGCCCACCTCATTGGCAGAGCGTTGACCGCTCGCATTCACACGAACCGCATTGAGCTGTTTGCTGACCGTGAGCAGGTGGCCACTCACCATATTCGAGCAGCAATATGAGCAAGGGGCGTTTCTCGGTATTAACAAGATTACTTCTGAGGTGCCAGGTGATCTGTAGAGAATTTTGGTCCGAAGACCAGGAGTTTGGGATGAGACTGGCTGATGAGGTTTTGCGACAGATGCTGCACTTCTGCAGGCAATCTGCTCTAAATGAAACTGGGAGTATTCTTGTTGGCTCTTATACAGATACCCTCGATTGTGCTGAGGTGATAGCTGCCTCAACAGCACCCTCAGACTCCCAAAAAGGAAGAACATGGTTTCACCGGGGAACCAAGGGTCTCCAGCGATGGCTAGGTATGCTTTGGCAGCACAAACGAACCTATTATCTCGGTGAATGGCACTTTCACCCATAACGTATGCCTCTCCCAGTCAAACAGACAATGAACAAATGAGGGCGATTGCTAACTCACTATGGTACCACTGTCCAGAGCCTCTTCTCATGATTATTGGAGGTGATCCATCAGCGGTGTGGACAATAGGTTTGTACGTGTTTCCGCGAGGCAAGGGTTGTGTAGAACTTCTTGAGAAGGCAAAAGATGCATAAGAGGTGAGAAGTCAGGAGGAATGGCACACTCCCTGTTCCTGGCTTCATACCATTTGGTTCGAGCTTGTCAGCATCTTTGAGCTCGTTGATTTTACGGTGTTAAAGAGTAGTCCGTATGTGTTAGCCACATCATCAACCCCGGCTCCGACCACCTTGATGTACGCAGTTGCCCTCGCTCCTCACGGTTGAATGGCCATCCTTTCGGATGAGGCTGCGTTGTCCCTGAAACTTCACATTGCAAGATTGCCCTTACAACATGTCCAGGTAGATATGTTCTGATCAAATCGGAGTATAGTCATATAGAGTTCTATCTGATAGACATAATAACATATAGATCGTAAATCTGAAACTGCTGTAAAATACCAACCGCACGTGCTGCATTGCAAAGTCAGCAGTTACAGCAGTCGCTGGTCCTTGATTTTTTGCCGCTCCTCCATCTGCGCCAGCCAGCGGATAAACAGCGGCGACATCACCAGCAGGTCAACCAGGCCCGGGATCAGCAAAAAGGCTCCTCCAACGGCTTGATCGCTAAAGGCTGGGATGCCTAACTGCGGCGGTATGGCATAGTAGGGATAGATCACGACACCGGAAAAGACCAGCAAAAAAGCATAAATATCGACGGGCTGCCCATCCAGGAACGCGTAGAGCATCTGTAAAGGATAGCTTAACTTGCGGAACTCCCGCACCGGCCCGATCAGAGGCCACCAGTTGAGCAAAGAGGTAAACCACAAGCTCAACATCGCCACGTGATAAAGCGCTTCCTGCTTCACGGCTATATGAATCAAAACGGGCGCGTGCCATGCCAGGAACGTGATATTGAAGATGAGCGAAACCACAACCGGCTGGGTAAGCGCCCGGGCCACGGGTCGTACAACAGGAAGCTCTAGAAATGGCCGCAAAAACCATCCGGGGAAAGCCAGCAGCAGCAGCGGCGCGCATAGTGTCGTCAAGACCACCGCCTGCACCATGTGCATAAGAAATAATTGCGTCCTGGCGATTGTATCCACCGGCGTCAGCAGTACCAGGGTCATCGCCACGATCGCCACCACGAAGGCCACTACCCGCCATATATTAAGAGGCTTATCGCGCTCACTACTTCTCCATGCCTGCAGGATAGCCAGGCCAAAGAGCAGGCACAAAACGACAATCACAATCAGCGCTCCCGGGTTCGAGGGCCAGGAGAGGTCCAGACCATTCATGTGAGAACTCCAGATTCCAGGTAAATTAAGCTGGGATGTTTAACCAGTATAGCTACTTTTAGAGTATAATGTAGCGAGGCTCAGCACGCAAACGGGAAGAGCAGGAGGATCGTATGAATGACATGGCTTCTCTCACTCTCGCAGCTGGAGCAAGCGCTGTTCATGCAAGGTATTTGCAAGCTTTCGTCCTCTAATCGCTCATGGAATCGACATCGGGCCCGAAACAAAGTAGAATGAATATACGGACCGGTATATACCATGTCTTCCATCCTCACGGAGGTGTACGCTTGCGTATCGTCATTGCTCCTCAATCGCTCAAAGGCAGCCTCACAGCAGCACAGGCCGGAGAGGCCATCGCACAGGGGGTTCGAACTGTCTATCCTGAAGCAGAGATCGAGATTGTGCCTGTGGCCGATGGCGGCGAGGGTACGGTCCAGGCACTGGTAGACGCCACCGGTGGGGAGATTGTGCAGCAAAAGGTGACAGGTCCACTCGGTGAGCCCGTTTTAGCTTTCTTTGGCCTTCTTGGCGATGGACGCACTGCGGCGATTGAGATGGCAGCCAGTTCTGGCCTGCCCCTTGTCCCTCCCGACCAGCGCGACCCGCGTATCACCACGACCTATGGCGTAGGGGAGTTGATCCTGGCAGCGCTAGAGCGCGGCCGCCGCCGCTTCATCATCGGCATTGGCGGCAGCGCGACCAACGACGGTGGCGCGGGCATGGCGCAAGCATTGGGGGTTTCGCTTCTCACCGAAGATGGACAAGAGATTGTGCCAGGAGGGGCAGCGCTCGCTACCCTCTCCCGTATCTCAACTACGACCATGGACTCACGTTTGCATGCATGCACCTTCGAAGTCGCTTGCGACGTCAACAACCCCCTATGTGGCCCCACAGGAGCCTCGGCAGTCTATGGCCCACAAAAAGGCGCGACACCCGAGATGGTCGTACAACTTGACGAGGCGCTCGCTCATTACGCGCAGATCATCGAACGCGACCTCGGGTGCTCTGTACGTGATGTACCCGGAGCAGGCGCCGCCGGTGGCCTGGGCGCGGGCTTGATCGCTTTTCTTGGCGCAACGCTGCGGCCCGGCGCGCAGATTGTACTGGAAGCAGTGAGACTTGAAGAACGAGTGCGCTCTGCGAACCTGGTCATAACAGCTGAAGGACAACTTGATAGCCAGACCGCTTACGGCAAGAGCGTTGGAGCCGTAGCAGCAGTAGCAAAGCGTCACAATCTTCCCGTTCTGGCGCTGGCTGGCAGCCTGGGCGACAACTACCAAACCGTATATACGCTTGGCGTCGATGCCGTGTCAGTCCTTCCTCCTGGACCCGTGACATTGGCATACGCGATGGAGCACGCAGCCCCTCTGATGAGCGACGCCGCCGAACGCATGCTCAGGATATTGCATGTGGGCACTGGTATCAAGGAAGCCCCATAGGAGGCGCATTCGGGGCCGTCTGGTATATAATTATGGGAGACTTACGGCTTAGGGAAAGAAGGCTCTATCTTCACACTGAAAGGCAGCTAACAACATGCCACATCTGACTGGAGCACAGGCAGTCATTGCCACTCTACGCGCGCACGGCGTCGATACAATCTTTGGTATCCCAGGCGTACACACGCTGTCCCTCTACGACGCCATGCGCGATGAAACAGGCCTGCGTCATATCCTTGCTCGTCATGAGCAGGGGGCAGGCTTCATGGCCGATGGCTACGCGCGCCTCTCAGGCCGTGCTGGAGTAGCCTGCACCATCACGGGGCCGGGCGTCACGAATATTGCCACACCTGTTGCAAATGCATATGCCGACTCTATCCCCCTGCTCGTCATCAGCAGTAGTCTGCCGCGAGCCTCAACAGGCCGTCCACAGGGTAAGCTGCATGAAGTAAAGGATCAGTTAGGCGTGATGGAAGCCCTGGCAGGTTGGACACGAGCCGTGGAATTTGTCGAAGAGATCCCTACTGCCCTGTGCGATGCCTTCCGTGTAATGCGCTCAGGGAGGCCGCGCGCTGCCTACTTACAGATCCCTCTTGATCTCTTCCCAGTAGAAGCCGATATAGAGATTCAAGTGCCAGCGGCTGTCACCCCAGTCCGCCCTTCCACGAAAGGCATCAACTCTGTGGCCAGCCTGCTGCGCGAGTCACGACGCCCGCTGATCGTGGCCGGAGCAGGGGTCACCTCGGCAGGCGCCAACGAACAACTCGCGCGCCTGGCAGAGCTCCTCCAGGCGCCCGTCCTTCTCGGAAGCAAGAGTCACGATGTGCTTCCTACAGATCATCCACTCGTCGTTGCATCGACAAGCTACACCCTGCCCAAAGAACTATATGCACTGGTCAAAGAATCCGACGCTGCCCTCGTGGTAGGCAGTAAACTTGGTGCGGTGCGCACAGGCAATGGCACCCTGCCGCTGCCTGCCGCCCTGGCACAGATCGACATTGACCCGGCCGAAATCGGTCGCAATTACCCCGCTGCCGTGAGCATTGTCGCCGATGCTCGTCTCACACTGGACTCTCTCCTGGAAGCATTGCATGACCTTCCAGGAGAACACCCTTCGCGTGCCAGCGAGGTAGCGCTTGTCCGCGAGGCAGCACATAAGCAAACGCGCCGGGTCTTTGGCCCATCCATTGACATGCTAGATGCTGTACGCGAAGCGACCCCACGTGAAGGAGTAATCGTCGCTGATATGACGATGCTCGGCTACGCCAGCGCAGAGTATTTACCCATCTACGAACCGCGCACCTACATTCATCCCACCGAACTGTGCAGCATCGGCTGCGGCCTCCCCATAGCCCTTGGCGCAAGAGCTGCTGCACCTGAGCGTCCTGTCATCGCTCTGTGCGGTGATGGAGGCTTCTTGCTCAACGTGGGTGAGCTTGCCACAGCAGTACAGGAGAAGCTTGATACCGTCATCGTGATCTTTAACGATGCCACCTATACAGCCGTCAAGAACAGGCAACAAGAACGCTTCGACGGCCGCTACATCGCCACAGACCTGCTCGCGCCGGACTACGTCGCCCTTGCCCGCGCCTTCGGCGCCGAGGGCGTACATTCAAATGGCCCGGATGAACTGCGCTACGCCATCAACAGCGCGATACGTCGCACGGGTACTACGCTGATCGAGGTGCCCCTACCGCCCCAGAAATAGAAGCGATCCAACCATTTGCATGCTACGTTAAGGACAGACATAGGAAAATATTCCTATATGTTTTCATTGCAGCGGCAATCCCATAACCGGAATAACTCCGGAAAAAAAGAAGTTGTAACTGGTAGACAAGCTGCAACGTATTGCTGTATATATATAGTAGGTACAGACTAAGAGATGTCTGGGTGGCCCAAATCGTAGTTCGTCTCGCTATCAAACATGGAGTATCATTATTATGCCAGAACATCTTTACGCTACCGACAACGCGGACATGGAGCGTCTACTTTCACTCGGATTCACCGAAACCGAAGCCGCTCGCCTTGTCTATATGAAAGACCATGTTCTTGAACAGGTCGAGTATCGCGAATTGGTCGAAGAAGGACGACGTTTTGCTTTTATCCGCTGGTTGATCGAGACGGGTCGCATCACCAGCTAGCAATAGAGAAGAGCGACGGGAGGCATTTACGCCTCCCGTCTTTTTTGTTTTGCCTCTGTTGTGCGGTGGATGCGAGTAAGCCATAAGCCGAATTCTGTACCTGCGCCGCCTTGCGACCACGCAGGTGGCAATCATCTATCTAGGACGCCGGTTACCCGGTGTCTCAAGCAACCAACCCGGGGTTTACAGGCGAGCAACCTGCTAGTACGCTGCTGGGCAGCATACCACTCCCCTGCTCGGTCTTGCTCCAGATGGGGTTTACCCGGCCAGCCGGTCACCCGGCTGCCGGTGAGCTCTTACCTCACCATTTCACCCTTACCCGGCTCGCGCCTTGTGGTCGTTCCTCAATATATGAAGTTGCCGGGCGGTATGTTTCTGTGGCACTTTCCTTGAGTCATCCTCACTGGCCGTTAGCCAGCATCCTGCTCTGTGGAGTTCGGACTTTCCTCGGACGCTGCCGTCCGCGATTGCCTGTCTTACTCGCACCCACTATGCTAGATTAACATATATAGTTGCATCCGTCCAGTATGTTTGACGTTGCAGGCTTAGACAGGCTACAATGAGAAGTGGATACGGCAATTCTCAATCGTCAACGAGGCATAACCATGACTACAGGCCGGCAAATCCGCCTGACATCCTTTGCTAGCTGCGCTGGTTGAGCGTCTAAAATGGGCCCGGAGGCCCTGGCGCAGGTCCTGCGTCCGCTTACATCACTAGCCGCCCCAGCAGAGCTACTGGTTGGGCTAAATAAAGCCGACGATGCTGCCGTCTATCGTGTGAACGAAACACAGGCGGTCATTAGCACGGCGGACTTCTTTCCGCCTGTCGTAGATGACCCGTACGCCTTTGGAGCAATCGCCGCCGCTAATGCCGTGAGCGATGTATACGCGATGGGTGGACAGGTCCTTATGGCCATTAACCTCGTGGCGTGGCCGGACAACCTGGAATCGGCTCTACTGAGTGAGATCCTCCAGGGCGGCGCGGATATGGTTGCGCAAGCCGGAGCAATCATTGCAGGTGGGCATACCATCACGGATAAAGAGCCGAAATATGGTCTTGCGGTTACGGGCACAGTACATCCGGACCATATCCTGACAAAGGGCGGCGCGCAGCCGGGAGACCTTCTGATTCTCAGTAAACCGCTCGGTACAGGTTTGATTACCACAGCGCACAAGCGAGACCAGGTGCATCTGAGCGACCTGGACGCAGCTATCCGGTCCATGATGCAGTTAAACCGTAATGCCAGCCAGGCACTGGTGCATCAAGGATCGGGGGTCCATGCAGTGACAGACATCACAGGCTATGGACTGCTTGGGCATGCCTGGGAGATGGCCTCACAAAGCCTGGTAGGCATGCGCATCGAGTATGCCGCATTACCGCTATTGCCTAATGCCCGGCACTATGCGGAACAGGGTCACATCACGGGCGGAGCAAAGCGGAACGAAGCATATATGACCCAGCACGTCCGTATCGTCGCAGGGCTGGATAACATTGATCGTGCATTACTGTGGGACCCTCAAACCTCAGGTGGACTCTTTGCTGCAATCGATCCAGCAGTATGGCCATCGCTAGCCGTTTTGGCCCCAGAAGTCGTATTCTGGCGCATCGGAGAGGTTACTGAACAAAAACAAGACGAGGCACATGTGTTGTTGGAGGTGTATTAATGTATGAACTGCTGGAGGAGACTCTGGGCATACATATCCAGAACCCAGCGTTTCTGAAGCTGGCTCTTACCCATCGCTCTTATATCTATGAAACTCCCGGCACCGGGCTGGCTTCTAACGAGCGCCTGGAATTCCTGGGAGACTCAATCCTTACCTTCATTAGCGCGGATTTTCTCTATCGCACCTTTCCCGAGTTAAGCGAAGGTGAACTGACCGACGTGCGTGCCGCGCTGGTGAAAACTGAGACACTGGCGACCTTTGCACGCGATCTTGCCTTAGGCAACTTCCTTTTAATGGGAAAAGGCGAGCAGAATACTGGCGGCGGGCAGCGCGTACTCGCGGCAGTGTTTGAGGCGGTACTGGGAGCCATTTATCTTGACCAGGGGATTGAGGCAGCGCAGCGCTTCATGCTCCGCCGACTGGAACCCATTGCACATGAAATTGTCAAGAAGCGGTCGTTTAAAGATAATAAATCTCTCTTCCAGGAACTCGCACAGGCGCATGATGGCATCACACCATCTTATCGCCTGGCCAGCCAGGAAGGTCCATCGCATAATCGCGAGTTCACAGTCGAGGTAATATTAGGTGAACAGGTAGTCGGTAGAGGACAGGGTCGCAGTAAACAGGCTGCAGAACAAGAGGCTGCGCATGTTGCCCTGCTCAAACGCGGCTGGGCGTAAGTAAAGGTATGGAGATAGGGGGGATGTATGCGACTGGAACCAACACCAAGACCAGATCACGTTTTACGTGTTAGCGCGAGGCTCATCACCTCAAGCACTATCCTGCACCTTTCATCTGATGAACTGGAGCATGCCGTCAACCAGGAACAGATGGAGAATCCTGCTCTCGAAGTGAACGAATCCCGGGTTTGCCTTTTCTGCGGAACACAGCTCTATGGGACAATCTGTACCGCCTGCGGACGCTTCGCGCAGCCAGCACTCAATACCAGCGAATCTACTAACGGCTTCGAACATTTGCCTGACCACCAGTGGGACGATCAACAACGTTTCTACGAACTCAGTGATATCCGTGCAGCCTACGACTACGGCCTGGCAGACCCCGACGATGACGATGACTTCGATCTTCTGGCAAGTATTCCCACCGGTGAAACGCTGACAGAGGTACTGCTACAACAACTGGAAGCGCTCGTCTCAGCGGATGACGCGCTGATTGCAGAGCAGCTGGTAGGAAACCTGAACGAGCGAGGCTACCTGGAAATCAGTACCGATGAGATCGCCGAACACCTGCAAGTTTCACCAGATCGCGTTGAATACGTACTGAAGCAGCTACAAACACTGGAACCTCTCGGTATCGGAGCGCGCAATGCACGCGAATGCCTGCTGATCCAATTAGAAGCGCTCAGCAAGCAGGAGACGCCTCATCCGCTGGCATATACGTTGATTGATCGGTATTTAAACCAGTTAAGTCGTGGCCAGTTTCACGAAATTGCCCGGGAACTGAAGATGCCCGAACAGGAGGTACGCCAGGCCAATTTCTACATTCGCAGCACATTTCATCCATTTCCCGCCCATATCTACCAGAGCTACGGGGGCTACATTCGTTCGAGCATCGATGCAGGGTATGTTCGTCCTGACATCATCATAAGGAGAGGTGAGACGGGCTTTGAAGTGGAGCTGATTGAGGAAAAGCGGTATCACTTTCGTATCGTAGTGCAGCATAGTAACGGGTCTACCAACGACGAGTTACAGCGCTACATGCGTCATTCCAGCGACCACGCGAAGTTCTTTGTTGACTGTGTGCAACGTCGCTGGCGCACCCTCAAGCGGGTTGCCGAAGTGGTGGTGGATTACCAGCGCGAGTTTCTAGAAAATGGAGTACGCCACCAGCGCCCGCTGACACGCGCCGAGGTCGCGAGGGTCCTGAGCCTGGACGAAGGCACGGTCAGCCGGGCCGCAGCCAACAAATACGTGCTCCTTCCCAACGGGCGACTCATGCCTATGGCCAATTTCTTCGATGGCTCTTTGAGCGTAAAGGATGTCCTGCGAGAGCTGATTATGTCGGAGGAGCCAGCAAATCGTTTAAGCGACGAAGAACTCGCGCGACTGTTGACTGCCCGCGGCATTGCTACTGCGCGCCGCACCGTGACGAAGTACCGCGAGGAGATGGGCATAGGTTCATCGAGGGAACGCTGAGAGTACCAGGGTGCAGTTAGCGGCTCGAGACCTTCTTCCCCATAAAGATTGCTACTTCATGCTCAACCGAACCAGGGGGGTAGAAGTGCTGGTTGAGGCTCCATACTTCTAGCCCGTTGCGCAGGTAGAACTGGATAGCAGGATAATTAACATTCTGTGTCTCCAGCAGAATCGCCCAGCAGCCGTTGTTGCGCGCCCAATCACAGGCACAATTAAGCAGCAACGAGCCGATTCCATAACGGCGAAATTGACGACCGACGATAAGGTCTTCTATCCGCGCGACCGACCGCCAATCTTCAACATTCAATAAAATGGCCCCTGCCACCTGCCCATCAGCCAGCGCTACATAGCCACCATCAATACGATGTAATTTGGCCTCAACCTCCCCAAGGGTAACTTCATACTCGCGATAATCTTTGTAGAGTGGGGGATCAATCTGTGTTTCTTGCAGTTCAAAGGCCAGGGCAACTTCAGCGGCTACGCCTGCACCAGCATCCCCGTGAGCCAGCAGCCCATGTATGCGTAAGGTATAGATGCGGTCTGTCTCGAAACTATAGTCGAGTTGATGTAGCGCCAGGGCGTCTTCGGGGCGTACCGCACGAACGCCGATGTGGGGTGTATCCTCGTTCATACCCGCCACGCTTCCTTTTTCTTTTTTAACGCTTGCTACTCCACAGGAAACCGATATCCCGCCGCCTCAGCACCCAGGCACGCTGCGCCTACGGCGCCTGAGAAATCACCCAGCTTGGTACGCACTATTTCTGTTTTCCTCGCAGGTGCAGACAGGGCTGTGGTCCGAGCACGATGAACCGCACGCTCAAAGAGCAGATCTATAGCCTCGATCACCCCTCCGCCTAACACGATGCGCTCGGGGTTATAGAAATTCATGATGGAGCCAAGGCCATAACCCAGGTAATCTGCCGCTTCGCTGACAATTTCAATCACTAATTCGTCACCACGCACGATGGCATCACGCAGCAGGCCGGAACGAATTACTACTTCACCTTCTTTGAGCTGGCGTTCCGCCTCATCGGCCATTATTGACGAGCGTCCATGATGAATCTCGGCCATAATCGCCTTGGTGATAGCAGTTCGTGAGGCATATGCCTCCAGGCAACCACGGCAACCACAGCCGCAGATACGCCCGCCAAACTGGATAATCATATGGCCCGCCTCGCCCGCTGTCCCTGTAAGTCCGGTATACAGGCGTCCATTCTGGACAATACCGGACCCAATACCCGTCCCAATGAACATGCAAACAAAATTATTGAATCCCCGCCCCGATCCATACAGGTATTCACCAAAGGCAGCAACCTCAACATCGTTGCCGACAGCAACCGGTTTGCCAAACTGCTTGTTGAGGATGCTTCCAAGGGGCATATCTTTCACGCCCAGGTTTGGGGCATCCACGACGATCCCTGCTTTGCGATCGATCTGTCCTGCGGCGCCGATACCAACCGCAACAATGCCAGAGCCGTCAGGAAGTCTTGCATTGTTGAGCGCCATCGTTGCAATTTCGATAGATCGCTGTGCTATAAAGTCTTGCCCTTTCTCGGCGCGAGTACGCTTGCGCTCTGAGGCAATTACTTCGCCCGTAGTGATATCAACAACTGCTGCCAGGGCCTTGGTTCCTCCCAGGTCGATACCCAGGGCATATACTTTCTGTTTCGCCATATACATTTCACCTCTCGAATGGTAAACTCAATCCGGGCTGAACATCTAAATCGAGACCATGCCTCTCACCCCTGCATAAATGAAAAAAGGCGGCTCCAGCAATCATTGCCGCGTTATCGGTACAGAATTCGATGGGTGGATAGCTGAGACGGATCTTGAGTGGCCGTAGTTCCTGCTCCAGGCGCGTCCTCAAATTGGCGTTGGCGGCCACTCCACCTGCCAGGATGACCTGTTTCACGTGGTACTCCTGCGCCGCGAGTCGAGTCTTGACTGCCAGCACATCAACGACCGCTTCCTGAAAGCTCGCTGCAAGCAGAGCCACGTTTACTGTCCCTTTCTGCGCTGCCTGGACTCCCATACGCGTGTATTGGCTGCCTTGCTTCTCCTCTGCACTGCCCTGGACCTGCGAACCATGCTGATCTTCGACCACCCCTTCTGCCAGGTGGAGCATGGCCGTCTTCAAGCCGCTAAAACTGAAATCATAGGTACCGCGCAACCATGCACGCGGTAATCGGTACGCATTGCGTGCCAGGGTAACTGATTTGTTCTGCTGCTGGACTTCCTCTTCAGCACGCTGAGCAGCATTCTGAATGGCTGGACCGCCAGGATAACCCAGACCCAAAATGCGTGCCACTTTGTCAAAAGCCTCTCCAGCAGCATCATCGCGAGTGCGCCCAAGCAACTCATAATGCCCATGGCCTCGCACAAGTATAAGCTCACTATGAGCTCCAGAGATGACCAGAGCAATCAAAGGGAATGTTGGATCGCCCTCCTGGTACTCCCACTGAGTATTCTGGGTAGCTATCGCATGTTCTTGTCTACGCAACCAGTTCGCGTAGATGTGTGCCTCCAGGTGATTCACACCAAGAAAAGGCAGATCACGCGCTAGCGCCAGCGTCTTGCCCACTGTCAAACCCACCAGCAACGAACCGGCAAGACCTGGGCCATAGGTGGCGGCAACAGCATCAATATCTTCCCAACCGCAGTCGGTTTGATCTAGAGCTGTTTCGACAACTGGAATAATTGTCGAGAGTTGTTGGCGTGACGCAACTTCAGGCACAACCCCACCATAACGATTATGGACCTCAACCTGGGAGGCCACTACATTTGAGAGCAGATAACGACCATCTCTGACCAGAGCCGCTCCTGTTTCGTCACATGAGCTTTCAATACCAAGTACAAGCATAATATCTATCCTGGGAACTAGATTACTAGTGTGCCTCCAGTCTCTTCAGGAGTGCCGCTTTTAACGCTTGAAAGCGCTGTTTATAGCTGGGGGAATTGATCTCATCGGTCCACATGATCAGAGCATCTTCCTGGTTGTCACTGTAATATTTCTGACGTATCCCCTTCTCGTGGAACCCATACTTGCGATAAAGATTCTGTGCAACAAAGTTAGACACCCGCACTTCTAACGTGACCCAATTGGCGCCGATGTTATAAGCAATGTCGATAAGATTCACGAGCATAAGCTCACCCAGGCCATGCCGACGAAAATCAGGGTGCATAGCAATTGTCGTTATATGCGCCTCGTCAACCATCAGCCACAGGCCAGCAAAGCCAATTATAGAGGTCAGGTCTGGTCGTGGAGCAGTAGCCGCTGGTCGACCAGGAAATAACGAGAGCGGGAAAAAGCGGCGTGGTTTCTCAGCGTCCTGCACTGGCGTAGTCAGATGCTCTTCAGCAACTTTCCTATCTCGCAGTACAATATAGTGCGCCCAGCGATTATCCTGTAGCTCTTTACGGTACGCGCTGGGTGGCCAGGTAGATGGATAAGCCAGACGCTCAATCTCGATCACGCGAGGTACGTCTGACATTGTCATCCGATCAATGACGTAACGCACCCTCTTCCCTTTCTGTTTTACTCTGACCTGCTGGTCGATGCGCTAGACCGCCCAGAAGCGGCCGTTTACGAGTACTGGTTGTAATCGATGGACGCCTTAGATATAGAGGTTCAAGGAGTAATGGATCATCTTCTTTTCCGTCACGCAATAATTGCAATGCGAGCATAGCCAGTGTTGAGGCGTGCCTGGCTGCTTGAACATCGCCTACAAAGAGACTTCTCCCTTGCATCTGTCCATGCAGTGCCTGGCGTGATGCTTCACTCAGTTCGCCACAAAATAGGAACGGTGGTAGTTGGCGCTCCCCTGGCACCCCTAACCATTCATCTGACCACTCTTGAAGATAAGCACTCAAATGCTCCGGGGTAAGCAGCTTGTAGCCGCCGAGTTGTCGCGTAGCATAAGTGATATCCCCGTTGTCACCGCGCATTTCATTGAATACGTAGCAAGTAGCATAGAGTTCAGAGCGCCCCGCCTCCAGGACAGCGCAAACAGGACCAGGCCACTGGCATTGTTGAGCGGCAATAATATCCAGTGTCCCCACTCCCACCAGCGGTATTTTTAGCGCGAAGGCAAGCGTTTTAGCAGCGGCCAATGCTACTCGCAAGCCATTAAACGATCCCGGTCCCCTGGCAACTGCCACTGCTTCAATATCAGGCATGGTTTTACCGCATTCAGCGACGAGACGCTGAATATGCACCAGCAACTCCGTGCTATGGTTGTTGCCAATATGCCAGCTATATTCACCGAATAGCTCACTCTCTGAGCAGAGAGCAATACTAGCCTGGCGAGTAGAAGTGTCAAGAGCCAGTAGCAGCATAGGTATTCTTCTGGAATTGTCGTAACAACGTACTATAACGTGTACCTGTAGCAGAGAACAACAGGCCACGCTTCGTCTCACTCATCAACTTCATGCGAATATGGATATGCTCCGCAGGCCAGAGCTTATCTGCTTTGTCAGCCCACTCGACAACACAAACACCTGTGCCATAGAAGTAGTCCTCGAAACCAAGATCCAGTATCTCCTCGGGATTATCAAGTCGATAGAGATCAAAGTGATAAAGCGCAGGTCCTATCCTCTTTGGAGTTCCCGGCTGTATTTCCGGGCGAGGTTGGCCTGGATACTCCTTGAGCAAGGTGAAAGTTGGACTATTAACGTTCTCGACAATGCCCAAACCCTGAGCGAGCCCCTGTGTAAAGGTCGTTTTTCCCGTTCCCAATGACCCATCTAGTAGAATAAGCTCGCCTCCTTGCAATAACTCTCCTAATCGTACTCCCAGGCGCTGCGTCTGCGCAGAACTGTGACTGATGATATCGAGAGTATTGCTCACCAAACATACGGCGCGGGTGCCCCCAGATATAGAGAGGAAGCGCCGCCCTCCTTTCTTTAGTTCAACAGGTCGGTATCGCGATACATCATTATAACACAGCATTGTCTATTTCAACGCAGTTTTGTACCACAATTGCGACAGTAGAGCGCATTGAGACGTACTGGACTACCGCAGGTCGGGCACCTCTGCGATTGCGTCGACTGGGACGGCAGGGGGCCCGCTCCAGGCCCAGGCGTGGGTGGTGGCGTGGGCGACACGGACGGAGGCGCGTAGTTCATAGTCGGAGAAGGAGCAAATTGGTTTGCAGGATACACTTCCTTCTTCAGATCTTGCAGTTGAACTTGCCGGTTTCCAGCATCGTGATCCAGCTCTATAATACTGGCGCATAAACGCGTGAGTTGAGGATCGTGCAACATCCCCTGCTGGTAGAGGTTCATCGCCACTTGTCCCAGTTCATCAAGCAACTGGTGGCGTTGCTCCATCAGTTTATCGATCTCACCCTGCTTACTGCGAACACGCATCTGTTTTTGTGCCTCCCAGCTTATGCGGCTGACAGCGGCACTCATGGAAGTTTTTGCGGACTCTACGAAATCGCTCATGCTCAATCTCCCCTTTTCATCAGGTGTTCTGTACTTTATTTATTGCATGTTGTCTTGCTCTTACCCGGTAACAGCGTGCTGGTAGATGCGTATATCCTCCAGCTTGCCGTGTATACTGAACTGAACTGCCACAACATCTATCCTCCATGCCCGGTCCACATAGCTATGGAGATCGAGATAGTAGGTAGCTAACTCCAATAGCTTTCGCTGTTTGCGCAGCGTCACTGCCTCCTCTGGACGGCCAAACGCAGTTCCCCGGCGCGTTTTCACTTCTACGAAGACCAGGTCCTGCCCATCTTCGGCCACCAGGTCAATCTCGCCATGGCGGCAGCGAAAATTATGCTCCAGGATACGATATCCCTGGCGTTCCAGAGTCTGCGCCGCGAGGCGCTCACCCGTCCTCCCCAGGCCCTGGCGTGCCGATTTTATTTTCTTGTGCGAAACATTACCGTTCTCTATCACTGCCTGCTCCTTACCTTCATCGTGCTGCACACGCCAGTTTCTCATTATACCATTGTGTACGTTTATCATCATGAATTGTTGGAGGCAAGGAGTACTGATCTCTTCAACGTTGGCTACTGCACCGGCTTGATTGAGGCATTAATCGAAGACAGAGACATATTTGCTCAGTAGCGCATTGGGCGACTCTGTGATAGGTCGTTCTATTCCATTGGAAATTTCACATTCAATGGAGAGGGAAAACCCTAAATTCAGGACACCACAGGTAGTGACATAGCATGTGATCTCTGCTATAGTGCGAACACCGATTCAATCAGGGGGACCAAGGTGACGTGAAAAAGAGCAAAACCTCAGCATTTCTATTGGAGTTGCCACTGGCTGTCGATGCAGGGCAAGCCAGGCGCCTCCGTGCCCATTTTGAGGTAGCCCGTTGCCTCTACAATACACTTCTAGGTGAGGCGCTCAAGCGGCTGCGCCAGATGCGCGAATACCCCCAGTGGCAAGCGGCACGCGCCATGCCAAGACGCAGAAACGGGAACGCAAAGCCTCCAGCCCGAAGCCACAAGGTGCAGACTGCCAGGGCTACCACTACAGTGTTTTTCTGCGCTTCTATATTACCACTAATCTCGTTTAGAGTCAGTGACCCCACAGCTAAAGCTGGGGGCTTGTGTCTGGGCTCCACCGCAACTCTGCGTAGCGAGAGCGCCGCGCAGCTTTGGCTTCATCGCTCGACACATCGGGGCTGACTTCCAAGACGCCCGTGCTCATCCAGTCTTGCCGGGTGAGCAGCGTTCTCAAGGCCACATTCCGCGCACCAATCAAATCAGCATGGAGACTGTAATGGCAACTCTGACACACGAACAGCAGTCCCTTATTCGGGCGATTGTCCTCACAGGTATGCCCGCACCTGGGGCACGCCTGGCTGGTGTAGTGGGCATCCACTTTCACCGCCATACTGCCTGCAAGCATCGCCTTGTAGGCAATGTAGCCATGCAGTTCGGCAAAGGCCCAGTTAGAGGCATGTCTGTTCGCTCTTCGCTGCTTCTTCGAGGCTTTCTTCCCATGTCTGCGTTTGGTGCGCTCACGGATGTGAGTCAAGTCCTCCAAGCCAATGATGCTGTGTGGGTGCTGGTCCACCATGCGCCGACTGATCTGGTGGTTGGTAGCAGCTTTCAACCGTCTCTCCCGTCCACTGATCACTACCAGTCTCCTGGTAGCAGAACGGGTGCCTTCGTGCTGCAACCGCTTTCGCAGGCGTGCATAGTGGTCCGCTTTGGCTCTGGTCTGTTTGCCGGAATAGAAGGAGGCGCCATTGTCCAGTTGCGCGGTGACCGCCAGGTAGCGCTGTCCTACATCGACACCGACCACGTGCTGGTGGGTTTCGGGCGTCGGGTCTGCTATCTCCAGTTCAAGGGTGACGAGCAGGTAAAACTGCTTGCGTGGCTTGTCATACCACAGTTTGGCA
>WNEZ01001604.1_pt1 | contig 19053 bp, 17 predicted proteins | sample 5400521 | NCBI WGS metagenome assembly WNEZ01 (sample SAMN13153339, study PRJNA577476) | soil metagenome | isolation source: 120 cm saprolite under Douglas fir tree site 2 hole 1 replicate 1 | place: USA:California | collected 2015-04-18 | reverse complement strand
GGCGGTTGCCTGCTTGTCTGCGACGCGAGCCCAGAAGTCCGGTTGGAGTAAGTTTCTGACTGCCCTTAATAGTCTACGGGGGCCTTACTGTCCACTAAGTGAAGATAAACTCGCGCGTGCTCTTCAACCATGTGGCTCCTCGTGAAAAGTGTCGCAGCTCGGTCTCGGGCTTTTTTCCCAAAGGTTTCGACAAGAGCAGGATTCTGTATGACTTTTCTCATGCACTGCGCCAAGGCTATCGGATCACCTGCCGGCGACAGCAGACCGGCGCTGCCGATAACCTCCGCCAGTCCTCCAATTTTTGAAGCGATGACCAGCCTCCCCCTCATCATTTGTTCGATGGCAGCCAGTCCTGCCGTCTCCTCCCAGACTGATGGCATGACCACTACTGAGACGCCTTGCATCGTCTTGTGAAGAGCGTCTCCCTTAAGGAATCCTGTAATGGTTACGAACTCTTGTATCTGTTTTTCTTGAATGAGACGCTCGATCTCCGCTCTTTGTGGGCCCTCTCCCACCAGCTTTACATCAAAGACGAGGCCCTCCTCCTTTAGAAGGCGGATGGACTCCAAGAAGATAGGAATTCCTTTTTCTGCTACGAGCCGCCCCACATAGGCGAACGACAATTTGCCGGAGAGTCGAGCGAGAGTTTCGCCATTCAGCGGAGCCGAATCTTCAATGCCATAGTAGATGGTTTTTGTCCTTGGCAACCTTTGGCGTTCGAGCACATGGTTCGTGATGGAAATGTTCGCTGCCACAGACCGTGACAAGAGGTGCCGCGGTAGCATCATCGACATATGAATCACAGCTTTCCATAGCGGCATCTCTGTTGATTGGCACTTGAGACATTCCAGGTGCTTCCCCTGAAGATAGTGGCCGGGACATACGGACCGCTCGGGTTCGTGGATGAGTAGGCCGTTTGGGCAAGTGGATTGATAACCGTGGTGTTCAAGAACAACCGGCTTGCGAGCCAAGTAGCCCAGCAACAGAGGTAGGAGCGACGGCCCAGCAAGATGAAGTACATCGGACTTGAGGATCAGCCTGGCGAGTGTGAACAGGCTCGGATGACGCACTACCCGGAAGCCCAGCGACTGGTCGTCGAACAGTGCCGCAGGAGTTTGCGCAACGACCGTAACATGGAATTGCTTTTGTGAGGAAGGATCCGAGATCTCAGAGAGTCCGCTTGCCAGAGCGAGAACACTGGTCTCCACTCCACCTACGCTGGGAATAAAGTAATGGGAGTAGATCAGCAAACTTGTCGTTTTCCCTTTGGCCCGAGGCTTCACTGGAGAATGCAGCCTTTCCCTTGCGCACAAAGCTCAGAAATCACTGCGCTCTGAGGAGGGAATGCCGGGAAAAAATGCATGATTCTTGCCGGAGCGCAGCTGTGCACCAAATTCATTTTAGGAATAGAATTTATTACTTCTCGTCCTCTAGCGTGGTGAAACAAAAATCAAGCCCTGCTTTCCGATGAATCGCTCATTCAAACTCCGCAATAAGAATTCCCACATTAGCAGTTGAACAGAACATATTACCTATGTGATCTTGCAGATCTTTTCTGCGGTCTCCACTTGAGAGAAACCGCGATTCGGATTCACTTTACTGCTGCGGACGAGCCTCCGAAGAAACCGAATTGGGCTCACAGCCGAAAGTATTCGAGAACTCCCGAGTATCCGGTGGCGGGATGCGGATCTGAAGCTCAAGTCCCTTGTCTGGAAGAGCCTACCACATCGTATCCCCCTTGCATGACTGAAGTGTTTGAGCGAAAAGAGGCTGAAGGAGATGGCCGCCCGGCTGGGGGGAGCCGGACGGCGCGCGGCGGTTAAAATCACCGTGTCATGGCTACTTCCGCCCGGTATTTCGATCTGGTACGTAAGATGAAAGACGCCTACAACCATCGTCTGCGGCTGGTCGAAAGCGCCAAGCAGCGCGGGATTAAACTTGCGGCACGGCTTTTTGCTACCACCGAGCACACGGTTCGCAAATGACTGCGCCGCTTTCAGCAACGCTGCCCTTCCGGCCTGGTCACCCTTTCTCGCGAGGGCATCTAAACCGCGGCTCTCCCTTTTTCCCTGTCTGTTTCCGTCTTGGCGCTGCTAGGTAGCCTATCCTTCCAGCGCAGAAACGGCTCTTCGAAATATCGTCGAGACAGATAAGCAACAATAACTGCTCCCGTACCCGCGATGAGCATTCTTGTCCAGACCTGCTCCCATAGATTGAGGTGGAGAAGGGACTCGATATTTGTCTTTCTGGCGACCCACGCGTAACCCAAAAGCACCAGTAAATGGTACAGATAGAGTCCGTAGCTGATCTGCCCGAAAAAGATTAGGAATGATGGCGTCACCAATCCCTTCCAGGGCCCACTTCCGATCAACAGGAACATTCCTAGCAAACCGGCAAATGCAAAGTTCCAGGGAACGTATTGGGCAGCTTCGCCAAACGCGCTTCTCCGGGAGAGAATGCCAAATGGAGCACCAGCCACGGCTACCAGAATTGCAATAGTCATAAGGAGAATCGAAAACCGCAGCAACTGTTGGCGACTCCACTCACGCCGCCTTACGAGGATTGCGAGAATTGAGCCTAGTGCCAGGCCATCCAGATGATTCCAAGTGAGAGCGCCGAATTCGGGTCTCGCCATATAAGTGCTGGGAGCGTGTTCAAAGTAAAGCAAGCGAGAAATCGGACTCAGCACCAGAATCGCACCCAAAATCCACAACAGCTTCGTAGGTGAAATTCGTCTCACCACCGATGGCCAGATCAGATAGAAATGCTCTTCCACTGCGAGTGACCACAAGACCGGATAGGAGATCGCAATCCCAAATAGGGGTGACAGATTCGATGAATACAATAAACTCATGAATAGGAAGCCGCGCGAAGTCACCCCGAACAAGATCAGCAAGAAGAGAGTCAGGTAATAGGCGGGAAGAATGCGGAGGGCCCGGCGTAAGTAGAATCTCCGATAATAATTTGGGCGATTCCGAGACTGAAGCAGGATCCCAGTGATCAGGAATCCCGATAGAACGAAGAACAGGTTTACTCCGAATTGGCCTGGGGCCATAAGGGATAAGAAGCGTTTCTGCCAAGGAGTATAACGGCTTACGTCCCGTGCCCAGTAGAATCCGTGATAGAAGAGCACCCCAAGGATTGCGAGTCCACGGATCGTGTCCAACTCGGGCATGTGAGCACGCAGCAAGGGTTCGCAAGCGGAAGCTTCAGTCGGACCAGGGAGATGTACTTCCCTTTTCAACATATAAGCCTTAACCCGGAGGACGCTTTTCACCATGATGTCTTTTTGCAGATGTCAACCTCGACGCCATTAAATCTATTCTACTTTGCCTGCGATTTCCATGCAGCAATCTCTGACGGAACGACGGAGCTGCGACTTGTGGTCGAAACCTGACGAATGCATCCTAGTCTATTTGGTATGCTGTTTTTGTTCTGTTCGTATGAGGTATGCAGAGAGATTACTGTCGGTGCCCAATGCCTAAGAAACGATTGCGGATTCTCTTCGTCTGCTCTCACCCCGTGCAATATGCGTCGCCCGCTTTCAGGGAAATGATGCACCATCCCGAGATCGAGATTATGGTGGCCTACTGTTCGCTTCGGGGCGCTCGGACCGCATTCGACCCGGATTTCAATACGAACGTGAAATGGGATATTCCCCTCCTCGATGGCTATCCGTGGGTAGAGCTTCCCAATAAGGGATCGGGTTCGAACTCATTTTTCGGATTGTGGAATCCAGGCTTGTGGCCATTGATCCGCCAAGGAAACTTCGACGCGGTCATTTGTCACACCGGCTATCTCCTGGCATCGTTCTGGCTTTCGTTCTTCGCTGCCTGGCGGAGTGGTTCCGTTTTCCTTTTCGGCACGGATGCAAACAGCTTGGCATCCCGCGAATCCCGTTCTTGGAAAAGACTCGTCAAAAGCTTGATATGGCGTCGTCTCTTTATGCTCGCAGACCAGGTCTTGGCGCCCTCGACGGGCACACGAAAGCTCTTACGCTCCTTGGGAGTGCCCGGTGACCGGATTACCCTGACACCGTACTGTGTCGACAACGATTGGTGGGAACTGCAATCGAGCAAGGTTGATCGGAGTGCGATCCGGAAATCCTGGGGTTTGGGGGCCGAAGCGCGCGTAGTTCTCTTTTGTGGAAAGCTGCAAGACTGGAAACGGCCTTTCGATCTTCTGAGAGCTTTTGCCAGCGCACGGTTAGCCGATGTATTTTTGGTGTTCGCGGGCGAAGGTCCTCTGCGGCCGAGTTTAGAGGCAGAAGCTGGCACACTCGGTGTACGGGAACATGTGCGGTTCCTGGGTTTCGCGAATCAATCCGAGCTGCCGTCCATTTACACTGCTTCTGATCTCTTGGTTGTACCGTCAGAATATGAACCATTCGCAGTCGTCGTGAATGAATCATCCTGTTGCAGGTGTCCGGTGGCAGCAAGTGATAAGGTTGGAGCTGCGGGCGATCTGATTTTCCCGGTAAATCCTGCATTCGTCTTCCCCTGTGGAGATACTGCGGCCCTCGCGAAGCTCCTCGGTGACGCGTTTGGGCACCCCAACGAGCTCGTTGAATCCGGAAACCGTGCCCGTCAAAGAATGCGCTCTTGGTCGCTCAAGGAAAACATCACGGGAGTTGTGGATGCCGTCGGTTCAGCGGTCCATCGACGAAATTCCGCCCGAGTCTAAGCTTTGGAGACTCGGAAGCAATTGTCGCGTGCCCAAGTTCTTTATCCGGGTTGATCGGCCCCGCTATTTTTGATCCACATCGAAGGTTAGTTTCCGGCAAAATCTAGGACCTGAGGAAGGGGGATTTGCCGTGAAGCATAAGCGATTCAACATCGAGCAGATCGTGGCAGTCTTAAAACAGGCCGAAGCGGGAGTTCCGCTCGCTGAGCTGATCCGGCGGGTTGGAGTTTCCGAGCAGACCTTCTATCGATGGAAGAAGCAATACGTCGGGTTGGAGGTCGACCAGGTTCGCCAGCTCAGGCAGCTCCAAGAAGAAAACGCTCGGTTGAAGCAGGTGGTAGCCGACCTAACTCTGGACAAGGCGATGTTGCAGGATGTTCTATCAAAAAAATTCTAAAGCCCTCACGGTGTCGGCAGGTGGTCGAGTACCTGCATGGCAGCTACCGGGTGAGCGAGCGGCGTGCATGAAGAGTAGCCGGGTTGAATCGAGGGACATTCCGATATCGCACTCACAAAGATCCACGAACCGCTCTTCGGATGCGCATCCGCGAGATCGCTCAAACCAGAGTGCGGTACGGATACCGAAAAATTCCCGTGCTGCTGAACCGCAAGGCTGGAGAGTGGGCAAATACCTGGTGGAACGAATCTATCGGGAAGAGGGATTAACACTGCAGCAGCGGCGGAAACGACGTCGCCGGGTAGCGGAACATCGCCGTGAACGGTTTCATCCGTCAGGGCCGAATCAGGTGTGGTCGATGGACTTTGCAGCAGATCAGCTAGCGGACGGAAGAAGGTTTCGTTCACTGACGGTCGTGGATATTTACACTAGGGAATGCTTGGCGATCGAGTCGGAGCAGAGGTGCAGGCGGTGAGTTTGATCTTGGATAATTTGGCGGAGGATTTCGTCAAGGCCGATGGTGATGGACCAATTGGGATAGTGTGAGCGGAATTTTGCGAGGTTGGAGATATAACAAATGTGGTCGCCCCTGCGGTTTTCCTCGACGTACTTCCAATTCACTTTTTTCCCGGACAGTTGCTCGATCTTTGCGATGGCTTCGAGCATCGAGATGCTGTTTTCCCGGCCGCCGCCCAAGTTATAAACCTCGCCGGGCCGCGGGCTGGCGGCGAATGCCTCAATGGCACGCATCACGTCGCGGCTGTGGATGTTGTCTCTCACCTGCTTGCCCTTGTAGCCAAACACCGAATACGTTCCCCCCGAAAGCGCGACCTTCACAAGATACGAAAGAAAGCCGTGCAGCTCGACCCCGGAGTGCGAAGGGCCCGTCAGGCATCCTCCGCGAAACACGCACACATTCATCCCGAAATACCGCCCGTACTCCTGCGCCATCAGGTCCGCGGAAGCCTTCGAAGCCCCGAACAGCGAGTGCAGTGTGCGATCAATCCGGCAATTCTCGTCGATACCTTCATAATCTTCCGGCCGCGCGTATTCCCACCGCGTTTCCAACTCCTTCAACGGCAATTCATTCGGCGCGTCGCCATACACCTTATTCGTGCTCAGAAAAACAAACACCGCCTCCGGGCAGTGCACCCGCGTCGCTTCCAGCAGATTCACCGTGCCTAGCGCATTCACCTCGAAATCAAGAATCGGAATATCGCGCGCCTTGTCGTGCGATGGCTGCGCCGCGCAGTGCACGATCAAATCAAATCGCTGCGCCTTGAAAAGTGCTTCGAGTCCCGTCCGGTCCCGTATATCCAGATCGTGATGCGTGAAATTCTTCGCCGCGCGCCGCAGCCGCTCCAGATTCCACGACGTATCCCCCGGCTCGCCGAAGAACACCCGCCGCATATTGTTGTCAATCCCGTGAACCGCGTGCCCCTGCCGGTCAAAATGCTCCACGGCCTCCGAGCCGATCAGCCCGCTGGACCCCGTCACCAGAATTTTCTTCATCGCCATCGTCGGCCACTCAATCCTTCGCTCGCGCCAAACAGTATAGATACGTCCCCTTCAGCCCGCGCATCCGCACATAAGGGTACGCCACCGCCGCCACCGGGTAACAAGCCGCAGCCTTCATCCGCCCAAGCGTTTGCACCACGCGCTGCCGCACGCCTGGTTTCGCGCGCAACACCTCGGCGGCCGCCTCTGCATTCATTTGCATCACATCCCGAAAGCTCGTCGAAGCCGCGGGCGCAAGCGGCCGCGTCAGCCCCGTGCGCAACGCCATATTCATCATCACCGCCGTGTGCGCAATTCCCGCTGCTTGCTCCTGCACATTCAAAATCTCAAACCCACGCACCCCGAGAAATTTCGTCAGCGCCCCCGCGCTCCACCGCAAAAAATGATTTGGCGGATAGTCAAACACATCCGGCCCCGTAAGCCACCGCTCGCGGTTCGGCACGCTCAACGCAATGAAGCCGCGTGGCCGCAAACACGTTCGCACGATCTCGACAAACTCCTCCGGCGCCGCCTGATGCTCCAGGACCTCGAAAAAACTGACCACATCAAACTTCATCCCCGCATTTTGGCGCGCAAACTCAGAAATACTCAACGGAAACACCCGCGGCAACCCAATTTTCTCGCGCGCAAACGCCGCCGCGTTGCGGTCCAGCTCAATCCCCGTCACCTCGTATCCTGCCTCACGTGCAGCGCGCAGAAAATTCCCCGTGCCGCAGCCAATATCAAACAACTCGCCGTCCTTCGGCACCAACTCGTCCGCCAAAAAATATTTATGCCCGGGCTCCAGCGGCAGCAGCTTCGCGTCCCGCCCGCGGTACATCTGCTCGTACCAGCCCGCATCCGGCATCGCCCGCGGATACCAGTAATACAAATCGCAACCCGCACAGGCGAAAAGACTATACTTCCCGTAGCGCGCCACGGGATCCATCTCCGCAACCGACCCGCACGCCGGACCATCTATCGCCGCTGCTGTCGCATTCAGCACCTGATTCATCCACGCTCCCGCTTCTCACTCACGAACCCACTCATTCAAGGACGCGCGCTTCCGCTCAACCCCAGCCGCTTGCGAATCCCATACGTCCTGTTCACGAAAATCTCCCAGAGAAATGTGCGAAGCCCCAGCCGCTGCGCCCGCAAAAACACCCGCCGTATCCGTCCATCCGCGCTTATCGCGTGCGTGGCGCTCAAAATCGTATACGTATGCGGCCTCTCATCATAATAAACAAGATTCTCATCGGCCTCGGCCCCTCCGTACACGCCACCCTCTTTGCCGCCCGCTACGTGGTTGTAGTCGTGCAATTGGTGAACGATCGGCGCAAAACTCGTCAGATCGATCACTGGCAATCCTTTCTTCCGTGCGTACTTGATGCACCACTGGTCGAACCAGATGCGCCCGATCGCCAGCGGAGGCACCTGCTCGTACGTCCCCCGCGGAAACACAAAAAAATCAATTCCCGTATGGCTTTCCAGTTGTCCTTCGCGAACCCGCCACCCCTCGAGCTTCTTTTCCCAACCCGCGCCGAAATCCAGTTCTTCTCGAATCTCCAGATTCGTCCGCCGCCCAACCGCGAGAAACCTCGAAAATCTCTCGCGCACCTTTTCCACCCCGGCCATGAACTGCTGCGGAAGGATGATATCCGCATTCACGTAAGCCAGCACGTCATGGCTGCCATGCTCCTCCGCCCGCTTGAAAATATCCGCAAGAAGAGGAGTGCCGCGTTCGTTTCTTGCCACTTCCCGAATGTGAATCAGCCCCAGCTCCCGCGCGCGTTCTGCCACACCTTCTTCATGGCCAAAAAGAATAATCTCTGGTCGCGGCACCAGCTTCGTCCAACTGGTAATCGCATTTCGTTGGATGACGCCGATATGCTCCCGGAAAGGCTTCGGCATGGCGAAAAGCGTGATTGGAGCTTGTGCGTTCAAGCGGTCACCTAAACTGAATGTGGCACACCTTCATACTGAACTGTTTTCTCTCCTTGCTGAAACGAAAATGTCGAGAATCACACTCCTTGCACCTATAAGGCTCTACAGCCAGCACTTGCGAAGCAATTCGCTCCAAGATTCCCTGTTTTCTTGACTTTCGAATCAATGCATTCCCGCAATAAGGGCAAACTTGAGGTAGCTTCTTCGATAGAACCAATCTCATCTATCCATCTTGTCCCCGCGCTCTCCCTCGCGCAATACAGCCGGGATACCACCCTTTTTCAACCCAATGCGCCATTCGTCTAGCCGTGCGTAGTGCTTATATCCAAATAGAAGCGCTCCGATGGCATTCAATAAATTCACCGCTTGAATTCGCGCGTTGAAACACGGATTCATCGTACTCATCGCTCGCATCAGATGGAAAAAAAACCGCACCCGCCCCGGCGATTCGAGTTGGAATTCTTCCATTTCATAAAGGAGTTGCCATCTTTTCCGGAACGCCAGTATTTCCGGCTGTTTCAAATCGCGCCCATGCTCCCGCAGCCATTTGTCCATCTCCTCCAAAATGACCTTCAATGTGGAAACTCTGCGCCCTTGCCGCTCTTTGTCGATCACCTGCGCCGACTGAAAATACATATTCCTGCCGTGAATGCGGTAGACCGCCAACGGTTCCTCAATCGCCACCACCGGTGCAAGAAAAATCACCAGCGCCGCCAGCAATCCGTCCGCTTGAATCGTCATCGCTTCGTTCAGCGGCAGCATTCCCTCCACAAATCGCTTACAAAAGGAAAGCCCGGAAGTCTGGCACGCCGTGTAGGACAGTATCTTCTTCATATCGCCGGTCACGTCTCCGGAGACCGCGTTGAAGCTCCCATCTTTCCATTCCCCTGTGTCCATGCGCAGCTCGCGAAACGGATGGTAAACAAGTCCCGCCTCCGGATGCCTTGCGAACTCTTCCGCCACCCGCCGCAGTTTTCCCGGTAGCCAGTAATCATCCGCGTCTAGCAGCGCTACGATCTCTCCCTTCGCTCGCGCAAATCCAGAATTAAACGCCGACGCTTGCCCCCCATTCGCCTTGTACAAATACTCCACACGGCCCGCGTACTTCTCCACCCGCTCGCGCGTGTCATCCGTGGACCCATCGTCCACCACCAATATTTCCAGCTCTTCCGCCGGAAAGTCCTGGCCAATTACGCTCTCAATGGCCTCTTCAATGAAATGCGCGTAGTTGTACGTGTCGATCAAGACCGTAATGGAAGGTGAGATGCTAGTCATAAAACGATTGGGATAACGGAAATGCAAACCGCCAAGCGGCTCTCGCCTCAATGAGCCTTGAGGATCGCGCTACGTGGAAGTGAATCCTGTCTGTGTTTACGTGTGTACTCACCCGTCTTTCCTGGCGGTTGGTTCTTCTCGTCTAAGTTCATTTACATCCGTGTGGCCAAGTATTCTCTTCCAGGTACGCCTGCGAATTCCGAGGCGGCTGCGCAACCAAAAAGTATTATGAATGAAAGTTTGCCAAAGCAATTCTTTGGCCTGGCGTCGCTGCTTTCGCAAAAACGTTGGCAGAAGCAACCCGCGTCGCGTGAGATGATGCGTGCAATCTTCATACGTGGCAAAGTGTTTGCCTTTGTGCGCTAATTCATAGTTCCATTTGGCGCCTGGGTCGGAAAAGACGCCCTGGCTCGACCCCGTTTCCTGAACATAGCTATAGTCATGGTTCTGATGAATGACCACCACCATCGGAGAAACTTCGACGACAGGAACCCCTAGAGAAAGCGCCTTCCAGACCGTCCAGTAGTCCCAATAGACTCTGCCGATAATAAGGGGAGGCATCCCGCGGTACATGCCCTTCCGAAACAAGAAATAGTCGATCTCATTATTTCTCCGAGTACCGTGAAGCAGCGCGCGCTGGCGCAATTCATGCGCCCAGTTTGGTCGTTGAAACTCCAGCGGTGCATTGATCTCGAGGTCCCATCTCCGGCCAATTGCAAGAAACTCTTTCCGCCATTCGCTGAGTTTTCTCAATGCCGAGCAAAGGTCTGGTGTCAGCACGATGTCACAGTTGAGATAGCAGAGCCAAGGATGCCGCGCGATCTCCTGCGCCCGTTCAAACAGGTAAGCCGCGACGGGGAGTCGCGGATTCACGTGACTGCGTTCGACATGCGGCTCATGCCGCAGTCCCAACCCGGCGCAGACTTGCGCTGCGCCCTCTTCGTCACCGAAGAGGATCACTTCTACATCGGGATGCAGGAGCTTCCAGCTTTGCAAGGCATTGCGCTGAATGATCCCATTGTGTCCTTGAAAAGGCTTCCCTGTAGTGAAAATGGTGAGCATAGCTCTCTGAGCCGACTCCTCTAGCCAATCACCGCCTCGGCAATCAATCCGTCAGGAACCACCTGCCACCCCGATTCCGAATGACCGGCGGCCAGTCGGGACCCCGCATTCGATACAGAGCGGGCGTGATAGTCCGCGCCCATAAACCGGAAACTTTGGGGATCTTCTGGGCTTTCGTGGCTAGAGATCGGAAAAGCGTAACCCAAAACTCACTATTTAGCGATTTTAACTCCTGCGATAGGATTTCTTCCATGGATCGATCGTATCCTCTTGGGTCCTGGGCCACGATGGAATCAGAGTGCATTCGAAATCCCCCGATCAGGGAAGCTACGGAATATAACTGCGTGTGCCGAAAGAAACGTAACCAGAGGTCGACATCGCTTGCATCCCGGCGAGTTGCGTCCACATAGCCCCCCGCCTTCTCCCAAAGTTCGCGTCGCCAATATGTGGACTCCTGCTGGATGTAACGATTTGCGCCAGCAAGAAAGCGAGTTCGTGACCAACGAGGAAGAGGGCCCACGCCGGTTGTTGTGCCGTCCTCGGCAAACGCAGTCGGCAGACCAGTAATCCAATGTACCTGGCGAAATGTCTGAAACACACTACCAACGACGGCCAATCCGCCCGTGTGAAGCATGTCGCTCGCGTTCAGCCAGCCCATGATCTCGCCCGTGGAGCGGGCAAATCCAGTATTCAGCGCGTCATACAAGCCGTTATCCCGCTGGCTGACCCACCACGAGATATGCGGTTCGTATTGTTTGATGATCTCCAAAGTACCGTCAGTCGAAGCCCCGTCAACAACGATATATTCCAGATTCGGATACCCCTGACACACGATAGAGCGAATCGTTGCCTCGAGGTATTTCGCGCCATTGTACACAGCGGTCACAATCGTGATTCGGGGCCAAACTGCGGCGCTATTCGGGATGGTGCTTGCATCCAATTCAACCTGTCTGGCCTTCGGCAAGAATCTTCTCCCTTGTGTGACAGCTCAACCTAATCGGAACGATATCGGCTCGATTGAAACACAGGATGCGTGGAACGTAGAAACACCATATCCATCTGCCAGAGTGCATTGTCGCCCGGCCGAATCATCAGGTCGAACATATCCACGCAGCGAAAGCCACGTGGCTCCAAAAATTGGCACAGTTCGTAAAATCGCAAAGCCCCCGGGCAGAGTGTGAAGTTATATGCCTCGATGATCAGCATGCCCGCTTGCGCCATGGTCTCCCGTGCGCCTTCAAGAATAGCCGCCTCGAAGCCGTGTGTATCCAGCTTCAGCAGGTACGGTCCTGGCATGTTGTGCTGCCGGACTAAGTCATCCACTGTTCTCACGCGAACTTGGATGTTGTTCCGCAGATACGGCGTCTCCGAGGCTTGCCCGCCGAAAGGATCGGTCGCATCGAAGAATATTTCTCCTTCTCGGTTGCCCGCGGCGCAAAGTTCATATTCCACACCCGCGTGACTTGCCTTGAACCGCCGGAGACTCGCGCCGTGCGCCTTCTCCTGTGCCTCGATCAGTAGGTACCTGGCGTCGGGAAAATACGGCATCACTTCCCCGGACCACCGGCCGTTGGAAGCCCCCACGTCGATCACCGTCGCAACGGAAATGTCCCGCCTCCGCTGCAGTGCCGTGTGAAGATTCGGTGGCCCTTCCGACACGGGTATAAACCCGCGGCTTTCAATGTAACGACGGATCAAGGTCCTAATACGTTTGGGAACCAACCGGACCATCGGGCTATTCCTCTGAACCTTGGCCAAGGCGGTACAGGACTTCCCGGGTTAGCTCGCTCGGAACTGCCACGAGATTTGCGTCGAATGCGTCGCGGTCAGGGCCGATTTCGAGCAGGCTACCTCGCGCCGAAGGTTGGAACCATTGGTACCCCCATCCTTCAAGCGTTGTCACGATGTCTCGGGCGCGATAGCCCCAAGGTAGCGTCCGAGTGTCTTGAACTTCAGCGAGAATGACGGGACGTGATGCACCCTTTAGTAATCGTAGCGCGCCCTTGAGGATCGAAAGCTCTGCTCCCTCAACATCCAGCTTGATGAAGTCCACTCGATCAATCTTGTGTTCGGTGAGCCAGTCATCGAGCCTGACCACGTGGACGGAGACAGGAGACGTCCTCGCCGCAACATCCGGGGGGCGGAGACTATTGCAGCCGGCTGCCCAATCTTCGACAACGTATAGATCGGAGTCCGCATTTTGGTCGCCTAGTGCCAGGTCTTGAAGATCCACATTCTTGCAGCGATTCAATCTCAGATGCAAACGCAGGGCTTTTCTTTCGCGAGGCGAAGGTTCAAAGGAAAAAACGCGCCCTTTCGGCCCAACCAATCGGGAGGCTAGCAACGTATAGAAACCATGATGCGCTCCGATATCCAAAACACTCATCCCCGGCTGAAGAAATCGCCGGACGAAGCTACATTCGGAAATCTCGAATGTACGATCCCAAATAGGCCCGCTAACATGGTCATGGCGTAGTAACCACCACATCCGGAAGGGTAATCGTATGGGCACCACTAGCTTGGGGAGCTTCGATCGAACACGGTTTATCACATACCCATACTTCTCTCTCGCTGGAAGGCCCCAGAAGCGCTTTATTCGCCACGGCAGAGAAGGCCCTGTGGCGGCCCGGTTTGTTGGTGCGTGATCTCCTGATTCTCTCATCTCGGCAATCTAGTCGTCGGTTGTAAGCTGCGCTTCGTTCCCGGATCGAATAAGAAATTCGCAAGGCAAGTTTAGCATTCCACCCCACTCGTCGCGCGGATGCTGCTTAAACTCAGTCGCAACGCCCATTTCGGGAACTCCGTCCCACATATCCACTTGCCCGCTGTCATCCCACAAACTCAAGAGCCACGAATACAGTCCTGGTCTTAACGGAAGCATGCGGAACTCATAGGTCAATTCATGAATCCCAACACCAAATTCAAGTTGATCCTCTGCCCTCCCCCACAGCAACTGACGCTCAGCATTGTAGAGTGCGATGCCATGATGCCCCCGGTGAATCGGCTCCGCTACCTCGAGCATGAACCGCACCTTGACCGGGCCTAATCTCTCCAGCGAGTGGGGCGAACGGGCTTGCGGCTCTACGATTTCCCACTTCAGGAATCGCGCCTTCGTTCGCGCTCCCCGCTCCTGCCCTACAGGTGCCGGTTCCCCCGCGCTCATTGCCGCCTCGTATGCGCTCACTACGTCTTGAGAGTCACCTACTCTTTGGACTTCGCCACCGTCTACCCACAGCACCCGATGGCAGAGGCGGCGGATTTGATTGAGCTGATGGCTGACTAGAACGATGGTGCGCCCCTCGTGCGCCACGTCTCCCATTTTCCCCAGGCACTTCTTCTGAAAGTTGATGTCCCCCACGGCCAGCACTTCATCCACCAGCAATATCTCCGGCTCCAGATGCGCCGCCACCGCAAACGCCAGCCGCACATACATCCCGCTCGAATAATGTTTCACCGGCGTATCGATGAACTTCTCCAGCTCCGCGAACGCCACAATTTCATCGAACTTTCGCGCGATCTCCGCCTTTCCCATCCCCAGGATCGCGCCGCTCAAATACGTATTCTCCCGCCCCGTCAGCTCCGGATGAAACCCCGTCCCCACTTCCAGCAAACTTCCCACCCGCCCGTGAATCTCCGCCCAACCTTCCGTGGGCCGGGTAATCCGCGAAAGAATCTTCAGAAGCGTCGTTTTCCCGGAGCCGTTCCGCCCGATCAGCCCCAGCACCTCGCCTTCCTTCACTTCCAGGGATACATCCTTCAGCGCCCAGAACATTTCCTCCGTTGGACGCCGGAAGGCCGCTAGCGGCGAGCGCAGCGTCCGCGCAATCGTGTCGCGCAGCAGCTCGCTGCTCGCGGCAATCCCGCGCAGGTAGCGCTTGCCAATGCCTTGGGCCTGGATGACGGCAGTGCTCATATTCTTGCGCAAGCCTCAAACACGGTCTGCGATCCTGCTCTCCATGCGATTGAAAAACAGCAGCCCGCCGAAGACACTTACAAGAACCATGATCGTCGAGGGAATCACCACCGAACTGGGCGCGGCACCATGCCCGGTCAACGCCCACCGGAATCCATCGATCACCCCGGCCATGGGATTCAGCCCATACACCCAGCGATAGCGCTCCGGCACCATCGAACTAGGATACGCCACCGGTGAGGCCAGCATCCAGAATTGCACCAGAAACGGAATCAGGTAGCGCACGTCCCGATATAGCGCGTTCAGCGCGGAAAGCCACAATCCGATCCCCAGCACCGTCAGCACCGCCAGCAGCAGAAAACACGGCAGCAGCAGCACCGCGAAGGTCGGCCGGATTCCATACGCGAACGTGAAAATCAGCAGCACCGCGAAACTGATCGCGAAATCCACCAGCCCCGCCAGCGCCGCCGAAAACGGCAAAATCAGCCGCGGAAAATAAACCTTGGTGATCACCCGCTGATTGTCGACCATCACGTTGGTCGCACTGACCAGCGCCTGCGAAAAGTACATCCACGGAACCACCGCCGCAAAATAAAACACCGGATACGGCAGTCCCTGCGACGGCAGCTTCGCCAATTTCCCGAAGAACAGCGTGAACACCATCATCGTCAGCAGCGGCTGCAAAATCACCCAAGCCACACCCAGCGCGGTCTGTTTGTAGCGCACCTTCACGTCTCGCCAGATGAAAAAATACAGCAGCTCGCGGTAGGCCCACAGCTCCTTCAACCGCAGGTCCAGCCAGCCCCGCGGTGGCTCGATCCGCACCGTGAACGCCGCGGCCGTTCTCCCGGAGAGCGCTGCAGGTATCGCCGAATTGGAAGTTGCTACTCCCACAAAAAAATATCCTCTCCAAAAAATCCACTCTCAGAGTAACAGAATGTAGGCGCTGGGCTTTAGCCCAGCCTCTAGAAAAGTCTATCTCTTTATGGCTTCAGCCCCGGCATAAAGCGTTAAAAATAAATGCGCTACGGCCGCGGGAGAGTCTTTTTCATTAGGAGGCCGGGGCTTCAGCTTCGGCGTAAAGCCTATAGAACACCTGGGCTTTAGCCCCTGAAGAAAATTTCTTCGACTTTCTTCGCAGCCCGTCTAGCCCCACTACGGCTGCGCATTTTGCTTCATCTGCTCCAAGTCTTTTTGTTCCAGCTTCCGCATCAGATCCCCCCGCCGGAACAAATACGACCGCAGCTGCGCGCTCACCTGTCGCGGCACAATCGTTACCTGGTTGTAAGCCGCTTCTCGAAACGAAATCGGCCCGCGCGCGGGAATCAAGTGCGTCCCCCACTGGTAGATGAGCCCCAGATTCCAGCATACGAAGCACGCCAGCACCGCCGAAGTCGCCAGTAGCGCGCTGCGCGGCCGCGCGAAAACACTGGAAAAAGAATCGATGGCCGCGGCCAGCCCCACAATAAACAGCGGCGTCAACGACACGAAAAACCGGTTGCCGAACGAGGAAATGCCGGCCCAATCCGGATACACCGTGAAAAAAATATAGAAACAGAATGCCGCCGCAAGAAACGCCATCCCGGGCTGCGGAAAGCGGCGCGCAAACACGATTAACCCCACACAAGCCACCAGCAAAAGCGGCGTCCAGGAAAAAAGTCCGTGGTTCGCCGAAAAAAGCACCTGAAGAAAATCCGGCGACTTCCAAAGAAAATCGCGCAGAGACAAATAGCCCGTTTCGAACGGGCCACCGTACACCACCCATCGCGAGATGAACGTCGGCAGCATAAAGGCAATAACGACAACGCCAAATACCAGGTGCCGCGATAGTAGTTGCCCTGCACTCGGCCCCGCGCCCGGCTTCTCACCTCGGAAAGCCCCGGCATAAAGTGGAATTGCCTCCACCAGAACAACCACCACCAGCATGACATTGGCGTAATACACGTTCAGCAGCAGCGCGGTAATCACCCCCAGAATCACCCACTGCCGCATCGTACGATTCTCCCGCGTCCGCTCCCAATACCAGAAAAACAGCGCCGCGGCGAACGCCGAATGCGCGTGCGACCACGAGGGATTGAAATACATATACACCGCAAGCGAACTGCCGCCCCACACTCCTAGTGTCGCGAGGAAAGCCGCCCGTCCACCGACATATTTTTGCGCCAGCCGGAATGAGAGCAGCAGAGCCAAGAATCCATAAACCACCGTGCCCAGCGCCATCGCATAACGGTAGGGCGCCGAAAATCCATCTGCGGGAATCGCTGATCCGAACCCTCTCGCCAGCAAAACTCCCGCGTGCGCCGCAACAAGAAACGGCGACCACAACATCGCCGGTCCCACGGTGAAATGATTTTCCAGGTGGCCGGTGCGCGTGCGGTACGTGGCCTTCGGCAGCCCATCCGGACCGATGCGGTCTTCCCGGAAGCTTTGATTTGCGAATTGATAATCGCGCGTGAAATCCAGGCTATGCTCGATCAGCGGCGCGCGCGCGTAAGCGTAATAGCCGACGCCATCGCCTCGTACCCAGGGATTCACCAGCGGGAGGCTCAGCAGAAAAACTACCAGCAGGGCTCGTTCGAAAAATCTCTGCCGCGCTTGCGAATCGCCGCTCAAGATGAACGCGCACTTCCTTCCGGGAGAAAGTGAAACTTCAACACCCCGCAACGCAACCTGCGGATAAGAATGACCAACGTAATCCCGTCGAATGACAGGAGTTTACAGGAAAGCCCGTGTTTAGTCTTGGAAAATTGTTTACCGAAGCTTTAGTTAATCGCGAGTATGTACTCTCAGGCGATCGAGCGGTTGGATGCCGCCGCGGACGCCAGCGGCCCCTCTCTTTGCCGGAAGTAAGACGCCACACGATCTATGATCTCCGCCAGGCTCGTCTGCGGCCGGAATCCAGTCAGCCTGTGCAGTTTGTCAATGCATGGCACGCGCCGCATCATGTCTTCGAATCCAGGCTCGTACGCCTGGTCGTAAGGCACATGTTGTATCGGCGAAGCGCTCCCCGTACGCTGCTTCACCAACTTCGCCAGATTCTCAATCGAAACTTCCTCGGTATTCCCGATGTTGACGACTTCTCCGATCGCGTCCTCATTTGATAGCAGCCGCAACACCGCCTCCACCGTATCCCTCACGTCGCAGAAACATCGCGACTGCGTTCCATCGCCGTACACTTCGATCGGCCCGCCATCCAGCGCACGCTTCACGAAATTCGGCAGCACCATCCCGTACCGCCCCGTCTGCCGCGGCCCCACCGTATTGAAAAACCGCACCACGATCACCGGCTGATTTTTTTCCTTCCAGTAGGAAAGCGCCAGGAATTCATCCAGCGCCTTCGACGCCGCGTAGCTCCAGCGCCCTTTGGTCGTCGGCCCCAGAACCAGATCGGCATTCTCATGAAACGGAACATTCGTATTCTTACCGTAAACTTCCGATGTTGACGCGATCAGCACTAGCTTCTTTTTCTTCGATGCCGCCTCCAGGATCATCTGCGTCCCATTCACATTCGTCTCGATCGTGCGCACCGGGCTCTCCACGATCAGCTTGACGCCCACCGCTGCTGCAAGATGGATGATGACGTCCGCATCGTCCACAAGTTCTGCCAGAAGCTGGCGATTCTCGATTCCGTCCAGATGATATTCCAGGTGCTCCGACCCTTTCAGGTGACGGATATTTTCCATGCTTCCCGTGGAAAGATTGTCGAGCAGAACGACGCGGCCGCCTTGCTCCAAGAGTCGCTCGGCAAGATGTGAGCCGATGAAGCCTGCCCCGCCTGTGATTAGGTATCGCACACCGTCTCCTTGATTAGAGATTAAAGCTTGTCGGAATCGTCCAGATCCGCGGAGCGCGCCTGCTTGCGCGTAGCAGTCTCTTGCTGGGCAAGTTCCAGCGCTTCCTGCGGCCCATACCCGTAAGAATACGGATAGTACCGGTAAGAATAGTAGTAGTCGGGCGCGCTCGCATCCACCGCGTTCAGCACAACGCCAAGCAGGTTGCTCTTCACGCTGGTCAGCAAATCCCTTGCGCGTGTAAATGCTTCCTTTGGTGTTACCCCGCTGCGCACGACCAGCACGACGCCATCCGCCTGCACCGAGAGGATCACTGCGTCCGTCGCCGCCATAATCGGGGGCGAGTCAAGCACGATAAACTTGAACTTAGTCCGCAATTCCGCGATCGCGTCCGCGAGCCTGTGAGAGGACAGAAGATCCGCAGGATTGGGAGGCAGCGGCCCGGTGGGAATGGCCGCCAGATTCGGAATCACCGGATGCGGTACGACTAC
>WNEZ01003644.1_pt1 | contig 19056 bp, 13 predicted proteins | sample 5400521 | NCBI WGS metagenome assembly WNEZ01 (sample SAMN13153339, study PRJNA577476) | soil metagenome | isolation source: 120 cm saprolite under Douglas fir tree site 2 hole 1 replicate 1 | place: USA:California | collected 2015-04-18 | reverse complement strand
TACAGCCGCCTCCACACCGTGCACTGCGCGCCCGACGGAATCTACGTGGGCGCTCTGGGCCAGACCGACGGCGAAGGGCCGGGCGGCATCCTCGTCCTCGATCACGACAGCTTCGAGGTCCTCGGCCGGTGGGAGGTCGATCGGGGCCCGCAGATCCTCGCGTACGACTTCGCCTGGCACCTCGGGTACGACACGATGATCACCAGCGAGTGGGGCACCCCGAAGATGGTCGAGGGCGGGCTCAATCCGGAGCTCCTGCTGCAGGGCAAGTACGGCCGGTCCCTCCACGTCTGGGACCTGCGCAAGCGGCGTCATCTGAAGGCGCTCGATCTCGGCGCTGATCAGCAGATGGTCCTCGAGCTGCGCCCGGCGCACGACCCGACCAAGGCCTACGGCTTCGTCGGAGTGGTCGTCTCCTTGAAGGATCTCTCCGCCTCGGTCTGGCTCTGGAACCGGGCCGATGGCGACTGGGCGGTCCGCAAGGTCATCGAGATCCCGGCCGAGCCGGCCGACCCGGCGACTCTTCCACCCGCGCTCAAGCCGTTCAAGGCGGTTCCCCCACTGGTCACGGACATCGAGCTCAGCCTCGACGACAAGTTCCTCTACGTCTCCTGCTGGGGAACGGGGGAGCTCCGCCAGTACGACGTCAGCGACCCGCTGAACCCTCGCCTTGCCGGATCGGTCCGGCTGGGCGGGATCGTGAAGCGTGCCCCGCATGAGAAGGCTGGCGAGCTCAACGGCGGACCGCAGATGGTGGAGGTCAGCCGCGACGGCCGCCGCGTCTACCTGACCAACTCGCTCTATGCCTCCTGGGATTCCCAGTTCTACCCGGACGGCATCCGCGGCTGGATGACGAAGATCGACGCCAAGCCCGAGGGAGGGATCGCGGTCGACCCGGACTTCTTCGTCGCATTCGAGGGCGAGCGGCCGCACCAGGTGCGCCTGGAAGGGGGCGACGCTTCCTCGGATTCCTACTGCTATCCATGAGCGGGCTCTGGCCCTGGCTCACGCTTGCACTGCTGGGCGCGTACCACGGGCTGAACCCGGGCATGGGCTGGCTCTTCGCGGTGGCGCGCGGCCTGCAGGACCAGCGCCGGGAAGCAGTCCTGCAGTCCCTGGTCCCGATCGCGGTCGGGCACGCAGCGTCGATCGCGCTCGTCGTCGCGCTCGTGGGCGGGATCCAGACCCTGGTCGCGCCCGGTCCCGTGCGTGCTCTGGGGGCGGTGGTGCTCATCCTCTTCGGCGTGTTCAAGCTCCTGAGGCCGCGCTCCCATCCGCGCTGGGTGGGCATGCGCGTTGGCGCGGGCGAGCTGGCCGTCTGGTCGTTCCTGATGGCGACCGCGCACGGGGCCGGGCTCATGCTCTTTCCGGTCCTGCTCGCCTTGCCGGGCGCAACACACAGAGGGCACGACGCTCAAGCGCACGGCGCGGCCGCGATGGGCGTCGGCCCGGTGTCGCTCGGCCAGGACGCCGCGGCCGTGGCCGTGCATACGCTCGCCATGCTCCTGGTGATGGGTCTGGTGGCCCTCGTCGTCTACGAGAAGGTGGGCCTCAAGATCCTCCGCCGGGCCTGGGTCAACCTGGACTTGATCTGGGCGGTCGCCATCGTCGCGGCCGGCGCGTTCACGCTGTTCACCTGAGCTCTGGTGCGCTCGAAGGAGGATCCACCATGAAGCCCGTCTGTGTCGTCGCCGGCGTGGGCCCGGGGAACGGCGCGGCCTTCGCCCGGCGCTTCGCTTCGGAAGGCTACGCGGTCGCGCTGCTCGCGCGCACGACCGAGCTCACCGGAAAGCTCGCCTCCAGCGTGCCGGACGCCCGCGCGTACCCGTGCGACGTCACCGACGAAAGCTCGGTCGCGCGCGCGTTCGATGCGATCCGCCGCGACCTCGGAAAAGTCGACGTCCTCGTCTACAACGCCGGCTCCGGCGTCTGGGGCAGCATCGAGGAAGCGACCGCGGCGGACTTCGAGGGGGCCTGGCGGGTCAACACGCTCGGCGGCTTCCTTGCGTCCAAGCAGGTCATCCCCGCGATGAAGCACGCCGGGCGCGGCAGCATCGTCTTCGTGGGCGCCACCGCGTCGCGCAAGGCAGGGGCGAGGTCCGCCGCCTTCTCGTCCGCCAAGGGCGCACAGCGCAGTCTCGCGGAGTCGATGGCGCGCGCCCTCTGGCCCGCCGGCATCCACGTGGCCCTCATCGTGGTCGACGGCGTCGTCGATCTGCCGAGGACCCGGGAGAGGATGCCGGACAAGCCGGACTCGTTCTTCATCAAGCCGGACGACGTCGCCGAGATCGGCTTCCGGCTCACCCAGCAGAGGCCGTCGGCATGGTCGTTCGAGGTGGAGGCACGCCCGTTCCGGGAAACCTGGTAGCTATCTCGCCCGCGCAAATTTGACGCAATGCCGCCCGTCCCGCGACGAGTTGGCGGTCCTTCGAAGGGGCGCACGATCAGTTTGAGGGCGCGCGTGCACCCAGCTTGTGCAATCACCGGCGCGGGGGAGAGGTCCGGTCCGCGGCTCTGTACAGCTGGTACATGTCAGGTCTGGGGGTGTCTTCCCCCGGTTCCAGGCGTTCTCGGATGTCATTCCGAGCGTCGGATCATCGGGACGGCCGACGTAAAGCCCCCTGCGCAAGCACGCCGTAGAGGATGGGCCTTCCCCGTCGCACGACGCGACGCAGGAGTGGCGTCGCTGCTCTGACTCGTTGCGGCTTGACGGAACGGGCGCCCAGTGTGCATCGGACCGCCAGGTCGGGAACGGTGTCGTTCTCGTTTCAAGCGTCTAGGGAGCCGCGGCAGCGCTGCCGCTCCTCGCGCACGCGCAGGATCGCAAGACAACCGAAGAACCATGACATCCGGATCGCGGGAGGACTCTCGATGAAGACGATCGGCACGACGCGAGACCTGTCGCGTCTGAGTCTCGCACTGGCAGTGGTGGCCGGCACGGTCTTGACCGCTCCGCTCGCCGAGGCGCGCATCACCAAGGTCGACATCACGAGCTCGGAGAAATCCACCTTCAAAGACGCGGCAGGCGTCCCGCGGAGCTTCGGGAGCGTCGGCACCTACGAGAAGCTCCGCGGCAAGGCATTTGGCGAGGTCGACCCCGCCGATCGGCGAAACGCGCTGATCACCGACATCGAGCTCGCGCCTCGCAACGTTCGCGGCAAGGTCGAGTACTCGATGGACGTCTACATCCTGAAGCCGAGCGATCTCCATCGGGGCAACCACAAGCTCTTCATGGAAGTGAACAACCGGGGCAGCAAGCTCTTCGGCTCGCTGAACTTGTCGAGCGGCGGCAACAACCCGACGACGGCCGCCGACGCGGGCGAGGCGTTCCTGATGAACCAGGGATACTCCATGGCCTGGAATGGCTGGGACATCTCCGCCCCGTCCGGCAACAACTCTCTGACGATCACGGTTCCCGTCGCGACGAAACCGGGCGGCTCGACGATCACGGGCCGCTCGTACGAGTACATCGTGTTCGACAACGCCACGACGACGTCGAGCACGCTAGCGTACGCGGCGGCGTCACTGAACAAGTCGCAGGCCACGCTCACCAAGCGCCACCTTCTGACGGATCCACGGATCACGATGTCGTCGGACGAGTGGGATTTCCTCAGTGACCGGAAGATCCAGCTGGCCGGCGGGGCGCCGTTCCAGCAGAGCTGGATCTACGAGTTCACGTACACGGCGAAGAATCCGCTCGTCGCCGGACTGGGTTTCGCCGCGACGCGCGACTTCGTCGAGTTCCTCCGGAACGCGAGGACCGACGACTTCGGCAACGCGAATCCGCTGGCGGGCGACATGCAGAACGCCTACGCGTTCACCGTCTCGCAGCCCGGCCGGTACATGAACGACTTCATCTGGCTCGGCTTCAACGAAGACGAAAACGGGCGGCGGGTCTTCGATGGGCTCGAGAACTGGATCGCGGGTGGCGACGGCGTGGCCCTCAACTTCCGGTTTGCCCAGCCGGGTCGGACCGAACGGAACCGGCAGAACCACCTCTACCCGGAGGCCCCGTTCCCGTTCGCGTTTCCGCGGCTGTTCGATCCGCTCACCGGCAAGACCGACGGTCGCAACGTTCGATGCTCCCGGACGGACACCTGCCCAAAGGTGTTCGAAGTGATCTCGGCGAACGAATACTGGGTCAAGGCCGGGTCGCTCGTGCACACCGATCCGCGGGGCAAGGACATCCACGATCCCCCGAACGTCCGCTTCTATCTCCTGTCCTCGGTCGAGCACACGGGGACTGGCGCGGTGCCCTTCTCGCGGGGCGTGTGTCAGCAGTTCCGGAACACCACGGATCCCAATCCGGCGCTGCGGGCCCTGCTCATCGCGCTGGACGAGTGGGTGACCGAGGGGACCAAGCCCCCCAAGAGCGAGGTGCCGCGGGAGGACACGGCCGTGTTCTCGGTTCCGCAGCCGTCCGGCCTCGGCGTCGTTCCGCAAGAGGCGCTGGGGTGGCCGAACATTCCCGGCGTGACCTATACGGGCGTGATCACCGTCCGTCACCTGTTCGACTGGGGTCCGTCGTTCGACGAGGGAATCCTGACGAACAATCCGCCCGACTTCTCCGGTCCCGTGTATCCGTCATTCGTCTCGCGAGTCGACAAGGACGGGAACGAAGTGGCCGGCATCCGGCTGCCTCCGGTCGCGGCGCCGATCGCCACGACGAGCGGCTGGGCGTTGCGAAGAGCGGACCCGCTCAACCCCCTGAACGACTTCGGCGGTCCCGACGGCTGTGAGTCGTCGGGGCAGTGGATCCCCTTCGCGACCACCAAGGCGGAGCGACACGCCACGGGCGATCTGCGCAAGTCACTGGAGGAGCGCTACAAGGACCACGACGGCTACGTGAAAGAGGTGACGAAGGCCGCCGAGAAGCTCGAGAAGAAGCGCCTGCTCCTCCCCGCCGACGTCCAGCGGTACATCGACGAAGCGGAGGCGAGTGACGTGCTTCGGTAACGGCCTGGGTTAGTCATCGTCGCGGTCTTTGTCGTCGCGGTCGAAGTGGCGAGATAGCGGATAGGATAGCCAGGTACCCGCCAGCGGCTTCTGGTTCACGCCGCGGCGGCCGTATTCGCAGACGCCTTGCGGAAAGATGGCCTTCAGCCGCGAGAGCTGATCGGCGCTCAGAGGACGGGCATAGTCCCTCGGATCGACCTTCCTCAGCTTGCACTTGAGGACGTCTTGCGCCAGCGGCTCGCCGGCGGCGAGGCGCGGATTCGCGTGCACCGGATAGAGCTGCGCGCAGGTCGCCCGATCCGTGAACCTCTCTCCCGTGACCGTGAAGCAGGCATCGACGAGTCCGGCGGGCTTGTTCCTCACCACCTTGGCGGCAGCTGGATCGTCCGAGGTGTCGTTGACCACGTTCTCCACCCACTGGTCCACCAGCCGGATGGACATGACCTCCACGGCGGACAAGGCTCCGGCGCCGGTGCCCACGTTGGAGCTGACGAAGTTGACGTGGTTGTCGGCGTGCCCGTTGGTGGCGATCAGACGCGCCCGGAAGCTGTGGCTGCGAATGGCATCGTGGACGTCGCCGATGTCGTCTCTCCAGGGACGGAAGTGGATGATCGGCAGGCTGCCGAGCCCGCCGGCGCCGCTGTCGAGGCGGCCGGTCTCATAGGCGATCCGCACCGCCTTCCGATCGGCGACCGACCGGGCGGCGACGATGTTGCCGTCGATGTCGTATCCGCCGACGCGGGCGTTCAGATCCAGGAACTGCTCGGGGTCGATCCGCCCGGCGTTGAAGGCCGACAGGCCGTACTGGACGCCGACGTTGTCCAGGGACCGGCGCGCGAACCCGGTCCTGGGATCCTCGCCGAACACGTTCACCAGGTTGTCGTGCCAGGTGCAGCGGGCGCCTCCCCGGTTCGACACCGGGTCGTAGAGAAGCGACGCCGGGAGCGAGGGATCGCACCCCGCGTTGTCCGTCACGGCGCCCCGGGCCTTGTATCCGGCGTTCCAGGTCCGGTTGTTGATGCAGTGCTGCCAGGTTCCCCAGCCGGAGACCGCGGTCTTCTGGTCGAAGCTCCACGACAGCGCCGAGGTGTTGAACGCGTTCTCCAGCAGGGCGCAGTCGGAGAGCGGGATCCCGAACGTCAGGAGGTCGGCAAAGCTGTTTCGTGCCGCCAAGCCTTCCATCAGGCCCGGATAGTTCTGGTTGATGAGGTGCAGCTGCATGGAGCCGCCCGAGCTCCCGGTGCCCACGGTGTAGACCGGCACGCCGTACGTCTCGATGAAGTGCTCCTTCACCATCATGGTCGTCTCGGCGGAGAGGACGTCGTTGGCGTTGTTGCCGAACACGTTCAGGGAGGACGCCGCCATTGCGTATCCCAGCGCCAGCACGTCTCCGCCGCTCGCGCTCTGCAGGACGCCGCCGGTGGTGCGCCCCTGGTGATAGCCGGCCTTGGCCCCACCACCGTAGCTGTAGAGCAACCGGCCATTCCATGACGGCGAGGTCGTCCATGGATCGGCCACCGGTCCGGCTGCGGGATCATGCAGGATCGCGATCTGGTAGATGGCCCGGTTGATGGTCCCGGTCTCCACCCGGACGATGTAGTTGACGCTCACGCCTTGCGTGGTCGTGGTCCGCGCCAGATCGGTGGGATGGACTGCCGGATTCGGCAGCGGTTTCAGGCTGCCGTCGGTCGACCTGTAGACGTAATCGATCCGTGTCGTCGTCGAGCAATTGCTATCGAGCGGAGCACCCAGATTGCCCCCGGTGACCGGCAGCACGAACGTCTGCGTCTCGCAGATGAACGGCGTCTGATGCGAACCCGAGAAGATCGGGCCGGTGATCGGATGATTCGTCAGCCCGAGTGACTCGCTCGGCAAGCCCCTGCTCTCCACGGTGAGCGTATTGCGGCCCAGCGACAGTCCGCGGACGAGTCCGACCACCGTGTTGGGAGCTCGGCCGGTGCGGAACGCGCTGGAGATGTCGCGGCCATTCAGGCTGATGATCAGGGAACGGCTGGAGGTGCGGGCCGGAAAGGAGACCTTCACCAGGACGTCACCGCCGCTGATGCGGTCCGGCTGATTCGAGAGCGTCCTGATGATCAGCCGAGGACGACGCTCGCGATCCTCGTGGCCCACCGCTGCTTTCTGCGTGAGAAAGAAGCCCAAAGCGAATGCGACTGCGACCGAAATGGATTTGCTCAGGAATCCCGCCATGGCCGTTCTCCTCATGTTGGTGGTGGACGTGATGCGGCGAAGGTGTTGGAAGCTCTGAATCAGGGTCGCGCGACGGGGAGCGAGCCAGCGGGTATCTGCGACCTGTCCGGCTCGCGCCCTGCGCACGTCAGTCGTCGTCGTCGTCGCGGTCGGGGCCGCGGCGCTTGCAGACGAAGTTCGCGGCGTCACGGGCGCTGCCCTTCCCCGTCCAGCGCGCTGACTGCGGCCAGGGGCACAGTGGCCGCGAGAAGTCGCCGGGGGGTGGCGTCTTCGTCATGACGTTGTTGGGAAAGGGCAGCGTAGTGTGGGAGGCGATCAGCTTGTCCGGAGCGGCGCCCTCCTCGACCCATCTTTCCAGCGCGGTGAGCGTGTCGAAGGTATTCAAGCCCGGGCCGCCCGAGCAGTGCGCCATCCCTGGAGCCATGAACAGCCGCACGAAGTCCTCCGTCTCCTTCGCGGGGCCACGCGCAGCGCGACTGAAGTCCTCCTCGTGCTGCTCGTGCATGAACGCCACCACGCTCTGGTAGTAGTTGATGCTGTTGCGCGAATTGACGAGCGGGTCGGCCAATCCGTGCCAGAGGATCAGCTTTCCGCCGAGCGCTTTGAAGTCGCTGAGGTCGGGGCTGGTCGAGTTGATCACGGACGCCATCTTCGCGTCAGCGAAGCTGATGTCGCGGTCGAAATCGAGCGTGTGGAAGTCCCAGCTGGCGTTCTCGAAGGCCATGAACTTGAAGAAGTCGCCGCCGAGGAATGTCTGCGGACCAGCGATCAACGCCGACCAACTCGCTCCGCCGCTCAGGGAGCCGCCGGCGGACTCGCTGCCGCGTTCCAGGCCGGGATAGATCCGCTCGCCGGTGCGCGGGTTGCGCGGGCCGGCGTAGATCTTCCGCACCGCTTGCACCTGCGCCGCCGTGAGGCAGGTGGGCGCGTCGGCGCCCCGGCACAGCAGCGCGCCTGGATCCCACCTGCAGCGGGTCGGGTCGTCGATGAAGCCGGGCACGACGCCCTGGCAGGCAGCCACCGCGGCCTGGTTGATCATCGGCAGCTTGCTCAGCGGGATGAAGCTCGCCGGATTGTCGAGCGTCGCCCGCGCTTCCCACACCCAGGCCGCCGACTGGTGCGTCCAGAAGTTCGCCGAGGCGCCGGCGACGATGCCGTCGTAGTCGTCCGGGAAGCGCTGCGCTTCCATCAGCGCCTCATGCCCCCCGTCGGAGCAGCCCGTGAAATACGAGAGCCGCGGCCGTGAGCCGTAGAAGGCCCCGATGATCTCCTTGGCCGCCACCGACGTGACGTGGTTCGCGCGCCATCCCCAATCGGCGGTCTTCTCGGGATGCCCGAGAGCGAAGCTGGCCCCGGGAGTGACGGCGGCGTCGTGCCCCATGTCGGTGCCCGTGGTGGCGTAGCCGCGCAGGAGACCGGTGAGCATGAATCCAGCGGGAGTCGAGAGGCTCCCTCCGTAACCGCCGTTTCCGCCGTGGTCGAGCTTCCCATTCCAGCCCGCCGCGGGCATCCACACCTCGAACTTGATCAAGGAATCGCTGGTCGGCCTCGAGACGCCGGCCACGCGACAGAACGCAGGAACATTCACGGGCGCCGTCGAGCCTGGGCGGACGAACGGGCCCGCCGGGACGAACGTAGCGGACGTGACGGTCGTGTTGTTCGGCAGGGCAAGCGTGGTGAGGGTCTCGCACGATCGGGCCGCCGCGGCGGGACGCGCAGCAACCGCGAACCCCAGCAGGACTGCAGAGAAAACCGCAAACACGGAACGTCTCATGGGACTACCCCCTGTTCTTCAGTCCATTCGCAGAATCAGCTCAACAGCAGCACGACGCATGCATGGCGGCCGCGGACGCATGCGCTTCACGGGGGATCACCGGCCGCTCTTCACGGTTGCCCTGGCGGTGACGTTCATCGCGCTCGTGTTCGCGTCCATCGCGGCGGCGGGCACCCTGCACTTGTTCGAGGACGCGCAGCCAGTTTTCCCCTGTGACGAGCTCGACATTCTTGCGCGAGGTGACGCGACCGATCGCCTCCACGAGTAGCGGATAGCCGCTCGCGTCCAGCGGGACGCCGCTGCGGCCGCCGAACATGTCGAGCCCGATGCCGACATGCTCAGGACCCACGAGGCTGATCACGTGATCGATCTGCTGCGCCCATTCGTCCGGCGTCGGAACGGCGGCGGCAGCGTCCGGAGGGTCCACGTAAGGAACGAACACTGCCCGGGTACGCTCGCGGGATTCCTGATCGAAGCGAGCGATGAAGTCGCCATAGTTGGAGTCATCGGCGGTCCGCCCGAATGACGGGCGGTACTGCACCATGTCCCCGACGGCCTTCGAGAGCGGCGCGGCCCTCTGGGGATTCTGCGCGATCCACTGCTTGTATCGGACGCCGATGGAGCTCGAGCCGCCATGAATTCCCATCACCCCGCCCTTGGCCGCCAGTTTCACGATCAGATCGTCGCTGAGCCCTCCTGCGCCGGAGACGGCGGCGGCCGCAACGTGGCTCGCCACCACCGGAGCCTGGCTTGCTTCGATGATCTGCCTCTGAGCGTCCGTGGAGGCGTGGGTGACGTCGATCAGGATGCCGAGCGCGTTCATCTCCTCAACGAGGGCGCGCCCGCGCTCGTTGATCCCGCCCCAGTGCGCGCCGCCGCTCGGAAGGCCGCCCTGCACGTCGGAGTATGCGTTGAACCCGCTCTGCGACGCGAACTGCACCGACCGGAGACCGAGACGATAGAACGCCCGCAGCACGTCCAGATCGCCCTCCTGGTCCCATCCCGACTCGCAGCTGACAAAGACCGCCATTCTGCCGCTGTCTGCGATGCGCCGGGCTTCTTCGACCGTGAGCGCAAGCGCCATCCTGTCTCGATGCGCCTCGGCGAACCGATGGAAGGTCTCGAACATGCGCAGCATGTGCTTTGGCGTGATGTTGTAGGACCAGTATCCGTACGTCCCGAAGTTCTCGATGATGACGTTGACGCCGGCCTCCCTCGCCCTCAGGTAGTCCCATCCGGTGCCCGTCGGTGACGGCTGCCAGGTATCGATTCCAAGCCAGAAGGTCTTGTTCGTCACGTGGACGTGGCCGTCCATCAGGATCTGGCTCCTGCGCCTCGGGGGTCTTGGCCCGCGAGACTCCGAATCGTCGGACCCCGTGTGCGCCTCGGCACGAGACGAAGAAACGGAAGTCCCAATCGCGGCGAGCGCGCTGCCGGCGAACGTGCGCAGGGCATCGCGTCGGTTCATCTTCGAGTTGCCCACGTAAGTCCCCCTTCCTCGACCGGGTCACTGCTTCGTCGTAGGGCCCGGTTCACCTCTCGTGGCCGGCGCTGCGGCGCCGAGCACCCGGAGGAGCAGCTTTCTGGCGGCGCGGATGTGACGACCGGCGGCGGCGGTAGCCGAGGCCACTCTTCGTGCCTGGATGGCCTGCACGATGGCCTCGTGCTCATCCCAGACTTTCTGCCGGTACGCCGTCTGGTCGAGCACCATCGCCATGACACGACGGATGTGGCTCCACTGTCCGCCCATCACGTCGACGATGACCCGGTTGCCTGCTGCCTCGTACAGGCCGGTATGGAACGACATGTCGAGTTCGATCAGCGCGGGCAGATCACGTTGCCGGACGGCGGTGCGGCCGCGCGCGATGAGAATGCGAAAGGGCTTCACGTCGAAACCGGGACGGCGCGCGAGGGTCGCCACCATGCTGGTCTCGACCGCCTCGCGAAGTCCATACACGTCCGAGATGAGCTGGTGGTCGACCGGAGCAACCTGCGCGCTCCGATTGGGTTGCGCGGTCACAAGGCCTTCGCGTTGCAACAGCAGCAGGGCCTGCCGCACCGGTTCGCGCGAGACGCCAAGCTGCGCAGCGAGATCTTCCTGCTTCACGCGGCTGCCGGGTGGCAGGTCGCCGCGAAGGATCGCGGTACGAATCTCCTGCGCCACGCGCGCCCGGAGAATGTCGACCGGGATGCGGTTCAGGGTCTGTGATTGCACCAGTCCCCCAGGCGCCCGGGGCGTCGTGCGCTGCGCCGGGATCGGCACAAGCACCCGCGTGTCCGCGAAACTGCAGCGCCTCTATTTTGGATCCAGGATCCAAGTCAAGGCGCGGCGCGCCAGACCCCGCGGATGCGCACGTCGCGTCACGGGAGCACCTGTGAAGGAAGGCATCGGCACCGGTTCCCCCGGCCTGATCACGCTGGCTCAGTTCAAACGACCCGGCCAACAACGGACCCGCGATCGCGTTTGCCGCGGGTCGCTTCAATCGCGGTCGGATCGCTTCCGGGAAGCTGGAGCGAGGACGGAGATGTCTACCTCTCCGCCCATGGCCAGATAACCCGCCCTGTTGGGATGAAGGTGATCGACCACGTTCGTGGTGCTGTTGTGCAGGAATTCCGCGCGCATCTGGCCGGTGCTCGGATCGACGGTCACGCGATCGAAATCGGCGACGCTGTCGAAGATCCCGGCGCTCCGGATGAACGCGTTGACCGCTTTCCGGCGGCTGTCGCGGTCCACGTCGACCGCGGCATTGGGGTTGTTGCCCAGGGCCGAGGTGATGGTCGCCTGGATCAGCTTGAGGCCGCGGCTGCGGATGCGCTGCGCACCCTCGCGGATCCCGGCGACGACCGCGTCGGACGTCGCTCCCCCGCTCAGGTCGTTGATGCCCTCGAGCCACACGACGGCGCTGATGCCGGACAGGTTGAAGACGTCGCGCTCGAGACGGCTGAGCGCCGACGGGCCGCCGGCGCCTGCGTCCGACACGACGCGGTTGCCGCCGATCCCCTCGTTCACGACCGAGATGCGGTTGCCGTACGCGGCGCGCAGGCGGCGGAACAGCACGTCGGGCCATCGATCGTCGCCATTGAGCGTGGAGGCGGTCCCGTCCGTGATGGAGTCCCCGAACGTGGCGACGACGAAGGTATCCGCGGGCGCCATGACGTCGAGCGCATCCAGGAAGTACCAGGAGGTGGTCGAGTTGGGGAACGCAGCGTCGCCCTGGTCTTTGCTGTGCGAGCCCGCACCGGGATTGGTGATGTACGAGGTCTGCACCCCTTTGGAGTGCCACGTCATCGGACCGCTGGTGCCGACGACGTGGAAGCTCACGGCGAGCTTCCGTCCCTCGAGCGAAAATTTCTCGACCTCGTCCACGAATTCCAGCTCGACGGCGTCGCTGAAGACCGACTGCCCCGCCGGGATGGTGACGGTCCTGCCCCGTGCAAAGGTCACCGGATGATTCGTTCCGGGCACGATGGAGCCGGCGCTGGCTTGCAGGCCGAGGAAGACGTCGTCGAGCGTGGCGGCCTTGGTGCCGAAGAAGTTCGAGAAGCGGAGGCGGAAGCGATCGCCCCAGAGGTTCGGCCGGACGATGAGCCGGAACGTCTGGTCGTTCGCGCCCGTGTCGGCCGAGGGAAAGGCAAACGAGAGGTCGGGTTGCGACACTGCCGTCCCGGAGGGGTACAGCCCGTGCGCCGACGCGGCCCAGGATGCGACCCACTTCTGGTTTCCGCGGCCCCCCTCGTCGGCGAGTGCGGCAGGAATGCCCAGGACGACCAGGGCCAACGCAGCGGCGGCCCGGAGGAAACTTCGGCGAGCAAGCGACGCGAATGGAGCGAGCGACTTGGTCATGGGTGCCTCCCTTTCATGGTTCGACAGGACGTCAGCCTTGTAGCGGACTCTTCTCACGCGACGGGGTGATGTCGATCAGGATGCCGAGCGCATTCATCTCTTCGATGAGAGCGCGTCCGCGGTCGTTGATACCGCCCCAGCGCGAAACTGCAGCGCCTGTATTTTGGATCCAGGATCCAAGTCAAGGCGCGGCGCGCCAGCAGACGCGTGCAACCGCCGGCGGCTGCCGGGTACGCCCCTGACGCGACGACACCCCGGCGTGGCCGACGTCATCAGTCGTCGCGGTCGCGATCGCGCGACTTCCGCCAGCGGTCGTCCCCCGGGTCGAAGACCAGCGGGCGCAGGTAGTCGTTCGGGCTTTATCTGCTGGCGGTGACCGCGCTGTCGGTAGCGATTGCGTGGCTCTATGCACGCACCAACGGCAGTCTGTTGCTCACGATGCTGATGCACGCCGCAGTCAATAACACCACGAACATCGTCCCTTCTGTCGACCAGAACGCCACGAATCCTTTTGCGTTGAGTACTTCCCTGGTGGCGTGGCTCACTACCGGATTGCTCTGGGTCTGTGCCGGGTATTTCCTCGTTCGGATGCGCAGAGCGGAGCTGAAGCTCTCAGCCTGATGCGACGTGCGGCGGACATCGAGGATAACGGATGATCAGCCCAGCGCCGCCAGCTCCTTGCGCAAGTGCTTGGTCGCCGGCGTGACGATGGCGATGAAGTACGACTCACGCAGCTTTCGCTGCGCTGCCGCGCCGGCGAGGTAGCCCTTTGCGCCGCAGTGGAGCAGCGCGGCCTGCGCGGCGCGCAAGGACCACTCGCTCGTCTCCAGCCGGGCGCGGAGGACGCGGCGCTGGTACTCGCGCGCGGTCTCGAACGGCGTACTGGCCAGCGCCGCGATCTCCGCAGAGAGCCGGTCGAGCGCTTCGAGGAACAGCTGCGGCCGCTCCTCGAGAAACTGGTTGACGTGCCCGCAGCTCTCGTCCGACTTGCGCATCAGCTCGACGCAGCCGCGGATGAGCCCGAGGCCCATGCCGGTCTGCAGGAGGATGAAGCCCGTCTTGATGCGGGCGATGTAAGGCCCGGCCGGATCGGCGAGCACCAGCGAGCGCGGGACGAACACGTCGCGGAAGACGACGGAGCAGGTGCGGGTGCCGTCGAGCGCGAGGAACCGCGCGCCGTCGCCGAGGCGGATTCCCGGCAGCGAGCAGTCCACCATCGCCATCACCTGCCGGTCTTCACCCTCCACGTCGAAGGCGGCGCCGAAGTGATGCCTGGGCCCGAGATTCGACACGAACGGCAGGCTGCCGCTGACGATGAAGCCGCCGGGCGCCGGACGTCCGCTCAGCCGCATGGGCTCGATCCCCACCGCGGCCTTCATCGGATTCGAGAGGCCCGTACCCCCGAGCACGCTGCCTGCGGCCGCGCCCGGCAAGAGCCTCTGCTTCAGCTCCTCGTTGTCGGTGTTCTCCAGGTACCAGACGAACGTGTCCTGGCACCACGCGCAGAAGGCGGTGGCGCCGCATTCCTCGCCGACGCGGGCCATCGCCGCGATGGCCTCGAACAGGTGGGCGGGCCCGCCGCCCAGGCCGCTCACGTGGGCCGAGTAAGCGCCCGCCTCGCCCAACCGGCGAAGGAGCGTTTCGGGGTACTCCCCCTCGTCGATGCGCCGGACCTGCGGCGCCAGATCCGCCTCCACCACGCGCGCGACCCGATCGAGCAGGCCGGGCGGCGGCGCGCTTTCAGGCCAGCCGGACATCGACGGGGACGGGGTTGCGAACCGTTCCCGTGACCGGGGACCATTCGACGGCATGAGCGACAAGCCTGGCGAGGGTCTCGCGATCGGCGTCTGCGTCCAGCTTGGCGCGCACCCGAACCGCCGTGAAGCCCACCGGCTTGGGACCGATGTGGCCGGTGCCCCACACCGAGGTGATGTTGAGATCTCCCTCCAGCTCCAGCTCGAGCGAGGAGATGGCGATGCCCTGCGCGACTGCGTTCGCGTGGATGCCGACCGCGATGCAGGAGCCGAGCGCGGCGAGCAAGGCCTCGGAAGGGTTGGGCGCGGTGTCGTCCCCGAGAAGCTGCGGCGGCTCGTCCACCACGTGCGGGGGGAGGTTGCGGATGAAGTTGAGCTGCCGGAAGCGCGCCTCGGTGACGGTGCGGCACTTGATCGTGCGGACCTGGCTGGGATCGGACTTGCCCTTGTCGATGAGGGCGTTCAGGCGTTGCTTGTCGATGGGTGCGAGCTTGGTCACGGGGTCGACTCCTGCTGGGCGTTCGGGGCTGGGCGGATCGATTCGAGCGGCTCGCCGGGGTGCACCACGCCCAGCTCGTGGAGCACTTCGGCGCGCAGCGCGACGAACCCGTCGTTGCTGCGGCAGCGCGGTCGCTTGAGCGGGACCGGGATGATCCGCTGGATCCGCCCCGGCGACGGCGCCATCACCACGATGCGGTCGGCGAGGAAGACCGATTCCTCCACGTCGTGGGTGACGAAGAGGATCGTCTTCGAGCGCTCGGCCGCGATCCGGGCGATCTCGTCCTGCAGGCGGATGCGGGTGAGCGCGTCGAGCGCGCCGAAAGGTTCGTCCATGAGCAAGCTCTCGGGATCCACGGCCAGCGCGCGGGCGAGCGCCACGCGCTGCTGCATGCCGCCGGAGAGCTGGTGGGGATGGTGCCCGGAGAAGGCTTCCAGGCCTACCAGCCGCAGGTATTCCTCGGCGATGCCCCGGCGCCGGGCGCGCGGTACTCCTCCGACCTCGAGGCCGTATTCCACGTTGCCCAGCACGCTGCGCCAGGGATAGAGCGCGTAGCCCTGGAAGATGCACATGCGGGAGGGGTCGGGGCCGGCCACCTCGCGTCCGTCGACCAGGACGCGACCGGAAGTGGGGAGGTCGAATCCGGCGACGAGATTCAAGAGCGTCGTCTTGCCGCAGCCGCTGGGCCCCAGCAGGCAGACGAATTCGCCGGGCTCGATCTCGAGCGTCACCTCTACGAGCGCGTCCAGCACCCCGCCGGCCCTGTCGCGGTATCGCCGGCTGGCGCGCTCGATGCGGATGTCGGCGGCCCTCATGGATGCTCCTCGGGCGCCACGCCCCAGTGCGCGTCGAGCCTGCGCTCGAGCCAGGCCACGGCGCGGTCGATGACGAACCCGATCGCGCCGATCAACGCCATCGCCATCAGGATCAGATCGGTGCGCAGGAAGTTGCGGGCGTCGACGATGAGGAAGCCGAGTCCCGTTCGCGCGCCCAGCATCTCGCCGGCGACCAGGTACACCCAGGCGGCGCCGATGGCGATCCGCAGCCCCATCGCGATCTGCGGAAAGGCGGCCGGCACGATCACCTTGAAGACGAGCTGGCGGTCGCTGGTTCCGAAGTTCCGAGCGACGCGCAGGTAGGACGGATCGACGCGGCGCACGGCGCTCACGGTTGCGAGCAGCGCCGGGTAGAACGCGGCGACGAAGATGATGGCGACGGCCGGCAGATTGCCGATGCCCAGCCACAGGACGGCGAGAGGAAACCAGGCGACGGGCGAGATCGGACGCAGAACCTGGACGACCGGATCGGCCGCGCGCCAGAGCGAAGGGCGCAGGCCGAACAGCAGCCCGAGCGGTACGGCGGTCGCGACGGCAGCCAGATAAGCGGAGGCGAACCTCAGAAGGCTGGCGCCGACGTGCGAAACAAGCGTGCCGTCGGCCCATGCCTCGCGCGAAGCGCGCAGGACGTCGATCGGCGGGGGAAGCTGCTCCGAGGTGTAGAGCCCGGAAGCGGCCAGGAGCTGCCAGAGAGCGAGCAGGACGGCGAGCCCGGCGAAGGGAAGCAGCTTTCGCAGAGCGGCGCCGAGCAGCGGCCGCAGCCGCAAACGCCGCGGCGCACCGGCCCCGGCGGCGGCGCCCACGAGCGTGGTCGCCTCCGCGCTCATCGCGGACGCTCCCTCGACTGCGCTGCGCGGGCGAACCGATCGTCGAGGAACCTGGGCAGGTCGACCTGCGCGGTCGCGATCTTGTACTTGAGCATGTCGTCCTGCGTGGCGCTCAAGTCCGAAAGAGTGGGCACCAGATCGCTGTAGGTAACGCGGCCCGGCGGCTCGGTCAGCACGTGCAGCACCACCGCCGGATCCTGACCCAGGAACGGCTTGGAAAGCTGCGCGGCTTCCTTCGGCTTCTCGCTGGCGAAGTGGCCGGCCTCGGTGAGCGCCGAGACCAGCTCCTGCACCGCCGCGGGATGCGCCGCAATCAGGTCCTCGCGCGCGTTCAGCACGCAGCAGATGTGGTCGGGCCAGATGTCCTTGGAGAGCGCCAGCACCTTGCCCAGCTTGCGCAGCTCCGCCTGCGCGCCGAACGGCTCGGCGACGATGAAGGCGGAGATCGCGCCCCGCGCGAGCGCCTGCACCATCTCCGGGGGCGGCAGCTCGGTGAGCTTCACGTCGCGGTCGGCGTCCAGCCCGTCGCGCGCCAGCAGCCTGCGCAGGAGGAGATTGTGCGTGGAAAAGCGGCTGGGGATGGCGATGGTCTTTCCCCGCAGGTCGGTCACGCTCGAGATGTCGTTGGCGGCCAGAAGGACGCTGCCGTTGCGATGGCCGAGGAGGACGATCTTGATCGGCACGCCCTTCTGGCGAAGGGCCAGGCTGATCGGCGTCAGGGCGAAGGCGGTCTCCAGGCTGCCCGCCTTGAGCGCTTCGGCGAGCTCAGGCCAGCTCGCGAACTTGATGGGCTCCAGGGTGAGCTTCTCGAAGCGCGCTCGCGAGGCGGCGATGATGGTCAGGTGATCGGTGATGGGCAGGTGCCCCAGGCGGATCCGGACCTTCCCGTCTTCGGCGCGCAGGCGTCGCGGCGCGAGCGCCGCAGCGGCCAGCCCTGCCCCGCCCAGACGGAGCAAGGCCCTTCTACCGATCACGTCCGGATGGCTTTCCTTCAGAAGATCCTCCACGGGAGCTCCCGCCGTCGAGGTGGGTCTCGACGCCCGGCCGAACTGGGTTCGATGCGGGGTGCGCGAATCCGGTGCTACACGCCGTGCGGCAGACGCAGGCTATCGACAACAACAACAGCCGAGGGAACGGGCAGCCCCATTACCCTGCGCACTGGCGTGTGAAGGAAGCATCCGCACCATTTACAGGTGCCTCGATGGCGCCCCATTGTCAAGGGGCACTAGCTACATCTCGGGGCGAGGGGCTGCAGATGTGCGCGCGGGGGACCTGGGGGCCGGTGCTGCGGGGGCGAAGCACGCCGCTCTGACTCGTTGCGGCTTGACGCACCAGCCGCCCAGCGCGCATCGGAGCCGCGGCAGCGCTGCCGCTCCTCGCGCACGCCCAGGATCGCAAACTTTGAAAAGGAGAGACGAATGCCCAGGAATCCTAGAAGCCCCGTCGTGCGGTCGATCTTCTCGATCTCGCTGGCCGTCTTCCTGTTGCTCCTCGGGAGTCGGGCGGAAGCAAAGATCACGCAGATTGTGATCACGAAGACCACATCACCGGCGTTCGGCGGCGCTTCGTTCGGCAGCGTAGGTCAGTACGAGGTACTCGACGGCATCGCATTCGGCGAAGTGGATCCGAAGGACTCGCTGAACGAGGTCATCACGGACATCAAGCTGGCCCCGCGCAACGCGCGCGGCATGGTCGAGTACCAGTCGATGATCTCGATCCTCAAGCCGATCGACATGAGCCGCGCCAACCGCACGCTCATCTACGATGTGGTGAACCGCGGCAACAAGCGCATCACCGACCTGAACATCGGCGGCAACGCGACCAACCCTGGCGACGGGTTCGTCGAGTCCCAGGGCTACACGATGGCCTGGATCGGGTGGGAGGGTGACATCACGTCGGGCGTCCGGATCACGCTGCCGGTCGCCCGGAACCGTGAGGGCAGCGAGATCACCGGGCGGGTGCGGTCCGAGTACATCCTGGACGCGCCCGACAGCACGCAGGACGTGACCGCTCCCCCCGCCTACGAGGCGGTCAGCACCAGCAACGCGGGCGCCAGCTTGACCCGGCGCGTCCACCAGAACGACGCGCGCGAGCTCATCCCGAACGACCAGTGGGCTTTCGCGGACTGCCGCGCGACAGCCTTCCCCGGCGTCCCGAGCACCACCAAGGTCTGTCTGCGGGGCGGGTTCGACACGAACCACATCTACGAGCTGCTCTACACGGCGAAGAACCCCACGGTGACGGGGGTGGGCTTCGCCGCGACGCGCGACTTCATCTCGTTCCTGCGCAACGGGAACGGCGCCAGGACCGGCCACGACGGCCGGGGCCGCCACGACGACGATGACGGCCGCCACG
>WNEZ01007738.1_pt1 | contig 19058 bp, 22 predicted proteins | sample 5400521 | NCBI WGS metagenome assembly WNEZ01 (sample SAMN13153339, study PRJNA577476) | soil metagenome | isolation source: 120 cm saprolite under Douglas fir tree site 2 hole 1 replicate 1 | place: USA:California | collected 2015-04-18 | reverse complement strand
GTGCATCTCGCGGCTCCCTTTGACCAGGTGCCAGCCGAACAGTCGACGCGGTGTCTCTCTCATGAGGGGGCTCTCATTGGGATCATAGGCAAAGTACTCTTTGACCCCCATCAGTCCATACTTCTGTGGCTTCTCCTGCAGGTCCTTCTGCCACGTCTCTTCTGAGGCAATCTCGAAGACCACCTGGGGAGCCGGTCCCGTTTTGCCCACCCGCCAGCTTCGCACAGGACGGTGTTCTGCCCCTTTGATCACTGCAATATCTGGAGCCAGAGGATACTCCTTGGGATTGGCCGTTTGGTAGAAGTTGAGGTTGTCATAGATCGCACAGCGTTGCAACTGCCATGTGAGCACTTCCCTGAGATAATGCACCAGGTCAGCATGCACTGAAGTTTCCCCCATCAAGTCCTCCTCGGTGGGGTGGAAATCGTAGTAGTAGGCTACCTCGTCCTCAAAGTGTTTGGCCATGGTGTTCTCCTTCGTGCATTAAGGAATTCCCCGCGATAAATCGGGGGACTACCCAGGTCTCCTACGCCCCATCTTTGTTATCGTCTTGTGTCGTGGTTTCGCCTCCCTGGCGAGTGAGCCGATGGTCTGCCTGCCCCATCATACCATACGCACCGTGACCCTACAAGCGTCCGTCTCCGCGCATCTTGCACGGTCTCAAAATTGCCAGGCTCTACTGCGATATGCTATTCTTTCATTAGAGCAGGGCCGAAACAAAGAGAGGAGAAATTTTTCTATGACACGTCTGGAAGGTAAAGTTGCCATTGTGACAGGAGCGGCCTCCGGCATTGGCCTGGCCATCGCCCAGAATTTTGCGCAACATGGCATACGAGTAACGTTGTCGGACATCGATGTCGAAGGAGGGCGTGCCGCTGCCTCCGAACTGGCCGGGGCACGTTTCCAGCTGGCGAATATGGCAAACGCAGAAGACATTCAGCAGCTTGTGAATGACACCATTGCTGCCGAGGGACGGGTAGATATTTTGGTGAACAACGCAGGTATCCAGTATGTCGCGCCGATCACCGAATTTCCAGAAGCAAAATGGCGGCAGATCATTGAGATCATGCTCACTGCTCCGTTCTTGCTCACGAAAGCCGTCCTGCCCAGCATGTATGCTTCCAAATGGGGACGGATCATCAATATCGCATCCGTCCATTCACTGCGAGCATCGGCTTTTAAGTCCGCATACGTTGCTGCCAAGCACGGTCTGTTGGGGCTGACTCGCGTCACGGCTCTCGAAGCGGCAGAGCATGGCGTGACCTGTAATGCTATTTGCCCTTCGTACGTGCGCACTGCGCTCGTCGAGAAGCAGATTGCCGATCAGGCCCGTGTTCACGGCATCCCCGAATCGGAGGTGGTGGAGAAGATCATGGTTACCGAAGGGGCTATCCACCGGCTGCTGGAGCCCGCAGAGGTAGCGCAGTTAGCCACCTATCTCTGTACCGATGCCGCCAGTGCAATTACCGGTAGCGCTCAGATGATCGACTGCGGGTGGACGGCACATTAATAAGGATTTGCGTGCAGATAAGCAACCCGGCACGTCTCAATGAGTCGGAAACACCGGGTCAGTAATACATTCATAGAATCACTTTGCAGATGCGCACCACTGGTTAGTACTCAATGAGCGTGCGGCGAACCTCAGGATGAGCGTTTGAGACCAGCTCTCGATTTGCCTTGTCCTCAACTACTTTCTTAACTGCCTGCATCGTGCTCGCAATCTCAGAAAGTCTTTTTTCTGTCTGATCTTTTTGCCGCCTGATCCATGCAAGTTTTTTCAGTAAGTTGTCCTTTTCAGCAGCCAACCGGTAAAGCTGTAACAAACCGCTACTTTCTGTCATTGGTCCTGGTCGGGTATTCAGGCCGCGCATCCCTCTGATGTCACTGACTCCTCTGGTTATCATATTCATCATCCACTTTCTTTTTTAAGAACGTACACTCACCTATTCGTTGAGGTACTGCCGGAACATGGTCGTAATCTCCGTACACTAAAAACCTTTCATGTTCTACGGGATAGAGAGTACCACCTCGTCATGGAACTGTCTGTGAATGAGATCGATGATTGTCTCCGTCAAATCCCTTCGATCAGTACTGTTATATTTTCCTGATATGAAGACATCAGCACAAATATCAACAAACAGGGAATTATGTTTTTCCACATGCATCCCTTTTTGTTTGAGAATCTTTCCGATAATGATTCCCGGCCTGATACTGATTGCCTGCCGGTTGCTAACCATTTGACGGAAGTCACGCAAAATCTTGACGATCTTTTCGCCATCTTCGGGCGTTACACCAGACTGAGCAACCACAATGGCTCGTTCTGTCTCCTCATCAAAATAATCCAGGTGGATGCTGACCATCCGATCTAACAGTGCATCCTGAGTTCTGTGTACTCCAGAGTACTCATGGGGATTCGAGGTGAAAATTGCTCTAAAGTTCGGGTGAACTTTAATATAGCCTGCCTCTTCCTCTGTCGGGGGCAGCGTCAGGATTCCCTCTTCTAAAACAGAGAGGAGGGCATTATTGGCTTCGGGCCTTGACCGGTTGAATTCATCATACACCAGGGTGGACCCTTCCTTACAAGCAGTGGTTAACCGGTTATCTACCCATCGCTGCGATACATCTTCTTCTGTCCTTAATACAGAATGAATGAAATTATCAATCAGCTTACTCTTGCGATACCCCACTTTATCTCCAACCAGGTCCGCAGTCTCGAAGCCATCATCGCCAAACATAAGCATCACCGGTTGATGAAGTTGATATGCAAGATGCATAGCCAGGGTACTTTTTCCAGTACCGGTTTGGCCGGTTAAATGAACTGGAACACCGACCTCCAGGTATGACATCGCACGGTCAATTATTTTTTTGACGGATGGTGTCTCAACAAACTCTTCGGATGGACCGACTGATAAACCATTCACCGCGGTATCCTTGCTCATACGCCTCCCATTACCTGGTTTCTACCTATTTTTCCGCTTTTGCTCTTTTTCCGCCATTGCCTTTACCATTGGTAGGTGCCTTCTCTGCTTTTGCTGAAGGAACTTGTTTCCCTGCTTTTTTTGTGCTCATCGCTCTAGACAGAGTATCCCAATGAGCACGAGCCTGCTGGTGGTCAGCGGAGAAATCGGCCATCATGTCGCCTACCATCTTACTCAGGCTCCTTCGAAAGGAGGAAAGCTGGCTTCTCAAAGCCTCTGCCTGCTCTTTGCGCTCAGTTGTAAAGTGGGCCATCAAGTCGTGAATGGTCTCAATTCTTTCTCTGGTTTCGTTGGCCAGGGTCGCCTCTAAGGCTCTCGCCATCTCTTCATGCTCGCTTCTAAAAGCAGCAAGCATGTGGGCCGTGTCTGTTTCGAGAGCTGCTACCCTATCTTTTATTTCCCCAATCCAAGCAGCAAACTCCAGCTTTCTTTCACTTTCAGAGGCAGTTCTTTCTTGTGTAGCAGTGGAAAGAAACTCAGTCAATTCTTTGCTCATATCCTTTAAGCCCTTGCTGTTCTCAGCCCGCATTTTCTGTACTGCCTTTGCACGCCGTACCTTGTTGGACGTTAGAGACCGCTTTAGATCGCTCGCCATCCTTTCGCGTTCCCGATGGAAGTTCCCCAAAGCTTGGTGGGTTTCCTTTGCAAGAGCAGAAACCGCCGCTTTCCTCGTCTCATCAGAAGCCTGAATATCTTCAGTTAAGGATTTCATCTGAGTGCTGTACATTTTTCTCCTCTGATCAATTCTTTTGACACTCCCTGGTCTAACCCCTCGATAAATCGGGGGTCTACAAGATTGTAAGGCATCCTTTCCAGGCCAGGAGCCCTTGATACACTTGGGCTCCTTTATTCCTGGGAAGGGTGCCTTTTTAAGGCTTTCTCAGCCTTTACGCTGCTGTGGCAGTAAGCCCGATGGCTTCCGCGTACTTCAGATAGGTCTCAACCGAAGCGACTACGACCCTGGCCTCGACTGCCAGGAGTTCGATGCCCACGAGCGAGATACGCACCCAGGCATCAATGATCACGCCCTTGTCCAGGATGCGGTCGATCACCTCGACAAGACTGGACGACGCCATTGCTTTTTCTACGGCCATGTTTGTTCGTCTCCTCCTTTCACAAGATTTACTAATTAGCTAATGTTTTGATAGAAGCCTGCCAGGCCCAGCAATTCGTCAATATGCAGTGGCGCTTACCACAGTGTCCGATGATATATGGAGCCAGCCACCTTGACGACACCGCCGCTATCAAAACATCGGACTACTATAAGTAATCGGACACTACCGTGGTAATTTGAGTATACTTCCTCAATAAATTTAGGGATTGATATGAGACGAACTTATCAAACATAGGCTGTTGCATTTTACTGACTTTGACGAAGCCTCCAGCACTGCATCGACCAAACCCGCTTTGGGGAACCATTATAATGAAAGTGGTACGCTACGTTGTGTGTAAAAGCGGACTCTCGTGTTCAGAACCGGTCGGATCGCCGGAGACAGTATTAACAAAAGGCGGTAATTACTATATGTTTCTTCTTGACGATTTATTGATCGGCTTACCAGCAAAGGGCCTTGTGGGTATATTTAAGGAAATATACGAAATGGCACAAACTGAGTACACCGATGAGGCAAAAATAAAAGAGGAGTTACTGCGATTACAAACACTGTATGAAATCGATCAGATTTCCGAGGAGGAGTATCAAAAAAAAGAAGCAGAGCTTCTGGAAAGACTTGCTATTGCTAGAGAGGCTAAAGGTGCTCCAGCGTAGTGTCAGAGCCAGGTTTCTTCTGTGATCAACGAAAGCTTGTACTTCGCGAAAGGCGGGAGGAAGATTTATGATTTCCGAAGTCAGAGATACGGTGAGGAATTTTTTGAAAGAGACTGTGGGAGCCGAAGGAGTAAGAATAGTCTCGATCAATACGATTGAGGGCGGCTGGGTTGTCGAGGCCGAAGTGGCAGAAAGGAATCAGTATTTAACCTCTATTAATCCAGCATACAGGGTATTTGAAAAAGAGCGGTACATCATCAAATTGGGTGCAGGGAATGAAGTTTCTTCCTTCAAACGAGCAAGAGAGGGTGAGGAAGTACTGGAGGGGTAAAACGATGGCTGCTACATATGGACTTTACGCTTATGGGCTTGTAGGCAAACAAGCTAAGCAACCGGATATTCTGGGAATTGATAAGAAACACAACGTCTATTCCGTGGAAGGGCGAGACATTTGTGTCATGGTCAGTCAAATCGACATTGATCAATTTCAGTTGCAGATAAAGAAGGTGTTTTCTGAATTGACCAAATTTGCAGGAGCGGCTCCAAGTGAAACCGAAGAGATATTGCAAGCCCATGAGAACGTGGTTGCTTCTCTTATGAAGGGAACGACGATTGTTCCCTTTAAGTTCGGCACAATTCTCAAAGATGAACAGGCCGCCTCAAAGCTGCTGCAAGATGACGAGGAAAAGTTTAAAAAGCTCCTTTCTAAATTTGACGGAAGAGAGGAATGGGGACTGAAAGTCTATGCCAACCTTCAACAATTCATACAATATACCTCGCAGACTGAACCTGAGTTCAAAAATCTGGAAGAGAAACGAGAAAAATTATCCAGAGGGGTCGCTTATTTATTAGGCAGAAAAATGGAACAAGAACTCAAGAGCAATGCCGTCACCCGGCTTGCCAAAATTACCGTGGCTATTTTTCAAGAGCTTGGCGAAGATACGTATGAGGCTAAACTGAATAATACCTTGCCACAAAAATTGACGGGCAAAAAGAAACAGATGGTACTCAATACTGTGTATTTAGTCGAAAAAGAGAAAGTAGTTGATTTTTGTGAGCAGGGAAAAAGATTACTGGAGAAATATGAGCCTATGGGTTTAGACCTCGAAATTTCTGGCCCGTGGCCTCCGTACAATTTTACGTAATTCGGGTGCGAGTTTTTCTGTTCGGCGGCCAGCAGCACCGCCCGGGGTGGAGGTATTTCGAGTGGGAGCGGGTGAATGGAAAGGTAATGGAAGGCGCGAAAACCAAAACAAGTGATCAGTTAATTAGTAATCAACGTTTTACTCTACTTGAGCTTTTAGATCGGCTTTTGGATAAAGGTGTGGTGGTGAAGGGTGAGATACTCCTTTCCGTAGCAGATATTGATCTTGTTTACCTGAATGTAGGGCTGTTACTTTCCTCAGTGAAAACTGTTGAGCAAGCGGCAAGAAGAGGCGGCAATCGAGAGGGGACGTTTGAGGAATTCCCCGCGAGGAGTATTGAAAGACCCTCCGCAAGCTACGCTACGGGCGCTCCGCAAGCTCTGCTGAGGGGGACTACACAGAGCGAGTTTTTGGATGAGCCACACCTGGAGGTCGCAGGAATAGATGCAGCGCCAGCACGATTACCTGAAGCAATAGGGCAGAGGAACAACAGCGTTGGAGAGATGATAGCGCGAACGTTACCGTCAGCAACTGATTACGAGCTGGACCAATTTGCTGGACCAAGAGCCAACATCGATCCTGATAATGTGGGAAAGGGGTTGGCTCAACTTGTGTTAACTCTGGTTGAGCTGATACGCAAACTGATGGAGAAACAGGCTGTCCGGCGCTTAGATGCCGGGCAGTTAGAAATGGGTGAAATCGAAAGGATGGGTAATGCCTTCTTGCTTTTAGATGAGAGGATGGAACAGCTAAAAGAAACATTTGGTTTGCAAGATGAGGATTTGAATTTGGATTTAGGCCCGTTGGGAGAGCTTTTATAGAGAGAAGAGATTCTTATGGCAGAACAGATTACCAGCCTACAAACAACGAATGTAGCCGAGCTTTTAGATCGAGTTCTTGATAAAGGAGTGGTCATAGTCGGGGACATCAAGATTGACCTGGTAGAGGTTGAGCTTTTAACGATCAAGATAAGGCTGTTGATCGCCTCCGTGGATAAGGCAAAATCTATCGGGATCGATTGGTGGGAAGGCGACCCTTTCTTAAAATCGAACGAATTTAAGACGTTGGCAGCAGAAAATGAAGAGTTGAAGAAAAGAATAGCCAGTCTAGCGGGTCAGCAAGCTTTGGATAGCCAGATAGAGGCTTGAATTTGCCTGGCACCCCTTCATCACGATTTGTTGGCTCATTTATACTGAGAATAGTTATACCCCAGAATGTACGTCCGAGAAGTGCCGTTTGATCCCTCTGGGCGCTTCTTACCTTGCGCTCTTTGCTCACCGGTAGAAGTATCTCAGGGAAATAACAGATTGGAAATACAACAGATGACAGCAAAAGATGAGCAGCAGAAGAAAAAAGACCACGAGGAAATAGAGGTTGATTTCGGTATGGGGAAAATTTCCTTCGGAGGCCTTTTTCAAGGAATCGGAAATATCATCGATTTAGTCTCCAAAATCGAGGAAGAAGAGAAGGATGAGGTAAAACGCGAGGGAGAATTTACAAGTCCTTCAGGGCGGGTCAAAGCAGTCTATGGCCTTTCTATAAAAACGAATCTTGGCGGAAAGCCGACAATTGAGCCGTTTGGAAACGTACGCAAGACTGCCAGAGGACCGGTCGTTGAGGAGGAGAGAGAGCCTCTAGTTGATGTCTTTGATGAAAAAGACCACATTGTAGTAATCGCTGAGCTTCCAGGGGCAGAAGAAGAGCGTATCAGTGCCACAGTAGAAGGCGATATTTTGACGCTCTCTGCCATCGGCGGTGATCGCAAATATTACAAAGAGGTGATTCTGCCGGAGAATGTTGATGCCGCCACCTTGAAGAGTAAGTATAAAAACGGCGTGTTAGAGATAAGAATTAGCAAGAAGTAGTATGGCAGAAGTATCCGTGCAACTCAAAGTGGCTGAAGCGAATCCACGCGATGTGGGGCGTGGCATCGCCAGGGTTGATCCGGAAGTCATGGAGAAGCTCGGTATCAACGACTCCGGGGAGATCTTTGGACTCAAAGGCAAGCGGGAAACCGTGGTCAAGATCATGCCTACCTTTCCAGATCAGCGTGGGCGGGGTATTGTCCAGATTGACGGAATCATCAGAGAAAACGCACAGTCAGGCATCGGTGAGCAGGTCAAACTGAGCAGAATCACGGTTGAGACGGCAAGAAAAGTAACCCTTGCCCTTCTAACCTCAACCAGCAAGGTGACGTCGAACAGTGGCTATCTTTCAAGGCAGCTTACCGCAATCCCTGTTACTCGCGGAGATAGGGTACAAACCACGCTCCTGGGAGCAAAGAAACAAGACTTTCGCGTGGTGGATACGCTGCCTTCTGGAGCAGTCCTTTTATCGCCGCAAACCGTCATCTCAATTAGCGGAGAAGGGAAGACAGCAGAAGCAAAGCTGACCTATGAAGATATTGGCGGACTTGGAGATCAGGTGAAACGCATCCGGGAGATGATTGAGCTTCCGCTCCGGTTTCCTCAAGTATTTGCTCGTTTGGGCATTGACCCCCCAAAGGGTGTCCTTCTGCACGGCCCACCCGGCAGCGGAAAGACCCTGATCGCCCGAGTAATCGCCAGTGAAACCGATGCCTCTTTCTTTCAGATCTCTGGCCCGGAGATTGTGAGCAAGCTCTATGGTGAGTCCGAGGCTAATCTGCGCCGTGTCTTTGAAGATGCCAAAAAAAATGCTCCTTCCATTCTATTTTTTGATGAGCTTGATGCCATTGCTCCTAAAAGAGAAGAATTAGGAGGAGAAAAACAAGTTGAACGCAGGGTGGTAGCTCAACTACTGGCCTTAATGGACGGGCTGCAGGAACGGGGCCAGGTAATCATTATTGGCGCAACCAATATACCCAATGCCCTTGATCCGGCTCTGCGCCGTCCCGGACGCTTTGATAGAGAATTAGTTATTCCCATTCCCGATAAAAACGGTCGGCGCGAGATTCTCACCATTCATACCAGAGGCATGCCATTTGCTGATGATGTCGATCTTGAACGATTAGCCTTCCTAACTCACGGTTTTGTGGGTGCCGATCTTGCTGCGTTAGTCCGTGAGGCAGCGATGCACGCTATTCGTCGGCTCATGCCCAGCATTGACTTTGAACAGGAAGTTATTCCTGAAGAGGCCATTCTTGCCCTTGAAGTAACAATGGATGACTTCTTGAACGCATTTCGTGAGATCGAGCCTTCTGCCATTCGCGAGGTGTTTACCGAGATCCCTGAGATAGATTTTTCCGCAATCGGTGGACTTGATAACATCAAGAGGTTACTTATCGAGACGGTGAGAAATCCTTTATATCATCCTGATGTCTATGCCAGGGCAAACACCAGACCGGCCAAAGGCATTCTACTAACCGGAGAACCTGGAACCGGAAAGACCCTGATCGCCAAGGCAATCGCCAAAGAAGCTGAAGTGAACTTCATTGCGATTTCCGGCCCAGAACTGCTTTCCAAATATATCGGCGAAAGCGAACGGGGAGTGCGGGAGGTGTTCAAAAAGGCCAGGCAGGCCGCGCCTTGTATTTTGTTTTTTGATGAGATCGAATCTCTCGTTCCTATGAGAGGCAATACGATGGGCGACCAGGTAACCGAGCGTGTCGTCACCCAGTTTTTAACCGAGATGGATGGCATTGAAGACCTCAAGGGCGTAATGGTGCTGTTGAGGCCGGGCCGTTTTGATTTTGTCCTTGAGATTCCCAGACCTGATGTGAAAGCTCGTGAGGAAATATTTAAAGTGCATACCAGGGGGAAACCTTTAGGGGAGGATGTGATCCTGGAGAGCCTGGCTGAAGAGACAGCAGGTCTGGTAGGGGCAGAGATCGCCTCCATTTGTCAGAAAGCAAGCCTTCTCGCAATCAGGGATTTTCTCGATAGCGGGGAGGAAGACGTAGAGAAGCTGGTCATTGGAAAGAAATACTTTATGGAGGCAATGACAGATGCGACAACAGGTCGTTAAATGCGCCTTTTGTAATGGGACAGGTCATCATCCTCATTATAGGGCGACCTGTCCTGTTTGCAAAGGAGCAGGCGAAAACCGCATTACAGGTTCCTTTATGGTCTGCCGCGACTGTCGTGGGACAGGCCAAAAAAGAGGAACAACCTTGACTTGCTACACATGCACAGGTTTAGGCATAGTCCCCGATGTACGGAAAGACTTCAAGGAAGCAAGAGAAGAGATCAGAAAAGCCCGGGTGGAGATGGAGGAGGAAAAAGCGCGATGAAAAATGAGAAAGGAATTCCCCACGATAAATCGGGGGACTACTATGGCGAAAACAACTACGGATTATTCATCTATGGATTTGTGAGAACCGACGAGCCTCAAGAGTTTGGAGACATCGGCATAGGCAACACGGGTTCCAAAGTGCAGACGCTAGGGTTTAAAGATGTCGCGGCTGTCGTTTCTGAAAGCCCTTATATGGTGTATGATTCCCTGGCTAAAGAAAAGACGGTCAAGGATCTCGTTACCCATCAGTTTGTGATTGAAAAAGTGATGCAGCGTTTTACCATCGTACCGGCGAAGTTCGGGACAATGGTGGAGACCGAAGATGATGGTCTGGCATTCTTACAACAGGGCTATGCTCTACTATCTAGTGAACTGAGCAAGATGGAGGGGAAAATAGAGTTGGATGTCGTTGCCAGGTGGGACTTACCAAAAATCCTGGCAGCAATACCTCGCCTCAATCCTGTGGTGCAAGAAAAGCAAAAGGAGATTGTGCTGAAAGGCAGTAACGTCAGCGTTGAGGATAAAATAGCTCTCGGTAAAGCCATCGAGCAAGCGTTGCAAACTGAGAAAGCTAGATATCAGCAGTTGATCTTGCACGCCCTCAAAGAGGGAGCGGTAGATGTGCGTTTGCACAATGTAGCAAACGATGAGATGATTTTCAACGCAGGCTTTCTAGTGGGCAAGGAGAATGAGAAGTCTTTTACCGAAGCGATCGAAATCCTGGATCGCGACCTGGAGGATAGTATATCTTTTCGGGTGGTAGGCCCCTTACCTGTGTATAGTTTTTCTACGATTCTACTGGAACGGATTGATCCTCGCACACTCGAAGAGGCGAAAAAAGTGTTCGGGCTAGATGGAGAGATAACAGAGAAGGCGGTTCGTGATACATATCGCCACCTCGCACAAAAAAGCCACCCCGATAAAAGCCACAGCACGGATGCTCCGGATTTTCACCTTGTTCACTCTGCTTACCGAACGCTAAAAGATTTTACCGAAAAGGGCTTGATGCACATAGGGGTGTATCAGTGGGATAACAACGTTTAATGAGAAAGCTGATCTACGTGCCTATCATCCATACTGACGCGGATTTAGGTATGCTTGTCGAAGGAATTGAGGAGCGAACCAAAGCAGTCGTTGGCAGCGACACCTGGCAGAAACACAAAGAAGTTGTTCGCCTCTATTGGCAGGAGATCGCCAACTTTTGGGCGGGGAAAAAAGTATCCGGGTTGAAAATTTTTCAGGATGGTATGCCTGCCGACGGTAAGGTAGGGGAAAGTACCGTGAAGAGCATAGCAGAGAAAGGTAGCATTAATTATCAGATTATTAAGCAACTCATAGAGAATGAGGCGATACTAGTTAAAACCGAGGATCCGGAGCTGTTAAAGGAGGAATATTTTTTAACAAGAGAGCTTACAGAAAAAAAGTCAGTTTCGGGCAGCCTCTCTGCTCTCTTTCGATATAGACAGCGAAAAGACACGCTCTTGAAAGCGCGTGACAGATATATCATCAATCGAATCAGGCAGAGTTTAGAGGAAGGAGAAACTGGTGTCTGTTTCCTGGGAGCATACCACCAGGTATGGTCCAACTTACCAAAAGACATTGAAGTAATCTTGCTGAAAGATCCCGGAAAAGTGAGAGAGTATTACCAGAAATTGACGAGCAACAAATGGGAAAAAGAAGTAGATAGGTTAGGTGCTTACCTGACCGCGCCAATCAAAATAGAAATAAGTGGAGACGATGAGTAACGAAGAAGGACGCTATATCTATGGCATCATTGCCACCGACCTGAGACGAGAATTTGGCCCGATTGGTATTGGCGATCGAGGCAACGTTGTCTATACCCTCCCCTACCAGAACCTGGCAGCAATCGTTTCTAGTTCGCCGATTGTCAAATATGCGGTGACCAGGGATAACTCGATAGCGCACGCACGAGTTTTGGAAAGAGCTATGGAGGAGTACACTGTGTTACCCGTGCGCTTTTGCACAATTGCCGAGAAGGAAGAAATTATTGTTGAAAAAGTTTTGAAAGCACGCTATCAAGAATTGCTCGACTTAGTAGATGAGATGAAAGGCAAAATAGAGCTGGGAGTGAGAGTTCGTTGGACGAACTTAGATGCTATTTTTGCCGAAGTCGTTGAGGAAAATAAAGAGATTAAAGCAATCAAAGAAGCATTGATTGGCGAAAGAAATGAACAAAGGAAATATGCAGGTAAGATCAAAGTCGGTCAACTTGTGCAAAAGGCCTTGGAGGAAAAGAAAAAGAGAGAAGTTGAGGAACTGCTTGATGCCTTGAGGCCGATGAGCCTTGCTTGTAAAGAGAATCAGATCTATGGCGATATGAATCTTGTGAATGCCGCCTTTTTGATAGCCAAAGAGATGGAGAGTGAGTTTGATCACAAGGTGCAGGAACTGGAAAAGGCCTATGGGGAGAGGAAAAAAATAAAATACATTGGTCCAGTAGTCCCGTACAATTTTGTGGAAATAGTTGTCAATTGGTCGGAGCTATCATGGCATTAACCAGACTATTAAATGACTCTTTACAATTTATCATGTTCGGCGGCAAAGGAGGCGTTGGTAAAACGACTATGGCCGCTGCAACAGCCTTAGAACTTGCCAAAGAAAAGAAGGTTTTAATTTTTACTACTGATCCCGCTCCATCGCTTACAGATATTTTTGGTCAAGTCATTGGCAATGAACCTACCCCGGTTGTCGGCGCAAATAACCTCTTTGCCATGGAGATAGATGCCAAGAAAGTCATGAATGAATTTAGGGGGAAATACGCTAAAGACATCTTAGATATACTGCAACAGGGTACCTACCTATCAGATGAAGAGACAGAAGGAATGTTTAGCCTCGAAATCCCAGGCATGGATGAAATGATGAGCTTCAAGAAGATAACCGATTTTATGGAGAGTTCGGACTACCAGCTCTATATTGTTGATACTGCGCCGACCGGCCATACATTGAGACTACTCACGTTGCCAGAACTTTTAGATAACTGGATAAAGTTTTTAGCCAATCTTCGCTGGAAGCACCATGCGATGGTAAGAGCTTTTGCTAGAGAAGTGCAGATCGAGAAAGCTGATAAGTTTCTTTTGGACATGAAAAAGGCGGTGAAGAGAGTAAGAGCGCTCTTGCTAAACTTCGAGAGAACTGAGTTTGTGGCAGTAACTATTCCAGAGAGGATGGCAATTTCCGAAACAGAGGATTTACTAAGCAGTCTTGAGCGAATGGGTATCCCCTCCAGACATATTATTATCAATAATGTGTTTCCGCAAGAAGCGCCTGGTTCTGCCGAGCAGTGGGATCGCAGGACGACGACCCGCGTTTCCACTACTCAGCCTTTTTTCAACTCTACTATCGGCTTTCGACAAACCCTGGATTTTGCCGAAATGAGGAGAAGAACACAAGAACAATACATTCATGAAATTAAGGACAAATTTAGCACACGCATTATCACAGAGGTTCTTTTGCAGCCAACCGAAATTCAAGGCCTTGACAGTCTGCAAAAGTTAGGAACACACCTGTTTTGTGAAACAGAAGGAGGATAATATCCCTTTACACTTCCTTCAATGGGAAACGTGCCACCCAGGGCTCGTATTCAACGTGCACTGCATTTGGTAGAAATTCATTCACAAAATGATCCGGCATGAAGAATGTGCTATAGCCGAGTTCCTCAACCTTACGTACCTTGGCTATCCATTGTTCACGTGAGGGAGCGCCCTCTGATACCACGCCAAAACGAAAGGGTCGTTGTTTCATCGTTACTCTCTTCTTTGCTCTCTATACTACCACTCCGGCAGCGTTCTACTCCTCTATTACGAGCATCTTGCCTTTAGCATCACAGTGAACGGCTTCAAGGGCTAGCGGTGGTATAATAAACGGTATAAAAAACAAACTTAGCATGCGAGCACAAGACGGTCTGTATCCTTCAGGGTGAAACAAGGTGGGATCGTTCGTACGGGCGTGATTCATCACGCCCGTACGAACAGCTATCGCCGGTTAAGAACAGCTTCATCCTCAAGAATGGGTAGCCGCACAAGACATCTTGAAAGGCGGAATGCATCATGGCAACTCAATTTAGAGGAGATACTCCCCTCTGGGAGCCTACTGAGGAGGCTAAGCAGCAAGCCAACCTCACGCATTACATGCAGTGGCTCGAGCGTGAAAAGGGGCTGAACTTTCAGACTCGTGATCAACTCTGGCAGTGGTCGGTGGATCACCTTGAGGACTTCTGGGCTTCTATCTGGGAATATTTTCACATCAAGGCCTCAAAGCCTTACACTGCCATCCTGGTAGATAGAAAGATGCCCGGCGCATCGTGGTTTCCCGGCGCTGAACTCAATTTTGCAGAGCACGTCTTCCGCAATGCTACTCCAGATCACCCTGCTCTGCTCTTCCGCTCCGAGCGGCATGACATGGTAGAGGTTTCATGGAGTGAATTGAAGCAGAAGGTAGGCGCGCTAGCCAAAGCTCTGCGTGACATGGGAGTGCAGCGCGGAGATAGAGTCGTCGCCTACATGCCCAACATCCCAGAAACCGTGGTCGCTTTCCTCGCCTGTGCCAGCATGGGCGCCATCTGGTCTAGCTGCTCGCCAGACTTCGGCACCAGTAGCGTCATCGATCGCTTCAAACAAATAGAGCCGAAGGTGCTCTTTGCAGTCGACGGCTACCAGTATAATGGAAAAGGTTTTGACAGGCGCCCCATCATAGCTGAGCTGCAGCAGTCCTTACCCACCTTGCAGAAGACAATCCTGGTCCCATACCTCTTCCCGGACTCCGGCCCTGGACCAGAAAGCCTTTCGAATGCTCTGGCATGGCAGGATTTGTTGTCGGTTTCATCCGAACTCGTCTTCGAGCAGGTTCCTTTTGATCACCCGCTCTGGGTACTTTATTCCTCTGGCACGACCGGCTTACCCAAGCCCATTGTGCAGGGCCAGGGTGGCATCTTACTCGAACACCTCAAGGGTCTTGCCCTCGACCTTGATCTGAAAGCGGCGGATAAATTCTTCTGGTTCACCACGACCGGCTGGATGATGTGGAACCTCCTCACAAGCGGCCTGCTCGTCGGTGCTACTGTCCTGCTCTACGATGGCAGCCCTGCCTACCCTGATATCGGCACGCTCTGGAAATTTGCCCAGGACAGCGGTATGACCTTCTTTGGCACCAGTGCAGGGTTCATCACCTCCTGCATGAAGGCAGGTATAGAACCGGGCAAGACATACGACCTGAGCAAATTGCTTGCTATTGGCTCTACCGGCTCACCGCTGCCGCCAGAAGGTTTCCAGTGGGTGTACGATCATGTCAAACGCGATATATGGTTAGGTTCTATGAGTGGAGGAACGGACGTATGCTCTGCCTTCGTCGGCGGCTCTATACTCTTGCCCGTCTATTCAGGCGAGTTGCAGTGCCGCAGTCTGGGAGCCAAAGTAGAATCTTTTGACGAGCAAGGTCATCCTCTAATTGGGGAAGTGGGAGAACTCGTCATCACCGAACCTCTGCCTTCTATGCCTTTATACTTTTGGAACGACCCCGAAGGCAAACGCTACCAGGAGAGCTACTTTAGTATGTATCCCGGCATATGGCGCCATGGCGACTGGATTCAGATCACCTCCAGGGGCAGTGCTATCATCTACGGTCGTTCTGACTCCACCCTCAACCGGCAGGGTATCAGAATGGGCACCAGTGAAATCTACCGCATCGTAGAAGGATTTCCGGAAGTGCTCGACAGCCTCATCATAGGCCTGGAACTGCCGGGTGGAGGATACTACATGCCGCTCTTTGTCGTGTTGCGGGACGATGTGGCGTTGGATGATGCCTTCAAGACGAGGATCAAGGGGGCCCTGCGCAGCAATATCTCACCGCATCATGTGCCTGATGAAGTGTTTGCCATCCTGGAGGTCCCGCGCACGCTGAATGGCAAAAAGCTCGAGGTACCGGTAAAGAAATTGCTTATGGGTATTCCTGCCGAGAAAGCGATAAGCACGGATTCCATGAGCAACCCACAATCTCTGCAATATTTCGTAGAGTTCGCTCGTAAGCGGGGTGCGTAGGGATCCGATTTATCGCGTCAGCCCATTTTATCGTGGGAGCCTGCGCCTTCGTGGGGGCTGAGCGAATATGTCCTGTGCAAAAATTTGCTCCCGCCTTTCATAGTACAAGATCGAGAGGAAACACAATGGATGCACCTGAAACAGTCACCATTATTGGGGCCGGGCTGATGGGGCACGGCATCGCACAAGTGTTCGCCGCGCAGGGCCATCCCGTTCGGCTCTTCGACACGAATGATACCATTCTTGCGGAAGCTCCAGAACGCATACGTGCAAATCTCATGCAATTGGCAGCGCATGGCGTCGGTGATGAGACGGCGATCAACGCCAGCCTCGCACGCATCTCCCTTGTGCATGACCTGGCGGGAGCGTGTATTGATGCGGACGTGGTGATCGAGGCGGTCAGCGAGAAGATGGACCTCAAACAGCGAATCTTCGCCGAGCTGGACCACCTCTGTCCACCACACACCATCCTGTGCAGTAACACATCGGTGATGAGTATTACCGAGATTGCCTCCAAGTCGCAAGGGCGTGAGCGTATCCTGGGGACGCACTGGTGGAATCCACCGTACCTGGTTCCACTGGTAGAAATTGTACGTACTGTAGAGACCGCCCAGCGATGCATCGACACCATCTACGACCTGCTCGTGCGTGTCGGGAAAAAGCCAGTACGCGTCCACAAGGATGTCCCCGGCTTCATCGGCAATCGCTTACAGTGTGCCTTGTGGCGCGAGGCCTTCGCCATCATCGACGACGGCATCACAGATGCCGCTACCGTTGACGAGGTTGTGCGCAGCGGATTCGGGTTGCGCCTGCCCGTCCTGGGCCCGGTCGAAAATGCCGATCTGATCGGTCTTGACCTGACCCTAGCGATCCACGACTACCTCTTACCCCATCTCAGCCGCGACACACAGCCCTCCGCCACTCTACGCGCCAGAGTCACTGAGGGAAAGCTGGGCTTTAAAACAGGTGCAGGGCTCCTCTCCTGGTCAGAGGATGAGATCGCAGCCACGCGGGAGCGGCTGGCGAACCACTTAATGAAGATTCTTGCTGAACAACAGCGAAATGTTGGAACAGAGCCCGGCGTGCAAGACGGCGGAACGGAGCAGACCGGGCAAACAGGGCACGTCTCCCAGAAGAGGACGGACGAATCATGAAACAATCACGGAGGCAAATAAGTTATGAAATGCCCTCAAACCTTAGCCATAGTCAGTTGCGAGATGAACTTGTCCGGGCAGCACAGATGCTCTTTCAATCTGGCGTCATGTCGCACAGTGGACACGGCAACATGAGCGTAAGATTGCCCCAAGCCGAGCACATGCTGCTCACATCGACAGGCCATATCACTCACCTGACGCACGAACAACTGGCAAGTGTCACCTTCGATGGCGAGGTCGTAGAAGGCGCACTCGACCCAACAACACGCGAGATTGTCGCCATGCACGCATGTGTCTACCGAGCGCGACCAGACGTCCACGCTGTCATCCACACACACTCACCGCATGTCACAAGCTTCGCCCTGGCCTATCAGCCTCTGCCATGCGTCTATGAAGCGATGCTGCGTTTTGGTATTACCGAGGATATTCCAGTAGCCAATTGGGCACCGCGCGGATCGCAAGAGTCTGTAACCAACATCGTCGCGCAACTTCGGCAGCATCCGACGGTTCCTGCAGTTCTGTTAGGGAACCATGGCCTGCTGGCCTTCAGTCGCGACCCGCTCTCAACAGCCCAGCTGATCATCATTATGGAGGAAGCGGCTGAACTCACGCTCCGTGCACGTACCCTCGGCGGCGAAAAACTTTTCCCCGCCGACGCACTCGACCGTGAGTACAGGCATATGCAGCAGTTCGGCTCGGTGTAGGCCTGGCGAGGGCATTACAGGTAGGTTTTTCGCACGGAGACATCGGAGACATCGGAGACAAGTGTCCCCAACGGAGACAATGGAGACAAGTGTCGTTCCTCAAGGGCACCCTTTCTGCGAGGCAGGGTCCTTTGCCACTACGCTCGCTGAGCGCTAATGCGGCATGTTTTGACGTAGTAGTAGGGCTTGCTCTGCCAGAATATTGCGAGGTATTTGGGTATTCTTCTTTGTGGGCATTGGCTCGACAAATTATAAGGAAAACATACGTATGCACTACCAACTCAAGATTGACCCGCGCATTATTGAGAGATATCCAGAGTATAGAGCACTCATCATCTACGCTCGTGGACTCTCCAGCAAGCCGAGCAACGAGTATAGCACACAACTGCTCCGGCAAGTAGAAAGTGAACGGCGGGCAACATTTGCAAATGAAAAACCTTCGGCCGATCCACATATTGCAGCGTGGCGTCAAGCCTACCAGAGCTTTGGCGCAAAACCGAGCAAATTTCTCTGTTCGCTAGAGGCGCTCCTGAGTCGTGTACTCAAAGGTCATGATCTGCCCAACATCAACTACCTGGTCGACCTTTACAATGCAATCAGCCTTCAGCATCTCTTGCCCGTTGGCGGAGAAGATTGGGACTACCTCGGCAGTAATCTCAAATTAACCTACGCCACCGGTGAAGAGCCTTTTGTTGTGTATGAGAATGGTGAGGAAGTCGTGACACATCCAGAGCCTGGCGAGGTCATCTGGGCGGATAGCACGGGAGTAACATGCCGTCGCTGGAATTGGCGGCAAGGCCGTCGGACACAATTAACACTCGATACACACAATGCTTATTTCGTGCTGGATCGCCTGCCGCCTTATTCGATTGAAGCTCTCTTGACGGCCGGCAACGAACTGATGAAACTCCTACAGCGGCTTGCGGAAGAGTTGAGCCATGTGATAGAATAAGTAAAGGAGCGTGAAGCGAGCAGAGAAAGGGAGCAAGAGGTATGAAAGCGTATTCGGAAGATTTGCGGGAACGAGTGGTGCGTGCGGTAGACCAG
>WNEZ01001601.1_pt1 | contig 19061 bp, 21 predicted proteins | sample 5400521 | NCBI WGS metagenome assembly WNEZ01 (sample SAMN13153339, study PRJNA577476) | soil metagenome | isolation source: 120 cm saprolite under Douglas fir tree site 2 hole 1 replicate 1 | place: USA:California | collected 2015-04-18 | reverse complement strand
AAGGAGGCGCTGGCCGAGTCGACCGCGACCCGCTTCCAGGTTGAAGTCGTGCAGACCCTGGCGGATGGACTGGTCCGGCTGGCGGAGCAAGACGTCGACGCCGCCCTGATCGACCTCTCCTTGCCCGATTCGGTGGGCCTGGACACGTTCCATCGCGCTCGCGCCGGCGCTGAAGGTATCCCAATCATCGTCCTGACCGGCCTCGACGATGACACGGTGGCGTCCGCGGCGGTCAACGCGGGAGCCCAGGACTTCATCAGTAAGAATCGGGTTCAACCCGACAGCCTGGCCCGCGCCATCCGCTACGCCATTGAGCGAGAGCGGATGCTGCAGCAGGTCCGTCAGATGGCTGTCCTCGACGCGCTGACCGGTCTCAACAACCGGCGCGGCTTCGTCCTGGTGTGCCAGCATCTCTGCCAGCTCGCCAACCGAAACGGCCGGCGGCTCGGCCTCCTCTTCCTCGACCTCGATGGTCTGAAGCAGATCAACGACGGATTCGGACACGCGGAAGGAGACCGCGCGCTGGTTGACATGGCGAAAATCCTGGAGCGCACCTTCCGCAAGGCGGACGTGCTGGGACGGCTGGGGGGAGACGAATTCGTCGTACTCCTGGCCGAGGGAAGTACGGACGGGGCCGGGCGCGCGCTCGACCGGCTGCGGACCAATGTGGACGCCTTCAACCAGGAGGCGACCCGGCCCTATCGCCTTTCGGTCAGCGTGGGCCTCAGCTGGTACGATCCGGCCGCCCCCGCGCCAGTCGACGCCCTGATCGAGCAGGCGGACCGCGCGATGTACGTGGAAAAGCTGGCCAAGAAGAAGGCCGCTTAGCCCTAGCTGCCTCGCTCGGGTACCGAGTCCCGTGCGACCCGGCGCCTCTCCCCTGCTCTATCGGCGTTCGAGCGCCAGCCGGACGCCAAGGGCCAGCAGGACCGCCCCGGTGGCGCGTTCCATCCAGCGCTGGACCCGGCTTCCAACCAGCCGTCGGCGGGCACGGCTGACCACGATGCCGTAGGCGACCAGCCAGCCGACCACCATAACCTCGTAGGCGAGCATCATCAGGACCAGCCGCGATGCCGTATCCCCCGGCATCACGAACTGCGGAAGGATGGTCACAAAGAAGGCGCCGGCCTTGGGATTGAGCAGGTTGTTGACGAGTCCCTGCCCAATCGCGCCCCGGTCACCGGGTGCCGAGCCAGGCCGCGACAATGGGGTCTTGTCTGATGCGGCGCGTGAAGCGCCGACGATGCTCCGCAGGCCCAGATAAATCAGGTACGCGGCGCCGGCGAGCTTGAGCCCGGTGAACGCGGTCGCCGACCGCTCCAGGAGGAGGCCGATGCCAAGCGCCGCGGCCACGGCCCACGCCAGGCTGCCAACGCCAACTCCGAGCGCCGTCAGCGACGCCGCTCGGGCTCCGGATCGGAGGGCGTTGCGGATTACCAGGGCGGTGTCGGGCCCCGGCGTGACGATCAGGACTGCCGAAACAGCGAGCCAGGCGCCAAACCGTGCATCCACCCTTGCTGCCTCGCCCTGAGCGTAGCGTGCCAAGCCCGGATTCGGGCGTCAGGCGTTCGCGCCCGTGGCTCGCGGTAGAGCCTCTCGAGACCCCCTCCCCTACCCCTCCCCGCAAAGGGGAGGGAGGGGCGGAAGAAACGACGACCCTCCCCTCCCCGCAGGGGGGAGCGAGATTCGAGATCACTAAGCCTTATCGAGCCCTTAGCAGCGTCACATTGCCCTCTCATGGAGGGGCGTAACAATCGGGCCACGCTCGGTCAAGCCGAGGTGGTGAAGGAGGCCCAGGCGATGCGCCAGACGATCATCAAGTCGCTTCCGCGCCCGGTGCCCAGGCCGCTGCTGACCGGTACTCGGGCCTGGGTCATCGCGCTCGGTCTGCTCGCCCTGCTGCTGCTGGCCCTCATCGGTCGCGACACTATCCTGGCCAAGCCGGCCGCGGCGCCGCTGCGGCTGGCCACGGTGGGCCGCGGCACGGTGAAGGCGCAGGTGAGCGGCACCGGATCGTTGGTTCCCGCCGGTCAAGAAAATGTGAACTTCCGGGTCGCCGGTCAGCTCACCGAGATCGATGTCAAGGTCGGCGACCACGTGACCACCGGTCAGGTCCTCGCCCGCCTCGACTCGACCAGCCAGCAGGCCTCCCTGAGCCAGGCGCAGGCGACGATGGCCTCCGCCCAGGCCAGCCTGCAGGCCGCCCTGACGCCCCTCACATCCGCGCAGGTGGCCCAACTCCAGCACGCGCTGGCGGCCGCCCAGCAGAACTACACCGATACGGTCAATTCCGTCGGATGGCAGAACCAGATGGATGCCACCACGGTGCAGACCGACCAGCAGAACTACACGGACACCGTCGCGTCGGTGAACGCGCAGAACCAGGTGGACGCCACCGCGGCGCAGAACGACAGCCAGCAGCTGAGCGCCGACCAGGCCAAGTTCACCGCGGATGGGTGCACGACTGGATCGACGACGGGACTCTGCCTCACCGATCAGTCCACCATCACCCGGGATCAGGCGCAGCTGGCGTCCGACACGAGCCGCCAGCACCTGGACGAGCTCAGCGGCCAGGCGCGGGTCAACCAGGCGGCGGCCCAGGTGACTTCCGGTCAGCAACGCCTGGCGTCTGACCAGGCCAGCGGACAGGCCCGCATCAACCAGGCGGCCGCCCAGGTGACCTCGGCGCAGGACAACCTCACCGTGCAGACGCAAGCCCGGCCCAACACCATCGCGTCCGCCCGGGCGCAGGTGGCGTCGGCGCAGGCCCAGGTGCAGGCGGCGCAGCAGGCGCTGAGCGAGACCACGCTCACCGCCCCCGCCGGCGGCGTGGTCGCCAGCATCAGCGGCCAGGTCGGTGAGACCGCGCCCTCCGGCGGCGGCGCCACCGCCCAGGCCCCCGGTAGCACCGCGCCGCAGCCGTCCACAGGGACGAGCTCCACCGCCAGCGGGGCCTTCATGGTCCTGACGGACACGAGCAGTTTCCAGGCGGTCATCTCATTCGCCGAGACAGATGGCGCTCGGCTCCAGCCCGACCAGGAGGCCTCGCTCACCTTCGACGCCGTGCCCGCGCTGACTATCAGCGGCCATCTGCTCCGGGTCGGGCCGAACGCCACCGTGGCTTCCAGCGTGGTCACCTACTACGCGAGCTTCGTCCTCAACCACCTGGACCCCCGGCTCAAGGCGGGCATGACCGCCAATGTCACGGTGACGGTGGCGCAGGCCAACAACGTCCTGGTGGTCCCCAACGCCGCGATCCAGACGGTCAACGGGACTCCCACGGTCACCGTCTACGCCGGCGGCCAACAGGTGTCGACGGAGGTCGAGCCCGGCCTGGCGGGCGATACCACCACCGAGATCAAGGGAGGGCTGAAGGAGGGTGACCGGGTGGTGCTGCCCACGCTGCGCCTGTCTGGGACGACGCGCTCGGGCACCGGCCGATCCGGCGGCGGTGGTGGGATCCCGGTCTTCCGGGCGGGCGGATGATCCGCCTGGAGGGGCTGACCAAGCTCTATCACATGGGCGACCTGGAGGTGCCCGCCCTGCGCGGGATCGACCTGGAGGTGGGAGACGGCGAGTTCATCGCCATCATGGGCCCCTCCGGGTCGGGCAAGAGCACGCTGATGAACCTGATCGGCTGCCTGGACCAGCCCACGGCCGGCCGCTACATCCTGGATGACGTCGACGTGTCCGGGCTCACCGAGGATCAGCTGGCCTGGATTCGCAATCGCAAGATCGGATTCGTCTTCCAGTCGTTCAACCTGATTCCCCGGGCCACCGCCCTGCACAACGTGGAGATGCCGCTCATCTATGCGGGCGAGAATCACCAGCGGCGGGACAAGGCGCTGGCCGCCCTGGCCTCGGTCGGCCTGGCAGAACGGGCACAGCACATGCCCTCGGAGCTTTCGGGTGGGCAGCAACAGCGGGTTGCCATCGCCCGCGCCCTGGTCACCGACCCGTCCATCCTGCTGGCGGACGAGCCCACCGGCAACCTGGACAGCGAATCCAGCCTGGAGATCATGCGCCTGCTGGCCGAGTTGAACCAGCAGGGGCGCACCATTGTGCTGATCACCCACGAGCAGGACATCGCTCGGTTCGCGCACCGGATCGTGCGGCTGCGGGACGGGCTGGTGGTCAGCGATCAGCCACAGGCCATCGCGGCGGGCGCCACGGAGACGGTGCCGTGACCATCCTGGAAGCACTGCGCCTGGCCATGGGCGGCGTGGTCGCCAACCGCCTCCGGTCCGGGTTGACCATGCTCGGCATCCTGATCGGCGTGGCCGCCGTCATCCTGCTGGTCGGGGTAGGGAACGGCGCGTCGGCGGCCGTCCAGCAGCAGATCGAAGCCCTGGGCTCGAACCTCCTCATCATCTTCCCGGCCAACGCCAAATCCGGCGGCATCCAGCAAGGGTTCGGCACGGCCTCGACGCTGACCATGGATGATGTCCGAGCCCTGGCCGACCGCCAGGCGGCTCCCGACGTGGCCGCCGCCATCCCCAGCGCCAGCGGCCGGCTCCAGGTCACGTTTGGCAACCAGAACTGGAACACCAACCTGACCGGCACCACCCAGGACTTCCCATCCGTCCGCAACTACCAGGTGGCCAGCGGCCAGTTCTTTACCAGCGCGGATGTGAGCGCGGCCAGCAAGGTGGCCGTGATCGGACAAACGGTGGTCGACAACCTCTTCAATGGCACGGACCCCATCGGCCAGGTGATCAAGCTGAACCGGCAGAGCTTCCGGGTGATCGGCGTATTCGCCAGCAAGGGCGGCTCCGGCTTCAACAACCAGGACGATGTGGTGGTGACCCCCATCACCACCGCCTGGAACTACTTACTGGGAGGTCGAGGCCGGAACGTGCAGCAGATCTACGTAGCGGCTCGCAGCGCCCAGTCCACCCAGGCGGCCTCCGATGAAGTCACCCAGATCTTGCTGGACCGGCACCACATCTCGGACCCCGCCCAGGCGGACTTCCAGATCCTGAGCCAGCAGGACATCCTGAGCAGCGCCTCGCAGACCACCGGCATCCTCACCTTGATGCTGGGCGCCATCGCCGGCATCTCCCTGGTGGTCGGCGGCATCGGGATCATGAACATCATGCTGGTCACCGTCACCGAGCGGACGCGCGAGATCGGCATCCGCAAGGCGATCGGAGCCCGCCGGCGCGACATCCTGACCCAGTTCCTAATCGAGTCGATGTTCCTGGCCGGGGTGGGTGGCGCACTGGGCATCCTGGTCGGCATCCTGGCCGGCCGCGGGCTGCCCGCCGTAGTCTCCGCGCTCCCCGCGCCCCTGATCTCCCTGCCTTCGGTCCTAATGGCCTTCGGCATCTCGGTCGGCATTGGTCTTTTCTTCGGCATCTACCCGGCGAACCGGGCTGCCCGGCTGCATCCCATCGACGCGCTCCGTTACGAGTAGTCCCCACCCAGGAGGTCGTTGTTCATGATCAAACTGCCCATCGCCGCGCTGATTGCCGCCGTCGCCCTGTTGGGAGGGTTTTACGGCGGCTACAAGACCGGCCAGGCAGGCGGCTCGTCCTCCGGCACCGCCTTCGCCCAGACCGCCGGCAATGCCGGGCGATCGGGGGCCGGCATCACCTTCGCCTGCCCGAGCCCCGGCGCCAGTTCGAGCACCAGCGCGAGTCCGAGTCCCGGCGCCCGCGCCGTTCGCCGCGGCACAACCGGCGTGATCAACTCGCTGACCACCAGCTCGTTCACGGTCCACGACGCTCGCTGCAACACGGACACCAAGGTGACCTTTGACCAGAGCGTGATCGTCCGCAAGACCGTCGACGGCCAGGCGAGCGACCTGCAGGAGAACCAATCGGTCGCGGTCCAGGGCCAGCGGCAAGCCGACGGCAGCGTTAAGGCCAACACCATCACCATCGTCCCCGCCAACGGGGGCTTCGGGGGAGTGGCCGGCGCCGGCGGCTGAGCTGAGCGCGCGTCCGGGCTAAAGCGCGTGGACCGGCTGGCCTGGGGACTCCTGGCGATGGTGCTGGTTCTGGGCAGCCTGTACTTGCCCGCGCATCTGTCGGTCGGGTGGGTCAGCTACCTGATCCTGGGCGTGGGCGCGGGGATTGGCATCGCGCTGGCCGGCAGCCTCTTGCGCGATGCCCTCACCCGCAACCGTCAGGCATGAGCCCGCGCTTCCGCGCAGGACCACGCGCCGCCCGGAAAAGCCCAGGATCGATACTTAACCCGACGCCCCCTCTTCTGGAAGGGCCTGGTCGACCCGATTCCAGGCGCGCCGCTGGTGACGATAGAAGCTGGCGCCGACCAGCAAGGCCGCTGAGCCACCGATGGCGACCGCGACCAGAGCCGGGGGGGTCACCCACCGCGCGACGGCTATGGCTAGGAAGGCCCCGGCCACCACCGAGTTGACCATTGCCACCATCGCGGCCGCGGTCAGAAACTGCTGCCACCAGCGGCGGAAGAGGCCCATGGCGCGCAACCCTGCCCGGTCGCTATAGATGTCGCGGAAGTAGTCGGCGCGAGAGGCATTGATTTCGCCGTAGAGCCGCCGGATCCGGCCAATGGCGCGCGCGTAGATGGTGTCTTCCACCCCCGATTGCAGCAGCCGCCCGTATGTGACCAGGCCGAGGAAGAAGACGACGGGCAGGATCGCCAGGGCGAAGAGTGTACCGAGGTTCTTCACTTGTCCTGCCAGGGCCAGCGCCACCACCGCGCTGGACACGGTCGTCATGTAGAGACTGGAGCGACCGGCGCTCTCCGAGATGGTGGCTGAGCGGCCACTCTGCAACGCGAAATGCTCGGTCGTGAGTGCTTGCATGAATTCGCCTCGGCGGCGTGCCTCCTGATCGTCGACGTCCATTGCCACTGCACCTTCCTCCCTCATTCACCAATGTCAGCGTGCCAACCGCCGGCGAGCGCTTTCGGTCATCCGGACGATCCCCTCCCCTCTTTTGCCTCCTTCGTCTTCACGATTCGCCTGGGGCGCTCCAGGCTGCCGGATCGGTCGGGACCCTGGTACGCGTGCCAGGGGTCGTAGTCCACTTCCAGCACTTCCTGCGGAGGGCGTTCTGCCTCGGGCACGTTGCGCAGGTTGACCCGGATGCGGGTCCAGGTGGTATTCCGTCCCCGCATCGAGTCCACCATCACGTCGGGCAGGGTCAGGTAGGGCCAGATATCCGGATGTCTGGCCCGCCACCGCTCCAGACCCTGCCTCGCCTCCGCTTCGGTCGCTGCCCGGGCGATCTCGATCAACGGCATGGTCGTGCGCCGCCGTCCGGTCGGTCCGACGGTCTTGCCCGGCGCCGGCTGGGGGACGACCCCTTCCCGAACCGGTGGGCCGGCCATGCGACGCTTGGACGGCTGGACCCGGGGCGGCTCCCCTTCTTGCTTGACGAAATGGGGAGGCCAGGGCGCGTCCCCGAAGCCGGCCGCTTCATGCTCCGCCGAGAGCTCGAGCAGCGGCTCCAAAGAGCCGACGGCGTCGTCGATCCCGGCGGATGGGTCGCCCATCCGGGCGAAACGCTGGGGGACGGTCACGATGGTGAATGCTTCCGGCTGGCACGAGGGGACCTCCTCCCATGACAGCGGCGTCGACACGCGGGCGTCTTGAGTGGGGCGGATGGAGTACGCGGAGGCGACCGTCCGGTCCTTGGCATTCTGGTTGTAGTCGAGGAACACGCCGTGCCGCTCCTCTTTCCACCACCGGCTGGTGGCGATGGTGGGCGCTCGCCGCTCCACCTCGCGGGCCAGCGCCAGTGCCGCTCGGCGGACCTCACCGAAGGTCCAGCGTGGCTCGATCCGACAATAGATATGGATGCCGCGCGAGCCCGACGTCTTAGGCCACCCCACCAACCCGAAATCGTCGAGCACCGTCTTGGTCACCAGGGCGACGTCCCGAATCTGTCCCCAGGGCACCCCGGGCAACGGATCGAGGTCGATCCTGAGCTCGTCGGGATGATCGAGATCGCCGGCGCGCACGGGATGGGGATTCAGGTCGATGCACCCCAGATTGATCACCCAGAGCAGCTGGGCCGCATCGCGGACCACGACTTCTTCCGCGGTGCGCCCGGACGGAAAGCTGAGCACCGCCGTTTCGATCCACTGGGGCCGCGCCGTGGGCGCCCGCTTTTGGAAAAAGAACTCGCCGGCGGCCCCGTTCACGAAACGTTTGAGCGCCATCGGGCGGCCGGCCACCCCGCGCACGGCGCCCTCGGACACCGCCAGGTAATAGCGAACCAGGTCCAATTTGGTGTGACCCGTGCTGGGGAAGAAGACCTTGTCCGGGTTGGTGACCGTCACTTCCCGACCGGCAACCGCCACCACCTCGTCCTTAGCGGGCATGCCGATACGATACGGCCTGGAACCGCTTAGATCAGGTGGTCATATAGCAACTCACCGCTCTTGATGAGGCGGCAGTTGAGCTCGATCTCCTTCAGGCGCTGCAACAACGGCTCCAGATCGGCGCTCTGCTTCAGCTCGATCCCGACCAGCGCCGCTCCTCGCTCCTTATTGGTCTTCTTGATGTATTCGAAGCGCACGATGTCGTCGGTCGGCCCCAGCGCCTGATCGACGAACTGGCGCAGTTGCCCGGGCTTCTGGGCGAACTCGATGATGAAGTAATGCTTGCGGCCTTGAGACACGAGGCTGCGCTCCATGATCTCCGGATAGCGAAGGATGTCGTTGTTGCCTCCGCTCAGGACGCAGACCACGGTCTTCCCCTTGATCTGGCCGGCGACCTGGGGCAGGGCCGAGACTGAGAGCGCCCCCGCCGGCTCGGCGATGATCCCTTCGTTCTGGTAGAGCTCGATCAGCGTGGTGCACACGTCGCCCTCCGGGACGACGGCCACCCGCTCCACATACTGCCGGCAAATCTGGAAGGGGAGATCGCCAACCCGCTTCACCGCCACGCCGTCGACAAAGGTGTCGATCTCTTCGAGGACCACCACGTGGCCGACCCGGAGTGACTCGGCCATCGATGGGCATCCCTCCGGCTCCGCGCCGATGATCGCCATCACCGGATTCTGGTGCTTGAGAAATGCCGCGACCCCCGAGATCAAACCCCCGCCGCCGATGGCCGTCACGACCACGTCCACGTCTCCAGCGAGCTCCTCGTAAATTTCCTTCGCAACCGTGCCCTGCCCGGCGATGGTCAATGGATCATCGAACGGATGCACAAAGACCGCCTGCCGTTGCCGGCCGTACTGCTGGGCGGCGGCCGCCGCCTCGTCGTAGGAGCTTCCCACCAGCCGAATCTCGACCGCGTTGCCACCGAACTGCTTGACGCGATCGATCTTCTGGAGCGGGGTGATGGCGGGCATGAAGATGGTCCCCGTGATTCCCAGGTCCGAACAGGCGAAGGCCACCCCCTGGGCGTGATTCCCCGCACTGGCGCAGACCACGCCTCGCTGCTGGTCGTCAGCCGCGAGCGACGCGATCTTGTTGTAGGCGCCCCGGATCTTGAACGAGCGGACCTCTTGCAAGTCCTCTCGCTTGATCAGGACCCTGGCCCCGTAGGTCCGCGAAAGCCGCTTCGAAACTTGTAGCGGCGTCCGGGCGATGATGCCGTTCAGCCGCCTGGCTGCCTCCTCGATCCGCACCGGAAGATCTCCCGGAACCCCGTTCGCCGCCAGCATGCCGCCTCCTTCTCTGAGGGAGCCACCTGCAGTTTCACAAAAAAGACCGCCTCCGGGCGGTCGACGCACGCAGATGGCCAGCCTCTGCGTGCCTACGTAATCCCAATGATCGACGCGCCGGCGCGAGTGACGGTGACCATTGCCAGCGAATTATAGCCGGGCAGGGGCGGGTGCCGGGTTCGGACGGTGCTACGATGGCCGCAAGGAGGAGGTGACTGGGCGGTCCGAATCTCTTGCGCGAGGTGAGGGAGGCGGCCGGCCTGCCTCGTATGCACCCGCGGCGCTTCGACGGAGCGGCGTTTGACGTCGTGGCGCTGGCGGCCTCCGCCGGGGGCGTGACCGCGCTCAGCCTGCTGGTCTCCAAGCTTGGCCCTGGCTTCCCCGCCGCCGTGGTCATCGTGCAGCATCTTGACCCACGCCATCGCAGCCTGATGGCGGACATCCTGAGCCGCCGGACGACCCTTCGAGTGGTCCAGGCTCATGAGGGTGACCAGCTCAGCCAGGGCACGATCTACATCGCCCCGCCCGATCGGCACCTGCTGGTGAACCCGGACGGGACGCTCTCGCTGTCACAATCAGAACTGGTCCATTTCCTGCGGCCCTCGGCCGACCTGCTCTTTGAGTCCGTGGCGGCCAGTTATCGAGACCGCGCGATTGCCGTGGTCCTGACCGGCACCGGCACCGATGGATCGATGGGCATCAAGGCCATCAAGAAGATGGGGGGGACTGTGATCGTGCAGGACGAGCAGTCGTCGGAATTCTTCGGTATGCCTAACGCGGCGATCTTGACCGGGGATACCGATTTCGTCCTTCCCCTGGACGAGATTCCGGCGGCATTGGAAACACTGGTGATCCGAGGCATGGTCGCGTGACGACTGTCACGCGCGACGAGTCTTTCGAGACGCTGCTCCTTTTCCTCCTGGAGTCGCGCGGCTTCGACTTCACCGGCTACAAGCGCTCGACCTTGCTGCGCCGGGTCAAGCACCGGATGGACCAGGTCGGAATCTCGAGCTACCCCGAGTACCACGAGTACCTCCAGCAGCACCAGGAGGAATTCTCTTTCCTTTTCAACACCATCCTGATCAATGTCACCAGCTTTTTCCGGGATGCCGCGGCCTGGGAATACGTCTCCGCCGACGTGCTGCCCCGGATGATCGCGGCCAAGGGCGCGCACGAACCCATCCGCGCCTGGAGCGCCGGCTGCGCCAGCGGCGAGGAAGCGTACACCCTCGCCATGGTGCTGGTCGAGGCCTTGGGGATGAGCCAGTTCCGGGAGAGGGTAAAGGTCTACGCCACGGACGTCGATGAGGATGCGCTCCGCAAGGCGCGCCAGGGCTCCTTTGTGGAAAAGGACCTCGAAGACGTGCCGGCCGGCTTGCGCGAGAAGTATTTCGAGACGAACGGAGGCCGCTACCTGTTCCGGGGCGACCTGCGCCGGACGGTCATCTTCGGCCGCCATGACCTGCTGCAGGACGCGCCCATCTCCCGAATCGACCTCCTCGTGTGCCGCAACACCTTGATGTATTTCGAGGCCGAGACCCAGGCGAGGATCCTGGCCCGGCTGCACTATGCGCTGGACGACCGGGGCTTCCTGTTCGTGGGCAAGGCCGAGATGCTCCTCAGCCGGGACTCCATCTTTGCGCCGCTTGACCTGAAGTACCGCGTGTTCACCAAGGTCGGCAGGCCGAGCATGCTCGAGCGGACGCCGCCGGACGCCATCGACATTCAGACCCTCCCCAATCCGCAGATACGCCTGCGGGAGAGCGCGTTCGATACCGCCCTCGTCGCCCAGATCGTCGTCGATCCCAGCGGCTACCTCCTGCTGGCCAACGCCAGCGCCCGGCAGCTGTTCGGCTTGGTGGCGGCCGACGTCGGCCGGCCGATCCAGGATCTGGAGGTCTCCTACCGGCCGCTCGAGCTTCGCTCTCGCCTGGACCAGGTGCTGCGCGAGCGCCTGCCTCTGGAGGTCCGCCAGGTAGAGCGCCACCTCTCGTCGGGTGCGACCCAGATCCTCGACGTCACGGTCGCTCCGCTCCTCGACCCTGCGGGCGACCTCCTGGGTGCCAGCGTGGCGTTCACGGATGTCTCGAACTACAACGCGGTCCATGCCCAGCTGGAGCGATCCAAGCAGGAGCTAGAGACCGCGTCCGAGGAACTGCAATCGACGAATGAGGAGCTGGAGACGACCAACGAGGAACTGCAGTCCACGGTGGAGGAGCTGGAAACGACCAATGAGGAGCTCCAGTCCAGCAACGAAGAGCTGGAGACCATGAACGAAGAACTGGAATCCACCAATACCCAGCTACAGGCCATCAATGCCGAGCTTCAACAGCGCAGCCTCCAACTTGATCAGCTGAACATCTTTATGGAGTCGATCCTCGCCGGCCTCCGGTCGGGCGTGGTGGTGGTGGGTACGGACCTGCGGATCCAGCTCTGGAACCAGAGAGCGGAGGACCTCTGGGGCGTCCGAGGGGAGGAAGTGCTCGGTCAATCCCTGCTGACGCTGGACATTGGGCTGCCGGTGGCCGACCTGGCGGTTCCCATCCGCGATTGCCTCGCCGGAAAGGACGGGGGCTCTCGCCAGGTGGTCCTGGACGCCACCAACCGGCGCGGGAAGAGCATCCGCTGCAAGGTGATGTGCACGCCCCTGATGGGTCCGAAGGGTCCGCCCGAGGGCGCCATCTTGCTGATGGAAGACGCGACAGTCCCCAGTCTCGTCCATTAGGGTGCCGCCGGAGCCGTCGGGGTGATAAACCTCGTATCGCATGTCGTTTCGGTGGTAAGGTAGCCAGAGGCGGGTATGGCAATGGCTGATCTGGACACCATGCTGGCGCCGACGACCATCCTGATCGAGGGTGAGCCGCTGGACAGTCGCTATGCCGAAGATGCCCAGCAATGGGTAGGCATCTACTCCGAGCTGGTGTCCTTCACGGGTCGCTCGCTCGCCCGTCAGCAAGCTCAGCCGTACCCCTCAGCGGAGCCCGAATGGCTGAAAGCTGGCGACGAGGCAAAGCTTCGGTCCCACCTGGACCGCTTGCTCTCCCGCCTCGAATTCTGGCGGCGGCGCGTCCACGACCTGGCCGGCCTCGAGCTCGATCTCGACAGCCGGACGATCGCCTACCAGGGCAGGAACGCCCCACTCACCCGGCGCGAGGCGCAGCTGTTTGGCTTCCTGGCCGAGCACCCGGGCAAGTTCTTCTCCGCCTCGCAGCTGATCCAGCGCGCCTGGCATTCGCCCGAGCTGTCTGAAGAGGAACTGCGCACCTATGTCGTGCGCTTGCGGCGGTGCATTCGCGGGCTGGGCGCGCCGTGTGACCTGGTCAATCAAGCTCGCCAGGGATACGCCTTGCGTTTCCGGGCCGCCTCATGAAAAAGGCTCATAGCCGGCGGCCCGCGCACATCGAAGCCGTGGCTCCCGGGATGGGCCGCATCGTGCCGCTGCGGGCGCCCCCGGCCAGCCCCTCCGCCCGAAGCCTCCAGCCGACCGTGCTCCGGTTGCGGAGCCAGGTGGCGCTTCTCCAGGGCTACGCCGGTCTGCTGGACTCGCTCTCCCCCGTTATGCAGGCCCGGATCTTTATGGCGATCATGAAAACGTCTGAGGAACTGGTCCAATTGCTCGAGCCGTACCGCATGGCCGCCGCCGATGCGAAACCAAGCCTCCACGATTACCGCAGCACCCGAATGCGGACGCATCAACTCCTGGCTGAGTACCGTCTCCTGTTGACGCAACTGAAGCGAGAGGTCGCCGGACAGCGGTCCCTCGGGGACGCCCTCACCGGCACCGGCGGCCCTCACCCGTCCACCCCCCGCTGACACCCAAGAAGCCGGTTCGCCGGTCACGCAAGCCAGCCGCGGCGCGCGGACCCGAGCCATCCGAGAGCGGCGTCGATCTGGAAACGCCGGCCGTCGCGACCCTGGTTGCCCGTGTGAAGCGGCAGGGCGGCGTGGTCCTGGCTGCGTATCGCGATCCCTTTGCCGGCCAGCCGCTGGTGCTGGCCGCGCTCCCCTTGCGCCGGGTCGTGGCGACGCCCTTCCAGCGCGACCTTTCCAGGACTCACGCCGATCGGCTGGCGGCCGCCATCGGCGCCGCCGGAGTCTTCCTCGATCCAGTGATTGCGGTCCCCGCCAAGGACGGATTCTGGTCGCCCAACGGGCGCCATCGGCTGGAGGCCGCTCGCAAGCTCGGCCTGCGCACGGTCACCGCCCTCCTGGTTCCGGACGAGAGACTGGCCTACCGGATCCTGGCGCTGAACACCGAGAAGGCCCACAACTTGCGGGACCGCAGCCTGGAGGTTATCCGCATGGCCCGCCAGCTGGCGAAGGAGCAGCCGCGGACGAAAGAGGACGCGCACGCGGTGACCTTCGAATCACCGATCTTCCTCACGCTGGGCTGTGCCTACGCGGAACGCTCCCGCTTCGCCGGCTCCTCCTACCAGCCAATGCTGCGCAAGGTCGATCGGTTCCTGGACCGAGCCCTGCCGGCTGCCCTGCGCCAGCGCGAGCAATGGGCGGTTCGGCTGATGGACATCGATGATCGGGTGGCGGCCCACGTGAAGACCATGCAGGGGATGGGCATGAAGAGCCCATATCTCCGGGCCGTGGTGGTGGCCCGCATCAATCCGGTGCGCTGGGTGCCGCCCAGCCGGAAGAAGGACGCCGCGCCCCCCATGTCGATGGCCGAGGCGCTGACCAAGATGGCCGCCAACGTTCGCAAGTTCGATCCGAAGTCGGTCAGGCCTGGCGATCTGGCGCTGGTCGCCGCCCTCGCGCCCGCCGCGGCTGAGGATTGAACCCGGATTCGGGTGCCCTGCGCGGCAGTCCCCGGCCGCGTACCTGGCGCTGAAGCCTCGGCCAGCCCTCTTGACAGGGGCGCTGGGCGCGCTGTATTCTTCCATCTAGTTAATTAGCTAGATGGAAAACTATGGCAACCGATCACCTGAGCGTCACGTTTGCAGCCCTCGCCGATCCCACCCGGCGAGCGATCCTGGCTCGTCTTGCCCAGGGCGAGGCATCGGTCACGGAACTGGCCAAGCCGTTCGACCTCAGCCTCCCCGGCGTTTCCAAACACCTGAAAGTGCTGCAGCGCGCCGGCCTGATCAGGCAGAGCCGCAACGCGCAGTGGCGGCCGTGCCGCCTCGACGGAACCCGCCTCAAGGACGCAGCGGATTGGGTGGGGGACTACCGGCGCTTCTGGGACGAAAGCTTCGAGCGCCTCGACGACGTTCTGCAGGATCTCATCCAGGAGGAGAAGAAAAATGACCGAGAAGGGAGCTAGGACCATGCCCAAGACCGAGTACGTGATTGAACCCGGAAAGCAGGAGATCATCTCGACGACCATCCTCGACGCGCCGCGCGAGCTGGTGTTCAAGGCGTACACCGACCCGAAGCTGTTCGCACAGTGGTGGGGTCCCCGGCGCTACGAAGTCAAGATCGACAAGTTCGACTCACGGCGCGGCGGTGAGTGGAGGGTGGTTCACCGCGGCGCCGACGGAAGCGAGTTTGGATTCCGCGGTGTCAACCACGACGTCGTTGCGCCGGAGCGGATCTGCGCCACGTTTGAGTACGAAGGCGCGCCCGGACACGTCGCCCTGCAGACGGCAACGTTCGAACCGTTGGGCAACAAGACCAGGCTGGTCGCGCACCAGGTATTCCAGTCGGTGATGGACCGCGACGGCATGGTCGCCTCTGGCATGCAGGAGGGCGCTGATGAGTCGATGGACCGGCTGGCCGAGCTGCTCGAAACGATGAAGTCCGGCAAGTGAAGCCCGACGTCGACGCGGACATCGCGGCTGCGCCCTAGAGGCGCAGCCGCTTCCCACTAGCTTGGCCCAGAGATCAGGAGTTGAGGCCCGCCCGGAGCTGGTCGCGGTCGAGGCGATCGAGCGTCTGAGGCTCGCCCGGCTGCTGGGTGGATTCGGTCAAGGATCGCTGCCACCAGCCCACGTCCTGCCAGGCCCCCAGCTTCCATCCCACTCGCCGATACACGCCCACCGGGGCGAAGCCCAACGCCTGGTGGAGGCCGACACTAGCCGGATTGGGGAGCGTGATTCCGGCGCAGGCTTCCCGGTATCCCTGCAGCGCCAGCACGGCCAGGAGGACGGTATAGAGGGATCGACCCACGCCGCGGCGCCACCAGTCGCGCTGGATATAGGCCGAGACCTCGACACTCCACTGATAGGCAGGCCGGCTTCGAAACGGACCCGCGTAGGCGTATCCGGCGAGCTGGCCCTGATCCTCGGCCACCAGCCAGGGATGGGCCGGCATGGTCCGGGCGATCCGCCGGGCCATTTCCTCAGCGGTCGGGGGCTCGATCTCGAACGAGATGGCCGTGCTTTCCACGATGGGCGCATAGATGGCGTGGACCCCGGCGGCATCCCGTGGCTCGGCGAGACGGACACGGATCACGACCACCAGTTTCGCTGCTCCGCCCGCCGTGGGATCATCCACCTATGGCTGACCCGGTCCTGACCGCTCGGCGCGCGATCAGCGTGCCGGCGGATGCCCTGGTCCTTCTGATCGGTGCCGCCGGATCGGGGAAGTCGACGTTCGCCAAGCGGCACTTCCCGGACGAGGCGATCGTTTCCTCGGACCGTTTCCGAGGGCTGCTCGCCGGGGACGAGGCGGACCAGCGAGTCACCGATGCGGCGTTTGAACTCCTCCGCATGGCGGTCGGGCACAGACTTGAGGCCGGTCTCCTGACCGTCGTGGATGCGACCAACCTCGAGCGCCTCGCTCGGGCCACCCCACTCGACCTCGCTCGGCGGTCCCAGCGGCCAGCCGTGGCCATCGTCTTCGCCCTGCCGGCCGAGGTCTGCCTGCTCCGCAACCGGAGCCGGCCGCGCGTCGTCCGTCCGACCGTGGTCCGGCGGCAGATCGCCAATCTGCGGCACATCCGGACCGACCTCGAGAGCGAAGGCTATGCGGCTATCCACATCTTTGGGTCGGAGTCCCACGTCGAGAGCGCGGCGGTCCTCCACCAGTCCCCTCCCGTGCCCCTCCGCGTGGGGGAGGGCACTAGTGAGGGACCGCCGGAGCCCGCCCGGCCACCCGCCTAACCCAAATCCCGACCTCGGGGCATCCTCGTGATACGGTCCGCATGATGCTCTGGATCTACCGCTGGATCTTCAATCCCGTGCTCGTATGGCTGCTGCGCTCTCCCCTCCACTGGGTGGCCAGTGGACGGCACTTGCTCATTACCTACACGGGTCGCCGGACCGGGCGCCGCATCACGATTCCGGTGTGGTACCGGACGTCGGGTTCTGAACTAAGCGTCACGGTTGGCCAGCCCTCACGGAAACAATGGTGGAGGAACCTGATGACGGAATCGCCGGTTGAGCTGCAGCTTCGCGGCCGTCGAGTCCGGGCCATGGCCAGGGCGGTCCAAGAGGGCGATAAGGTGCACGTCCTCGTACGGTTGGCTGAGGCCCCGACACCGGACTGACCCTAGGAAACGGCTCCCGCGGCCACCCGCTCGGTTACTTCGTTCAGGCGGCCGGTCTTGACGTCGTAGACGAAGCCGCGCACCGCGTTCTTCTTTGGAATGAACGGGCTGGCCTTGATCCGGGCGATGGACTGCCGGACGTCCTCCTCCAGGTTCGAGAACGCCTCCAGCGCAAACGGCGGTCTGATCCCGGTTTCCTTCTGGATCTGCCCCTTCACCTCATCGTCCTTGAAGGTCAGCATGCCGCAATCCGTGTGATGGATCAGGATCACTTCTTCGGTGCCCAACAGCCGCTGCGAGATCGCCAGCGAGCGGATGGCATCGTCCGTCACCGCACCACCGGCGTTGCGAATGACATGAGCGTCTCCTTCCTTGAGCCCCAGGATCTTGGAGACATGCAGGCGGGCGTCCATGCAGGCAACTACCGCCAGCTTCTTGGCCGGCGGTAGTGGCAGCTGCCCTTTGTCAAATGACCCGACATAGGCCTCGTTGTTTCGCAGTGCCTCTTCAGTCGCGCTCATGGCGTCCTCCTGAACCCAAATACCGGCCGGTCGGAGCCGGCCGCCGACGCTGCCCGAGGGTTGATGTTGACATTTTGGATCGACAAAGTCAACTAGCTAAGAATTGCACTGTCGCCGAGCTCCCAGCAGCCTTTTTCGCGGCGGCACCATGGTGGCGGAGCGGGCGAGATTCGAACTCGCGAACCGAGTTTCCCCGGTTACGGCATTTCCAGTGCGGACTCCTGAAACCGCCCCATTTTGAGGCTTGTGGGCCCATCGACTTCAATTCAACTTGAACTCGACTTCGACTCCTGTTCGACTCTTCTCTAACGGAACCCTGTTTTTCGCAATGCCGTAGCCTCTGGCTACGAAATGCCGTCGCCACGACCGACCCGGATCCCTAGTACCGGGTGAATGGCTGCGCGAGGTAGCCGGCCAACGACTGGTACGCGCCGCTGATCAGGAGCAGTCCAAGAATGACCATCAGCGCGCCCGCCGCCCGGCTGAGCCTCGAGGCAAATCGGCTCAAAGGTCTCACCAGTCTGGGGAAGCCAGCCACGAGCAGGCTGCAGAGGATGAAAGGCAGGCCGAGCCCCAGCGTATAGGACGCCAGCAGTAGGGCGCCCTCCAGCGCCTGCTGGCGAGTGCTCGCGAGGACCAGAATCGAGCCCAGGACGGGACCGACGCACGGAGTCCAGGCTGTCCCGAACACCAGACCGAGGAGGAACGGCCCGAGCACGCCGCGCCGGCCGTCGGCCAGCGCCGCAGCGCGAACCCGCTCAGTCCGGGCTCCGAGCAAGGTGAAGGTGCGCTCCCCGAGCCTGGCCGGGAGCCAACCAAGCAAGGCCAGGCCCATGAGCACGACGAGGGCTCCGCCGAGCCGCTGGAGTAGCGACCGTCCGGCCAGCACGTTGTGCCCGACAAAGCCGGCGCCCACGCCGAGCAGAACGAAAATCAGACCAAAGCCAAGCACGTAGAGCACGCCACCGCGCAGAATGCGGCTCTGAAACGCGGCGGAGTCGCGCTGGATTTCCGGCAGCCCGGCGCCGCCAAGGTAACTGACGTACGCGGGCAGGAGCGGCACCACGCACGGCGCAAAGAACGAAACCGCGCCAGCCGAGAAGGCAAGTACGAGGTCGCCGGTCAACTGCTGAAGGTGAACGTGAAGAGCTCGAATCCCGCGCCGGTTGGGCTCACGGTCAGGACGTGCCGGGTGAAATCCATCCGGTTGACGAGCGCGAATAGGTCTGACCGGTCAATGTCGACGTAGGAGTGACCATTGCCATCGAACCTAACGTCCGCGCCGGCTTCAGACGACGCAAGGTCATGACCGTCGAGTTGAAGGTACACGCGCTGGGACGTGCTCGACGAGGCCGCCACCATGAAGACCTGCCGCGCGTGGTAGTCGATCAGGGCGTAGTCCTGACCTGGTGAGGAACTACGGGCGTGCTGCGCGTACTCCCGCTGGCTCTGGTCATGGATCGTCCAGAGGCCTTGCCAGTAGATGAGGTTGTC
>WNEZ01001965.1_pt1 | contig 19068 bp, 14 predicted proteins | sample 5400521 | NCBI WGS metagenome assembly WNEZ01 (sample SAMN13153339, study PRJNA577476) | soil metagenome | isolation source: 120 cm saprolite under Douglas fir tree site 2 hole 1 replicate 1 | place: USA:California | collected 2015-04-18 | reverse complement strand
AAGAGGGGGACCCGGTCAACCTCAGCGCTGTTTCGGTGGCCCCGGACGGACGCGTTTGGTTCGCCAGCTCACCGCTGTGGGAGTCCCCCCCGCTGGAAGTGCCCTACGGGGTCGCGGTGTGGGATGGGCGCCAATTCCGGATCTACGATCCGATGGCCGAGCTTGGCATGGGCGAGCGCAACGTCCGCGACCTGATCGCCTTGCCCGACGGGCGAATTCTGCTCGCCGGCTCCACCACCGGCTTGTTCCTCTGGAATCCCGCGACGGGAGCGCATCAAAGCCTGCGCGCGCCGACCTGGCTCGCAGACGACCGCGTTCTGCGCATGGAGCTGGACACGATGGTGAATCCCCCGGCGTTGCACGTGTCGACCGAAACCGGCGCGACGGTGATCCGACGGTTGCCTTAGAGTCTGAAAGACCGGAAGTTACTGTGCGGTGGCCGGGGGAGCGATCGGCGATCCGCTGGGGGCCTTTTCCTCTGCTCCCTTACGAGCCTCGGCACGGTGGTCCCGGGCGATGAGAACGTAGATCGCGGGGACGAAGAAGAGCGTGAAGGCGGTGCCGAACGCCATTCCTGTGACGAGCACCAAACCAATGCTGTTTCGAGCCGCGGCGCCCGGGCCCGTCACCAGGGTGAGCGGGAAGTGACCGCACACCGTCGCCACGCTGGTCATCAGAATCGGGCGCAGCCGGGTCAGCGCCGCTTCGCGCACGGCGTCGATCTTCGTGTGACCCGTCTCCTGAAGCTTGTTGGCAAACTCCACGATCAGGATTCCGTTTTTCGACACCAGGCCTACCAGCGTGACCAGCCCGACCTGCGAATAGACGTTGAGCGTCGTTGTCCACCCAGTGGTGAAGAAGGGGATGTTCGGGTTGGGCATTTTCAGAAACGTCATCACCAGAGCGCCGAACATTCCGAGTGGCACCGAGCCGGCGAGGATCACGAACGGGTCGCGGAAGCTGTTGAACTGCGCCGAGAGCACCAGGAAGATCAGGATGATCGCGAGGATGAATGCGGGCAGGAACTTGTTGCCTTCCGAGCGCAGCTGCCGCGACTCGCCGGTATAATCGAGCGTGTAGCCCTTGGGCAGGATTTTGGCGGCCTCGTTTTCGAGATAGCCCAGGGCCTCGTCGAGCGGCCGGATCGCCACCCCGCTGATCTTCACCGCGTTGAGCTGCTGAAAGCGGTTGAGCGATCGCGGTGAAACCGATTCACGGATCTTCGCGATGGAGGACAAGGCGACGACCTGCCCGTTGGGTCCGGAGACGTAGATGTCTTTGAGCTGGTCCGGGTTCAAACGCGAGACGCGGAGGACTTGGGGAATCACCTTGTAGCTGCGCCCGGCAATGCTGAACCGGTTCACGAAGTTCCCTCCGAGCGCCGATCCCATGTCCTGGCCGACCGTCTGCAAATTCATGCCGAGCTCGGCCACCTTGTCGCGGTTGACCTCGATCTCCGACTGAGGCTGGTCGATTTTGACGTCGATCAGCGGTGGGAAAGCGAACAAGCCGCTCAGGGTAGCTTTTTGCTGGAGCTGCTGCGCGAAGCCGAGGATCTCCTGGCTCTCGGCGGTGGAAGCGAGGATGAACTCGACCGGAAACTGGCCACCGCCGGGCAGGGCAGGCGGGAGCACGGGGAAGGTCTGGACGCCTGGAACCGCCGATACCTTTCCCTGGACCTCGGGAAGGATCTTGAAAGCGGAGCGCTTGCGCTGCGTCCAGGGCTTGAGGACGATGCCCCAGAATCCGCCGCTTGGCTGGGTGATCTGGAACGTGAAATCCGTCTCAGGAAGTGTGGAGACGAGGCGATTGATCTCCCGGGTATACATCGTGACCAAATCGATGGTGGAGTCCGCCGGCGTGTTCACCACGCCGAAGATGACTCCCTGGTCCTCCGCCGGCGCCAACTCTTTCGGCGCCTGCGAGAACATGAGCACGACAAGCACGCTGAGGATGGCCCAGGCCGTGTAGATCACGCCGCGCGAGCGCAATACCGTATCCAGCCCGCGGGCGTAGCCCTCTTTGAGCCTCTCGAAGCCGCGATTGATCAGCCGGGCGAAGCCCTTCTCGTCCTTCGCTGAACGCAGCAGCGTGGCGGACATCACCGGGGACAGGGTCAGGGCGACCACGCCGGAGATGGTGACCGCCCCCGCCAGCGTGAGTGCGAACTCGCGGAAGAGCGAGCCGGTCAGACCGCCCTGGAAGGCGATCGGGGTGTAGACCGCGGCGAGGGTGATGGTCATTGCGATGATCGGACCGACCAGCTCGCGCGCCCCCAACAGGGCGGCATCGACAGGTTTCAAACCGTCGCTGAGGTGACGCTCCACGTTCTCCACCACGACAATCGCGTCATCCACCACCAATCCGACGGACAGCACGATCGCCAGCAGCGTCAGTAGATTGATGGTAAATCCAAAAAACTGCATCAGGAAGACCGCGCCGACGAGCGAAACGGGAATCGCGACCACCGGCACCAACACCGAGCGGAACGAGCCGAGGAAGAGGAAGATCACCACCACCACGATGAGCAGCGTCTCGGCCAGGGTCTGCACCACTTCGTCGATCGCGTTCTGGATGTAGGCCGTTCCGTCGTAGGCGATGGTAGCCTTGATCTGCTCTGGAATCTCCTTCTGCAATTGGGCAAGCTCGGTGCGGGATCGCTTGATTACGTCGAGCGAGTTGGCATTGGGCAGCGCCCAGATCCCGAGGAACACCGCGGTCTGGCCGCTGAAATTCACCACGGTGTCGTAGTCCTCCGCTCCAAGGACCACCTCGGCGACGTCGGCAAGGCGGACCACCGCACCGCCGCGCTCGCGGATCACCATCTGCTGGAACTCCTGCACCGAGCGCAGATCGGTGTTGGCCGTGAGGTTGACCTGGATCAGCGAGCCCTTCGTTTGGCCGACCGCGGACAGATAGTTGTTGGTCGCCAGAGCCTGCCGAATCTGCACCGGACTGATGTTGTAGGCCGCCATGCGGTCGGGCTTGAGCCAGATGCGCATCGCGAACGTCCTCGCGCCAAGGATGTCCGCCCTCTGCACGCCCTCGATCGCGGAAAGGCGCGGCTGGACGACGCGAACCAGGTAGTCGGTGATCTCGTTTTGCTTGAGAAATTCCGACGAGAAGCTCAAGTAGGCCGAGGCGAACTGGCTGTCGACCGATTCGATGTTGATGACCGGGACCTGCGCCTCGGGGGGTAGATCGCCGCGCACCTGATCGACCTTCGAAGCGATCTCTGCCAGGGCTTTGGTCGAGTCGTAGTTGAGCCGCAGGCGCGCCCGGATGATCGAAGTGTTCTGAAGGCTTTGCGACTCGAGGTAGTCAATCCCGTCAGCGGAGGCGATCACCCGCTCTAAGGGGGTGGTGATGAAGCCCCGGACCAGCTCCGCGTTCGCGCCCACGTAGACCGTGGTGACGGTCACCGCGGCGTTTTCGCTCTTGGGATACTGGCGGACGTTGAGGGAGCGGATCGCCTGCAGGCCGGCGATGATGATGACCAGATTGACGACGATGGCGATGACCGGCCGGCGAATGAAAAGATCGGTGAAACTCATGGGATTTTCTTTCCTCGCCTACTGCTCTGAGGGCTTCGGATCGAGGGCTACCGGGGGGGCCAGGGCGTTGTTCACCGCCACCGGCATGCCATTTCGCACCTTGAACGCGCCGGTGCTCACCACGGTGTCACCGGGCGAAAGTCCAGAAACGACGGCGACGAAATCACCCCGCCGTTCGCCGAGGCGGATGAACTTCTGCCGCGCGATAAGGGTCGTCTTTCCGCCCGGCCCCTTCGACTCTTCGACGACATACACCGAATCGCCGTAGGGAGCGTAGAGGACGCCGGTCGCGGGGATGGCAATCACCGGACGGCTTTCGTCGGAGAGCACCTCGACGTTGACGTATGCTCCAGGCGTCAGTCGCCCGTCGCGGTTGTCCAGAGTCGCCCGCACCCGGACGTTTCGCGTCACCGTGTCCACCTCGGGGTTGATCACGGTCACTTTCCCGTCCCAGCTCGCGTCGGGATAGATGTCGTTGCGCACCCGGACCTTCTGGTCCACCTTCAAAAAGGCAATGGACTGCTGCGGAAGCGAGAATTCGGCGTACATCGGCGTCACCGTCTGAAGCGAGACGATTGGGTTTCCCGGCGACAGAACCTGTCCCAACTCGACCTGCCGGATGGCGGTACGGCCGTCGAATGGAGCGCGGATGGTCTTCTTCGCGATGGTGGCTTCGAGCGACGCGACGGCGGCGTCGGCCTGTAAGGCGCGCGCGGCAGCGGTATCGTATTCGGATTGCGTGTTCGCTCCCGTTTGGCGCAGCTTGCGGGCCCGCTCGAAGTTGATCTTCGCCAGCGCCGCATCGGCGCGGGCCGATTGGAGTTGGGCCTGCTCGGTGGAGGTGTCGAATCGAACGAGGACGGTGCCCTTCGTTACCGAAGCACCGTTTTCAAACAGGATTTCGCGGACCGTGCCGGTCAGCTCGGCACTCAATGTAACGCCACGAAGGGCCACGAGACTACCAATGGCGGGGCGGATGGCGGGCCAGTTGCTCGCCTCGGCCTTCGCGGTGGTGACGGACTCCGGGGGCGGGACGAAGGACTTCCCGGTCTTGATCATCGTTGCGATTTGCGCCCCCTTGATGCCGACGAGGAGGGCGACGATCGCGAACAGGCTTACGCCGGCGATGACCCAGATTCTCTTTTTCGTTTTTGGACGGGATGAATCGAGTGGGCGGGATAGATCTTGCGCGAGCGAGGCGGAATCCTGTCGAAACATTAGGCCGTCCTGAGCGAAAGTGGAGCACGGATATAGGGCCCTGCTCACCCAAAGGCTCGAAATAATGCAAAGGAACTTCCGCATCGTTATGCGGCCGCAAGGGTCGGTGGGGACCCTCGACGCGGCCTCATGCGCCCACCTCGCTCTCCGGCCCGTGGCAGACCGCCTCGAGGTGATGTCCGTCCGGGTCGAGCACGAAAGCCGCGTAATAGTTGGGGTGATAGGTCGGGCGGAGACCGGGTGCACCCTGGTCGCGCCCTCCGGCCGCCAGGGCAGCCCGATGGAACAGGCGCACGGCCTGTCGCGTTGGCGCCCTCAGCGCCAGGTGAAATCCGGCCGAGGGGACCACCTTTCTCTTCATCGTCGGATCTTCGAAGCCGATGTATAGGGCAAAACCCTCGACGAGATTTGGATCTTCGTGGGCGGGCCGGTAGGCGACTTCTCCTGCAATCTGGAGGTGAGGCACCAGACCGAGCGGGGCCAACGCAGTGTCATAAAAGGCTCTTGCCTGCGAAAGGTCGTTCACGCCCAGGGAGATGTGATCGAGGGAAGCGGATGGGCGGTGCCCCGGTGAGGTTGCGCGCGACGGTTCAAGACCCAGCGACCACCGGGACCGCGCCAACGGTTGAAATCCAGCGCGCTGGTAGAGCCGCTCGGCGCGGCGGTGCTCGGCGTCGACCTCCAGCTCGATCGCGTTGCAGCCGAGGGTGGTCGCGACGTCTTGCGCGCGGGCGAGCAATGCCTCCCCCAAACCCTGCTCTCGCCTCGCGGGAACGACGTACAGCTCGTCCAGCCAGGCGACGCGCCCTCCGTGCTCGAGCGTCCAGGCATAGGACAACACCGCCAGGCCCACCGGCTCATCGCCATCGAGGGCGATGAGCAGCGCGCCGCGTTCGGGCATCTCGATCATTCCCGCGACCGCGGAATCGAGTCGCTCCGGTGACAGCTCGATGCCGTGCTCTTCATACTGAGCCTGAAGCAAGCGAACGGCCGCCGCACGGTGCTTGTGGGTGACCCAATGGATACTGGGCGTCATTTTTCGAGTACGTCCGTCAGGCCGGGTGGTTTCAGCGGCTCCACCGGTGGGGGACGCGCTCAACCCTCTCTAACGTTCGAAGATCACGGTGGGGTGACCCTGGTAGACCGTTCGATGGCGCTCGGTATATCCGCATTTTTCCGCGACCCGGATCGAGCGCAGGTTTGCCGGATTGATCAAGCACACGGTTCGCGTCGATCCGAAGGTCAACGCGCCCCAGGCGAGGGCTGCACGGACCGCCTCGGTCGCAAAGCCCTTGCCGTGCGCCCAGGACGCCAGCACCCATCCGCTTTCGGGCGCTCCCCCCAAAGCTGGCTGAATCTCTCGTTTGTAGTCGACAAATCCGACCTCGCCGACAAATCGGCCCGAGTCCTTCTCGCGGATCACCCAATAGCCGAACCCCATCAGCGACCAGTGCCCGACGTAACGCAGCAACCTCGCCCAAACCTCTTCTGCAGAGAAGGGTCGGCCACTGATGTAGCGGGTGACTTCTGGATCCGCCCACATCGCGGCGGACTCTGCGAAGTCCTCGAGTCGATGGCCTCGCAGGGTAAGGCGCTCTGTTTCTATCGCCGGAGGGCTCGGGGTGGTGGGCTGAAGGGCGGGCATCGAAGTTCTCGCGGTCAGTGGCGAAAGCTCGTCGGATCGATCCGGTATCGCTTGAGCCAGCGCTGGACTTGAAAGCGGGCCTTCCCCAATACCCGGGCGACGGCGGTGACGTTGCCCGCGTGTTCGCGGAGCAATCCGAGGATCTCTTCGCGCCGGCGCTGATCCTCATCCGAAAGCGGGCCCTCGAGATTCTCCCCGGTGCCGGCGTCGGTCGGCGAGGCGTCTTTGCGCTTCGGCTCTTCGAGCGCCGCCTGAACCGGGCGCGGGAAATGGTTCAACTCGACCGGTCCACCCCTGGCCAAGACCACGGCCGCAGTCAGGCACTTCTCCAACTCGCGGATGTTCAGGGGCCAGCGGTAGAGCAGCATCGCTCGCGCCGCATCGGAGCTGAAATGGATGGGTTCGCCGCGCTTGGCGACGTGACGTCTGAGCAGCATCCCGGTGAGAAGGCCGAGATCTTCGCGTCGCTCGCGCAGGGGAGGGAGCGTCAAGGTCAGGCCGGAAATCCGAGCGAGCAGGTCGGCGCGGAATTGATCTGCTTCGATGAGCTCCGGAAGGTTCCGATGGGTCGCGGCGAGCACGCGGAGATCTACTTTCACCGGTTGGGTGCCCCCGACCGGCAAGACCTCGCCCTCCTGGAGCACCCGTAAGAATACCGCTTGCGCCGAAGCTGGCAGGTCGCCAATTTCATCGAGAAAGAGCGTTCCGCGGTCGGCACTGCGGACGAGGCCGACCCGGTCCTCGGCTGCACCCGAAAACGCGCCCTTGCGATAGCCGAACAGCTCCGACTCGACGAGGGTCTTGGTCAAGGCCGCGCAATTGACGGCGACGAAGGTCCCGGTGCGATGCGACAGCTGGTGAATCGCCTGAGCCACGACCTCCTTGCCGGTGCCGGTCTCGCCACAGACGACCACCGAGACCGAGGAGGGAGCAATCGCTTCCAGGTTTCGAAACTCGCTGGCCAGGCTGGGCACCAGGGTCGCAAGTCCGGGAGCGGCGGAACGCAACTCACCCACCTCCAGCGAGGCCGAGTTTTCCTCGGTGTCGATTGCTTCTCGAAAGATGAAGAAGGTGTGACCAAGCTCGATCAAGTCTCCATCCGCCAGCACCGTTCGCTCGTGCCGACTGCCATTCACCAGCGTCCCGTTCTTCGACTTCGTATCCTCCAACACCCATTGGCCAAGAACGCTGCGGAGGACCGCATGCGAAGAGGACATCCACCGGTCAGGAACGGTCAATTTGAAGTCGCGTCCCTCCGACCTTTCGAATCGCGCGGTATTGCCGTCTGCGGCGCGACCGAGCGAGAGCGACTGGACATTCTCCAGGCAGTAGCGGGCCGAAGCCGCAAGCGGTTGATCCGCCTGGAGCACGAGAAAGAGATGGGGCGCGCGCCGCGTGCGACCCAAGCCCTGTCGGGTCACCGTGTGCGAGAGCGTCGATGTGATTGATTCCTTCGAGTTGCCGCTCATCTCCACCACTATCCAGTCATCGACTACCGACCGGAGCCGCGTCAAGCTCCATGCTACGACCGGAAGCTTGAGTCGAGTCGGTCGAGCTTGCGCAAAAGGCCTGGCCAGGCGAGCGCCCCGCCCGCCGTTCGGGTGACCTTGTCCGCCTGCGCGGTCGCGCCGACAATGATCCGGGGATCGATCGGAATCAGCTCGCCGCCGCCTTCTTGGGCCCGAACCTGGATCGCACAGGTGGCCTCGAACAGGTACATCATGAGGAAAGCATCCGGAATATTCGGCGCGACGGTGAGCAAGCCGTGGTTGCGCAGCATCAGATAACTCTTCTCGCCGAGGTCGCGAACCAATCTCGGCTTTTCATCCTCGTTGAGGGCTACGCCTTCATAGTCGTGGTACGCGAGCGAGGAGAGAACGAAAGTCGACTGCTGAGAGATCGGTAAGACGCCCTTCTTCTGAGCCGAGACGGCGATTCCGTTGAGGCTGTGGATGTGCAACACGCACTTCGCGTCTTCCCGCCCCGCATGGATCGCGCTGTGGATGGTGAAGCCGGCGGGGTTGACCTCGTAAGAACTGGCGCTAACTTTATGTCCGGAGAGATCCACCTTGACCAGACTGGAAGCGGTGATCTCCTCGAACATCATCCCGTAGGGATTGAGCAAGAAGTGGTGTTCCGGTCCGGGCACCCGCGCCGAGATGTGGGTGAAAATCAGATCATCCCAGTGGTACAGCGCCACCAGCCGGTAGCACGCTGCGAGATTCACCCGCTGTTCCCATTCCGCTTCGCTGATTCCAGTTGGTCGCAAGGTTGGTGGCTCGCTCACTCGGGGTTGGTAGTCAGAAACATCGACCGCACGCTAGCGGCTGCGTGCCCTTGCGCCAAGCGCAAACCTGAGAACCGGGGAAATTTTTTGTCCGGTGAAACACACGGAGGCCGGTGGGGTGGGTTTTCCATCGGAATCCTAGCGTCCGGGAAGCCCTTTGAGGAATTGCTTGGCCTTCTCTTCGGCCTGCTTCGCCGCCTTCCCGGCTTCATTACCGGCCGCGTCCTTGTTCTGTGAGTCGCCTGCGCCTCCCGTGCCGGTGCCCAGAAAGCGCCCGATCGCGCTGGTCGCCGCCTGCTTCGCAATGCTCGCAGCGGTTCCGGCAACGTCCGCCACCGCCACATTGGGGTTGGAAGCGGGACCAACGATCTTGAGGCCGATCGGTATCGGTCCGCTGGGTGTCACCTTACCGCCGGTGAGCGCTGAGACCGTTGAAGGTGCGAGGGAGACGGTTCCGGCCAAATCGAGGTTTCCATCGAGGTGCGCACCACCGGTCATGCTGATTTGCCCTTCGGGGAGGTTGATTTGAAGCGGTGCCTTGAGCTTGGCGAAACCCTTCTCCACGGAGACCGCGAATCCCAGGTCCTTGCCGAGGCTGGTAAAGCCCGCGTCCGTCTTCGGACGCGCCAGGCCCGGCGGTAGGACCTTGGCCAAAGGGGTCCAAACGGAGGCGATCAGGTCCTTCCCGAGGAATTTCCCATCGTGCAGGTGGCCCTCGACCCCTCCGGATAAGGAGCGAATCAGATCGGCTTTATCGGTGCCCGCACCGTTAAAGTTGAGATCGCTCCCCAATGTCCCAGCGAGCAGCTTCCGCTCGCCGACCAACGTCAAGGCTTGGCCAGCCTCGACATTCTGTGCCTGGACGACGACGTGGAAGGGCATCTTGGGCTGCGCGAGCCGGACCGTCGTGCCGTTGGCTGAAACCTTTCCGCCGAAAGCCCCCATCGACAGTGTCTGCAGGGTGATTTCGTCGTCGACCATCTTCACGTCGGCAACGACGTTGCTGAAATCGAGAGTCGACTTGCGAAGCGAGTCGATCTTGGCGGTCGCGTGCCCGCGGACTCCGGTGAAGAGCGCTGGATCCAGCGGGGGTTTTTTCTTCGTGGATGTCATTAACAGCTTGTCCAGATCGAGCCGCGGGCTCTGGAGCGCCAGCTCGAACTGTTTCTTGCTGTCCTTGCCCGATCCGGACAGCTCGATCCAACCGCTGCCGCTGACCGTCGAGTCCCGAATGTGGGCGGTTGCTTCGGTGAGCTGCACTTTGACCGGAGCGGATTTTCCGCCGCGGCCGCTTTTCGTCCCGGAGAGGGAAAGGGCAAGCGGTTCACCGGGAGGCTTGTCAAGCGATTCTCCCGGCCGCAGGTCGGCCCCGGAGAGATCCGCCTGAACGTCGAAGCGGAGCGTTCCGGCCGCGGCGCCGCGCAGATGAGCGAGCATCGTCATCGTCTTGCCCGACGCCTTGGTCACTACCTCGGGGATTGCCAACCGAACCGGGGTGAGATCCAACCGGACTTCGATCGCCTGAGAGGCCTCCGTTCCCGAGCCTTTGACCGTCAAGCCGATCGGCCCGGCGACCTGACCCTTGAGCTGTCTTTGAAGCGGCGGACAAAGGGCGGCGAGGCGCGCGGGATCGAGGTCGTGCGCGACCAACTCCAGGCCTTCGACCCGAAGCTGCCCCGAGGACAGGCCGAGCACGCGTCCCTTGCCGGTGATTCCGGCCGGCCCCGCTTGGATCTTGAGGTTGTCAATTTGAAGATCGCCCTTAGACATGTCGCCCTGCACATCCGCGTCGAGCGAGGCGTCGAGCGGGTTTTCTCCCTCCGCGCCAGCGAAGCGCAGCCCCAAGGCGCTCAGCGCGCCGCGAAGCCGCGTCGCTCCCGTTCCGTCGGGGACCAAGGCTCCCAGATCGGCGGTCAGGTCGGCCGAGAGTCGCCCTTCTTGCAGCCCGATGCTGCGTGGCACGTAGGGCGTGATCGGTTTCAAGTCGATCGGCTGAATCTTCAGTACCAGATGTTTGGGCGTGGGGATCAGCGATGGGGGCAAAGGAGCGGTGGCCAGCTCTAGCTCGAAATTCCTTTGCTCGGCCAGGATGGCGGCCTTGACCGAAACATCGAGCGCTTTCCCCGCGCGCAGATTGTCCGCCTTGACCTCGATGTGTCGGACTTGCAGGCTGTCTCCCGATCCCGCGCGCTGCTTCCCCGCCGCCTGCTCGACAAACCGTACGGATCCTTCCGTAAAGGCGAAGTGGTCGAGTTCCAGATTCAGCGGCTCCGACGCCTTGGACTCTGGCTGGCGATCCTGGGACAGCTTGGACTGAAGCCGCTCGATGTTCGTCGTTCCGTCGGGGAATCGGATCACGTTCAGCGTCAGACCCTCGATCTCGACCGACCGCACTTCGATCTGCTTTCCGCGCGAAGCGACGGCCTTGAGAAGTTTTGGGGTCACCTCCACCCGAGAAAGTTCGAGCAGGGGCATGTCCTCCCCCGAAGCCGGGCCAATCCGCACCCCGGAGACCCGAACGGACGGCCCAAAGATGATTTTGGTGGAGATCCGCTCGATCGTGATCGGGCGGCCGATTTTCTGCCCAAAGGTACTCGCCTGAACCCTGGCTTCCCTGAGCAGCACTGAATCGAGAATGGACAACCCAATCGCCCCGGCGATGACCAGAACGACCAGGACCGGCCCAAGGATCACAACCAACTTACGCGAGGATTTGGACATGGAAAGGATGGTCTCCGTAACCCGTTGAGGTAGGGGCGGCAGACCGGAAGTGCAACACCGATGTCGTCCGCTCAACCATCGGGAGGAGACGATCCTGGCAGACCTGAAGTGTCGCTGAGCTCAGTCAGCGCCAGCGGCAAGCGGATGCGGGTAGGGGAAAGGCACGTAATCTGCCGGCGGCGAAAGGAAGTAGACCGGAGTCCCCATGGTTCCGCGCGCCCGGAGCATCGGGCTCGTTTCGGGGACGATTGAGTTGTCCCAGATGTAGATCGGCCCGGTGGGCTGATCCGTATCCTGGGTGAGCTCGATGCCCTGGTTGTAATCGCTAAAACTGTTGTTCCAAACCAAACCCATGCCCCCGCGGATCCGGACTGCATAGCCGCGGTAGATTGGATTCTCGATCAAGTTGTCATGTACGTCGGCCCACTCGGTGCCAACGACCGATCCGGACTCGTGCCCATGTGCGTCCACCGCATGTGCGATCTGATTGAGGGCAATGTAGTTGTTTCGGAAGACGTACCGCGCAGCTCGGTTGGAAGCGACGGCGTGCCGACAAAGTCGAAAACTCGAATCCTCGATGAAGGTCGCAAGAGCCGAGCCAAAAGGCTCCGTTGGGGCTTGGAGGACATTGACCCCTCCCACTTCGACTCCGTATCCCAAATTGTTGACCACTGGGTTGAAAAGGTCCTCGAAGGCACAGTGGTCCACCACTCCGGAGCTCGTGCCTCCGGAGATGGTCCCACTGGTCCAAACCCCGGACCGACCGGTCCGGGTGAAGGAGCAATGGTCCACCCGAAAGTCGACTCCGTCTGCGATGTGGACGCCGACCTCGCGGCCGTTCGAGAGCTCTCCGAGTTTGGGATCGACGTTGGAAAACCCCTCGAATCGAAGGCCGGTGATCCGAACCTGCGCGTGGCGCGTGGATTCGACCATTGGGTTGATCGAGTCGTCAACCGACCGAAAGAGGACCGACGCGTCGCCCGACCCCTGCAGAGTGACTCCGTCGTTTCGGATCACCACCGTCCCATCCACCTGGTATCGCCCTGGCGGGACGATCACCGTCCCGGGGCCGCCCAATTGGTCGAGCGCAGCTTGAATCGCCTCCTGCGTCTGGTCACCAACGACGATCACTTGCGCCGTCGCCGCCCCGGCGATGCACAGACATGCCGCAGTGACCAAATTCCGGATTCTCCGTCTTGTCCAGACAGATCCGATTTCCGGCACTAGTTGTACAACGGGTTCGAAGATGGACCGTCTCGGGAACATGGCTTCCCTCTAACACCCCCTTATCCCGCGAGGCGGATCGTCGATCAAGTCGCGTCAATGGAGATCCATCGCTCAAACGATGCGTTGCGGAGGCAACCTCGGAAATGGCATCGTTCGTAAATGAATCGAAAGGCGATCGCGCTGCTTGCATCCGGCCACCTGATGGCGGACTTCACCCAAGGGGCGGTCGCGGCGCTGATCCCATTCTTCGTCGCCGATCGCCGTTGGTCATATGCGACGGCTGCCAGCCTCGTGCTCGCCCTCAACCTCAGCTCCTCGATTGTTCAGCCAGCCTTCGGACACTGGGCCGACCGGCGATCGCGCGCGTGGTTGATGCCGATGGGACTGATGCTGGCGGGCACCGGCCTGGCTCTGGTCGGCTGGATGCCGTCGTACGCTCTGGTGGTCGGGGTGCTGGCGGTGGCAGGAATAGGGGTGGCAGCGTTTCATCCGGCCGCCGCGCAAGCGCTCCATTCGGTCGCAGGCGAGAAGCGAGCCACGTCGATGAGCGTGTTCAGCGTGGGGGGAAACGCCGGGTTCGCCTTGGGGCCCCTGGTCGCCACGGGTGTTTTGCTCACCGCTGGACTGCGCGGGTCGGCCTTGCTGGTGATTCCCGCATGGCTGATGGCGGCGATGCTCGCCGCAAACCTCCGGCTCTATCCAGTGGTGACGCGCCTTTCGGCGCGCGGGGGAGCGGGTGCGGCGCTACCTGGCTCCGCGAATTCGTGGGGGGCATTCGTTCTGCTCTCCGCAATCCTGTTGTGCCGCTCGGTTGCGTTCGTGTCGCTGAACGCGTTCTTGCCCGCCTATTGGATTGGGGTGCTCGGGCAGGGGCGAGGCGCCGGCGGTGCTGCGCTCTCTTTGCTTCTCGCGATCGGAGCTGTCGGCACCTTGCTGGGCGGGTGGATGGCAGACCGCTACGGTCGAAAGAGGGTGATCGCATTTTCGCTCCTCTTCGCCGGAGCGCTAATGCTTGCGCTTCCCAACGTGCTCCCGCCGGGCGCGGCGATGGCGCTTTTGGTGCCGCTCGGCCTGAGCTTCTTCATGTCCTCCAGCGTTATCGTGACGCTCGGCCAGGAATACTTGCCGGAGCGGGTGGGACTCGCCTCAGGGGTGACGCTCGGTCTGGCGGTTACCGTCGGTGGCCTCGCCGCTCCGGTTCTGGGCTGGATTGTCGACCGGTACGGATTCGCCTCCGCATTCGGCACCGGGGCGTTCCTCGCGCTGGCGGCGAGCACCATGGCCTGGCTGCTGCCTGCTCCGAGCCCCGTTCGCGAGCCAAGGGTGTCCGTCGTCGAGCCACCAATGGTCAGCCACGTCTCCTGATGTCGTCGACCGCGTGCTGACGATGCACCGCTGCTGCTGGGTCATCCTCCTGGCGGCGATCAGTTGCTCGCGCCGGGGGCCCGATCCGATCTCCCAGCCTCAGGTGGTCAGAGAGGCACCGTCTGCGGAGCTTCGGCAGCGTTACGGCGGTACGTACCAATTCGTCGGAGGCGAGGCGGAGCGCGGCGCCGTTGCCGCCGCCGTCGAGCGAGCCGTCGCACCGATGTCTTTCCTGGCCCGAGGCATCGCTCGAAGCTCGCTGATCGCGCGCGCGGAAATCCGCCAGGCGATCGGCATCTTCTTCGCCGACGACGGCACCGTCGCCGTCCTCTCTCCAGGGGAGCTCCCCGAATCGACCCCAGCGGATGGCACGCCCGTTCGGGTCGTCAATCGCTTCGGCGATGAGAGCGAGCTCAGCCAGCAGTTCATCAACGGAGTCTTCGTTCAGCGCGGCCGAACCGACGATGGCAGTGGCAGCACGATCTTCGAGCTGCAGCCGGACGGCCAAACGCTCATCGTCCACCGGACCATGGAGAGCAGCAAGCTGCCGCAGCCGGTGAAGTACACGCTGACCTACCGGCGAAAGCCCTGAACATCCATCTCGGCGCCCTTCAAGATGCCGAAGAAACGGGCACCTTGGTAGCAGCTAACCGTTCAATGCCGAGAGCGATGTTTTCTGCCGGCCGTCCGCATTGAAATTGGAAACGTCCAGCCAGCGTTCGAAAGCGGCTTTGCGTCTGGGCCACTCGGAATCGAGCATCGAATACCAGGCGGTGTCGCGGCTGCGACCCTTGATGATCATGTGCTGGCGGAAGATCCCCTCGAAGGTGAACCCCAACCGCAGCGCCGCCCTTCGCGAGGCGGCATTCAGCGAATTGCACTTCCATTCGTACCGGCGGTACCCCAACTCTTCGAAGACGTAGCGCGCCATCAGATACATCGCCTCGGTCGCACCCCGCGTCCTTTGCAGCGAGGGCGCGTAGACGATGCTCCCCACTTCGATCACCCGGTGCCTCGGCTCGATTCTCATGTAGGCGGCGCGCCCGAGCGCGCGGCCGGCGCTCTTGTCGATAATCGCGAAGAACAGCGGGTCTTCCGATGCGGCCATTCCCTCGAGACTGCGATCGAAGCCGTCCCGGTCCGGGTATGGGCCGTCGAACAGATAAAGCCACAAGTCGGTTGCCCCTGGGCCCTGGGTCATCTGATACAGCGCCTCGCCGTGCAACGTCGGGTCGAGAGGCGCCACGCTGACCCAGCGGCCCTCGAGGATGATCCGCTGCGGGAGACTGGCCGCCGCCCACACCGGAACATCACCTTCGAGACGTCTTGAGTCACCGTCCATCCGTGGAGCTCGGGGATTGCGTGTAACTGAATTCGCGTCGGGATCATCGGACCTTCGCGCTGGAGAGCACGGAGGTCAAGATGCTCGTGTCGATCATCCCAGTCAGGTCGGCATTTGGAACGTACCCCAGCTGCTGAGCGTGGTGTGCGGTTTGCGCCATCGCTTCAGGCAGCGGTTGAACCGTGGGCTCGATGCGCGAGAAAGCCTGTTTCAAGACCTCGGGCGATAATTTCTTCCCGGTCAATTTCGCGAATGCGTCATTCGCTTTCCCGGCAAAGGCGTCGGGGTTCGCTTGCCATTGCCGCGTCAGCTCGGCGTGGGCACGAAGGATTGCCGCGACCTGTTCTGGGCGCGTTTGCAGCACCTGAGCGGTGGTCACCACCACCGTTGCGGGGAAGGATCGATTCGACCAGAGGTCGCGCTCATCGACCAGCAGATGGCCGCCTCCCTCGACGATCAACCGGGCGCCCCACGGTTCGGGAACCCAACCTGCCTCCAGTCGCCCGCTGATGAACAGGCTCAGAATGTCCGGATTTGGAATCGGCATTACCCGGACATCCCCTTTGGAATCATCGGCGATCGTCAAGCCTTGCGTCTTGAGCCAATAGCGCAAGGCGATGTCCTGACTGTTTCCAATCTGCGGAGAAGCGACGATCTTTCCCTTCAGATCCTGAGCAGACCGAGCCGTCTTGGCGACGAACACCGCCCCTCCATTGACTGCGCCGGCGATCACCCGAAGTTGTCGCCCCGCTTTCAAGAAGGTGTTGATCGCCGGGCCTGGGCCGACGTAGGTGATGTCGAGCGAACCCGAGCTGAGCGCCTCCATTGCCGCCGGACCTACGTTGAATTGCTTGACGTCCAGCTTCATTTCACCCAGCTCCCGGGCAAAGTTGCCTTCGTCATTTCCCACCAACGCCTGGGCATGGGTGATGTTTGGAAAGAAGCCGAGGCGCAGCGGGGCATTCCGTCGCTCTGCCTCCGACTTCTTGCATCCGATGACCGGTGCGATCAGCAATGCCGAACAGAAGCCAATCCACCCGAGGCGACCGACGAGGGAGCGGTGATTCATCAGGCTCCTAGGCGGGGGCAACCAAGCCCCACCGTCGCCGAATTCGCAGCTCGACCGACTGGAAGAGAAGTCGGTCGATGCCCGTGCCGACCAGGATGATCGCCAGCATCACCGCCATCACCTGGGAGACCTCCATCAATTCCCTTCCGGTATTGAGGAGCTGACCCAGACCTCCCGACGTAAAGAGAAGCTCGCCCGCCATCAACGCGCGCCAGGCAAAGCTCCATCCCAGCTTCAGACCGGTGACGATGCCAGGAAGCGCCGCGGCGATCAGAACACCCCCATAGAATCGAGGCCCGCGAATGCCGAGCGATCCCGCCACGTGGAGCAGCAAGGGGTTGATTCCGCTCACTGCGTCTTCGGTGCCGATGGCAATGCTCAGCACAGAGCCCATCACCACGACGAAGATGATCGCCGTATCCGACAAACCGAACCACAGCAGCGCCAAAGGCAGCCAGCACACCGAAGGAAGGCCCTGGAATCCCATCAACACGGGCTTGACTGAATCGCGGACGACTTTGAATCGCGCGGTGGCGATTCCGAGCGGAATACCGATCGCCACCGCAATCAGGTAGCCCTCGCTCATCCGTCCCATCGAATGAAGGGTGGCTCTGACGAGACGCCCATCCCGCAACATTTTTACGAAATCCTTCAGGACCGAATCCGGACCCGGGAACAAGTGACTCGGCCAGGGTCCAAAGCGCGACAGAAGGAACCAGGTTGCGAGAAGAAGGATGAGAAAAGCGGATCTGCGGACGACCTGAATGACGAGGTTCATGGCGGGCCTTCAATACCACCGGGACCGGTTGGGGTATTGGTGAATTACCGGGTGACGAGCCGGAAGACTTCGCTTCCGGCCAGGAGAAACAGCCCGACGCCGTAGGGCTGGGTATCGGACTGGTGTGAAATCCCAGGTTCCGCGCCCGGGAGTTGAACCCAGCCGAGCTTTCCGTCGGAATCCACCGCGCTCACCAGGGCGCTCCAGCCACTCATGACAGTCTCCGTATGTTGCGCCGGATCCAGAATGCCCTCGTTGATGCCCCAGGCCAGCGCGTAGGTAAACCCGGCGGTGCCACTTGTCTCGGGCCACGGGTAGTCGTCCGCGTCGGTGAGACAGGAGGACCAGAATCCGTCGGGCTTCTGCAGCGCCGCCAGCCGCTGCGCCATCGTCTGGAGCAGGTCGACGAATCGCTGCCGGTCGGGATGATCGGCGGGAAGATACTGGAGGACTCGAACGATGCCGGCGATCACCCAGGCGTTGCCTCGCGACCAGAACATCGGCTGCCCGTTGGGGCACTGGCGACCGAAATAGCTGGCGTCTCGGTAGAACAGGCTCTCGGAGGGATTGAACAAGAAATCCGTCGTGTCCCACCACATCGCGCTCATCGCGTCGAAATACGTCGGTTCCCCGGTCGCCGCGCCGAGGCGCGCAAATACTGGAGGAGCCATGAACAGAGCGTCGCACCACCACCAATCCACGTGCCCGAGGTGTGGATCGGTCACCATCGCATCCAACCTTTGCTGCGTGTCGCGAATCCGCTCGGGCTGAGGATCCAATGAATAGAGCTCGAGATAGGTTTGACCGGCGCAGTGGTCATCGGCGTGGCGCGCTCGAGGACCGAGCAGCCAGCTATTTGCCTGGGCCCAGGTCGTCGCGCGATCGGCGTATCGTCCCTCGCCGGTGGTCTGGTACGAGGCCATCAGGCCGGCCCAGAAGACCGCGTGGATCCAATCCTTGGGCTCCCCTCCGGGGAGGTGGGCGATTTGCCAATCGGAGGCTCGGCGCATCACTTCGAGCACGGCGCCGGACAGCCCTGAGCTGGAAACCGGAGTCGGCCGCATCAGGGTCGGCACCGTCCAGGCATAGTGATGGCCCTTGACCACGTGAGGGCGCGTGTCCGCGACCCATACGTCGTAATCGACGCTTCCGTAGATGCGAGTCATCGCTTCGAAGAGGTTTCCCGGCCAATCGGAGGGGCTGGGAAGCGACGTTTGCTCGCCGACGTAGTGCGGCCACTGCTCCGGGTAGAGCGAGTAGTAGAAGAGGTAGTCGAGGGCGAGCCTGAGGCGCCCGTAGTTGAAGAGGTCGACCCCGCGCGCGTTGCCGGCAATCTGGCAGCCGGCGGTGAGCGGAGCGAGCGCGAAGTAGGTGTACCAGATTCCGTGATCGCCCCGCGCCGTTTCGTCCGGAAGATGGCCGTCGGAGGCGATCGAATTGTCGATCCTCGACTGCAGGCGAGAAATCTCTGCGTCTACACCGCCGGCATCCTCGAGGAGATAGTCCGAGGCGATCGCGGCGAGCGTGCCCCAGGCGCCCCAGTTGTTCGGACGCGTCTTGATGCCGTCTGCCGCGGAGCGCAGAACCGTGGTCACCCACCTCTGGAATTGAGCGCGATCGCCCGCATCCCAAAGGTCGCTGCTCCACATCAGATCGGCCGCGAACGCGAGGCCCGTGCCAGCGTAGGACATCACCAGGGGCCCGTCGGCGCCCGAGTATCGGGTGTTCACGTACGCCCAGCCATTGAGTAACTCGATCGACCTCTGGCCGTAGGTGGAATCTCCGGTGAGCTGATAGGCAAGGGCACAGGCATACGCGGCCCATCCATCCCCGTTGAGTGCTTCCGAGGCAGCGATGTGCCC
>WNEZ01001600.1_pt1 | contig 19068 bp, 14 predicted proteins | sample 5400521 | NCBI WGS metagenome assembly WNEZ01 (sample SAMN13153339, study PRJNA577476) | soil metagenome | isolation source: 120 cm saprolite under Douglas fir tree site 2 hole 1 replicate 1 | place: USA:California | collected 2015-04-18 | reverse complement strand
ATGATGATCTCGAGAGCCCGTGATCGGCCAACCAGAGCTGAAAGGCGCTCAATCCCCCCCGCTCCGGGGACCGCGCTCGCACCGACTTCCCAGTGACCCAAAATGGCCTTCTCGCGACTGGCAAAACTCATATCGCACGACACAATAAACTCCGCACCACTGCCACGGGCACGGCCTCGAACCGATGCGATGCTGATGACGGAAGATTGTGCCAGGCGTACCGCGATGTCATGCAATGGAAATGGGAGCCCCGTTGGCCCAGGTTCCAACGGAACCTCTTCCGCACGCACCAAGTCATAGTGGGAGATGAAGTAGTCCTCATCAGCACTGTCAAAGACCACGACTTTGACATCGTGATCCGCTTCAAGCTGGTCGAGAAACCGTTGCACACCCACGATCATGTCAACATCTTGCAGATTGATAGGCGGGTTATCAAAGGTGACACGCCAATAGCCTGGGGTACGCTTCGTGATGCGTACTGGTGAGATGATATTTGTCTTGTCAGATATACATTACTCCTTCAGAGTTCTCGCTTGCGTGAGCCACATCAAGCTTTGTATGGGGAAACGTCATGACTCGTCCTCGCAGAGAGCAAGAAGAGACAGGACCACCGCTGTCTTCGACGGTCTGTGACAGGACTATCTCGCCGTTGCAAGCTAGTCTCCCCGTATCATTAATGATGAACGTCATCATTACTATATATTATAATGATAATCATCATCATTGTCAAGGGATGACTGCTCTTTTTTGCGGGCAATCTGTCAAATTTGGGATGCGGAACAGCGCACGTGTAGTAAATTTCATCACCTCGTGGCCAATTGTCTCATTTTCTACAACGTTCACGCCATCAGCGAGGTTTGAGAACAGTTGAATCAAGAAGGGGCTGAGTTAGAACAGAGCCGTGATATTTCCAAGCCTTCATGTGTTCCGTGAGAAAGACAGAGCATCAGGGTGAAGTCTTACCTCCCAAAGTAGCGTTGCGTAAACGTCGCGATAAAACTAATTTCGATGGTCAGGCCGATAATTGCCTCGCACGCGGCAAACACCGCCATCGGAAACGTCGGGAGAAAACCGCCGGGAAAGAAACCACGCCCATGAAACGAGATGATGCTGATGATGAGGGCGTACAATGGAGAAATCGATGCTTGATGCCCCGACAATAGGGCAAGCGAAAAATAGATGATTGCAAAGCTGAGGATCGTTGAAATATAAGCAATCACGGTGCGGCCTGGCTTGTACCCATACCCGGCCAGCACGTCAAGAAAGCACGAAAAGAAGTATGATCCATAGGAGCGGGCGCCGCTCCGCCACAGGACTCGCTTCTGTAGCACATGGGCGCGATAGGCAAAACGATCAGCCGCTTCGTTCAACCCCTGGGCACGCAGGACCACCGCGAGTTGCCTGTACGCGCGCACAGCGGCCCGGAACCGCTCCAGTTCCAGTTGCTGCTGCGTCTCCGGTTGCGCCCGCTCCTCTCGCACCAGCCGTTCGCGCAACTTTTTTGTCAGGGCAGGCGAACGCAAGACATAGCTCACAACCACGTCGCTGACCTCTTGTGCCCGCAGCATCATATCTACCGCTCGTTCAGCCCCGGCAGGCAAACCTCGTTCTCCGTATTGCGCACCTTCCTCCTCCTCAATCTTGAGTGGGCCAGCGATCGTCTCGTCGCCCAGCCGTTTCACATCTGCCCAATCGACAACGGTGAGATTCACATCGCCCCAGTGCACATCGGCCAGCGCAATATACCCATACTGATCGTTGCCAACATGAATCCCATCGAGATGTGTGCGGGTATTCAGGAAGACCCCTCGCAGGTCTGCCGCCGGCAAGACCTCTGGGAAGTGCGGCATCCATACGCGCAGGCGTTTGAGTTCATCACTGCCGAGCGCTTTCCCCTCAAAGTACGCACCTGGTAGACTGGTCCCTTCCAGGTGAGCGCCAACGAGCCTTGCCCCCTCAAGATGAGCTACGAACAAGTTCGCTTCTTCCAGGTAGGCTCCTTGCAGCATTGCTCCTTCAAGATGGGCCTCAAGCAACGTTGACCCTTGCAGGTGTGCCTTTGTGAGATCAACTCCCTCCAGGTGTGTGCCCGCGAGTATGGCCTGTTTGAGCGAAGCCTTGCCCAGATCAGCACCTTCCAGGTGCGCCTCCACCAGCACAGCTTGGTCCAACATCACCCAGCTTAATTGCGCCCCTTGTAACTGCGCATTGCTCAAATCTGCTTTTGCCAGATTTGCCGCTGCTGCCCTGCTTTGCTCAACGGTCGCGTGACGGCCCTCTTCCAACGACAGCCCCGCGTGCAAGCACATCAAAGGCAGATCGCTCAAATTCACCTGTGACAGGTCAACCCCTCTCACATCAAGTCCGAACGACTTATGCTGATTCCCGCCTTTGCTACCACGTTTACTCTCCTCAGCATTCCCCTGTTCTTCCCTCGCCAACAGCCACTCGACATCCGCGCGGCTCAACCGCACTCCCTTGAAGGGATACATCCCTCGCTCGATATCAACAACCCCTTGGTAATAGCTCAACAATCGTTGTTGCCGCTCTTCGTCGATTGTCGGCTCGGTACGCCACGGCTGCCCCTGCTCTTTCCAGTAAGCTTTCCACGTCTCTGAGTTATGTGTATTGGAAGGGGACATTGACGATGAAGGATGATCTTGCATAAGGATGTGCCTCGATGATTTTATCAGGTCAAAAGGGGTCGGCGTAATCCCTGTGCAGCTATTGTAACGACTGAAGAATTGAACGTCAAGTATCACAGCCCACTCGGCTCCGTGTGGTCGTCCGGGAGCGAGGTGGCAAGGCGTTGGGCGTGCTGCAGTACCGGGTGAATCTGTGGCCCAGCCAGAAAGCGCGACCGCAGCGTCTTATCCTTGATGCCCTCAGCCAGTCCCTGGATGATCCTCGCCGCCTCCCTAAACGCCTTGCGAGCTCGCACAGACTCACCCCCTACCTCATACATGCTTCCCAAGGCCGCCTGGATCTGCCACTGTTCTGCTGGCAAGCCAATCTCTGCTGCCAGCTGAGCGGCCTCGCGCAAATGGCCGATGGCTCGCTCCCTCACCCCTTCCCATGCAGCGAGGATCGCCAACGACCGGAGATAGGGAATGCGGAAGCGCCGATTGGACACCAGGCGTTCCTCCAGGCGTCGCACTGCTTCTCGCGCCTGGTGCTCATCCCCCCACGCAGTAAGGCCTCCATCTCATACGTACGGTAGAAATCCAGCAGGAGCAATGGCATATCAGCGCTCTTACTCTTCCGTATAGCGATGGCTTGCACGGCATACGTGTGGGCCTGCTCCCACTCGCCTGTCACGGCATAGTTCATGCACAACTGCGACAAGGCGGGTGTGCGCAATCGTCCGAGATCTAACGTCTCTGCCATGGCGTCTGCCTCTGCGAGCGTGCTGCGCGCCTCTTCCCACTGCTGCAAGGCGTGATAGGTACTTCCCCGGGGGGTGAGAACGTGCTGGAAGTTGATCGTCGGGGGAAGGGTCCGCGCAAATGCCATGGTGTGTTGCGTGATCTCGAACGCCTCTTCATAGGTCCCCGCGTCCAGCAAGCCATACGTGAGGGCATTCGTACTGGCGACGTGGACCCAGGCGTTCTTGCTCTCTTGGGAAAGCGCGAATGCCCTGCGGCTACTGTGTATGCTGCCAGGCACTTGCCCAGCATGCACTTGCGCCAACGCCAGCAGCGCCCAGCAAAAAGCTTCTGAGGCGCGATTCGTCAAGGATTGGGTGAGCGGAGCGCCAGTGATAAAGGAGGGAAGTGACAGATCCCGCGAAGCGAAAGGCTCGCGGCCCTGGAGCGCATACAACGCCAGGGATGCTTCCACAGAGTGTATTGCCTCTTCAAAGTCTCCGCCAAGAAGATGGATCCATCCCAGTGAGCAGAGACTTCTGGCTTCCAGTTCCTGATTGTGGAGTGCTCGTGCCAGGGAGAGCGCCTGCTGTCCATGAGGCAAGGCACGCGTTGGATTCCCCCACATGACGGCTGTAATGAGGGCCAGGTTCCACTCCGTTTCCGCCAGCGCCCGCTGATCGTGACCGGTCTCGGCCATGTGCCAGGCCTCCTCAAGCAGCGCTCGCACCTTCGGCTTGTCGTTAGACTGTTGGAGTGCCAGGATGGCAAGGCGATTGAGGGTCATGCTGATCAGCGTAGGCAGACGATGCTGGTGTGCATAGGCGAGCAGCTCTTCATACGCCTCCTGGGCCTGCTGCCAGGCGTTCTGGAAGGCATAGGCTCGCCCCAGATGGGCATAGAGACGTTCGACCTCCAAGGCCGGAAGCTCAGTCTGGAGCCGCTGTGACTCTTGCAGCAAGGCACGCGCCTGTTCATAATGCCCGATGGCGTCTGCTACGGCGAAGACGGCCACCGCCTCCATCCCGGCCTGCACGCTGGAGCGATAGGCTGCCTCAGCCTCTCCGGCTAGCAGTGCATGATAGGCCAGCTCGGCGGCTCGCGCTCCCTCGCGCTCGAGCACCGCCAAGGCGCGCTGGTGCAAGACCTGCCGCCGCGCCTCGCCCAGTTCCGTATAGACCACGTCGCGCATCAGGTCATGGGCGAAGCGATAGCTGCCCTGCCGACCGACCCGGGCTTGCTCCTCACACAGCATACCACTCTTGATGGCCTCCTCCAGGATCTCGACTCCTGCGTGTGTTCTCTGTCCTCCGTACAGGCTGCCCACCTCGGCCACCTGCCACAGATGCTGGGCGGTCGCTTGCGTCCCCAGCACAGCGCTGGCCATCACGAGCTGATGCGAGGGCTGTGTGAGCTTCGCCAGACGTGACTGGATCAGCGCGCGCACCGAGGGCGGCAACAGTTCGCGCCGGGATCGCTCCTGCGCAACCGCCGCGGCCATGTCCACGGTCGGCTCCAGCCACCGGGTGCCATCCGCTCCCATCCGTGGCACCAACAGTTCCCGCTCCCGCAACAGCTTGAGCGTCTCCAGCAGGTACACCGGCTGCCCCCCGGTCTGCGCAAAGAGGAAGTCGGCCAGCACCGAGAGCTTCGTCTCCCGCGCGTGTGAAGGCGATGCCCCTGGCCCGGTGGTGGGGGGGCGAACCGTGCCATGCTCCCCCTCCCCGACAAGCGCCTCGATGAGCTGGAGCGTCTCCGCCTGGCTGAGGGGCTGCAACAAGACCTGCGTCACCGGCAGATCACGTCCCAGGTTGACCAACTGAGCGGAAAGCCGCGGGTTGAGCTCCAGTTCTTCACTGCGCAGCGTGCAAAGCCACAGCACCCGGCTGCCATGTTCCTTCCAGAAGTATCCCAGGTAGCGGAGCAGGTCCAGGGAGGCCTCATCCACCCACTGCAGGTCATCCACGAGCAGCACCAGGGGTGCGCGCTGGCACAGCGCGTCGAGGAGCCGCGCCACCGCTTCAAAGAGCCGTCCTTTGGCGGTCAGCTCATCCTCGGTGGGAGCCGGCAGGTCGGGATAGCGCACGCGCAGTTCCGGCAGCAGGCGCGAGAGCTCAGCCAGCCATTTCTCTCCGGCAAGAAGCTGCTCACCACCCAAACCTTCCGCGATCTGTTCCGCTCGCAGATCATTGATTCCTCGGAAGGCCTCACGATCAAAGATATTACGTTCCTGTTCGCCGACTTGAAAGGGTCCACAGAACTCTACGACCGAATTGGGGATGCTAACGCCTATTTCCTGGTAGGACAACACTTTGAAACCTTAAGGCAGGCGATTGTTGCCAATGCTGGCTCCATTGTGAAAACGACAGGAGGTGCTTCCTGCTCAGCACCATGATCTGATCTTCACCTGGTCAGGCTCTGATCCATCATGAGGGTGGAGATGCGTCTTCCGTCAGACGGGAGCGCTTGAGCGGTCTCAGTAGGGTTTTTTTACAATCTGGTGGGCAGACACTCCGCTCTGGATGATCGCAGCTCCATCGCTTCCGGGTGAGCAACGTTCCCGTTCAGGGCTGCTACGAAGTTGGAGCACTACATACATGAAGGAAGGTACAAGATGAGTACTGGAGAAAGGTATCCAGTGAGGGAGAATGGCCTCGTGATTGTCGATCCCCTCAATGATTTCAGGGTGTTGAAAAACTCTATTGTAGAGCCTTTTGACGAGGAAAAAAGTCAAATGCCTCTTTCATTTGTGGGAAATTCGTTTCCTTTTTGACAGTAGAACAGGACAATTCGTCCCCTTCAAAGCTCAGCAGTTTAGTTTTTCAACAGGCTGGGGGTGTTCTGGGCACTTGGCTACGTGAGCGTAATGAGAACAATCCCGTTGTCAGTAAGTTGGTTCAGGATTACATCAGCTGGTAGCACGGTTGCGATTTGTACGAGCATTGCAGTTACAACTTTTCACTTTAGTTAGGACAGGCCGTCCCACTTTGTGCAATGGCGCATGTCCATTTACTTCAAAGAGGGATTTATATAGATTTGCCTTGGCTGTTTCTGTTCTTGAGCCATCATCTCCTGTACTTCCTGCCCCTTTTCTTGGAGGCGTTGTAGCAAATCTTCGACACTTTGTTCACATTGTTTATTGATGTCAAGTTCTTGAACATGCTGGCAATATGTTCGCGCCTGCCTAACCATAGTTTGCGCTTGAGTCCAATCTTTAGACTTTTGTAACTCGTGTAACTTACCTTCAGAAGCCAAAGCTAGGTGCAAATAAATTTCGGCTTGAGCCGTAAGAGTCAAGGCATACTTCAGACAGATTATCGCTGCGTCGAATTCGCCTAGCTTATAGTGAATCCAACCCTTACAGTCTGGATATTTTGCCGGAAATTGAATTTCTGTCGACTCATCCTTACTCAAACTACTTAGCTCTTCATTCAATTCTTTTATCTGATCCTGTGCTTTATTGATAAGATTCAGAGCATCCTCAAGGTTCATGCTGCGTTCTGCATATGCAAAAGCTTGACCCCATTGTGCCAATGCTAGCATCTCACCCAAAGATATATGCCCTATGGATTCGAACTCAGACTCGACAATGTTATAAATTGGTTTGCCTTCGCTATTCCATTTTTCCTTTAATTCCTCAGCATATCTCTGTAACAAGCGGAAATTTTCAATACTTTCATCGTACTCGCTGTGTCTCAAATATGCGTACCCTAAATAAAAGGTTGACGTCAGTCGCGCAAATTTGAATGTTCTAGAAATACTTAAGTATGAAATCGCTTCCTCATACTCAGACAGGGCAAAATAAAAGTAACCAAGAAAATAGTATGCAGCCAATTTCTTTTGCCGTTGGTTGCTTTCGTAGAACTCAATAGCTTGTTTTAGGTAACTGATTGCTTGTTGATATACCGTATTTCTTCGAGATAGCTCACGGCGATGCTGTGCCAGTTTCACATAAGCATGCCCAATTTTAAAATGGATTTCAGGACTATCTGGCTCCTTCATGCCAGCATTCCTCCGCAAGAGTCCATCTTGCCATGCCTCAATGGCATGCTCAAATTCGTCAAGTTTAAAATAAATATCACCAAGCGCCACACGCTCGAAGTAGCTGAGGGGATCAAGCAGAATAGCATGTTCCACTGCTAGCAGAGCCTCATCTGCTTTTCCCTGATTTAGAAGTGAATAAGCTAGTGACACTTTCAGCCTATGCATCCTAACTTCCTGCTTGTATTTTTCTTCTAGTATCTCAATCGACTGCCTGAAATAATTTTCTGCCAGCTCAGGCTTATCTAAGTCAAGGTACAAAGCGCCCAGGAAACGGGAAATGTGGCCACGTTCCCATTCATGAACCTCACCATTGTAATCTCTGAGTTTCTCCGTAAGTCTCTCTATCGGTTTATTAAAGTATTCGATCGCCTTCCCACGCTCATTAGAGTCTTGATATAATCGAGCTAGGGCCCGAGAAACCTGTGCATATTCCCATTCCTGGTCCACACCGTCGTATACTTTTAGTTTACTTTCAAGGAGGGATAACTCACCTCTCTTTAGATAGTCCTCTGCTTCTCTTGCCTTCTCTAAGAATTTTCTCATTTCCGAAATGGGTAAGTGTAGGTCGGTATCAGGTAAGTTTCGGTCGATATCGGCTTGCTTTATCAACCTACAAGCCTCCAATATCTTTTCAAAAGCTTCTCGAAAAGATCTCCCAGATGCTTCTGAAGCTAAAGCTAAGGTTTGCTTACATGCATCTATTGTTAATTTTTTGTCTTCCTGGTCTCCTGTATTCTTAAATGATTGCGCATATGCTACTGCCAGGTACGCCTGAAATTCAATATTGTCTGGAATTATTCGCGTAGCAGTACTTAGGTGATTCAGGGCATTATCGTATTTCCCCCATTCATAATACATCTTCCCGAATTCAAAGAAATAGTAAGCATAAGAGTTTGCGTCGCTGTGTTTGAGGCTCAAAGCTTGCTTAAACAGCCAATATGCTCCTAGATACGTACTTTCTCTCCGCATTTGCGCATACATTTGTTTCATATTTTTACTGTTTTTTGCTTGATCGTCAAATTCTTTTGCGCGCCTACTTTGCACTTTCGCTAGATCAGACAAGCAAACACTTGCAAGTGTTTCTAGTTGCGACATTCCACCATTCTCTAGCGGAGCCATGCCTTGGCCTCTAAGTTCGGCTTTGCAAAGTGCTCTCCAGGATAATTTGACGGCCTTTTTACGGCTTTTACGAGCTTTTAGTAGGTCATCAAGCTCAAATTGAGCATTTCCCCGCAATCGATAAGCTTTGGCAGTAGTAATAATACCCGGTCTGAGGGAAATAATGCGATCACATAACTGAACGACAGAATCGTATGGTGTTACTTGCCGCTTTTTTTTCTTTTTATTCTCCTTTTTAGCCTCTTTCTTTTCCTGCTCGCTCTCAAAGCGGCTCAACGCTAATGCATAACGGGCTACCCATGAAGCTGGATTCTGTTTAATGGTATTCAGAAAGGCAATCTCGGCTGCTTCGGTCTGATTTAACTCAGTATAGACGACACCTAAGTTGTAAAATGCCAAATCAAACTTCTGATCCTCTGCCAATGTTTTGATGAACTTCCTTTCAGCCTCTAGCAGCTTTATTTTTCTAACTTTCGGAGTACGCAAGCATTCACGATATGCTTGTAACCCCTCACTAAACGACGAAATTGCTTCCCATTCGACTGTGCTACTCAACGCAAGATCTGCGAACATCTTGTAAGCTAACTCTGTAACCATATCGTCAAGGCAGGGGATTCCTTGTTCAGACGACAACGCAAGCAATAGTGGGCGGTCTACACGCCAACTGATCGACTGCTTACCACCCACACGCTGTGCAGTCAGTATGAGGTGATCATTATCTTTATGAAGACTTCCGATGATGCGTGGTCCTTGGACAATACGACCGATCAACGACAATAGTGTACCCATGGGTATTTCTAATGGTCCCAGGGTCAACCTGGATTGAGCACTAACGGCATCTTTTAGAAATTCGCTGACATCTTCTACCTTGATAGTAGCATCTATCGATTGATTTACTCCAACAGAAGTAGGGATTGCTCGCCTCTCATCCACTTCTTGGTACAGTTCACGCAAATGAGCAAGCCTCACTACGACTAGCGTAGCTAACCCTCTAGCATCCGGCTTGGATTGATCACCAGTGTAATCTGTAAAATTCTCAATCACTAACCGCTTTCGAGCTTTCCAGACCCACCAAAAAAGCAGAACGAGCGTAAACAGTCCTAAGATCATCCATCCCTGAGACCATATCCCACTAAGGGGACTGTAGAACTGGGACCATAGCTCTCTTACAAGTGTGTATAGCGACAGATTATTCCACCCTTGGAGATTGAATTGACGCAGGTGTTCAGCCAACCAAACAACAAGAGCAGTTACTGCCAGCCAAAACAACAGAAATCTCCATTCGCTGTTGAAATAGCGGAAAATGCGGCCTATTAAGCGGGCTAGCCACAGCCTCATATGACGAATTCCAGTTAAGAGTATAGTAATCATTGCGTAATCCCCATTGAAAGAAAACACTCCACATGGTTAACGCTGTGACTGCTTTTTTTGGTTTATGAAAATGCACCTCCTCTCACCATCTCAATAAAACTCTGTTTTCATAAAGATCCCTTGGAATTGGCAATATAAGGATACCAACTAATGTGACCAATAACAGCAATTTAGGGTTATATGTGAGTTTAGAGGATACTTAACTGAGTGGGAAGTACCGTTAGATTCCTAGAACATCATCAGCCTGTTGAAAAACCCATATTTGAATTGCAGTTTCGTCCAGAGTAGAGTATAGTGAGTACAGCAACGTAAGAGTACATCCTATTGACTTCATTCTTGACTAGAGCATTCCTACTAGGTCTCCAACTCATTTGGTGGCGTCTCACGGGTCACTCGAAAAGAGCACTCAATTGGAGGTCCGCCTATGGTCGACCGTGTAGGTCAACAGCTTGGCAACTACCGGCTGGTCACCCTGTTAGGCCAAGGCGGCTTTGCAGAAGTGTACCTCGGGCAACACGTTCGGTTCAATCAGCAAGCGGCCATCAAGGTGCTGCATGCCCATCTGACCGACCAGGAGGTCGAGCTCTTCCAGCACGAAGCCGAGACCATCGCCCAACTGGCTCATCCGGCCATTGTGCGCGTCTTCGATTTTGATGTGCAGGAGGGCGTACCTTTCCTGGTGATGGAGTATGCTCCCAATGGCTCCTTACGCAGGCACTATCCCAGGGGCAGCGTAGTGCCCTTGCCCCAGATCGTTTCCTCCGTGAAGCAGGTAGCCGACGCCTTGCAGTACGCGCACTCACAGAAATTCATCCACCGCGATGTCAAACCGGAGAATATGCTGCTGGGTCGGCGACAAGAGGTGCTGCTCTCGGACTTTGGCCTTGCGGCTCTGGCGCATAGCTCCGCTTCACTCAGCACGCAAGGGACTGCGGGCACTCTGGTCTATATGGCTCCTGAGCAGATCGAGGGACACCCCCGTGCGGCCAGTGACCAGTATGCGTTGGGGGTCGTGGTCTACGAATGGCTCTGTGGGAGCCGCCCCTTTGAGGGCTCGATGAGCGAGGTGATAGTGCAGCACTTGACGATGCCCCCTCCGCCCTTACATGAGAAGGTGGCGACGATCCCGCACGAGGTGGAGCAGGTGATGCTGCGGGCGCTGGCCAAAGACCCAAAACAGCGCTTTGCCTCGGTGCAGGACTTTGCCGTGGCCTTGGAGCAGGCCAGCCAACTCGTCCCGACCCATCTTGTGCAGCTTCCCTCCGAGCAGCCCGCTCCAGGTCCGGCTGCCGCGACCACCTATGCCACAGTGGCCGTTTCGCCCGGTCAACTGGGCGATCCCACGGACGTGGACTCAGCAGCCGATCAGCGAGCCGTGTCAACGCCGAGTCGACTGGGAGACCCCACAGAGGTGACCCCATCTGCTGATGTGCCAAGGGAGGCACTTGAGCCAACCGTATTACCAGTCTCCTCTCAGCCGCTCGCCGTCCTGCCTTATCCACTGGAGCCGACCATGCCCGTCCAGAGGAAGGCCAGGCGCCTGCCGAAAATCACCGCAGGATTGCTGATTGGGCTGGTGGTTGTGGTCATCACAGGAGGCATCCTGGGCAGCCTCAGTCTGCTCGCTCTCTTTGGTGTGCTAGGCACACGGAGCAGTCTCCCTACCGCAAAGGTGGCTCGGGGAGGCAACTGGACGTACGGCTTGGGTTATGATCCCGATTCGTTCATTCCCAATGGCTCATCGGCACCAGCGCCGCCTATAGTCGATCAGGCGCTCTACCTACCCCGCTTCTATGGTGATGCGCAAGGTGTGATTCGTCCTGGTGCTGCGACCGAGGTTCCCACCGTGCAGAATGGTGGCGTCAATACCGGCGCCACCACCTGGACTTTCCATCTGCGACCCCATCTGGTCTGGTCGGATGGGCAACCCTACGATGCTCGCGATGTGGACTACACCTGGCAGCTCTGGCTCAACCCCAAGTTCGGTGCCGCCTTTCAGTTTGGTGCGGCTGGCCTGGAGCTGATCACCAAGGCAGATGTCTCGGCGGACCATCTCTCGATCACCTTCCACCTCAAGCGCCCCTTCGCACCGTTCCTCTCGTACTGGGTGGATGGCATAAATGCGCCCCTGCCTGCACACCATTTCAGCACAATGGACCCTGGGGCCATCTTGAAGTCGCCCGATAATCTGAACCCGCAGGTCGTCAGTGGCCCGTTCATGATGGGTGAGAGCAAGCCCGCGGATCACTACACCCTGGTGCGCAACCCCAGGTACTACCGCGCCAGCGAAGGACTGCCCTACCTGGACAAGGTGGTCTTCCGTATCATCTATAGTAATGACGTCGGCCTCAAGGATCTGCAGGCGGGCTCCCTCGATGCCGACGGCTTCTTGTTCTTAGATCCAGACATTAAGAAGTATCAGCGCCTCACCGGCTATACGATCATCCATCCTCCCACACAGAGCAGTTTCGAAGCGCTGTTCTTCAACTTTCACAACATAGTGCTGGCCAGCCACCTGGAAGTGCGCCAGGCAATGTCAATGGCGGTTGATCAGCAGGCCTTGATCGATACGGCTCTCCCTGGGTTCGGCAGTCCGCTCTGCACCGACCATCCATCGGCTTATTATCCAGGCTACGACCCATATGCACCCTGTCCAGTGTTTGACCTGGCGGCAGCCAATAAACTGCTCGATGACAACGGCTGGGTGAAAGGCACTGATGGAGTGCGTACCAGAGGTGGGCAACGCCTGGAGTTCGAGTACTCGACGGCGGCAGTAGGCAAACTCTATCGCATTGACACTGAAGCCATCATTCAGCGCGCCTTCCGGGAGATTGGTATCAAGCTTGACATCCAGAACTATTCAGCCGCTGCGTTCTTTGGCACCTTCCTGCCGCAGGGGAAGGCGTCACCGTCCACAGGAGCTGTGGCAGGCAGGTATGACATCGCCGAGTATGAGAACGGCTTTAACTACGACGCGGATGACTCCGCCATAATCGCCTGCAACCAGTTTCCCCCGACCGGCTACAATTATAATTTCTACTGCAACACGGCCCTGGATAAACTGTTTGCCCAGGAACAGGCGACGGCGGATCCGGGTGTGCGGCAGCAGATCTTCAGACAGATCCATCAAATCTACCTGACGCAGTTCCCCTTCATTGTGCTCTACAGCCCGAACTACTTTGAGCTGGCGCACAAGGGGACCCACAACTACCAGCCAGGGCCCTTTAGCGATACCTATAACATCTGGCAGTGGTGGTGCGACAACGGGAAGTGTAGCCCTGGAGTGCTGTGAGTAAACGTGATGCGATACGTGTTGTGAGTTGGAAAGGCTACGTACGATGATGGGAACGAAAAAGCGATCCTTTGCTCCACTGGTCAATGTCTCATTAGAAAACTTGGTACCGACAGACCACTTTTACCGTCACCTGGAGCGAACTCTTGATCTCTCGTTCGTACGCGAGTTTGTGCACGAGACCTATGCAGGCGGTGGTCGTCCTTCTGTTGATCCCGTCGTCTTCTTCAAGCTGCAACTCGTCATGTTCTTCGAGGGCATCCGCTCGGAGCGGCTCTTGATGCGTCATGCGGACGATCGGCTGAGTGTGCGTTGGTTCTTGGGGTATGATTTGGATGAGCCTTTACCTGATCATTTGATTCGCTCATGTGAGATGGAGTGTACAGGTGCATTGGTTCGTCTGTCACCCTCTCGATGAGATGCAGACACGCATCAAGGTCCGGTAAGGAAGAAAGGAAAGCCAGAACAATGCTCATGTTCTGCTTCATGTACACAGCATGGCTCATCTTGCGCTGTGTGTCCTGATAGGCCTTCACGAAGGCGCATGATATAATGAGGAACATGATGAGAAAAGCGAAAGGAGATCAGGAGGTGAAGAAATGAGTGAAGGATTCATCTGGTCGATGAGGATGAACCGGGCTTCTGGGAGTCGCTAGGCTATCACAATCACGGAGATCCATGGAAAGAAGAACGCTACCAGGGCGACTGACCTGGCAACTCGGTGAGGTGGTTGCCACGCAGGCAGAAACGAAGCGGGCGAAGAGCATCACGCTCGCTGTCCCCAACTGGATGGGGCATCGAGCGGGTCAGCACGTGGATGTGCGCCTGACGGCCGGAGACGGCTACCAGGCCGAGCGCAGCTATTCGATCGCCTCGGCGCCTGAGGATGAACCGCGCTTGACGCTCACCGTCGAACGGCTCGATGACGGGGAAGTGTCCCCCTACCTCGTCGATGAACTACACGTCGGTGACAAACTGGAACTGCGCGGCCCCATCGGGGGATACTTCGTCTGGGAGGTGGACATGGGCGGTCCTCTTCTGCTGGTAGCCGGGGGATCGGGCATTGTGCCATTGATGGCGATGATCCGCCACCGTGCCGCCGTGGGGAGCACCATTCCGACCCGTTTGCTCTATTCGTCGCGGTCCTTCGAGGACGTGATCTACCGCGACGAACTCGACCGCCTGGTCAGGAGCAGCACGATGCTTGAGGTGGTGCATACCCTGACCCGTGTGCAACCGCCCGGATGGACGGGCTATCACCGCCGGGTCGATACCGAGATGCTGCGTGAGGTGGCGTGGCCGACTGATCAACGTCCGCTGATGTTCATCTGTGGTCCCACCCCGTTCGTCGAAACCGCCGCAGCGAGTCTCGTCACACTGGGAGACGAACCAGCACGTATCAAGACCGAACGATTCGGACCGACAGGAGAAGCATGATGGAGAACGAGCTTGATGGCAACGCTGCCGGGGGCATCCTGCAAGAGATCTTCCCCTTTGACATGACGCTCGTCCAGGCAACCTGTACGGGCTGCGGCGCAACCGATGCTATTGGTGCCCTCGCTGCCTACATGCATGGGATGGGGACGGTGGTACGCTGCCCCTCCTGCGATACCACGCTCATCCGCGTTGCACATGCAAAGGGACGCTACTGGCTTGATATGCGGGGCGTGCGCGTCCTGCAGATCAGCGTGGAGGCATAGTCCTTCTTCCGCTCTCTCTGCCTAGCGCTTCGTTCACAGGAGCTAGACAACAGTGATTAAAAATGTGGTGAAATATCATCAAATGTGGGCATGTTTCACATGTTCCTCGCGTATGCCTTCTTTCCTGGCAAGTGTTCTGATGGCTTGCTCTATCACAGCAGACTGGCTAATGCCAAGTCTCTCTGCAAGCTGCTGGAGAAACTTTTGTGCCGTATCACTCAGGCGGATACTTGTCTTTTTCTTTGTCATATTGACTGTGTACCACAAAGTATGGTACACTGCAAGTACGTGTAAACCTCCTGCAAGAGCGGGAGGCGTGCCGGTAGTGGCTTCGTCGGCACGCAAATACGCTTGTGGAGGGTGGACCGCGCTGGCGCAGCAATGTGTGAAACGACGCCCGTTGAAGCAGGTACTGAAGTGTGGTTACACACGTTTTACTACATTTTAGGAAGCAGGAATAATGATGCATGTCGCACAAAGTGGGATCTTCGCACTGGGGACTGGCTCGCACTCCTTTTTGGAGTTCGATCTTCAGGTGCATGGCGATCCACTCGCGCTGGTTCAGGTGATGGCCAACCTGGAGGAACCACGCATGACGACCGGAGGAGTGAACCTGGTGGTCGGCTTCAGGCCGTCGCTGTGGGCGCGCGTTGCGCCCGAGGAGATGCCAGCAGAGGTGACAGACTTCGAGCAGGACGTGCGTGGTGTCGATGGGTACACGATGCCCGCTACCCAGCATGACCTGTGGGTGTGGGTGGCGGGTCATGCCTACGATAAGGTCTTTGATGTCACGCGAGAGGCTGTTCAAGCGCTTGCTCAGCTTGCCATCCTTGCGCTTGAAGTGGCCGGGTGGACCTACAGGGAGAATCGGGATTTAACCGGCTTCATCGACGGAACCGAGAACCCGAGTCTCTCCGAGGCACCCGAGGTGGCATTAGTTCCTGATGGGTCTCCAGGTGCAGGGGGGAGCGTAGTGCTGGTGCAAAAGTGGACGCACGATACCACCGCTTTCGAGGCGCTTCAAATCGATGAGCAAGAGAAGGTCATCGGACGGACGAAAGAGACGAGTACAGAGCTAGCTGAGGAGGTACGGGGTGCCCAATCCCATGTCTCTCGAACGGTGATCGAAGTGAATGGGGTAGAACAACATATCTTCCGCCGCAATACCCCTTTCGGGACGGCCACTGAGCATGGGACGATGTTTATCGGCTTCAGCTGCGACCAGCAGCGCCTGGCCCGGATGCTCAATCGTATGGCGGGTGCAGAGGATGGCATACGTGATGCCTTGACCAGCTATACGACAGCTGTCAGCGGGGCCTATTACTTCGTCCCATCTGTAGAGGCACTGCGCAGGTTTGCCTCCGCGGACGACTAACGAAGATTTTTGAGACTTCTCTTTCCGCAAAGGGTGAGTGCGAAAATGTGCAAGGCCCTATGTCTTGATCAAGTTTGGACCGGTGTGGTAGGTCTCATGCCAGTGTTTCAGATGTTGTCAAAATTCCTCCAGAGATGCAAGCGCTGAAACCTCCGTCAGGCGACGGCGCAGAAAAGCGCGTTCTCGCTCGTTCTGGCATAGGCCAAATGCCCGAATGTAGGCAGCGCTCGCTTCGTTCAATCGTCCCGCACGCCGCAGCAGATCAGCGCGCGCGGCATGAAACAGGTAATAATCACGTAGCGCTTTCACCAGTTCCGGTCGATCAAGCAGCGCCAGCCCTCGTAGAGGACCATCCGCCATCGCTACGGCTGCGGCCCTGTTCAACTCAATAACAGGCGAAGGCGTCATTCTTAAGAGTTCTCCGTACAGTGCAGCGATTTGCGGCCAATCTGTGTCTTCAAACTTTCTTGCTCGAGCATGCAGAGCGCTGATCGCCGCCTGCACCTGGTAGGGACCAGGCCGCCTCATACGCAGCGCTCGATCTAAGAGCGACATTCCTTCCTTTATCTTATCCAGGTCCCACAGCGAGCGGTCTTGCTCTTCCAGCAGCACTATATCTCCCTCTGGACCAACTCGTGCCTTGCGCCGCGAGTCATGCAGCAGCAGTAATGCGAGCAGGCCCAGTGCTTCTGGAACCTCGTCGAACAACTCCTCCCCGGTCAAGAGCATCACCAACACTCTGGCCAGTCGAATCGCTTCGTCACAGAGTTCCTGTCGTATCAACTCGTTGCCGGATGTGGCTGCATACCCTTCATTGAAAATCAGGTAAAGGACACAAAACACCGCCTCGAGACGTTCTCCCAATAGATCGGTTGGTGGCACGCGATACGGAATGCCAGCATCCCGTATCTTACGCTTGGCTCGCACCAGGCGCTGCGCCATCGTTGGCAGCGGAACTAGAAAGGCACTGGCAATCTCGGGAGTGGATAACCCACCGAGCGTATGCAGCGTCAGCGCGACCTGTGCCTCCAATGCCAGCGCCGGGTGGCAACAGGTAAACATTAGCTTGAGCCGCTCATCAGGGATTGCCTGATCCTCCATTTCTGTTGTTCCTCTCTGTTCTTCCTGCTCGACCAGCTGCTGCAGGATCACCTGTTTGCGTGCCAGCGTGTTCGCGCGGCGCAGGCGGTCGATAGCCTTGTGCCGCGCTGTGGTAGTAATCCAGGCACTCGGATTGCGGGGAATGCCATCAACTGGCCAGCGTTCAAGCGCCACAAGCATAGCATCCTGCAGGGCATCCTCGGCCAGCTCGAAATCCCTTACGGAACTGATCAGCGAGGCGAGGATGCGGTCTGCTTCACGGGCAAAGGTATCTGATACTGCCTGCTGTGGCGTGTTCATATCCTGAACCTGCTTGCTGGCGCTACTCGAATTCCATAAGCGGGCGAATCTCGATGGACCCATCAGAAGCGGCAGGGATCCTGGCGGCCAGTGCAATCGCTTCGTCGAGGTTTTTACAATTCATCAGGTAATAGCCGCCAAGTTGCTCTTTCGTCTCGGCAAAAGGGCCATCGGTGGTCAGTGTCTTTCCGTTGCGTACGCGCACGGTCGTCGCGGTGTTGGTTGGCATGAGCGCGTCCCCGCTCAGCATCGCACCACTTTTGCTCACTTCTTCCGAATACACATTGTACGCCTCGTACTCGGCTGCTAACTGTTCCTGGCTCCACTGTGCATGGGCAGCCTCATCCTGGTAGATCAACAGTAAGTAACGCATCATGTTTTCCTTTCTTCAGTCGCAAGTATGTGGAAGGGCCATCAGTTTTTCCCTTCCAGTAAAACGACGAATGGGATCTGACTAAATCGACGTTTTTACACCTGCCGGTTGTCATATCTTCCGGGTGCTTAAGAACCAATACACGAGCCCGAGGACGAGCAACGCACTAGCGGGGAACCAAAGTGAAAGGATAAAAGGAGCAATCAGACGGGCTATCCCTGTTGGCGGATATTGGATGATCCCCACCAAGAAGGCGAAGATGCCTGGAGTCAACGCCCCTGCCCGGATGTAGCCCCTGCGGGCTATGAGAGCGATACCCAAGAGGGCGAGGCTGATAGCTATAATGAGGAGGGCATTATCGAACGGAAGAAACCGCTTAAAGCCAAGAAAGAATGCTGCACCAACGAAGGTGTAGAACAGGCCCGCGATCACCAGACGAGCGGGGTTGATAGCGGCAGCTACCAACACACCGAGCCCAAACAGGAGGAGACCGACCGGATAGACTCGGGGATTGAGCCGGAGAAGGAGCGCCGCAAGGAGAAAGATGACTCCCAAGCCAAGCAGGACATACGATTGGAGCGTAGGACGATGGTGTGGTTGGGACAGTCGAGAGATAATCGTTGACATGAATTCCTCCATAAGGATGAAGTGAGGGGAGAATACGCTTAGTGCGTGGCCACAACAGCCACTGGTACCAGAATATCACAGCCAACCCAGATGCTGCCATTCACGTAGATGGCCAACGTGTTGCAGTTCACGCGGTGCCGGTTACCGATGAAGCGCTCATTGCCCGCCTGAGCAACAACGTTCTGCGCAAATACCGTGGCTCGCCTTCCGCCAAGAGCATGGTACGCCAGGAGATCTTGTCGACAACCGTTGCTAAGATATGGAACTATCCTCTGCAATGTTCAGCTATCCACTCAGTCGAAGAAAAACGGACTTTTTCTGAGACGACTGGAGGAATGCAGAACCAAGCCAACCAGGATAGTAACACTTCTTTCCCGAAACACTCGGGCGGGTATCAGAAC
>WNEZ01001599.1_pt1 | contig 19069 bp, 18 predicted proteins | sample 5400521 | NCBI WGS metagenome assembly WNEZ01 (sample SAMN13153339, study PRJNA577476) | soil metagenome | isolation source: 120 cm saprolite under Douglas fir tree site 2 hole 1 replicate 1 | place: USA:California | collected 2015-04-18 | reverse complement strand
CCGCCCAGATCGAAATGGTGTTGCGGCCGTCCAAGAGGGGCACGGTGAAGTTCCAGACGCTGGAGTCGAAAGTGCCAACGACCGGCGTCGCATTTCCAACCTGCGCGAATACACGGGCAACCCCGTATCGCGTCGGGTTCGCGGCTCTCACTTGAAACGGAAGTGGCCGAGTACGGATGTATTGGGGGGGCGTTGAAACGAACTCCACCGTCGGGGGAACTCTCGTAAGCGAAACGTCGGTGGAGCGACGGTATGGAGCACCCAAGTTTTCTCCGCTGTTCGGAGGGATCGCATTGTCCTCTGCCCAGACCGATACCGTGTTTCGGCCAGCATTTAGAGGAAGAGTGAAATTCCATAGCCCAGCGGCAGGGGCACCTCGAATAGGATCGAGCGATCCATTTCTTGCATACACGGCTCTGATGCCTGTCGGTCTCGGGTTGGACGCGCGCACTCTAAAGGAGAGCGGGCTTTCGGGAACGACCGACGGGATAATGTCGACGATTTCAACCGTCGGTGGTTCGCTTGTGTACGGTTGTCCGGGCGTTCGGAAAATTCGTGGGTTCGAGTTGTTACTCGTCGTTTCCAGGAGCTGCCTCGCGTCCGCGGTGGTGATTCGTGAGCCGTTGCGACTGCTCTGCAAGAAATGTTCGAGGGCCAGTGCATAGCTGAGCCGGACGCTTTGCCCGTCCAGCTGATAGGCGGTAGGGCCCTGCTGGGTGAGCTGGCCTCCGGTGGGCAAAATGATATTTCCATTGGCGCCTTGCCCATCGAAATAGCCGTCGAACGAGATGTCTTCGTAAAGGGCCTTTGTGAGTGTGATGGCGGTGACAGCACTGCCGGGCGTTTGTCCTGCACGTTCGGAGATGCTTCGCGCGTGCATCGAAAGCGCGGCTAACAGGAGCCCGGCTTTGCCTGCTGTATCGTACGGCACACCCCCATCCGTGAGATCAGTCGGTGACGCCTGTCTCCAATCGAAGTTGCCGAAGTGAGCATTAAGATGCTGCCAGGCTTCGTTGTTGGCGGAGGCGAAGCTCTGCCCCTCGTCTTTGATGTAGTGGCCGGCGAGTCCCGCCGCCCAGTGCGAGATAGGCGTGATGACAATTCCGGAAGTGCTCGATAGCGCCTGATAGTCGGGAACGACTGCGGTCAGCTCGAACCCGTCGAGCCGAGTCGCGGTACCGACGGCCTCCTCAGAATAGCTACCACCGTTTGCCACGAGCAGGACGTGGCCGGCGTAGGCGGGCAGGGCGATGGAGAATTTGCCTGCCTCGTCCGTCGGAGCGGTCGCCAATAGTGTGCCGCGGCGCATTTGAGCGTCAAGCCGATAGGCGCTCACCAGTCCTCGGGAGACGGGGCCTTTGATGACAATCCCGGAGATGCTACCCGCAGCTCCATCGCGGAGGGTCACTTCACGTCCTCCGCCGCACCTAACAAGACCGAGCCCAAGCGCCACGACCACCGCCACAACGGCAACCAGCGAAAAATGTCGGGCCATGCAGACCTCCAAGTCTCTCCTGGAGTTTATGGAATTTACTTTAATCTAAAGTAAGTCTAAAGTCAAAAGGCCTCCCTGACAAGCACCTCGAAGACACGACCAGCGTCGAGAAGAAGAGTTTCGGAAGAGCTATAGCTTGGCGTTCCATCGGAATGGCTCACCGCGGTTTGCCCCGCGCCTCGAGCGATATCGGTCACGTCGTCGCCGTTGAGCTTGCCCAGCACGGTATTGGTGGTGTTCTTCAGCAGTTTGCTGGCCAGGCCCTCGCTGCTGGCTGGAGGTGCCGCAATTCGGCCACTGGCGGCAAGGCCGGGCTTGTTATCTTCGATGTCCACGGCGAGGCCGCTGAAAACAACTTCCGTATTGTCGGGCAGTCGGAGGCGGAAGAACTGCACGGTGAAGCGTCCGCCACTGGTGCGCGCCTGTCCGTAGAGCATCGTCTTCGACGGCAGGACGTCCTTGCCGTCCCTTAGGAACGGCCGCATCAGCGTGGCTTCCACCGGGCCATCGCCGATGGTTCGGCTGTCCAGATTGCTTGCAAGCCGCGCGCGCAAGTGGGTGCCGAAAGGCACGCCAAGCTTCTTCTCACCGAGCGTGGTCTGCTTGGCGAGTGCTGTGTCAATACGATGACCTCGCTGTAGCCAGGGAGGATCAGCGGACGCGGGACGGTGGTTCGCCCCCTTCTCCGGAATAGTGGGGCGGCCATAGGTGCTGGCCAGCAAGGCGTCGATGTTGGCCTCGTCGGAATTCTTGTGCGCCATGTCCGGCGCAACTCCGCGACGAGATCCCCGCTCCTTGGGAGCTTGGCGATTTGATCCGGCTCCCATCGCGTCCGCTCGGGTGCTGCTGTTGGGAGCGACTACGGGCGATAGAAGGCTGGAGCTAATGACGGGCTCATGCCCAAGCTCGTCGGCTGCGGCGGGAGGAGGCTGCTTATCAAATTTTGCGAGGAGGTTCTCGGGAGAATGGGTTCGCTTGACTCGCTTGGCGACGAGTAATGCCGTCGTCAAGACGGTGACGAGGAGACCGCTGAGTACCGCCAGGATTAGAGCCACTTTCCTCCGCCGTGGGAATGCCCGTTCGGCGACGGGTAAATTGCGAAGCGCGGAAGTGAGGAAGTCGCCAACTGGGAGCTCCCGCTCCTCGGCTGGGCCCGCTTCCGGTGGGACAAAGGCTCTTTCCTCGGCGATCGGGGGAGAGAAAGCCGGCTTTGAGATGGAGCCAGTCCGTGTGCTGTTGCGAGAGCTCGTCCAGGGTTCAACAGGAGGTTGGTTCGCCGGCCGTGGATCTGCGGGTGCGGGCAGCTTTGGAGGCTCCACCGGATGTACTCGTGTGTCGCTTAGCCGCGAATTCGGCTCAGCGTCTTGTTGAGCGGATGCCTCCGCACCCCTCGCGCACACGTCTCGAGTAGGCCCGTTCGATTTCGCCGGCGCGGGCGCTGAGAGCGGGACGTCCCAGGACGCATTAGCCTCCTCCAGAACCTTTGCGAGAGCGCTGCCCAGTTCCGATCCCGTCTGAAATCTGTTTTGCGGCTCTTTCTCGAGCAGCTTCATCGCGATGTCGTCCAAGGAGCCCGGGACGGAAGAGTTGATGATGCTTGGCGGCAGTGGAACCTTCTGCTCGATTTCTACCAGGAGGTCGATTTGGTTCTCCGAGTTGGATTCAAACGGGGACCGCCCAGCGAGGACCTCATAAAGCATGTAGCCTAGGGCGTGGAGATCCGTCGTAGGTCGATGCACGAACGGTTTCTCGTGTTCTTTTGTAACCGTCGAGAAAAAGTGCTTGCAGTACTCCGGGGTGAAGTTGGCGTGTGAGCCGACGATGTCATTGGCCTGGGTGACCGTATAGGCGGAGCGCGGGCGGGCAAGACCAAAGTCGACCAACACGGGCTCGCCATCCGCGCGTCGGATGAGGACGTTCTCGGACTTGAGATCTCGGTGATATATTTCGCAGCGATGAACTTCATTCAGGGCCAGTGCTATTTTTTGAAACACAAGCGCGATTTGCCGAAGTGTGGGGGTTTGCTTCCTCCGCCATTCGTAGAGCTGGAAACCGTCGACAAAATCCATGACGAGGTACAGGTAGCCGTTCTCCATTTCAGGCCAGTGCTCGAATCCGTGGACCTGAACTACGTTGGGGTGGCGCAACTGCATGAGCGCACCCGCTTCGCGTTTGGCGCGAGCCACATAGTGGATCCGGTCTTCTTCACTGAGGTCGGAGAACTTAAACGTGCTCAGCTTGAGCGCGAAGACCTGCCCGTCGCGCAACACTTTGTATAGCGCGCCGAATCCACCCTTCCCGACCAGCGTTACGACTTCGTAGAAGCCGATCCTGGTTCCGGGCTGCAGGTAAAAAGGTTTGACTTCGTCCAACATCGACGACTCGCTTGCTAGAGGTTGAGGTCCTCCAGCCGTACATGTCGATTGCCGTTCTTTTCGAGGAGCGAAATGTTGAATCGATGCTGAACGTCCTGCATGGGGGTGTTGAAAACAATGACGACTCTTTCCGTTTCACCTGGCGGTAACGCGGGAAGCTCCGCCGAGTGCAGCATCACTTTGACATCCGCGGTTTGCGAACTCCCGGTGACGCCGACTTCGGGCCTGTCCAGCACCCAGGTCTTTGAAGGGTCGCGATTCTCTACTGTGACAACAACGTAGGTAAGCTCGAATAGTCGGTAGACGCGCTTCACCTCGACCAGCAAGCGGTTTTGCTTGTCGAGGCGGTGAGCCGTGTATTGAGTGACGGTGAAGGACTGGGGCTTGTCCAGGTCCTGACCGAGGATGAGAGAGGCGATCTTGAAAATTCCGGCCTTGCCGGCGTTGGTCTGGCACTCATCAAGCTCCGAGCGAACCTGAGACAGAGTTGTCCTCAGTGCTTGGGCCGAACCGGGGGCAGCGTGTTTCTCGACCGCAAGGGCGACATCGACCTGGATGTCCGCATCCTTGGGACTAGAGACAAGTTTGAAGGGGATCACCGTGCCGTCGGCGAGAGTCACGGTCAGCGTCGTCAGGTTTCTCTTCCCGACGTCGGTTCTCGGAACGAGCAGAATGGCATTTTCTGTTAGCTGGGGTGGGAAGAAGTTCTTCGAGACATCGGCGAGAAGCGCTCCATTCTCCTTCACCGGAATCTCGAAGACCAGCGTGGTGGGAATTCCCCCGGCTACATGGATTTCGGCGACTGAGTTCGCATTGGCGTCAGTGATCGTGAGGGTGCGCCGTCGCAGTTCCCGTTTGGGCTGGACAGCCGAACTGTTGGGTGCGGCGAGAGCTTCCTGTGCCAACAGGCTCACGAGGATAACTACTGTCAACTCACGGAGCATTGCCTGACTCCGGTAACCCCGCAGCGTCCCTCTCGCCATTGACGCTGCTCTTGTTGTTGGCGGCCCTTACGCTGAAGTCAGCCAACTCCAGACCGTCTGGTTTGTCAATGCTACGCGGAACGACGCGTTCGACGATGTCGACCTCGAGTCGATCACCAACGGGGTCACTACCGTCCAGAATTCGGGACTTCGTCCGTGAAACACGGGCTCTCAGGTGAAGAAGCGAGTCAGCGCGTTCGAGTACTGAGACCTCCTCGATGTTCAACTCAGTGCGGACTTGAGCAAGTCTGTACGTTTGAAGGAGCTTTTGCTCCGCGGCTTCCTTGGAAATGCGTGTGCGGAGAGGCGCGGACATCATCGACAGCGCCTTTGGCCACGCTGTTTCAATTGTCGAAGAATTTACCGCCAGGGCGAGATTGAGGAAGTCTCGAGTGAAATGTAGGACGGTCAGATCACTGGGCTGGTGCTTCTGATCCGCAAGGAAGCGCACGAGGGCCTCCCCCGCAATGCTCGGGGTGAGGTATGTGCTCTTTCCGTCAGGCGCGACGACAACGATGTCGGCGGGTTTCTGGGACAGGCGGATGTTCGCGAGGACGAGGAGCCCGATCAGGAAAAACTGGAACACGAGAACCCAGCTCTTCCAGGCCCCTTGGCGTGCAAAGGCGGCCCATACTGCTGGAGGGCTGCCCAGGGCCCGCGAAATGCGCGAATGATGCTCAGCGGATGTTCCGATGGACGATGTCCGATGATCGAGACTCTTCAGGGCTGGTTCCCTTCGGGGCGTGATGCCTGGTGGTCGGAACCAGCCCCCGCGCCGCCGCGAGTTCGGGCAACGACGCGGTGGACCGACCGCAGGCGAGCGGTCGCCGTGTCAATTCCTTGCTGTGCGATGTTCTTGATGGTGCCGCCCACCGTGGCCGCCGCAAGCCATGGAGTGACCAACGCGGTCGCGATCAGCAAGAGAGCTGTCACGACAGACGCGAAAGCCGTTCCGGCGCCCTCGAGGGCCATGCCCTTGGAGGCGACAGAGAGCGCGATGCTGAGGATGAGGCCGGAGAAGATGGGCCAGCTGAGGACGGTGACGAACATCCGGAACCAGCGGCCTGCAATGTCCGACGCCCGTGGGATGGAGAATACGAGGGCGAGCGGGCCCAAGACGTAGAAGAGGATGCCGAGCACTCGCGCAAGAAATCCCATGACCCAGTGGGCCGCCTGGCCGATCAGCACCAGCGCAGCGACCAGACTGTCGAAGACGACGCCGCCCAAGATGCTCCCGCCGATGCTCGCGCTTTCGACTGAATGTTTGAGCGCATCGGCATCCTTGGCGTTCGCGGCGGCCTTTTGCGCGGCATCGTCAGCTGCGGACTTCTTGCTCCATAGCTTCTGAAAATTCTGGGTGTGGGCTGTCGAGAAGGAGTCCCACACGTCCGGCGGTGTGACGCGCGCCGCCAGACCTTCGGTGAAATTGATGACGCTGCCAAATACCGTTCCGTAAAACTTGAGGAGCACCACGAAGACGAGGAGGCGAAAGCCATAGCCGGCATAGTCGCGGGGTTTCGTCGGCGATTGGCCGAAGACTTCCAGGAGAAGGCCGAACAAGAAACAAGGGACGATCAGGTCCATCGCAATGCCGAGCGTCTTGCCAAGGAGCTCCTTGGGTGTCCCGGAAGTGAGGTCCAGAACAGCTGGCCCATTCGCTGCGAAGACGACTCCTGGAACGAGGAGCATGGATAGATGGGCAAACCGCCGCATCGTCAGATTCCATCAAAGACGTCGAGCCCCTCAGCCTTCAGCTGTGGCGGACGGAGCTTCATGTTCTGAGCGCCCTCGAGAATGATCTGCCTACGCTCTATGGACTCTCCTATTTCTCGTTTTCGCTTGGCGTTTTCCTGCGCCAGGCGCAGGGCCTGCAGGCGATTCGACTCCGCGACCTCGTCGGTCAGCTCCGTGGATTGCTTGAGTGTCTCAATTTGAGCAAGGCTGCCCGCTGCCTGGCATGCGGCGAGGTTGCTGTCATCGGTGTCTTCAGTGCACTGCTGTTGCAGGCTTTCGGCCTTCGCGCGAGCAATCTGGTCTCGTCCTGTCTGCGACGAGCTGGCGGCGATCGCGAGCCCGGCTTCGTCATCCACAGATTTCATCTCGGCGTAACCCGCAACGGGGTGCGCAGGCCCGAAGACGGTCGTAATGTTGTCGCGCGCCTGCTGCAGGGAGAGAGCTTGCTGAAGCTCAACGCACTGATTCCCGTTCCTTCCAGAGATGCAGTAGCTGAGGAGCCGACCCAGCCCGCCGGAACCGTCTAGTTGCGGCCCGCTGCTCGCTTCACGACGGAAATAGGCGATGTCCGGGTAAGCGCTCTCGAACGAGTGCGTGACTTCGTCCCTGAACATCTGCGCGGTGTAGTGGGAAAAATGCTGGTACGCCTTGTATGCGTCGTCCGCATAGGAAGCGACGCGCTTGGCATCGTCGTACGTCTTCCGCAAGGTGGAGAGTGTCTCTCCAAGCTTCGTGAGCTGCTGGGCGGTGTTGGTGACGATTGCGGAGAGCAGCGGCAAATCGCCTCCGAACAAGTCCGCATAGGCGGTTTCCACACCCAGGCAGAAGACGAGAATGCCAGCGACAAATGAAAGCAAGCCTTTTCTCTGAGACATGAAATCCTTCGAGGAGCTACGCTGTTTTGGACCTCTGACTCTGGCGGCGCGCGCCATGAGGGTAGTAGCTGGCCAACCCTGTCAAAAGCTCGAGGAGCTCCATCCCGGAATTCTTCTCTGCGGCTCGTTCAACCAAGCGCCTGTCATCGGGATCCGTGGTGAGAATCCAGTAAGCGAGCGGATGCAGTGCGAGCCTTACGGTCGTCACCATCTGCCCGTACAGGAGGAGAAAGTCCGAGTAATAGCCTGGTCGCATCGAAAGCTCTCGAAATGCGTTTGCTGATCGCGAGGAGAGCTTGAAGTAATTGACGATGGTGTCGTGGTTTCCGTCGTGGCGCAGGAAGATTTTGATCTTGGAATTATTGACGATCGCGTCGACCGCCCTGCACTTGAGGAAGTCGTTGAAGCTCTGGGAGATCATCCACATCGCAAAGTCGAACTTCCGCATCTTGCGCCAGCATCCACCCAGAAAGCGTTCTCCGGCGTCATCCGCTCCCAGAAGCTCGTGCCCCTCATCAATTTCCACGAGGGTGCGCCTTCGTCGTTTGGCAGCCCGATCGGAGATGACCTTGATGATGGTGGCCATCGCCACCATTTTCGTCTTGGGACTCTTTGAGACATTCTGCAAGTCGAACGTGAGCAGTCGCGCGTCGAAGCGGAGGGTGGACGGGCGATTCAGAAATTCCGCGTAAATCCCGTCGCAGAAAATGGCGAGGCGGCGGGACACATCCTCTGAAATCCGCTTGTCATCCGGGTGAGCGGACGGGAACTTGGCAATGGCGTCCCGGAAGTCGGAGATGAGAGGACGCTGGTTAGGCCTTTCCCTGAACTTGCTCTCGTAGCAGTGCCGAATCGCCTTGGAGATGAAATCCACCTCCAGGTCGTCGAAACAAGGTCTGTTCCGGTCTTGAATACAAACTCCGATGAAGTTCACAACGTCAGCGATCGCGTCGTTGTCCAGCTGAGCTTTGTCGTCGAGCATCTGCCCGTAGTCAACGAAGGGGCTGATGCTCGTTTTGATATTTACCGGAACGTGAATACCGCCAACCAGCTCGGTGAGCGGCTTCCAGCTGTTCCCGTTGTCGATGAGAATGGCGTCGAGCCCGGAGGCGAGGGCGTCGAGCGTCAGCGCCCCTAGGCTGACGGACTTTCCAGAGCCTGTATCAGCGATGACCAACCCATGGTGCGCAGTTGCGAGGCTCTTATCGAACAGGTCGAAGCGAAAGCGGTCGCCCGCGGGTGTGGACATGACACTGGAGGCCCGACTGCAGCCTGGCCACGAGGCGAAAATGGGGAGGAAATCGGCTGCATTCCGGGACGTGCAGGCTTTCTTGCGAAGCTGATACGGGCCGCTTCCAGGCAGCATGGACAAGAAGGCGGGGAGCTGGGAGACATCCTCGACGAGCAACTCGGAGTTGCCCGCGAGGTTGAACGCAGCCTTCGCAGCCTCGGTCTGCGCGTCGAGTCCTTCCAGTGTGTTTGCTTCCAGTAGGACGCTGGCCGATAGCGAAACAATTTTCGAGCTCATTGAATTGAGCTCTTGAAACAAGGCGCCGATGGACTGCTGTTTGGCTAAGTCTGCCTCCTCTTGTGCCACGCTCTTGCCTTGAAGAAACGGGATGGCGTGGCTGAGCGCGTCGACGAGTCCATGCTGCTTGTCGAGCCACCACCGCGCCCTGCCTTGGGCCTTCACGTTGACAGCGACGGCTAGTGTATAGGCGAATGGCTCCGGGTCCGCGGATGCGCCCGGGAGGGATAGAGACAAGAGCGGCTCGGCAGAGAAGTAGTCCGTTCCGGTTTCGGGCAGAATCTTGAGTGTCGCTACCCTGCGGTAGATGTCTCCCTGACGGAAGTGGCCTCGCGCTTCTTCGAGATCCTCGAAGCAAAGCTCTTCGGCTTCAGTGTACTCCGAGAGATGGTTGCCCTCTTGGCGGATCGTTTCGGGGCTCCACAGACAATCTCTCAATGAAACGTGCGGCGACAACAGTGCGGCGTCGGCTCGGTTGGGGTTGAGAAGCTGGTAATGCAGCGCCCAAAAGTCCTTGGGGCGAAGCTCGCGCGCGCTGATGTGTAACTGGGAAAGACGCGCGACAACTCGGTCGCGCAGCACGGCGAGTCTTTTGAGGCGTGTTTGGTGCTCTTCCAGGGAGAGCTTGGACGCATCGGCAAACAGGAGTCGTGTTCCGAGCTGGCCGCGCGTGAACACGCTGCCCGATGTTGGTTCAAACGAGAGGAATAGGTAAAGGCGCACCCGCCGCAGGCGCTGTCGACGCAGCCACGCAGCGCGCGAAGTGACGTACTGTTTGAGAGCGGCTGGCTGCGCCTCTGCGCAGACCATTTCGTACTCGTGTGCGTCCTGCTGGCAAGTTGACGCAACCCGGTAGAGAAAGAGAAGAGAGCACCCGTCATCGAGCGACCCGACGAAGCTACGCAGAGCCTCTCCGAGCGTGACGATGTGCTCCTCCTGGGCGAATCGAACGTCAAGAGGGGTCAACTCGAGCCCACCCACGTAGTCGAGAGCTGGCGTGACGAGGGCCGTCACTGCTTCCTGGCGCAACGTGCGCCAGATCGGCACGAGCCCAGCCAAGGGGATGCTACTCATCGCTCTCCTTCGGCTGAGCCTCTCGGAACTCGTAGGGCCCGAACGGAAACTTTGGGCATCGGGCGCGCGCGGCCGCGCTCAGGTGTCCTCGAGCCTGGAGTTGGCGGACTTTCCACGCGATGAAGTGCTGAACGAAAGCTGGCGCCCGCCCGCGATTGATAAGGCGGACGGCCGCGTACGCGGCGAGCGTGGTGATCGCCGAAAGGAGTGGAGGAAGGATCAGCACTGCCAGCGACCCAAACGCCATCATCACGAGTGCCTCGGTCGGAAATGCGAGGCCGAGAACCGTGCTGGTCGCCTCGATGTTGCGGTAGACCGCTGCTCGCATGGGTTCTGCAGGCGCTACTGGAGCGCGCCCATGAGGGCCGTGCCGGACTTGATGAGAAAAACCACGACGCAAACCGCGAAGCCCGTCCAGAGGGCTGTCTTAGCGAACTCCGGTTTGATGATCGCGGCGATCGCGCACGCAATCACCGCCACGAAGCCAAGAGGAAGCACGATGTTGTCGGATGCCCATCTGAGAAGGTTTTCGCCCACGTAGGCATGGGCAGATTGGGCGATAAGCACCAGAGTAACGCACAGCGCTCTCGAAGTGCGTTTGAGAAAACTGCTCGCAGCGAATCTATGATTGGGATCCTTGGTTAGAGACATGCTCGGCCTTCTCCTTGAAGGTGCCGCAGAGCGGCGTGGTAGTGGAATTCTGCTTCGTGACCCGACGGGAGAGTTACCCGAAGTATGACCGTGGCCAGAGACGCGTAGGGCGCTCGAGGATGAAGACAGAGATCAATGCATCGGCCGTTGAGGGTCCCGATCAAGTCAGATGCTACGCTGACTCTCGCGATGAGCGTCGTGCCATGTCGCTCCAGGAGGAATAAGTAGACGGCGGCCATCGCACGTGCGGTCGCGCACAGAATCAGAGACTGCACGAATCGATGAGCCGGTCGCCGGGGAAGCTGGAAGCGGACCAACGCGGACATCCGCGGGCAAACTCCCTGCTGCTCGGACCGTACGGTTAGCGCCTGCTCGTCTTTGCGCCCGCTACCCGTTCCTCCAGGAGCGTTTGGTACCGGAGGGCGAGTAGATGCCGAACGTATTCGCGGTGTGTGGAAATTTTCAGGTTCTTCATGTCGGCTTCCAAAACGTCCACCTGAATTCGGGGGAGCCCGAACATCGTGCGGTAGTCGTCGATCAGCTCTCGGACGAAGGCGGTAGTGCTCCCCAAACGCTTCGCCTCTTCCTTGATGGTGGCGGCTTGCTCGGGGGTGAAACGGAAGGATTGGGCGAAGTAGTCGTCTCTTGCGGGCGTCTTGGGCATTGGACGGGGTTTCCTTTCCCATGCGGTGCTGTTCTAGCACCTGTCAGGTTCTAAGTCAATCTCAAGAAAGACTCATCCAGGTTGAGCAGTAAAATCGGTGCCCCATTTACCGCGGGCCTTGCTCTTGGGCAAGTCGTCACGCGGATAGAACGAAAAGAGCCCGGGCACCCTGATGGACCCAATGCACGACAAGAAGAAAGGGCGGCCGGTTCGCTCCGCCCTCGTCATCAGCGACTCACTTTAGATTCGAATCGTTGCTACTCGGCGCCCCCGGCGGGGTCAGGCCGCGCGTGCCTTCTGAAGACGCCTATCTGGACCTCAGTCTCGCCCTGCTTGAGATAGAGGACTCCGCCCTCACCGCTCTCGCGGATGAACAACGTTCCCACGTTCGTCCAAAGCTTGTTGCCGTCGACGATGCTGGACGTTGCCAGGTTGTATGTGGTGCCCTTCTTATTGCTCGCTGCCATTTTCTGACTCCGTGTTTTGAGGCGGCTGGAGCGCCGCTCTCGCAAGACGTTCGAGCGGTGCGGGCACGCCTTCGGAGAGACTCAGCTCGGGTGCTGCCAACGACTGATCTCGGCTTCAAGCCGGCAGCGACCGTGACAGGCCAGGGCAGTTTTGGACTGGCGCGGGCGGGTGCATCAGTCGGAGGCGGCGTTCGCGCCCGAGGTGAGGAGCGGCAGGAGGCAGCGAATAACAGCGACTTGTGCCCATACTAAACATCGGTTCAGATGGTGATGATCGTGGGGCGGCCAGATCTGGTGAAAATGGTGGGAGTGCTGGGACGCGAATTTGTCCGGCGAGGGATGCACGCTCACGCAGCGAAACTGCGCATCTATTATCTTGCGCTGCGGCGAGGGTTGGCGACGCCCGGCAAAAGCGAAGTGGACGTTCACTGGTCCGAGGCTCTCGTCGTCGAGTGGTTCAAACTGCTGCGGATGCCTCCGTACGAGAAAGCGTACCCGGTCCGCGCTGCTCAGTCTCACTGTAGTCGCTGCAAAGAGAGGCCGAACAACCAAGGCGGCAGCTTTCAGACCGAAAGTACCTTCTCGGGAGGCTGGAAAGTGACGTGCTCCAATTGCGGAGAGGCTTGGCTCGTTCTAGAGAAGAAGCCGGATCGGTGACGGGCTGCTCCATGGATTCTCTGCGTCCGCCGCTCTGAAACAGAGGCACTCTGGCGCGCGTACGACCGAGCTTCTGACCAGAGCGACGGATGAGATAGACGCAGCGTACTTCCAGTCGTTCCACGGCATCAGAGCGCTCAAACCCGCCCTCGAGTACTTCGGTTTCGCTAGCGTCCCGGCGGATAAGTCGAGGCCAGGCTCGAAGGAGCTGACAAGAACTAAGGATAGCACCCTGGCGAGGTGGCCCGGCTCCGGCCTCGAGCCGGACAAATAGTCACGCTCGCTGTCTACGCCACTGGCGGCTATGTGGATCGGGTCGCCGACGCGCACCTCGGCCGAGGTGCTCGAGGATCGATACAAGCTTGCGTCGACCATCATCACCAGCCAACTCAACCCCGGTAACTGGCACGCTGCCATTGCCGACGCCACCATCGCAGACGCGATCTGCGATCGCATTGTCCACAACGCTCACCGCATCAAACTGGGCGGTGAGTCAATTCGGAAAAAGGAGAGCTTGACGAGCGGAAAGAAGCCGGCGAAATAGCCGGTGCCAGCGTCGCCGTGTACAGCTACCTATCTAGCCGGTCTGTACCGCCGGTCGAGTGATCGGCATGGCCTGGAATTTGGCCTGGAATCGGTGATCGGCTTCGGCTGGAATCACTGATCGGGATCGCCGGAATACGCACAGGAGGGAACTGAGATGCAGAACTTGCTCCGCTTTGCAGTAGTTACGGCACTAATCGCCGCGCACAATTCGAAGGAGGGTGTGTCAACAAAGGAGGCACCCCCCGCCGCGGGACCCTACTCACAAGCGATAAAGGCGGGCGGGTTCGTGTTCGCTGCGGGTCAGATCGGCCGCGACCCGGCGACGAACAAGGTCGAGGGTGACGTGAAGGCGCAAACCGAGAGGACCCTAAAGAATCTTTCCGCGGTGCTCACAGCTGCGGGCACGAGCCTGGACCGGGCCGTCAAGGTGATCGTGTTTCTAAAGAACATCTCCGATTTTCAGGCGATGAATGAAGTCTATGCCAAGTTCTTCCGGGGTGTCCCTCCAGCGCGGAGCACAGTCCAGGCCGTGTTACCGAACGACGCCGCGCTGATTGAGATAGACGTGATCGCAATGCAGTAGGAGTCAGGGAGCAACGCCACACATTGATTAGGGAAGGACAGTCAAAAGCTCATAGGCGCGTACGACGGACTTTCTTAGAGGGCGGCACCAGAGCCACCCTCTCCGCAAGCGACTCACCTTGGACGCGCGGCCTACGCGACGGCACCGTCAGGCCGGGGTTGCCTTTTGAAGACGCCGATCTGGACCTCCTGCTCACCCTGCTTCAGGTAAAGCACGCCGCCATCGCCTCCTTCGCGGATGAACAAGGTGCCCCAGTTGGTCCAAACCTTATTGCCGTCAACGACGTTCGACGTTGCCAGAGTGTATGTGGTTCCCTTCTTACTGGTCGCTGCCATTTTCTACCTCCATGTTTTGAGGCGGCTTGAGCGCCGCTCTCACTTCGACAATTGAGCGGCGCTAAGGCGCCCTTGAAGCAACTCGCCTCCGGCGCAGCCAATGACTGATGTCAGGCTTCTGCCGGCAGCGACCGTGACAGGCCGGCAGTCTTGGCCTGGCGCGGGCGGGTGCCTCAGTCCATTGGCGCTTTGCGCCGAGGCGGGATGCGATTGGAAGGAAGAGGATGGCTGCGTCACGTAGGTAAATCCGTCCGGGGTAGTGACGGAAGCGCTCGAATGAGCAACGCGATGAAGACAGCCGAGCCGGAGGCGGCGGACAGAAGTGGAGGGCACGGCCGCGGTTTGGAGTCCCTTCTTCGCACCATCGCGGCGACCCTAAAGGGATGCGCGCCCGGGTTGCCCCTGTGTGGCAGGACCGAACGAAGCTTCTTGTGTAGCGCGGGTCAAACCGCACTGGTGGCGACAATCGTTTCATAGAGACGCAGACCGCGTGCGACTGTTTGATTGTTCCTGGCCAGCGGAAAATCTGAGGAAAGCGGTGGCAGCATTCCGTACGAGAGAGGACGAAGGTCTTCATCGTTGAACAAGTAACCCTGGCCGCATCGGCCGAGAGTCTTGATAGCGTTCGGGTGGAGCTTGTAGGCCTCGACCAATTTCGAGGAGGCGTCTCCGGTGGTCAGAGAAGTCAGGAGGGCGCCCTGCTGCATGCGAACTGTCTTCTCGACGATTTGACGAGTGCCGATGCTCTTCGCCAACTTGTCGCAAAGCTCGGGATTGTCCTGATTCAGGATGTCTTTCGTCCGAGTGTTGTCCCAAACGGCGGTCGCGAACTCTTTCGAAACCAGCTCCAGGTCCGCCAATGATTGATGAGCGAGCGTGAATTCGAGATTCGCATCTCGCAGCTTGTTGAGGCTGTCGATGATCGACAAATCCGCAAAGTTGTAGAACTCGTCGACCACGACGGCGAAGGGCCTTTGGTTCTTGGTGCGAAACACTTGGCGTAGGCTGCCCTCTTGCTGTACGTCCATCAGGACGACTTTGCCGAGTGCTGGTGCTTGAGTCTTGAAGAGATTGGCCGGGAGCTGGACGTAGACGAGCTCGTTCTTCTCAAGGACGTTCTCGAAGATGATGTCGGGAGCGTAGGCATTGACGATGGGCGAGAGGAACTTGTCAATCGCGCCAACAACTCCAGAAAAGCACTTGTGAACGTCCTTGCCCAATCTCCACGCCTGCGACTTGATTTCTCGTGCAGCCTCTTGCTCGAGTGAATGAGTGAGGCAGTGATTGAGAGCCCTGGTCCACGCTCCATCGAAACCAAGGCCGAGGCCTTTGAAGCACACAGCGATGTCCTTGAGAACAAATGGAAGGCCGTTGCCCTGTTCGTCGACCATCCCGTGCAGGAGTTTGCACAGGTTGGTGAACATGATTTGGGCTTGGGTGTTGTAGTACTCATTGTTTCCAAGAGGCAGGACGGAAAAGACCCTCTCGGCTGTGGTCGCCGGATCTCCACCTGGACTGTTCTTCGTCCGTGGCCGGACGTAGACCATGTTGTAGTGGTGCGAGAAAAGCTGAGGCTGGTTCCAGGCGGGCAGCGCCAGCACTTTGAGCGCCGGCTTTCGATCTGCCAGGGTTGCAATCGCTTTCATCGTTTTGATTTCTTCGTCGCTGCCCTTCGCGGACATGACGAGGACGCCTTTGCCGTCCAAGGCGTCCTGAAGCACCGATGGCCAAAGGATGGAGGCAGTCTTTCCGCTTCCAGTCTTTCCGATGACGTGGCGGTGCATGCTTTTTTGGCGCTGCGAGATGTAAACCGGGCGCCAACTCCAAAAGAGCAAGTGGCGCCGCGGAGTCATCCCGACGAAGGAAGAACCTTTGGGCCGGCGGCCGATGGCTGCAAGCAAGTCAAACTTCGCGTTCGGGAAGCGAAACTTAGCCGCTTTGAGTCGGGTCCCTGAGAGCCGAGCGACCACCTCGTTGTGCCAGAGCAAGAGCGAGAAACGGACGACGAAGATGATCAGGATCATGGAGGCGAGAACGCCGCTGACAACCAGGGCGGGGTGCTCCAATGTCCAAAGGCGGATGGGCCAATACTTGAGCAGAACCGGGCGCACCAAGATGCGAGCCAGCGGACCAAGGGGTCCGTTCTTCAAAACATCACTCGATGCGAACTGAACACTGCCCTCGCAGATTGCAAAAACGACGAAGACGGCCGCGACCAGCCGGGGGAGGATTGCGACGGATTGAGCCGGGCCTTCTGTGACTTGATGACGATTCATGAGCAATATCTCCGAGTCACCTGCCGGAAACGGCGTGGAGCCGTTCCACCAAGGCTTGCATCTCTTCCACCATCGGCGGATACGCTGGAGGTGCTTCCCTTTGGGCCCTGGCCTTGGCCCTCATCTCCTTAAACGCCAGGACGGTGCCGTTATAGAACCGGCGCACGGTCGCGACGTCTTCCAGGGAGAGGCGGCGTTCGGGACTAACCGTTGAGGGATTTGAGGGGGAGCGAAGTACCTGTAGCAACTCATCCCGAGCAGCCTCCACGCTGAGAGCGCGCGCAACGCAAGTCTGAGTCCCCAATCTCTGCTGCCATTGCCGGATGGCTTCGTTGACTGTCGTCGCCCGGTGGGCTGTGCGAACGAGGAAGAGAACTTCGGGAACGTAATTGTCCGGGTATGAGCGAGCGTAAAATGTTTGGGTGGCCCTCGCATCGACGTAGCTGCGAAGGAAGCCCTCGTAGTTTTGGACTTTCGCAATCGTGGAGCCCGGCTTTGGGCGAGCCGCGCTCGCGATGGGGTGTGTCCCCATTTCGCATTCGAGGAACAGTCGTCGCTTAGCGCTTGGTATTTCGAGTACAGCGTCGGGCAGGACAAGGCGATCTGGCGTGGTGCTTCCGTGTGCAAGGTGTTGCTTCCATGGGAGTCGAACCGTATCCGAGGCAATCCAGCGAAACTGAGTTTGCCTGGCGCGCGCATAGCCGCCGCCGGGTGGCCTCACCAGGGCGACGAACAGCTCGTTGAGCACGATGGCGTGCTCACGAAAAGCCGCACCGACATCGTGCTTGGGAATCTTGATGACGGTATCGAGAACGGTTGCTGACAGGGTGTAGCCCGCGTTTGTCAGCGTCCACATCTCGCGGCGTTGGCCTTCGTACGTTCGATAAAAGAGACGGCGAATGAATGCACGCCTGAATCCGAGCGCGCCCTCTCCGGCAAGCCGAAGCAAGCGCTTTCTCATGTTGTGCATATTTCGCCCGTCATAGAACAACCTGCAGAGTTGCTCAGTGGAAAGGTAACGTACGACTCCTAGAAGCCCGATGAGCTGCCGGTCTCTATCTGTCGGATTCGCCTTCGTTGCCTCAGCGCTCGTCGCCTGCTCGGGAAGTCGTTTTTGATGTGGTATTTTGTTGGTGTTTTCCATCTTCATTGCTTCACAACACTGTCCATTGTGTTGAACTGTCCATCTGAGTTTGAATTACAAAAATTTGTCTCGCCCCTGCCCCATTTGTGATTGTTTTTGGCCTAACCCGATCGCTGATCCCTTCCTCCGTGGTAGGGAGGGAGGGATCAGCGGGCGGGGTTGGGTGTCTGTCGCTGGATCTGACGGGCCAGGGGCGAGCCGAAATTACGAGGGGAAATCGGCAGTTCGCTAAGCCAAACTTACCACGAAGTTTATTGTCGGGGTTACCCCGAAGGTTACCAAGTCCACAATTAACTTCTTGGTAAGCTTGTTGGTAAGGTTGCATATAAGCTTAATCAACGTTGATTGCGCCCGAGTTGGTGGATGGGACAGCCGGATCGGGTGCTCCGCTTGGCTCGGGCATTCGATCGAGCTCACTAAGAATCGATTGGAGTCTCACTCGCAGCTGAGCACGAGCGTCGAGGGGAGCCGTATGGAGGCGAGACAAGTAAACCGTCAGGCGCCCCGACTCATCGGAGAATACTGCCGGCGGTGACCGGCGGTTCGTTTCCCCGGAAATGATCGCCTTGATATAGCCTTGGATCCGTCGCACCGACCACGCCTCTTCGCGTGCACGGTCGATGATCCTCTTCGTTTTCTCGTTCGCCCTTTCGGGCGTGTGTGCTGCAAAGTATTTGTGAAGGCGGGAGAACTCCAGCGCCGCAATGAGGTCGATGGTCTTTTGCCCCTTGGTTGATGTTTTGACCACGGCGAGGAGGGTTCCGTCCGTGGTGTCATTCTTTGAAACCAGGCGCTGCCCAATGACGCCCTCCTTTACGACGACGGGGGCCTCGTGGAACCGGAACAGGCGGCCCACGCGTTGCTCATCCTTCTTTCCAACGGCGTCGGCTACGTCCTTCGCGGTGGCTTCCCGACTCAGGCGCGCGGAAAGAAAGTCCCGGATTTTGGTGAGCGCAGCGGCTTCGTCGACAAGGTTGAGCTTTTCACGTTTGTCGTTCTCAATGAAGGAAGTTGTAGCCATTCTTAGGTCATCCAATGGCGCTTTGACGATCGCGGGGATCGCCTCGTATTGCCGCTGCCTTTCCGTTCCCTTGGTTCGCTCGTAAAGGCGTTGAAAAGCGGCAACACGTCTGTGTCCGGCGACAATCTGATAACGATTGTGTGACGTTGCGTGGACGGCTATCGGCTGAATCAGGCCTTCCTGGAGAATGGCTGTGATGAGTTCTTCGAGCTTCTCCTCATCGGCAACTGAGCGCGGCTGGGAAGGGTTGCACTCCAGTTGATCGAGCGGGATGACCATGAGCCGCTCGCTCGGAGCCTCCGCGGATTGCTCCTCCTGATGTGATTCGGGTTCCTCAGGCTGCTCCTGGTGGGATTCGGGTTCCACTGGATCGTCCGTCGTCTCATTCGTTGTCCGGCGGAAAGCTGAGAGGATTTTCATCTTGGAACTTGCCACGTGCGCTTACCTCCTTAAGTGAGTTTTTAGTAAGTCTAAAGAAAGACGTAGAGAGATGTCAAGCGGGCGAACCCGGGAACCAGTCAAGGAACCAGTCAAGACATCGCTGACAGTTGACTGTAGGGTGACGGGCATCTTTTCGCGTTTACAGGGGGGCTGACAGGTAGTGACGCCTGTCGTTCGGGCGGGGGTTGACGGGGTTCTGTTGGCAGACTTGCGTTTGCCC
>WNEZ01008453.1_pt1 | contig 19071 bp, 14 predicted proteins | sample 5400521 | NCBI WGS metagenome assembly WNEZ01 (sample SAMN13153339, study PRJNA577476) | soil metagenome | isolation source: 120 cm saprolite under Douglas fir tree site 2 hole 1 replicate 1 | place: USA:California | collected 2015-04-18 | reverse complement strand
ACCGCGCCGCGCACGACGCGCGCGTACACGACCCAGCTCGACACTCCGATGACCACGATGATGACCGGCAGGCTCGGTCCGAGGACGCCGATCACTGCGATCGCGAGCAGGATGAACGGGAACGCCAGCTGGATGTCGGCGAGGCGCATGAACACGTCATCGATCCGGCCGCCGAAATAGCCGGAGACCAGCCCGACGCCCATGCCGAGCACGCCGGAGATCGCGACGGCGGCGAAGCCGACCATCAGCGCCGGCCGGGCGCCGAAGATCATACGAGCCAGGATGTCGCGGCCGAGGTGGTCGGTGCCGAGGAGATGCGTGCGTCCGGCGGCATCGAGCGACCCGGGCGGTCTCAGTCGGTTCGTGATGTCCTGCTCGACCGGATCGTACGCGGAGAGCCAGGACGCGCCCAGCGCCGCGACGATCACGCCCGTCACGACTACCAGACCGAAGAGCGCCGTCCGCCGTCGGGCGAGATGCCGGACGAACACGATCCATTCGCGCCGGGCCGGGCTGCGCGCGCCGGCGAGATCCATGGTGCGGGCGCTGATCGGAACGCTCACCTGAGCCGGATCCTCGGGTCGAGGTAAGTGTAGAGGACATCGACGACCAGGTTGACGAGCACGAAGGTGGACGAGAGCAGGAAGACCGCCGCCTGCACCACCGGATAGTCGCGGTTGTAGATGGCCTGGACCGACAGGCGACCGACGCCCGGCCACGCGAAGATCGTCTCCGTGATCACCGAGCCCCCGAGCAAGGTGCCCAGCTCGATGCCGACGATGGTCACGATCGGGATCGCGGCGTTCTTGAGCGCGTGCTTCCAGACGACCGGCGGGCCGCTCACGCCCTTGGCCCGCGCCGTACGGATGTAGTCCTGGCTTAGCACCTCGAGCATCCCCGAGCGCGTGAGCCGGGTGATGCGGGCGGTCGTGAAGAGCCCGAGCGTGATCGCCGGCAGGATGAGGTGCTCGAACGTTCCGCGGCCCGAGGACGGCAGAAGGTTGAACTGGACCGAGAACACGAGGATCAACATGATCCCGAGCCAGAAGGTCGGCATCGACTGCCCGAGCAGTGCGACGACCGTCGAGACGTAGTCGAGCACGGTGTTGCGCCGGACGGCCGAGACGATACCGGCCGGGATCGCCAGGGAGAGCGCCACCAGCAGAGCGGCTCCGGACAGCTCGAAGGTCGCCGGCATGCGCTCGACGACGAGGTTGAACGCGGGCTCGCCGTGGCGCACCGACTGCCCGAAGTTCCCCCGGAGCGCGCCGGCGAGGAAGCGGCCGTATTGAACGATGAACGGATCGTTGAAGCCCATCGCCTGCCGGAACTTCTGCACGTCCTCCTCGGACGAGTCGGGCGGCAGCAGCACCAGCGCCGGATCGCCGGTGAGATAGAGGATGAAGAACACGATGAAGGAGACCCCCAGCAGGACCAGGAGCGACTGGGCCAGACGACGGGCCAGGAAGATCTTCATGGCGCCCGACGAAGACGGGCGACGGCCTCGATGTGCGGCGTCTGCGGAAACATGTCGACCGGCTCGACCCACTCGAGTCGATAGCCCTGGCGGACCAGGTCGCCGACGTCGCGGGCAAGCGTGGAGGGATTGCACGACACGTACACGAGCCGCGCCGGGCCGAGCATGGCGAGCGCGTTGAGCGCCTTGGGATGAAACCCGGCGCGCGGCGGATCGGCGACGACGACGTCCGCTCGGACGCCGTCGCGCATCAAGGTCGGGAGGACGTGGCGCACCTCACCCGGCAGGAATGTGCAGTTCTCGATCCCGTTCTCGCGCGCGTTCCGCACGGCGTCGGCCACGGCGGCCGACGACACCTCGATGCCGTACACCCACCGGCTGCGGCGCGCGAGCAGGAGGCTGATCGCGCCGGTCCCGGAGTAGAGATCCATGACCGTCTCGGCGCCCTCGAATTCGCACGCCGCCTCGACCACCGCGAACAGCCGCTCGGCCTGCACGGTGTTGGTCTGGAAGAACGAGCTCGCCGACACCTGGAACGTGAGCCCGCCCAGCGATTCCCGGATGTGATCGCGCCCGAGCAGGAGATGTTCCTCCGTCCCCACCGCGACCGAGGCCTTCTTCGCGTTCACGTTCAGGACCACGCTCGCCAGCGCGGGGACCCGCGCGCGCAATTGCTCCGCGACGGGAGTCAGCGTCTCCACGTCGGGCGCGGCCGCGACGATGTTCACCATCGTCTCGCCGGTGCGCCGGCCCTCCCGCACGGTCGCGAAGCGCAGAAGCCCGGCGCCCGAGTCCTGATCGTAGACGGAGAGCCGCCGCGCGCGCGCCTGCGCACGCAACTCGTCGAGCAACGTGTTCATCGTCTCCGACTGCAGGAGGCAACGCTCGATGTCCAGGACCACGTCGTAGCGGTCGGCCTGATGAAGCCCGATCTCCGGCGCGTCGCCGCCCTGCACGATCGTGAACTCCATCTTGTTCCGGTACCCGTACGGATCGGGCGCCGCCAGAATGGGCCGGAGCTCGAACTCGCCGAGCCCACCGATACGCTCGAGGCAGTCACGCACCTGCTTTTCCTTGAAGCTGAGCTGCGCGGAGTACGACAGATGCTGGAGGCGGCAGCCGCCGCAGCGGCCGAAATAGGCGCAGGGTGCTTGCACCCGATCCGGCGACGGGGTTTCGAGGGACTCGATGACCGCGCGCCCGAACCGCGAGCGCGCCTCGACGACTTTCGCCCGCACGCGGTCGCCCGGCACCGCGCCGCGCACGAAGAGGACGTAGCCCTGGACCCTTCCGACCCCCTCGCCCCCGAAGGCGAGGTCGTCAATCGTCAGATCGAGGACGTCGCCACGTCTCGGTTTCGCCATGATTGACGCCACTATATCAGGGTTCTCAACCGCTCTCGCGGCCCCCTGTGTGGAGGATGTATGATACGAAAGCATGGACAGTCGACCGCCCCGCGCCGTCGCTGATTTGTTGCTCGCCGCGGTTCCTGACCTGCGAGATCGGCTGCTCGAGCACCGACTCCGTCGGGCATGGGTCCAGGTCGTCGGCGCCGACGCAGCGCGCCGCGCCCAGGCTCGGACCTTCGCCGACGGGTGTCTCACCGTCGCCGTGGACAACTCGCCCTGGCTGCACGAGCTCACTCTCCGCAGCGAGGAGCTGACCCGCCTCCTCAGGGAGCGCTTCGACGCCGTTCGGTCTCTCCGCTTCGTCTCGGGGACGATCGAGGCCGAGGCGCCCGCTCGCTCCGCTGGGACGCAGCCGGCTCCGGCGCTCGACCGGCGGGCTTTGCGGGAGATCGATGAAGCGACGGCCGCCATCCCGGACGCCGGTGTCGCTGCCGCGGCGCGCCGTCTGCTGACGAAGGCATGGCCGGGACTGACCGTGATCACCGTGATCACGGTCGCGACGGCGCTGACGGGTTGCGCCTCTATGGAACAACCCATGGTATCCAGCGACGACGAGATTCCCCGACGCGCCGCGGCCGCTGACCCCCGCGGCGACGCGTATTACTCCTACACCGTCGCCCAGATGTACGTGCAGGCGGGCCGATTCAAGGACGCGGTCCCGTTCATGAAGACCGCCATCAAGCGGGACCCCAACTCGGCCGCCCTCTGGACGCAGCTCGCCCAGATGCTCATGCGAGCCGACAATCTCGACGAAGCAGTGAGCGCGGCACGGCGTGCCGTCGAGCTGGCTCCGGACCAGGTCTCGACGCACCTGACCCTGGCCGAGCTTCTGCGCACGCAGCGGAAGATTCCCGAAGCCGAGGCCGAGCTCGAGCGCTGCATCGCGCTGAGCCCGACTGCCGAGGAGCCCTATCTCACGTTGGCGCGCATTTACGTCGAGCAGAAGGCGTATGACAAGGCCAGAGCCGTGCTCCTTCGCCTGGTCGAGCAGCAGCCGCGACTCGCTCAGGCTCAGTTCCTCCTCGGCCGGCTCGCGATCGAGACCGAGTCCTGGGACGAAGCCATCGCGCGCCTCACCGCCGCCGTCGAGCTCGATCCGGATCACGACGGCGCCTGGAGCGCCCTCGGGGCGGTCTACGGCGAGGCGCTTCACAAGAGCGAAGAGGCGATCGAAGTGTATCGGCGCGCGGTCAAGGCCAACCCGGACAATCCGGCGTTCGCGGACAAGCTGGCCGACCTCCTGATCCGCCTCGGGCGTCTGCCCGAGGCTCAGACCGAGCTCGAGGGGGTGGCTGAAGCCACACCCCAGAATCCGCGCGCATGGATGAAGCTGGGCGCCGTGTACTACGAGCAGAAGATGTGGGACAAGGCCATCGAGGCGTTCCGCCGCGTCGTGGCGCTCGAGCCGGCGAACCTCCGCGCGCGCTACTTCCTCGCCACCACGTATATGGACGCGGGGCGAGACGCCGAGGCGAAGTCCGAGCTCGAGCGAATCCTGCGCGCCGACCCACGGTCCATCGACGCGCGGGTCCAGCTGGGGTTCCTGTACGGCCGGGCCAAGCGCTTCGACGAGGCGATCTCGACCCTGCGCGAAGCCGTCAATATGGAGCCCAAGCGGCCCGACCTCTTCCTCTATCTCGGGACGGCGTACTACCGGGCCAAGGAGTACGACCGGGCGGCCGAGACGCTCCAGGAAGGCCTGGGCCTCGACGACAAGCAGAAGGATCTACACTTCCAGCTCGGGGTCGTCTACGAGAAGCAGTCTCGATTCGACGACGCGGTCGGCGCCTTCCGGCGCGTGATCGCGCTCGATCCCAAGAACGCCGAGGCGTACAACTACGTCGGCTACATGTTCGCCGAGCGCGGCCAGAACCTCGAGGAGGCAATCCAGCTCATCGGCAAAGCGCTCGATCTCGAGCCCGAGAACGGCTACTTCATCGACAGTCTCGGCTGGGCGTACTACCAGCAAGGACGGTATCCCGAGGCTTTGAAGGAGTTGAAGCGCGCGGTCGTAAAGACCAAGGAGCCGGATCCCGTGATCTACGAGCACCTTGGCGACGTGCTGATCAAGAACGGTCTCGACGAGGACGCCCTCGCCGCGTGGGAGAAAGCCCTCCAGCTCGACCCGGCCGCCGACGGGGTCAAGAAGAAGGTCGATGACCTCAAAGATCGCCAGCGCCGGGTCAAGGGTGGCCCAAAGGCCTCTCAGTAGTCTCCTCCTCCTCGTGCAGCTCGCACTGGTCGCCGCCTGTGCGACCGCGCCGCCTCGAGAGCCCATCAGCGACGATGCCCGACGTGCCCTCGCGCTGCTCGCCGCGCGCTACGGCGAGTTCACCAGCATGCGTGCTCTCGCCGACGTCTCGCTGAAGAAGGGCGGAGAGAACCAGCGTCTGCAGGGGGTCCTGGTGATTCGGGCGCCGAGCTCGGTCCGTCTGGAGGCGCTCTCGCCGTTCGGCCCGCCGCTCATGGTCGTCACCGTCCACGAGGGGCAGGTCACTGCCTATGACGCATTGAAGAACGAGGCCCACGTTGGGCCCGCTGACGCAGAGACGATCTCAAAAGTTCTCCGGCTACCTTTGGACCCCGACGACCTCGTTTCCGTGCTGGCCGGCCGCTTCGCCGGACCTCGCGACCTCCGAAGCGCGGAGGTGCTCGCGCCTGACGCCACGGGGCCATCACTGAATCTGGTGGACGGCGCGGGCGGGCGCCAGCGCGTGTGGGTCGACCTCGGGACAGGCGTGATCCAGCAGCGGCAGATCTTCGGGAGCCGGTTCAACGCGCTGATCAAATACCGGCGCGACGGGGCCGGGGCACTGGTGGGATTCGACCTCGACGCGGCGATGTCGTATATCACCGGGTCCATCACCTACCGGAACCTGGTCGAGGGCGAGGAGATCGACGAGGAGCGTTTCACGTTGACGATCCCGAAAGGGGCGAAAACACAGCCCATCCGTTGAAAGGCCCCCCGGCCCGTGCTATGGTTCGTTGTCTTGTCGAAGCGGTCGGGGAAGCCCCGTCGCCTCGTGCTCAGCGCCGCGGCCAAGGTGAACCTCGCGCTCGAGGTGCTTGGACGGCGGGACGACGGTTATCATGAAATCGCCACGGTCATGCAGGCCGTGGATCTGTCTGACCGGCTGGTGCTCGAGGATGGCGATGTCCTGGAGCTCCGGACCACCGCGTCGGACGTTCCGACCGACGGGACCAACCTGGCGCTCAAGGCGGCGCTGACTCTCCGGGAGATGGCGGGTGAGAGCCGGGGGGCGAGGATCACGCTGGACAAGCGGATCCCGGTGGCGGCCGGCCTCGGTGGTGGATCGACGGACGCCGCGGCAGTGCTCGTGGGCTTGAATCGGCTGTGGGGGCTCGGATGGTCGGTCGCGCGACTCGCCGAAGTGGCGGTGAAGCTCGGAATGGATGTCCCGTTCTTCCTGCGCGGCGGCGCCGCGCTCGCGACCGGACGCGGCGAGCAACTCGAGCGCCTGACCGGCTCGGCGCTGGCGCTCGTGCTCGTGAATCCGCGAGTCGCGGCGAGCACGGCGGAGATCTACGGCGGGGTTGTGGCCGCGATGTATTCTGACGGTGCCCGAGCGCGGGGGATGGCGGCGGCGCTCCGGAGCCGGCAGCCAAGCCGGGTGGCGGCGGCTCTCGGCAACACGCTCGAACGCGTCGCCAGGACGCGGTACCGTGAAGTGGAGCAGATGGAGGCGGCGCTCCTGGCCGCGGGGGCCCTGGGGGCCGCGATGTCCGGCAGTGGGCTCACGGTGTTCGGCGTCGCGCGCTCGTTCGATCACGCGCGGCAGATGCGCGCTCGGGTCGTGCGCGGGCGCTGGGGGTGCTGGGCGGTTCGGACCCTTCGGGGCCCCGCCATCCGCATCCGACGGTAGTGCGCCGGTAAAAGAAGGAAACACGATGGGGCGTGGCCAAGCGGCAAGGCGCGGGACTTTGGATCCCGTATTCGGAGGTTCGAATCCTCCCGCCCCAACCACACGCTAGGACGAGGCGCCCATGGCGTACGAGCTGAGGCTGCTGACCGGCAACGCGAACCGCCCTCTCGCCGAGGAGATCGCGCAATACCTCCGCGTCCCGGTGGCCGACGCCGAGGTGACGCGGTTCTCGGACGGCGAGGTCTACGTGCAGGTCAACGAGAACGTGCGGGGCACCGACGTGTTCGTCATCCAGCCGACGTGTCCGCCGGTCAACGACACGCTCATGGAGCTCCTGATCATGGTCGACGCCATGAAGCGCGCGTCGGCCCGTCGAATCACGGCGGTGCTGCCCTACTACGGCTACGCGCGCCAGGATCGCAAGGTGCAGTCCAGGGTGCCGATCTCGGCGCGCCTCGTGGCCGACCTGCTGGAGGCGGCGGGGATCCATCGGGTGCTGGCGCTCGACCTGCACGCCGGACAGATCCAGGGATTCTTCAGCGTCCCGGTCGACCATCTCTTCGCCGGACCGGTCGTGATGATCGACTACCTGCGAAAGAAAGACCTGCAAGATCCGGTCATCGTCGCGCCCGACGCGGGCGGCGTGGAGCGTGCGCGCGCGATCGCCAAGCGGTTCGACGCGGGTCTGGCCATCATCGACAAGCGGCGCGAGGGACCGAACTCGGCGGTCGCCATGCACCTCATCGGCGACGTCAAGGGACGCGACGCCGTGGTCATCGACGACATCGTCGACACCGCCGGCACCCTGATGCAGGCCGTGACCGCGCTGGAGCGCGAGGGCGCCCGGCGCATCCTGGCCTGCGGCGTCCACGCGGTGCTGTCCGGGCCGGCGCTCGATCGCATCGCCGCTTCCCCTCTCGAAGAAATCGTCGTCACGAACTCGATTCCTCTGAGCGACGCCAAGCGTGCGGCGGCGCGCATCACGGTGCTCTCGGTGGCCCCGCTCCTGGGCGAGGCCATCCGGCGCATCCACGACGAGGAATCCGTCTCGACATTGTTCGCGTAACTCGACGTCAAGGAGCTTCAAGTCATGGCGATGCAAGAGCTCACGATCAAGCGGCGGGCCGGAACCGGCAAGGGATTCGTGAAGCGCCTGCGCCGCGAGGGCACCGTCCCCGCGGTCCTCTACGACGGCAAGAAGGCCGAGCCGGTCACGGTGGACCCCAAAGCGGTGCTCCGGATGATCCACGGCCACGAGGGCACGACCCAGCTGCTCACCGTCCGATTCGACGGTGAGAACGGTACCGGCACGAGGCTGGCGATCATCCGTGAGCTTCAGTTCGATCCCGTCACCGAGCTGCTTCTCCACGTCGATCTGCAGGAGGTGGCCGCGGACCGCGCGATCACCGTGCAGGTGGCCGTGCGCGCCGCGGGCGAGGCCGCGGGCGTACGCGAGCAGAAGGGCATCCTGAACCTCGTGCTCCACGAGCTGACCGTGTCGTGCCTGCCGACCGCGATCCCCGAGCGGATCGACGCCGACGTCAGCGCGCTCATGATCGGCGACGTGTTAACGGTGGGCGAGCTCCGGGCGCCCGAGGGTGTGCGGATCCTGAACGACCAGGGGCAAGCGGTCGCGACCGTGGCTCCGCCGATGGCGGAAGAAGTGGCTGCGGTGGCGGCACCGGCAGCCGCGGCGGTGGCCGAGCCGGAAGTCCTCACCGAGCGCAAGCCGAAGGAAGAGGAAGCGGCGGCCGACGACGGCAAGAGGCCGAAGAGGCCCGAGCGGGCGGAGAAGGCCGAGAAGTCGGACAAGTAACAGAGCGAGCGGCGCGTGGCCCACGCGGAGGGCCGGGGAACCGGCCGGGTAGTCGTGGGACTGGGGAACCCGGGTCCGGAATACCAGGGCACCCGCCACAACGTGGGCCAGCGCGTCCTCGACGTTCTCGCCAAGACCGTGCGCGGGTCCTGGCGGCGCGACGGCACGACGGCGGTGGCTCGCGGACGCTGGCGCGGCGAAGAGATTCGCCTCGTCAAGCCACTCGCGTTCATGAACGAGAGCGGCCCGGTCGTCGCCAGGGCGCTTCGCCGCGCGGAGGCCGGGCCCGCCGACCTCATCCTCGTCTACGACGACATCGACCTGCCCCTCGGGACCGTACGGTTCCGCATGAAGGGTAGCCACGGCGGCCACAACGGCGTGCGGTCCGTGATCGAGGCGCTCGGGACGGAGGAGATCAAGCGCGTCAAGGTGGGTGTCGGACGCCCCGATCACAAGGGCGACATCCCCGACCACGTGCTCACGTCATTCGAGCAGGACGAGCTCCCGGCCGTCGACGCCGCCGTCGCGGTCGCGGCTGAAAAAGTCCTCGCCCTTCGAAACAACCACTTTTCGAGGGCCGCCTTTGCCGGCGCCTTGATGGCCGGATTGCCGAATCGGGTAACCGGTGGGGGGCGATCGGGGGGAGCGGCGCTCGTTCCCCCCGATCCTTCAACGAAAGAACACGACGGTGACGACGGCGAACAGCGGCAACAGAATCGCGCCGCTATAGACCATGTAGCCGAAGAAGCTCGGCATCTTCACTCCCTGCTCTTCGGCGATCGACTTCACCATGAAGTTCGGCGCGTTCCCGATGTAGCTGTTGGCCCCCATGGACACGGACCCCACGCTGATCGCCGCCAGGATGGCGTGCGGAACGTCCACGACTTCGCGCGCCAGGCCGAGGCCCTGGCCGAGCGCCAGGAACGTCAGATAGGTCGGCGCGTTGTCGAGAAACGACGAGAGGATCCCAGACGCCCAGAAGAAATGCCAGGGCTCGCGCACGCCGAGCTCTCCTCCGCGCAGTCGCAGCAACTCGAGGGCCGGAAGCATCGTGAGGAAGATCCCGGCGAACAGCACGGCGACTTCCACCATGGGATACGCGGTGAAGCCGTTGGCGCGCCGCACCGCGCGCGGCGTTCGCCAGAGGGAGACGGCGGCGAGCGCGACGATCGCGACCTCGCGCCATGGTGCGTGCAAGAGCGCGACGGTGAGGACGACGAGGCCGAGCCAGACGATGTTCAGCGTGCCTCGCAGGCGAAGCGGCTCGATCCGAGTCCGATCCCGGCGCAGCGCCGCGATCGGCTCCCGCGTGTATTGCCAGGTGTCCCAGACGAAGTAGATCGCCAGCAGCGCGGCCACCTGAAGCCCCCAGGGCGCCCAGAGTCGGAAGGTCCAGGTGAAGGGCACGCCCTGCAGGTAGCCGAGGAAGAGCGGCGGATCGCCGAGCGGTGTCAGCATGCCGCCAATGTTGGACACGAGAAAGACGAAGAAGACGACGGTGTGGCGGACGTGCGTGCGCTCGCGGTTGGTCTGGAGGAGCGGTCGGATCAGGAGCATCGAGGCCCCGGTGGTGCCGACGAACGAGGCCAGGACCGACCCGAGTGCCAGGAACGCCGTATTGGTCGGGGGCGTGGCGGCGAGGTCACCCCGCAACAGGATGCCGCCCGAGATCACGAAGAGCCCGGCGAGGAGGATGATGAAGGAGACGTACTCTTCGGCCACGGACAGGAGGGCCCCCGGCCGGCGGACCGCGTAGAGAGCGAGGATCGGCAGGCCCAGGAGGGCCGAGATCACCAGCTTGTTCCGGTTCGACTCCCACCAGTGCGGGAGCCAGAGCGGAAAGACGGCGATCGCCAGGAGCATGGCGACGAAGGGTGCGACGGTGTAGAGCGGCAACGCGCCGGCGGTCGTCAGGGCCGAAGTTCTCTCCTCGGATGGCCTACGAGCCGTCCCAGTCTAGCAAGTCGGCCCTCGATTGCCCGAGGGTGGGTCGCGTGGTATATAGTTGTTGTTTATCCGGAGATCCGGCCGGCCGTTCTGAGGGGAGAGCCGTGTGACCAAGGTTATCGTCGAGCCCGACGAATCCTTCGAAAACGCGCTCAAGCGCTTCAAGAAACAGTGCGAGAAGGCCGGGCTCCTCTCGGAGTTCAAGAAGCGTCAGCACTATGAAAAGCCCAGCGTTCGGCGCAAGCGCAAAGCCCTCGCCGCCCGCAAGAAGGCCAAGCGGCGCGAACGGATATCCGATTAGCCGGACCATCGCTTGATGCACGCCGGCACTCCCGTGACCCGGGTCGGGAGCGAGTGAGGCGAAGGTTGGAGGCAGGCCGAATCTGGGAGCCCGGCACCGAGTGGAATGCGGTGCGGGCGCTCCTGGCTCACGAAGCTTTGACCGAGATGGGACGCGATCGGGCGACGGCGGCCGAGCCGCTCACCGAGCTTGCTGAAGTCCAGGCAGCGATCGAGATGACCCGCCAGGCCCGCCGGGCGCTCGCCACCGCCGGCTCGCTCCCGCTGGAAGCGCTCCCCGACATCCGCCCGATCCTGGCGCGCTGTCGTGCCGAGGGCAGCGTGCTCGACGGCTCCGAGATGATCCAGATCGTTCCCGTCCTCGATGCAAGCCCCAAGCTCCGTGCCTACGGTCGATCCGTGCGCGAGGCGAGCCCGGGGGTGGCAACGACCACCGACGCCCTGCCCCGCTTCGCCGAGCTCGCCGACCGGCTGCGCTGCGCCCTCGATGCGAGCGGCGCCGTGACCGACGACGCGAGCTCCACGCTCAAGCGCCTCCGCCGCGAGATCCGTGAGCGTCGCCGGCAGCTCGCCACCGAGCTCGAACGTGCCTTCCAGGGAAGCGACGCTGACCGGCTCTTCGCCGACCGGTATGTCACGCTTCGACACGGCCGCTACGTCCTGCCGGTGCGAACCGAGGCGCGGAGCCGAGTGCGCGGAATCGTCCACGACCGCTCGCAGAGCGGTCAGACGCTCTTCATCGAGCCCGAGCAGGTCGTCGACGCCAACAACGACCTCGTGCAAACGACCCGCGAGGAGGAGCACGAGACCGCCCGCATCCTGGCCGAGCTGACCGCCGGCGTACGCGAACGTCTCGACGATCTGGACGGCCTGGTGAACACCGTCGGCGAGCTCGACTGGATGTTCGCGCGAGCCCAGGCCGCCGAGCGCATGGCCGCGACGGCGCCGGTGATCGACGCCGGCCGGACCGTCGCGCTTCGCGGAGCGCGCCACCCGCTCCTGCTCGCCCAGAGCTGGAAGGACCCGAGCCGCACGGTCGTCCCGATGGACCTCGAGCTCGGTCCCGATCGCCCGCTCCTCGTCATCACAGGACCGAACGCCGGCGGCAAGACGATCGCCCTCAAGACGCTCGCCGTCCAGGCGTTCATGGCCCAGGTCGGCTGCCACGTGCCGGCCGACGAAGGCTCGCGCCTGCCGATCTTCGACGACGTTTTCGCGATCATCGGCGACGATCAGTCCGTCGCCGAGAATCTCTCGACGTTCTCGGCGTTCGTCAAGCAGGCACGCGAGATCCTCGAGGTGGCCGATGAGCGCTCGCTCGTGCTGCTCGACGAGCTCGGCGCCGGAACCGATCCCGACGAAGGCGCGGCCCTCGCCCAGGCGATCCTCGAGGAGCTGGCCGAGCGGGGCGCGCTGGTGATCGCGACGACCCACCTCGAGCCGCTCAAGGCGTTCGCGTCCACCTACCCGCGCGCGCGCAACGCGTCGGTCGAGTTCGACACCGCGACGCTCGCGCCGACCTTCCGGCTGCGCTACGACCAGCCGGGCCAGAGCTACGCCCTGACGATCGCCGCCCGGCTCGGCCTCGGCGTCGAGCTCATCGCCCGCGCGAATGCGCATCGCTCCGAGCACGCGGCGCGGCTCGCCGACCTTTTGGCGACGCTCGACGCCAACGCCCGCTCGGAAGCCGAACGGGCTCGCGAGATCGAGCGAATCCGCGCCGAGGCCGCGGCGCAGCTGGCGAAGGCCCGGGAGACGGCGGCGGCGGCGGAGAGCCGGGCTCAGGCCATCGTCGCGCGCGCCCGCGCCGAGGCGACGGCGCTCGTCAGCGAGATTCGCCGGGCGCTCACCGCCGAGTGGGACAAGCTCAAGCGCACGGACCGGTCGCGCCGCTCGCTCGACGAGAGTCGCCACCGGGTGCGCGAAGTCGCCGGACGCATCGAAGCGATCGTGCCCGAGGCGCCCGCGGAGCGGCCGGTGACCTTGGCGCCCGGTGCCGCCGTCGCGGCCGAGCATCTGGGTATCCGCGGCGAGCTGGTCGAGATCGCCGGCAGCTCGGCGACCGTGCGATCCGGCTCGGTCACCGTCCGCGTCCCGTTGCAGGCTCTCCGCGCCGTTGCGGCGAGCCCCGCCGCGACCGGGCGGGAAGGGGCCGGAAGAGGGTCGGCGCGAGCGGGGTTCCGAGAGTCCATCCAGGTCTCGCATCGTTCGGTCGCCGGCGAGATCTTGCTGCTGGGACAGACGACCGACGAGGCGCGCGACCGGGTCGAGAAATATCTCGATGACGCCTTTCTCGCGGGGCTCGCTAGCGTACGATTGGTTCATGGGAAGGGCAGCGGCGCCCTGCGCAAGACGGTCCGCGACCTCCTCGCGGGTCACCCGCTGGTCGAGTCATTCCGCGACGGTGAGCCGTCCGAGGGCGGAACGGGCGCGACCGTGGCCGCGTTGAAGGTCGGCTGATGCTCACCGAGACGACAACCGGCTGATGCCGACCGAAAGGACAACCGGCTGATGCCGACCCGAAGGACAATCAGTTGATGCAGTATTCGCAGCCGCTGCTCGACGACATTCGCGCCGCGGTCGACATCGTCGATCTCGTCAGCCGGTTCGTGAATCTCCGCAAGGCCGGATCCCACTGGAAGGGCCTCTGCCCGTTCCACGCCGAGAAGACCCCATCGTTCACGGTCAATCCACGCAAGGGGATCTTCCACTGCTTCGGCTGCGGGGTCGGTGGCGACGCCTTCGGCTTCGTCATGCGCCAGGATCGCCTCTCGTTTCCCGAAGCGGTCCGCGCGCTGGCGAAGACCGCCGGCGTCGCGCTGCCCGACGAGCGCGGTGCGAAGAGCGGCGACTCGGGCCGCGAGGAGCTTCTTCGGGTGATGGACCTCGCGGGCCACTTCTACGCCGACACGCTCTGGAAGCCGGCCGGCGAGCGGGCGCGCGCGTATCTCGAAGAGCGCGGGATCGACACCGAGATCGCCCGGCATTTCGGCCTCGGCTACGCGCCCGAGGGCTGGGAATCGCTTCTCACCTTCATGAAGTCGGAGAAGGTCGCGGAAGAGGCGCTGATCGCCACGGGCCTGGCGGTCGCGCGCGAGAATCGCGCCGGCGCCTACGACCGTTTTCGCGGGCGCCTTCTCTTCCCGATCCGCGACCTCCAGGGGCGGGCCGTCGCGTTCGGCGGGCGGGGGTTCGGCGACGAGCAGCCGAAGTACCTGAACTCGCCGGAGACCCCCCTCTATACCAAGGGTAACCTGCTCTACGCCGCCGATCTCGCCCGCCCGACGATCCAGTCGCAGAACCGCGCGCTGCTAGTCGAGGGCTACGTCGACTGCATCATGGCTCACCAGTACGGGTTCACGGGGACCGTGGCGGCGCTCGGCACAGCGTTCACCCCGGCCCAGCTCGCCCTTCTCCGGCGCTACTGCGATGAGGTCGTCACCTTCTTCGACGCCGACGCGGCCGGCCAGAAGGCTGCCGCTCGGGCCGAGGAGCTTCTCGAGCCCACGGGGCGCGGCATGGCGTGGGCGGTGAACCGTTCCGGAGCGTTCGAGGGCGCCGGCACGCTCAGGGTGAAGGTCGCGCTGCTCCCGGCAGGCCACGATCCGGACACGTTCCTGAGATCGGTCGGGAGCGAGGCCTTCACGGAGCGAATCGCCGCCGCCCGAAGCATCCTCGCCTATGCGCTCGACCGGGCGCTCGTCGATCCCGACGGGGCAACCGGGCCCCGAGCGCGGACCACCGCGTTCGCCAGGGTCGCCCTGTTGCTGGCGAAGGTTGCCGATGGGGACGAGGCTGCGCAGCTCTCTCGCGAGGCCGCTTCCAAGCTCGGGGTAGACCCGACCCAGCTCTGGATCGAAGCCCAGCGCCTGCAGTCCTCCCTGAGAACGCCGCCGGCACAGTCCCGGCCCAGCCCGCCGGCCTCCACGGCCCCCGTCGAACGCGATCTCGTGACGCTCCTGCTCCACTCCGACGAGGCCCGCGCGACGCTCCTGGCACTGCTGGGCGAGTCGGACGAGCTCGGCCAGCCCTCGCTCCGGGCGATCGTGGAGGCGCTGAGACACCGGCCCGACGCCACGGCCGAGAGCCTGATGACCGACCTCCCGACCGACGAAGCCCGCTCCGTTCTCTCGTCCCTGCTCGTCGAAGATCGCGAAAGTGTTGACGCCCGGGTTAGCATCGGACAGTTCCAGCGACGGCTCGAGCGCAGCCAGCGGCTGCGGCGAGCACGGGAGGCCAGTCAAGCGATCGCCGAGGCCCAGGCGAAGACCGGAGTCGCGGCGCCGATGCACGCCGAGCTCAGGACCCTGCACAAGGAGAGCGCCGTCGTGTACGAGATCACGGGTGGTGTCGCCCAGTCGTTAGAACACGGGACGTCGACGTCCCCAAGGAGCTCAGACGAATGAGCGAAGAGCCAAAGCTGGAGGAGCTCGACCGGCTGATCTCGATGGGGAAGCAAAAAGGCTTCCTCACCTACGACGAGGTGAATGACGCCCTCCCTTCGGACCTCGTCTCGCTCGACCAGCTCGATGACATCATGATGATGTTCGGCGCGATGGACATCGAGGTCGTCGACTCGGCCAAGGCCGGCCGGCTTCCCTCCGAGATCCGCGAGCGAAAGGCCCAGCAAGAGCCCGAGGACAACGACGACGACGGCCCGCCCGAGCCTATCGACCTCACGCCGGGACCGGTCGGGCGCACCGAGGACCCCGTACGGCTCTACCTGCGCGAGATGGGCCGGGTCGCGCTCCTCACGCGCGAGGGCGAGATCGCGCTCGCCAAGCGGATCGAGGAGGGCAAGAACCAGGTCACGTCCGCCATCCTCAGCACGAACCTCGCCGTCGAGCGCTTCCGCGAGCTGCGGGAGCAGCTCCGCCGGCACGACATCTCCGTCAAGGAAGTCGTGGACGTCAATGAGGAAGAGTTCACGGAGGAAAAGGAAGCGAACCTGACGCGCCTGGTCATCACGGCGTTCGCGATGGTCGACCGGCTGCTCCGCGAGCGGGACAAGCTGGTCGTCCAGGCCCGCAAGCTGCGCCTCAAGGCGTCGGGCCGGCGGCGGCCGAAGAAGGGCAAGGACCCGGCGTGGAAGCGACTCGAGGCGCAAGCGCTGCAGCGCCAGACCCGCGTTCTCGAGAAGCTCCGCGCGCTCAACATTGGCAACCAGATCATCGACCGCGAGGACGCCGAGCTCAACCGCCGTGGCCTGGTGCAGCGCCTGCGTGACCTGCTCGACGACGTCGAGCGCGCCGAGCGCGTGATCAGTCTCTGGACCAACGGTCGGCGGCCGTCGACCGACGAGGTGCAGAACCTCATCTACGTCTCCTTCCGCGATCCCGCCACCAACGGCGCCCCCGCCGGCGTCGGCGACCTCCACTTGAAGGCCGCCAAGAAGTTCCCGTCCCCCAAGCAGCAACAGGTGTGGGTCGCCCAGCAGGAGATCAAGGTCGCCGAGGGACGCGCCAACGCCAAGGCCGACGAGATCAAGCGCGTCATGACCATCATCAAGGCGGGCCAGGTCAAGGCGGCGCAGGCCAAGAAGGAAATGGTCGAGGCGAACCTGCGCCTGGTCATCTCGATCGCGAAGAAATACACGAATCGCGGGCTCCAGTTCCTCGACCTGATCCAGGAAGGCAACATCGGTCTGATGAAGGCCGTCGACAAGTTCGAATACCGCCGCGGCTACAAGTTCTCGACGTACGCCACCTGGTGGATCCGGCAGGCGATCACGCGAGCGATCGCCGACCAGGCGCGCACGATCCGCATCCCCGTGCACATGATCGAGACCATCAACAAGCTCATCCGGACCTCCCGCCAGCTCGTGCAGGAGCTCGGCCGCGAGCCGACCCCGGAAGAGATCGCGACCAAGATGGAAGTGCCGGTCGACAAGGTGCGGAAGGTCCTGAAGATCGCCCAGGAGCCGATCTCCCTGGAGACGCCGATCGGCGAGGAAGAAGACAGCCACCTCGGCGATTTCATCGAGGACAAGCAGGTCGTCTCGCCCGTCGAGTCGATCATCGGCCTCTCCCTGCGCGAGCAGACCAACAAGGTCCTCAATACGCTGACTCCGCGCGAGGAGAAGGTGCTGCGGCTCCGCTTCGGCCTCTCCGACGGCTGCGAGCACACGCTTGAAGAAGTCGGACAAGATTTTGCTGTCACGCGGGAGCGTATCCGGCAGATCGAGGCCAAGGCGCTGCGCAAGCTCCGTCATCCGTCGCGCTCCAAGAAGCTCCGGAGCTTCCTGGAATCGTGACCGGGAACAAACTTCGGACACGATGACCCTGCGGGCCCATAGCTCAATGGCAGAGCAGCCGGCTCATAACCGGTTAGGTCTTGGTTCGAGTCCAGGTGGGCCCACTGTTGTAGCGGGTGCCGTGAGATCGGCTCAGACCGAGGGTGGCCTGATTCGGCGCGCGTGGTTGCGTTTGTAGCGGGTGCCGTGAGATCGGCTCAGACCGAGGGTGGCCTGATACAGATGCGTGTGGCTCCGCTCCGCGGACAACCCGATCTGCTCCGCAGTCAGCTCTTGTCTCCGCTCTGCGGACAACCGGATTCGGTTCGCGTAGTTAGGATACAATCAGGGAAGGCGTGGATTCTCAGCTCCTGACCCTGATCGATTTACAGGGCTTCGACACGCGGCTCGCCGCGCTCGAAGCCCAGGCCGCTCGGCTCCCCAAGCAGATCGAAGCCATCCAGGCCGCGCTCGCCGAAGCCAAGAAAGTCCTCGACGCGGTCAAGCTGAAGGCCGACACGACCCGGAAGGATCTCCGCACGAAAGAAAAGGACCTCGAAGTCGTCACGGCCAAGCGGGCGAAGGCCGAGGGGCGTCTCTGGGAAGTCAAGAACAACACGGAGTACTCGGCCGTGCTTTCCGAGATCGAGGCCATCAAGCAGGAGAAGGCGCGGGGCGAGGAGGAGATCCTCGGCCTGATGGAGATCCAAGAGCACCTCGCCGTCGAGGGCCGCGAGGCCGAATCGCGCCTGAAGGCACGCGAGGAGCAGGGGCGGCAAGACGAGGTCGTCGTGCGCAAGAAGCTCACGGCGGTCGAGTCGGAGCTGGCCGGCCTCCGCGCCGACCGTGACTCCCGCGCTCGGGAGTTGCCCCGCCCGCTGCTGGCCGACTACGAGAAGATCCTGAAGGCGCGTAGCGGTGTCGCCGTCGCCAGCGTGTCCTCATCGGCAATCTGCAGCGGCTGTCGAGTGTCGATCCGGCCCCAGGCCATCCAGGAGCTGAAGGCAGCGCAAGCGCCGATGCTCTGCGAAAACTGCGGCCGCTACCTCTACTGGCAGGACCCCGCCTGACGGCGCGACCCGCTGGCGCCGCAGCCCGGCGCGCTCAACCGGACGTCACGGTCTACACCGACGGCGCCTGCTCCGGGAACCCCGGGCCCGGCGGCTGGGCCGCGCTCATCATCGACGGTGACGAGGAGCGCGTTGTCTCCGGCTCGGCGCCCCACACGACCAACCAGCGCATGGAGCTTCAGGCTGTCGCCGAAGGCCTCGCCGCGGTGCCCGGGCGCCGCCGGGTCCACATCCACTCGGACAGCGCCTACATCGTCAACTGCTTCCGTGAGCGCTGGTGGGAGCGCTGGGAGAAGAACGGCTGGAGAAACAGCCAGAAGCAGGCCGTCGCCAACCGCGACCTCTGGGAGCGCCTCCTCGCCGAGACGCGTCGGCACGACGTGGTCTGGCACAAGGTGGCAGGCCACGCGGGCGATCTCCTGAACGAGCGGGTAGACGCTCTCGCGCGCGGCGCGATCACCGGCTGACGCGGTCGGCTATACTGTGAGAGCGCCAGAGAAGGCTGGACGGTCGCCGGCCGCGGTGACGCGGCGGGAGGAAAGTCCGGGCTCCGCAGGGCAGGGTGCTGGGTAACGCCCAGGGGGGGAAACCCCACGGACCAGTGCCACAGAAAGCAGACCGCCGTCTCGTCGGTGCCCGCGAGGGTGGCGGGGCGGTAAGGGTGAAACGGTGAGGTAAGAGCTCACCAGCGGCGCGGGTGACCGCGTCGGCTCGGTAAACCCCACCCGGAGCAAGGCCAAATAGGAGAGCTATGGGGTGGCCCGCCCCCGCTCTCGGGTTAGGCCGCTGGAGACGCCGGGTAACCGGCGCCCTAGAGAAATGACCGTCGCCCGAGCTTCACCGCTTGGGACACAGAACCCGGCTTACAGGCCTCCTCTGGCGCTCTTCGTCGGTTCCCCCGCTATTTCGCCTTGGCCGCCCAGTCGGCGTGGTATT
>WNEZ01006569.1_pt1 | contig 19073 bp, 17 predicted proteins | sample 5400521 | NCBI WGS metagenome assembly WNEZ01 (sample SAMN13153339, study PRJNA577476) | soil metagenome | isolation source: 120 cm saprolite under Douglas fir tree site 2 hole 1 replicate 1 | place: USA:California | collected 2015-04-18 | reverse complement strand
CGGCCCCAATGGCGCCGGCAAGACAACCACCTTGAAGATGCTGGCAGGGCTTCTCTACCCAACTGCCGGCACAGCCACTGTACTTGACCACGTTCCCTGGCGGCGCGAACGGGTATTCCTCCAGCAGATCGCACTGGTGATGGGGCAGCGCAACCAGCTCCAGTGGGACATTCCCGCTATCGATTCGTTTGCGCTCAACCAGGCCATCTACTGCATCGATCCGCCGGCTTATCGTCGTACCCTGGGTGAACTCACCGATCTGCTCGACCTTGGTCCACTATTGACAAAACCTGTGCGCACCCTTTCACTTGGAGAGCGCATGAAATGCGAACTCGCCGCAGCGCTCCTGCACCGCCCACGCGTCCTCTTTCTCGACGAACCAACCATTGGGCAGGATGTCACCAGTCAACGGCGCATCCGCACGTTCATCGCAGAATACAATCGCCGCCACGAGGCGACTGCCCTGCTCACCAGCCACTACATGGCCGACGTGGAGGCGTTGTGCCGCCGCGTCATCCTCATTCACCACGGGCAAATCCTCTTCGCTGGGGCTTACTGCTTTCTGGACGACGCAGATGAGCGCTGTGATCCAGGCATACTATGTCGCGTTGTTTTTCCTCTCGGGCCAGATGGGGCCACTCACACTCTTCCCAGTCCCCGTTCAGGTGCTGGCGCAACTGCTGCCTTTCCAGTGGATGCTCGCATTTCCTGTGCAACTCCTGCTGGGACGGGTGGACCAGCATGCAATAGTCCCGGGATTGGTCGCTCAAGGCATATGGCTGTGTTTGAGCCTGGCATTGATGACTATGCTCTGGCGTTGTGGACTTCGCCGTTACACTGGAACTGGAGCTTGAGCATGCGATACATCGCTTTGTTGAAGCGCTACCTGCAACTCAACATCTTGCGCGAGCTTGCCTATCGCGGCAATTTCTACACACAGATCTTCCAGTCGCTGGTGTCGCTGGGCTTTGGCTTGCTAGGACTGGCAGTGATCTTCGACCACACCAGCGCACTGAATGAGTGGCATCCAGCGGAACTCCTGGCCTTGTTGGGTATCTATCAGATCGTCGGTGGCGTCATCAACCTGGTCATCCAGCCCTGCATGCAGCAGCTGATGAGCGAGGTGCACCGGGGAACGCTGGACTACACCTTGCTCAAACCGGCAGACGCGCAGTTTCTGGTGAGCATTCGCCAGGTGCAGATCTGGAAACTGTGCGATATCGTGCTTGGCCTGATAGTGGTGGGAGTTGCGCTGGCACGTCTTGGTGTGACGGTGGGGGCAGGACAGGTACTCACTTTCGTATTCGTGCTGGGGGCAGGAGGCTCCATCGTCTACAGCTTCTGGCTCATGCTGGCAACCTGCTCCTTCTGGCTCGTACGGGTCGAGAATATCCTGGTGATCTTCCAGGACCTTTACCAGGCTGGACGCTGGCCGGTGAGCATCTACCCGTCATGGCTGCGCTGGACCCTGACCTTCCTGGTGCCCGTGACGGTCGCAACGACCATACCGGCCCAGGCGCTGGTAGGTCAACTGGCATGGCATACGATCCTGGCAGTCGCCTCGTTCGCGCTGCTCGCTCTAGTGCTCTCGCGCTGGTTCTGGCTGTTCGGTCTCCGGCACTATACTGGAGCGTCAGCATGACGCGGGTATAGGACAATAGCCAATCCACCCAACCCGAGGAGGCAAGCTCACGCCCCTATGGACAACGTTCATGAGGCTAACCCGGTGGTAGGTTAGTAGGGGCGTGAGCTTGCCTCCGCCCTGGCTCTCTCACGCTCTCACGCTCTCACGCCCCTACGGACTCCGCCCTGGCCTGGGACCCTTCATGCAAAAGTCTGAACCCTACCCCTTGAGGTGCCTTGCTTTACGCGGCAATTTCATCTGTGGTATACTTGCCATCCGACAGCATCTGTTATGTAAGGCCGGATGCGCTGCGTAACAGACAATCACCGCCTGGTCGTGACCATGCTGTATGTGAAACGCAAAAATAATGCTGCGGGAGTGAGACCATCATGAATTTACCACCCCACCAGACAAATCGCTTTTACCATATCTGGTTCGCGTTGCTCCACTACGTCAATGAGCAGCGGCAACTGACAACTACCTTTCCCGATACACCAGAGGAAGGGTCGATCACACAAGACGACGCCATGAAACTCCGGAACGCTTTGTGGGCCGACGACGAACTCCGCGAAAGGTTCATCGCCGAGAATCCGGCAGGACTGCCGCCAGCCGATTTGGCATTGGTTGCGAGCTGGCAGAACCGCCTGGCCGGACACTTTTTCATTGTTCGCCATCTCAAAAAATACACCGTCTTTCTCTCTCAGGAACCCACCCATGCCTATGGCGTACTGGGGCTGGTCAGTCCAATTGAGGAGGTTGTTGGTCCCACCGTCCCGATCTACGTCGAGGCCGTCCTACTGCCGTTCGAGGGCCAGATTATCTACGATAGCCTCCTGATGCCCTACAGAGTCACCTTTGGTCCCGGCATCCGCGGCAACCTGAACGATACATACCGGAACACACAGGAGCGCGAAGGGATCATTACCACACTGGGACCACCCGATGCGCCCTTCGACCTGAATGAAGAACAGAATGGAGTGCTTGCGCGCAATGCGAAGGTCCTGGGTGCCTTCCGCAAGGACATGGCCAGGAGCGGTCTGAGCCAAAAAATGATCGAGCAGCACACAGGCGCTATCGATGACTTCGCCCAGACCTACCTGCTGGCGCAAGAGCCACCGCAGGGATTGCTCGACACCACCCTCACAGATGTGCAGGCATATTTACGCACGGCTGGAAACAAGACAACTACGACCAGCTTCAAGCGCTTCGTCCGTTTCCTCGCTGAGACGGGACGGATGGACTACGAGCAAGCAGAACCCCTGCGCAATTTTCTGAGGCATGCAGGGGGATAGAAGTAGCTAAGGAGCATTTGCACTGATGAGACGATACGGGAGTCAGAGTATGATCGCACCGCTGCGCTCGGTGCTGGTCAAGCGCCCGGACAACGCCTTCGCCATCGACGACCCGGCGGCCTGGCACTATGCCGATCGACCAAACCTGGCGCTAGCCCAGCAGGAGCACGACACCCTTGTCGCCTTGCTGCAAGCGGCTGGAGCCGAGGTGATTACCCACGACGAGCCGCAGCCCGAGCACGCCGATGCCATCTATGTCTTCGACCCGGCGCTTGTGACCGATCACGGGGCGATTATCCTCTCGATGGGCAAGCCGCAGAGGCGGGGCGAAGAGGCGGTGATGGCTCGCCGTCTGGAGGTCCTGGGGATCCCTGTGCTCTACACGCTGCAAGGGGAGGCACGGGCTGAAGGTGGCGATTTACTGTGGCTTGACCACGAGACATTGGCTGTGGGGCTAGGATTCCGCACGAACGCCGAGGGTCTGCATCAACTGCGCGAGGTGCTGGCAGGGATCGGGGTGACGGTCATTCCCGTGGAATTGCCATACTACACAGGCCCGGAATCCTGCCTGCACCTGCTCTCCTTGATCAGCATCGTCGATGACCACCTGGCTGTTGTCTACCCTCCGCTGCTCAGTGTGCAGTTCTGGAAGGAATTGCAATGGCGAAGCTTCCGGCTCGTTGAGGTGCCCGATGCGGAGTTTGCGACGATGGGGCCCAATGTGCTGGCTCTGGCTCCCGGTCGGTGCCTGATGCTCGAAGGTAACCCGATTACGCGGCGGCGGTTGGAGGAAGAAGGTTGTGAGGTTCTGACTTACCGGGGGTATGAGATTTCGTTGAAGGCCGAGGGTGGGCCGACCTGTTTGACACGACCGATTTTGCGAGGGGATGTGTAATTAGTGCGTGCGAAACGCATCTGCTAAAAATAGCTGTGTGTGCCGTCTATGTTTACAGGAGATCTATTCGCGTATGGCCAGTATACTGTGACCGTTAGTTGTAATAGATGGAGGAGATTATGCCAACACCAACAGTTGAGGACCTCACTCAACGCTCTCAATTTGTCTTTGCAGGTACCGTCGTAGCGCTTCAAGCCGCCACGATGTCGGCTGTGCCGATTACGCCCACAACGATGATCGTCAAGGTGGATGAAGTTATTCATGCACCTGTGGGACTTGGCGATCACACCGGTCAGGAGATCACTGTGCAAGCAGAGAAACAGTGGAAACTCCAGGCAGGAGACCGGGCTATCTTTTATACGAATGGGTGGCTCTATGGGCAAAGCCTGGCTGTTCTAGCAATCGGAGTGCAAAAAGTGCGCAAGTCAACTGCAAGGCAGCACCAACGTGTGACGGCTTCGGTCCAGAACAGGACGGATCAAGAACTGCAAAATCGTCTGGCACGTGCAAATCTGGTAATCGTAGGAAAAGTCGCCGATGTGCAAGAGATACCTTCTAATTCCCGTCTCGTCGCTGCTGTACCTTCCCCGACGAGGCCGGTAAGTGAACATGACCCGCAGTGGCAGCAAGCTGTCATCGATGTCGAATCGGTAGAGAAAGGGAGTCTAGCAGGGGGAACGGTCGTCGTTCCATTCCCGGCTAGTCAGGATGTGAGGTGGTACCAAATCCCCAAATTTCATACCGGCCAAGAAGGCGTGTTCCTCCTGCACTCGGATCAAGATGTACACGGACTCGCAAGGGAAGCACTCACTTCCCTCCATCCATTAGACATTCAACCCAAGGACCAGCTAGAGCGCATCAGAACGTTGATTGGCACCTCCTAATGAGCTAACGATTCCTGGTGGTATGCCTGGCCTTGAACGGCAAAGGGGAAATACTGCCAGGATGTCAAGCAACAGGACTGACAGGGTTGCAACTACTTGCGCTATCCTGAAAACCTTGCAGCCCTCGTCACACTGGGTACCAAGCATATACTAGTGACGACAGACGAGAAGAGTTATCAGAACATTTCCATTTCAAGGAGGGGATATCACCATGATTCTAGTCGTCAACATGATCCCGAATAATCGTAGCGGTGAAACCAACCAGGACAGCGAACCCAATATCGCCGTTAACCCGGCCAATCCCTTGCAAATCGTGGGTACAGCATTCACGCCTGACCCTATGGGGGGACCGAATGCACCGATCTATGTATCAAGTGACGGGGGGCAGACGTGGCTCCTGAACTCTATTGTGCCAAGCTCTGCCGGAAGCGGCTCCGGCACATTCGACATCACCCCACGCTTCAGCTCTACGACCAATAACCTCTACGTTGGCATCCTTCGCGATCCCTCGGCCAATTTGCAGGTCCTTCGTACAAGCAATTTTCTCAGCCCGACAACCATGACCATACTGGTAGACAGGCCCAATGAAGATCAACCATTCGTACAAGCTGCCACCGTCACCACAGGGACCGGTATCGGAAAGGATCGCATCTATATTGGACATAACGACTTCAATGCAGTCCCCAGCACAGCAACCATTGAGCAAGCACTCGATGGTGCAACAGCTCCAGCAGCACCGCCCCCGCCGCCCAGTGGCTTCACCTCAGACCGCCTTGAAACGCGTGTCACCTCACCTCAGGACGGTCCGCAAATCCGGCCGGCAATCCACCCTGATGGCACGATTTACGGCGTTTTCTACGGTTGGCGTACCTTCGATGGCTCTATCGCAACCGCTGACGTGATCGTCGTGCGTGAAGATAGTTGGGGAACGAGCGCAATCCCTTTCAACGCCCTGATTGATCCAGGCGATGGGCAGAGAGGAAGACGTGTAGCTCAGAACCGCGCCCTACCCTTTACTGCCTCTACCGCTGGACTTGGACAGGAGCGGATAGGTGGTGATATCAAATCCTGTTAATTCCTGTATCTTTGCACGGTTGTGAGTTGCCTTCTCAAGCCTGTTGCACGAGCCATACATATAGTGATCGGCAGGATTTGATATGATCTCTCCATTGCCGTCGATCCACGGGATAGTTCGACTGTCTACCTCGCGTGGGCTGATCAGGTCGCAGCAAATGACTATACACTCCACATTAACCGCTCCACAGACCGAGGCGTGACATGGTCACCTGACCTGCGAACGATCACCAATGCTAAGAACCCTGCCTTGGCTATAAACAGCCAGGGTACAGTGGGATTTCTGCACCAGCAGTTAACCGGGGCCGCACCCAATCAGCGCTGGGAAACACACCTGGAACGAACCTCGAACGCGTTTGCGGCGATTACAGATCTGCTTCTCGCCACAGTACCTGCAGATGTCCCCGCACGCGTCTTTTTCCCTTACCTCGGCGACTATGACCACCTCATGGCCGTTGGTAACGATTTCTACGGCGTTTTCTCTGCAAATAACACGCCCGACATGGCCAACTTCCCACAAGGCGTCATGTACCAGCGCAATGCTAACTTTGCTACGCATACCTTGCTCGATATGGATAACGTTACCCCAGTTGCAGTCTCGATTGACCCCTTCTTCTTCAAAGTAACCTGAGTCCCGAATGCTGCCGCAGGGAGTGCATTGACCGGCTATGAGTGGAACCAGAACAACACACAACATGTGTGACATCTATTCGTCCAAAACAGAAGTACAACGTTAATCCAAAGACGTGTAGACAACTAAGCGTAAGCTGGTCTGATGCTCATATTAGAATGGTCTCTTAGAACGCGAGTTGGTATAATATCAAATCCGGTTAATCACTGTATCTTTCTCAAGCCGGCTGCCTCAGCCAAATGTAAAGTGATCATCAGGATTTGATATAACTCCTTGGGCAGACGTGGTAGCACTTCCTGCTCCCACCCGTCGGCCAGCAAACGCTCCACTTGTGCAATCTCCTCTTTCATCGTATCATAGACGGCAGTTGGCATGGGACCTCCTGGTAGCTCTGAAGAACGGCTTTGACATGGTGTTCTTCTACTCTACCATCTGCGTCCCTGATCTTTCCACCTCTTTCTCTTAGGTTCGCGCTTATGGGGCTTGCCCCCGCCCTGGAAGCGCCGCCTCATGGATCAATTGCAATCCTTTGCACTTGTATCGATACGCACGATCTGTCCCGCGCCGGGCGTTGGGAAGCCAAAGCCGAAGTTCGAGACGTACAGTTTGCCATCAGGACCAAAGGTCATACCCGTCGGGAACGTCAGGCCCGTGGCAACCGTGTTGAGCGTGCCATCACCATTGACGCACACCACCTTGCCCGAGTCAACCGAGCTGGGATCCTGACCCGGGAAGCCGGCGACCGTGTCGGCTTCCAGGGCGTACAAACGGCCCCGTGCGTCAAACGCGACACCCAGCACGGCGGTCAGGCCCAATGCTGCAGCCTTGATACTCCCGCTCGGCGTGATCTTGGAGATCCTCTCGGTGCCCGGGCGGACCGGGAAGGTGCCGAGCGTGCCGACGTAGAAGTTCCCGTGGTAGGCGATCCCCGTCGCCCCCTGCCAGCCATCCGGCGGAACGAACAGGGTGGACATGTCGATCACGCGGCTGATCTGGCCGTCCTGTGTAATGCGGTCCAGTTCCTGGTGATTGGCTTCGGTGGCGTAAATCGCGCCACGGACCGCGACCATGCCATACCAATCGCCGTCCGGCTCAAAGTCGTCGGCGTCGGGGTTCGTGATTGGATGGGTCTGGACAAACTGGCTGAGGTTGGCAACGAGCGTCGATGTACCCTGATCGCGGTTCACCCGGTAGATTCCATTAGGCACATTTGCATTGCCGTGTGAGCAACCACCACCGACAAGCAGCGCATAAAGCGTATTGTCAATGAACGCGACAGACGCCACCCCTTCCTTGTCACTCCCAGCACCTGGACCCGTCTGAGCCGAAGGCAGATCGTCGATGACCGTGGTGCGCACGCCTGCAGGGCTGATCTTGGAGATGCTAGCGGTCAACCCATTGGTATAGGGTCCGACGGGAGGCACGACCTGGGTACATTGTCCGACAGTCGAATTGGTTCCTCCCAGCCCGGCTTCTGCAACATAGAGATTGCCATCCGGCCCGAACGTGAGTCCACGCGGATTATTCAGACCGGTGGCGAAAATAGTGACTGAGTCTGAGGAATGGGTAAACCTGTGCGCCTGTGCATGCACAGTGGCTCCTCCAAGCGGAGCAAGCAGAATCAAGACCATCGCTGCCCCTGCCAGCTTGATAAGTCGCACGAGTGTACGTAGCATGAGCTACCTCCTTTGTAATTCCGATCTCTTTTTCAACGGTTCATCATATGTTCAGCCATTGACGTCCTTGCCCAACGTCCGGCAGTTGTAATCCATGGGAGGGCTACATATTGTGCTAAATTTCTACCCTATAACCCCATATCAAGCTCAGTATAGAAGGCAAGGGGTTATACATTGGTTGAGATACGGTTGAGAAACAGTTATAAACGCATATAAATTGGTTAATGTTTCTCAATATTATGATCTTGTGGAGCTAGGTAGTTGATTCCCCTAACAAGCTTCGGCATCTTTGCATTGCGCACTCCATCATCTTTTTTGAAAAACCCCAGTAATTCTACGGGGTTGTCCTCAAAACAATCCCCTCTTGGACGCACAAAGACAGGTAGTGATATCCAGTAATTCTACAGATGTCCTCTGGCCTTCCGTCACGTATAATGAGAGCAGTGGTAGGGTTCACCACATCACAGTTTTGAAGGGGTGTATGAACAAGTTGTTGCAACGGGGCGTAGGATACCTGTCCCCCAGACAGGGCTCCCGATTTATCGCGTCCACGGGGCGGGGAAAGGCCACACGGTCGGTTGATCGTCTACAACTTGTTCATACACCCGTTTTGAAAATCGTGTGCATCAACACGATGATCACTCTAGCAGAAAGTGAGAAAGGAGAAACACTTATGCGACTGTCTGTAGGTATGAAAGTAGGATTGGTCAGCCTGTTCTCGTGTTTGGCTCTGTGGCTAGGTCTGCTCTCTCCGACGGGTATGGTATCAGCGCAAACCGCCAACACCCTCAGATACGGCTGCGACAACAATCAGCAGCTGCGTCAACACTGACAGCGACGAGAGGAGCTTCTAGCTTGGCCTGAATACCTGGCGAGGCAAGGGATCAGTGAAGGGATATCCTTCACTGATCTTTTTTGTTGACTGTTGCAGGCGATCGATAGCATCCCATCGGAGAGGGGAAACTGCGCAGTTATCCCTGAGCCAAATCTTTCAGTCCACCAGTGGTTTGCCCGACTTCGATGATATAGTCGTCAGGGTCACGCATGTAGCAGCGAATCTCCGCGCCATGATCCTTTGGCTCAGTAATGAATTCGGCTCCTCTCCTTCGCCACTCCTCGTACGAGGCCCAGATGTCCGCGACACGAATATTCAGAAAGCTGGAAACCTCATTCGGGTTCTGAGGGGCACGGAGAGTCACGTTGGGTTTATCGTCCGTTGGGCCGCCACCTACGTTCAAAATCAGCCAACTATTGGCAATTTGAATGATGGTAGGTTCGCCGCTGCGTATAACCTGGCCTCCCAGAATGCGTAGATAAAACTCCGCTGAGCGTTTCACATCCGTTACGGTCAAAAAGTATGTGAGGATAAATCCCTCTTTGGGAGGGATTTGATAGTCTTCTCTTTTGATCATGATCTCTTCTCCTTTTGAACAGAAAAACCAGCAGCGTTGCAAGTTATTCCTGGTACGAATAGTCTCCTAGTTGAAGGGCTGGAGGTACTCCCATTCTGCTTCCCACATCTCGTCAAAGAGCGCATTGATCTCCGCCGGTGAACAGACAGCCGCGCTCAGCGGATCAAGGAGCAGAGCGTAGCGCGCCGCTTCCTTATTGCGAGTGAGCAGTGCCTCGCACATCAGCGCATGAATTGCCATATGACTGCGGTTGAGCGCCGCCAGTTGTTCGGGCAACTCGCCAAAGTGGCAGGGCTGCACGCCATTGCGATCAACCAGGCAAGCTACCTCCACACAGCCATCAGGCAGGTTATCAATCAGATGGCTATTGCGTACATTCCCATAGATCACCGTTGGCCTATCCTTCATCATCGCCTCGATAATGAAGGAACCATACTCATGGCCGCGCTCAAAAGGAAGGTCACGCGTCCCGGCCAGCATTTCACGGATAAATGTATCGTTGTTTTCGCGCCACGTAGGCCAGTTGTTGGCGTAGAAGCCGGTGCCACCCAGATAGCCTTCTCGACAGTAGCGCTCAATGAGATCAGGCCGCTTGCGAAAATAAGGGACGTACTCTGAGAAGTGCCCACTGCTCTCGGTGACAAATGCGCCAAAGTGCAGCATGAACTCGAAACGGACAGGGTCTTGCTCATAGATTTCGGGAACCTGTGCACATTGGCGCAGACGCGGATACAGATCTTGCCCGTTATGGCGCAGCTCTGTGAACCAGGCATTGTGATTTATTCCGGCACAGCGCCACTCTAATTCATCATAAGGTACCCCCAGATACAGGGCTAGCAGTTTAGAAGTTGCCTGCACACTATGGCATAGACCTACAGTGCGCATGTTCGTACCCTTCAGGGCGGCGAGTGTTAAGATCGACATCGGGTTGGTGTAATTGAGCACCCAGGCTTGCGGACAAAGCTGCTCAGTATCGTGCAAGATATCGAGCCAGGCCGGACCGGTGCGCAGTGCCTTAAAGATGCCGCCAGGACCGATGGTATCGCCAATGCACTGATTGATGCCATATTTCATAGGTATATCGAAATCGTGGCGCACATTCGCCAGGCCCGCCACCTCAATTGTGTTGATGATAAAATTGCTGCCTTCCAGTACATCTCGCCGCTCAGTAGAAGCGCGCACACTCCAGCGTTTGCCACTACGGGCAATGAGCCGATCGGCGATCTGTTTCGCTAAATCGAGGCGCCCGGCATCGATATCTACGAGTGCAAAACACCCTTCATCCAGCCCATCAATGAGCAAGATGTCCGTCATCAGCTGACGTGCAAAAACTGTACTCCCGGCACCTAAGAAGGTAATTTGTACCATGGTTCATAAAATCCTCCTTAATCCCTGTAATGAGAAAACTGTCAAAAACACCCACGGAAAAACCTTCTTTCTCTACCTCTATATAACGTAGGGAAATGCATTTTGCCTCCCTACGTGCTAGCAGTTCTAGGAGGCACCTTATGTCAACACAACGGGGCGCTGTCTATGCATTCGCGCCTCCAATACCGGCCCTCGATGCCCTTGCTAATGGCACCATCTAGCCATTGGTCAGACTAAATCAAGTCAACGCAGTTTGCCGGCAGTAGAATGGCGTCTTTTCAGAATGCTAATGAGACTGCCGGCATCCAACGTTGCTCAGACCAGCCCGACGTTGCGCTCGATCGTCTTGATCACCTCGTCCATCTTCCCGCTCAATACCTGCTTGGCAAGGCTAAGAGTGTACCCCTTGGCCGTATGGAAGGGAACATGCGATGGCAGCGACAAGGCGTAAGGATCGACGACCACGTCAACAACGACGGGGCCACCCTTGTGCGCTAGGGCCGCAGCGAGTCCCGCTCTGACATCGCCGGGCTCTTCGATGCGGATGCCCTTTGCACCCATCGCTTCGGCGACTTTGGCAAAATTAGGGTTCTTGAATTCGACGCCAAAGGGGACCAAACCGGCCTCTTGCATCTCGATGTTGACGAAATCGAGGGATTCATTGTTGAGGATGATCTGAACCACAGCCGTCTTTCGCTGCACTTGTGTCAGCAGGTCACCGAGGGCGAGCATGGTGAAACCTCCGTCGCCGCATAGCGCAATCGTCTGTCGGCCCGGGTATGCCAATTGCGCACCGAATGCGTTGGGCGCGGCATTGGCCATTGACGCCCATGAAAACGAGCCGAAGATCCTGCGATTCCTTCCGCCTTGGACATGTCGCGCCATCCAGATGCATGCCGTGCCTGTGTCCGCGAAAAACATCGCGTCGTCGGAAGCGAGCTCGCTCAGCATCGCGGCCAGGAATTCCGGACGTATCGGCTTGATCCCTGGCCCTTTCTGGACATAGTGCTGCAGAAGTTCGTGGAACGATTTCGTCTCCGCGAGGTGCTTGTCGAGAAAGTGGCCGTCGGTCTTGTCACTGACGCTCGTAAGCAAGGCGGCGGTGGTCGCCTTGATGTCGCCGACAAGGCCAAAATCAACGGCCGTCCGGCGGCCGATGTGTTTGGGGTTCTTGTCGATCTGGACTTTCTTTACACTGTTGCCGGGAAGGAATTCGGGGAACGGAAAGTCAGTGCCCAGCAGCAACACAAGATCGGCTTCGTGAATGGCGCTATACGCTCCGCCATAGCCGAGAAGGCCGGTCATCCCAACCGCATTGGGATTGTCATACTCTAGCCATTGCTTGCCGCGGAACGTATAGCCGACAGGCGCCCTCAGTTTGGTCGCCAGTTGGAGGACCTCGTCGCGAGCGTCCCGGCAGCCATCGCCCCCGAAAATCGCTACCGTCTTCGCACCGTCGATCATTTCGACCAGCTTGTGGAGATCGGCGTCGGAGGGCCGAAAGAGCGGCGGAGCGGGGATGGTGAGCTCGTAAGAGTGGACCGAAGCATCAGCCGATGCGACATCCGCGGGCATCGAGATCACCGTAGGTCCTCTGTCGATGACGGCAGTCAGAATAGCGGTGGTGACAAGGGGACGCATCTGCTCCGGGTTGACCACCCGCCCAATATAGAGGCATGCGGTATCGAAGAACTTGTAAGGATTCAGCTCTTCGAGCGCGGCGGTGTCCATGAGGCTCGTCTCGACATCACCGGCGATGGCGATGATCGGAGCTCCCTCCTTGCGTGCATCCATCAGCCCATTGAACAGATGCGTGACGCCGGGGCCGGCGGTTCCGCACACCACGACCGGGTTGCCGGTCAAATTGGCCTCGGCGACCGCGGCGAAGACACCATATTCTTCATGGCGGACATGGATGAACTCGACCTTGCCGTTGCGGCGCAGCGCGTCGATGACGGGATTCAACGCATCCCCGACAATACCATAACAGCGTTTGACTCCGGCCTTCACCAGCATCTCCCACATGACGTCTGCTACTTTTTGTGCCATAGGGCACCTCCGTTTTTTTGAGAGCTGCTCACGACCCGAGTGCTGTGCCAATCTCTTCCTTTTATTCGGGGCAGCAAGCTTCCTCAAATGAGAGCAGCCAACTTGAATAAAGCGTACAAATTTCGCGCATTTAATCCTAACATGTACAGCGAAGGGCTATCATTGATCCCCAGCCAAGTCTCTCAAGTTTGAAGGAAGCCAGTAGCCGCTACCACGGAAAACACTAACTTCCTTCCCGAGAGGATTCTCTAATGTAGAGGTACGTTGAGACTGACCAAAGGGACTCACCTCCAGGTCAAATGAACAGCTTATGTCCAGGCTCCAATTTGTCCCCACCTGGAAAGGTTGAGTAATCCCACCACCAGTGCCTGTAAAAGTGTGAGTGGTCGTCTGGCCTGTCAGATCGATATAGTCCCTTCCCCATTCAATTTGAAAGCCAGCATGTGGAACTTTCAGGCGAAGAACTCTTTCGCGAAGCGGCCAATAGCCTCCAGGTTGGTCCCATCGACAAAACGCATCAGCAACTCCTGCACGCCTGCTTCTTCATAGGTGGCCAGACGCTGACGAATCGTATCTGGACTGCCAAGAAGGGCAGTATTCACGCTCTCTCCAAGCCTGACTTTGAGTTCAGCCGGAATCTGCGCCAGAGCCTGCTCATCGCTGTCAGCCATGAGACAGAATGTTGTTGACGTGCGATGAATGCTCTCGTAATCACGTCCCACGGTCTCGCAATGCTCTTTGAGCACGGCAAACTTCTGCTTCATGGTGGCAGGATCATCACCCACGTTGCAGGCATCGGCGTACTGCGCCACCAGCTTGAGCGTCACCTTCTCGCCATCACCCCCGATCAGCAGCGGGATATGTGGTTTCTGGACGCCCTTGGGCTGATTAATTGCACCACGCACCCGATAATAGTTGCCCTCGAAGTGCGCCTCCTCCTGGGTCCACATCGCCAGAATGACCTGAACCGCCTCGCGCAAATGACGCAGACGCGCAGGCGCATCAGGATACTCATAGCCATAGGCACGATATTCGTGCTCATACCAGCCCGCCCCGATGCCGAAGTTCAGGCGCCCATGCGAGAGCACATCGACGGTGCTCGCCATTTTTGCCAGCAGCGCAGGGTGGCGATAGCTATTGCAGGTGACCATCTGGCCGATGCGTATGTTCCTGGTATCACGCGCCAGCGCGGCCGTGCTCATCCAGCATTCAAACGTCACTTCCTGCGAGGGGTGTGGAATCGTGTGAAAGTGGTCAACGAGCCAGGCGGAAGCGAAACCAACCTCGTCAGCCGTTTGAGCGACCCTCGTCATCGTTTCGTAGGCTTCCACGGGGTCCTTGATACGTGCCAGATCCATGGTCCAGCCCTGGGGAACAAGCAAACCAAATTTCAGTGCCATACTGTGTTCGTTCCTTCTTTACGTAGATTTCATGCTCCTTCATGGTACAACAGAAGTTGACGAAAATACATGGCAACTTTAAGGAGATACTGATTTTCTGCATCAAGATTTGAAGAAAAAGCGGCTATTCACTTCTACATCGTTGAATGAGGAGTATCTCCTCGGTCTCCCTGCTATCAGCAACAAAAAGGGGTATCTCAACTCGTCTATGACCAGATTCATCGGGCTCTGACAGAGCCAAATTATATTAAAGCCCCTCAGCTTGCTCTCCAAGAATTACAGAACGAGCTAGAATCCTTTGTCTGCCGGGTGTAAAATCAGATACTCATCGAACTCGGCGACCTTCTGAGTGTCTTCATACACCACGTAGTAGGTGATCTTGCCCCAGGCGATTTTGCCGAAGACCATGCCCCGGTTGGTATAGACGATGGTTCCGTCTGGAGCGGTGCATCTGTCCGTAAACCGGAGGCAAATGGTCGTATCCCACGGTGGTCCCATGACGAGGATCTCATGTGGTTCGAGTCGCAGGCCGACCTGGTAGACACGCCGCACCCACCGCTCGACCTCCTCTCTGCCTCGAAACTCCCCTGCCCATGAGTTGTGTCCGGGGAAGACGAACCTGATGTCGTCGGCATAGGTGCTGAAAAGAGGCTCAAGGTCGCCTTCTCTCAGGGAGCGCAGGTTACGATGGAGCATGGATCGCACTGCCCATGCGTACAGCGCGGGGAGCACGCCGAACACAACGGCCAACACCAGTGCCACGACGAGAGGGGCCGATTGGCGGTGGAGGCTTTGTCTCATAGCCTGTTTTGGATGAACTGATGACGAGGGAGTGCGTCCAGTGGCTTCTCTCGCCTGTTTTCTGGCAGCAGATCCAGGATCTGCCCGGTTCGCCACACATTTTGCGACGGTCTCAGTCGCCGTATATTCAGAATGCATCTTAAGCCTTTCTTTTCTCTTTTCAGTCTCCGCCCATGACGTGTCGTACTCATCGCATGATAAAAGCTGAGTTTTTACGGTGGGGCTTCGCTCTCGGATCAGCTCTTCTCAGTCGATTGTTCTGCCTGTACTTTGAGCGCCTGGTTCATTTCTTCAAAGCCTCGTCGCGTGTCCGTCTCTAGCATATGTGCTAACAGGGGAACGAGAATCCCTGTGAAGCGCTCACGCTGGACAAAGCGCACGCGGTTGGCTTCTAGTGGCTCTATAGTGAAGATGTGCTCACCGTCAAACAGGCCAGGGATGAAAAGATGTCCGAGCCAACGCAGTTCACGCTTGGGATCTACCTTGACGATGGTTGGTTGGAAGGTCATCCCTCTGGCGCCGGAAGGCTGCATAAAGACTTCGAGCCGTGCCCCTGGCTTGAGTTCTCCGCTGGCTCGACGCAGAAAGGGATTCCAGTGCGGAAACCTGGGAAAATCGGTCAGCAGTTGCCAGACTCGCTCATCTGAGGCTTGAATCTCAATTTCGCTGCGGAGTTCTTTCATGGTTCATCTCCTTCTGTTCCCTCTGCTTGCTAGAAGCAGCGTCTAGTATATCATAGCATTGGTGAAAATCAGGACATGCTGACCGGGTTTCAAGCCAAAGCGCTTGCTCCCTATCTAGACCTTGCCAGTGGGAACTGCTATACTTGAGACAGGGCTTCGACAGGAACCGTTTGGAGGTGATCGGCTCTGGCACAGACCTATCAGTTGACCTTTGGTCGACGACTCGTGAACTCGTTCATCAGTGCCCTGGTACGCCTCGGCGTGAAGCTCCCTGGAACGTACCTGCTGAGCGTAGCAGGGCGCAGGAGCGGGAAGATCCATACGACACCCGTCACCCTCGTCGAGCAGGGCGGGCAACGCTGGCTCGTCGCTCCCTACGGGGAGGTCAACTGGGTGCGCAATGCACGGGCAGCAGGACGAGTCACCTTACGTCGTGGCCGCCAGTCTGAAACCGTGACGATCGTCGAGCTCGGCCCACAGGAGAGTGCGCCCGTGCTCAAGGAGTACCTCAAGCGGGTCCCGACCGTGCGGCCGTACTTCGATGCCACTCCCGACTCGCCTCTGGAGGCCTTCGTAGCGGAAGCAGCCCGCCATCCCGTCTTTCGCATCAGCGAGGGTGCGTAAGAACCATATGGAGACACATGCTATGTCGAAAAACCCGCCAGCTCCGATTCATATTCGCATCGACACGCAAGAACAACGTTCTGGGATACCCGATCTGTTGGCCACCATGCCGCAGGTACACATTGAGGTGACACCACTGCAACTGGGCGACTATGACGTGGGCGGCGATCCACCCCGGGTGTTCGAGCGCAAGACAGGCAGTGACTTTCTCAGCAGTCTGGCGCAGGGACGCTTATTCGAGCAACTCACCGCGTTGCTGGAAAGCCGCTTTGCACCCATCTTATTGCTGGAGGGGGACCCACTGCGCGTCAGTCACTCCCAGATGCGTGCTGAAAGCATACGCGGGGCGTTGACCTACATCACCGCTATCCTGCACGTGCCGATCCTGCCCAGCAGCGGACCGTCAGATTCTGCGCACCTTGTATATGTTGCAGCAAAACAGTGCCAGATTGGGTACGCGACTCCCGGCCCTGCGGTAGGACGGCGCGGGGCTTCTCTCTCCGAGCAGCAGATGCAGATCGTTTTGTCACTGCCAGGGATCGGCCGTGTAACCGCGCGCGCTTTATGTGCGCGCTTTCGCAGCTTGCATGAGCTGTTGAATGCTGACGCCGCCACCCTGGCGACGGTCCCCGGTGTCTCGCCAGCGCGAGCCACGGCGCTGGAACAGCTGCTGCACGCCGCATTGCCAACCTCAGACGATGGCAACGCTGGCGAAGCATGAGTCTCTTCCGAGGATGGTGGGTTCTTTCAGCGTGATTTGGCAATCGCGATCAGGTCGGCCAACATCCCTTGGCCTGCCTGAAAGCGTCCCGCTCCCGGTCCAATCACCATCACCTCCTGAGGCGTATCGGTTTGGATCGCAATGGCATTGAGCAGCCCATCAATACGAGCCAACGGATCGCTGAGCGCAAGAGCTATTGGCTCGACACGCGCTTCTAAGCGCGTGGGGACGGTTCCGTTATCCGCTGTTTCTCTTGAGACTTCCGTTCCATCCATTGACAGGAGGCGCAAGGAGGCAACGTGTTTGATGCGCTTGCCCTGGTCAAGGGCCTGTTGCATCTGCTCCCCGGTCAACGTGGTGATGCCACACCGCACAACTTGCTCGGGGATAAGCGCACGACCAAACGCGACCACGGCCAGGATGAGTGTTTTTGCGACCGTATCATAGCCCTCCACATCATCGGTTGGGTCGGCTTCTGCATACCCCTGCGCTTGTGCTTCCGCCAGTCCTTCTGCATAGCCCTGACCCAGCGCCATAGCACTGAGGAGGTAGTTCGCCGTGCCGTTGAGAATGCCACGGATGGCACGTATTCTCGTTCCTGCCATCCCCTCGCGGATGGTACTGAGCACGGGCGTCCCCGACATCACCGTGGACTCCATCCGCAACTGCACGCTCTGCGCTCGTGCCAGGGAGAGCAGTTCCAGTCCCGCCAAAGCTATGGGACCTTTACTTGAGGTCACCACATGCATGCCCTGCGAAAGCGCCGCGCGAATGTAGCTTAGGCCAGGTTCTCCAGTGCGCAGAGAGGCACCGGTTGCCTCGGCCAGCACATCTCCACCGGTTGCCTGCAATCCCTCAAAGACGTTCGTCCAATGGGTCACCTTTGGATGAGCCGTGAGAGGCTGTCGTGTCGCGACAAGATCGAGTAAGGTAGGGATATCCAGTCCATCGCCACGGTAAATAAAGCCGTGGTGAGCCGTGGCGACACTGATCAGGGTCACGACCAAACCAAACTCGTGCTGCAACCATGCTTGTTGCCTATGCAGCGCCTCAGCCAGCCACTGGCCGACGGTGCCAAATCCAAGAAGAGAAAGGCGAAGTTGTTTCATCTGTTTCCTTGGCATACAATGTATCACTCTTTGCCTCGCTTTTCAACTACCCAAAACGAACATAAAATCAAGCATTGACTTAATTAAGGAAATGTTTTATAATCATCATATGGATATGTTTGTGGCACTTGCCGATCCTACAAGAAGGAACATTTTAGAACTACTTGCCACCAATGGTGAGTTATCGGCTACTGCTATCTACGAGCAATTTCCTGTCAGCCCACAAGCGGTCTCACAACATCTCAAAGTCTTGCGTGAGGCACACTTAGTGGAGATGGAAAAACGTGCACAAAAGCGCCTGTACCGCCTCAATCCACAGACGCTGTCTCAATTTGAAGCATGGGTTCAGCACATGCAGCAGAGGTGGAGTGAACGGTTTGACGCCTTAGATACCGTACTCGAAAGTGAAAAAAACAAGGGAGTTGAATAACATTCTATGCCAGCAAAGACAACGACTATTCTTGCAGAACCGGGCAAACAAGAAATACTCATCACGCGCGAATTCGATGCACCGCGCGAGCTCGTTTTTAAGGCATGCACCGATCCAAAACTTATACCGCAATGGTGGGGACCGAGATACCTTTCAACCCAAGTTGATAAGATGGACGTGAGACCTGGTGGTCAATGGCGCTTTATCAATCGAGACGCCGAGGGAAAAGAATACGCCTTTCACGGCGTGTATCACGAAGTCCTTGCACCTGAGCGAATTATTGATACCTTTGAGTTTGAAGGGTTACCGGAAACAGGACATGTGACTCTGGAGACGATGAAACTTGAGGAATTGCCTGGAGGAAGAACCAAACTCATAGCTCAATCAGTCTTCCAGTCAG
>WNEZ01001598.1_pt1 | contig 19078 bp, 23 predicted proteins | sample 5400521 | NCBI WGS metagenome assembly WNEZ01 (sample SAMN13153339, study PRJNA577476) | soil metagenome | isolation source: 120 cm saprolite under Douglas fir tree site 2 hole 1 replicate 1 | place: USA:California | collected 2015-04-18 | reverse complement strand
TATTACACAAATGGTTCGTTAGACCGTTTTTATGCGCCTATTGCATGGCGATCCAGTTTTCGCAGCACTGAGACCAGTATCCAGTAATCCAGCGCCTGACGTTATAATTGTTTAGGACAGGTGTTTTTAATCGTCAACATGTTGCTCGCTCCTCATACTTGACCCACGAACGCGATTCCAGGGACGCTGCAGGAGGGTGGTGCGCCGTTCCAGACGACGCATTGGACCGTCGTGTTGCTGGCCCAAGAAAATGGCCCATGCCGAACGTTTCTGCTCGGTTCGTTAGAAAAATTTTTGCTCAAACGACGCCAACGCAGCGCCGCGCTAAAACGCCGCGGCGCTAATCAGTCCGTAACTCCGACCTCGGGAAATAAGCCGTCAACTAATCCACCAACAACTCAACAAGGAATAAAAAATGAAATCGGTCGATGTCGGCGACGGTGAGAAAATGTGCGACGCTGAACCCCTCGAGGTCGGACAGAGCACCGAGCTCACGTACGGTTAACGCTCGGCCCCAAAACAGAGGTTTGCTATGTCAGCTTAGTCGCGAATGCTTCGCGCGGCGGCTCGGACCTGTTCACGCAGCGGCGCCCGGCCCACGCTTTTCGCGTCACACAACCGTAACGTTGACAGCGAGTGTAGCAGACTGAAATTCTGTGGGGTTAGGCCTGATCAGGGTGGCGGATTATTTGGTGCAACTCAAACTGAAAGGAAACCTCTTATGCCATACGTGACCGTCGGAAAAGAAAACGGAGCGAACGTCGACATCTATTATAAAGACTGGGGCAGCGGGCAGCCGATTGTGTTCAGTCACGGCTGGCCGCTATCAGCGGATGATTGGGACCCGCAGATGCTTTTTTTCCTCAGCAAAGGCTATCGCGTCATTGCGACTGATCGCCGCGGACATGGTCGCTCGAGTCAAACCGGCGACGGACATGACATGGATCACTATGCCGATGATCTGAAGGCCGTCACCGATCATCTCAACTTGAAGGATGCGATTCACGTCGGGCATTCGACCGGCGGCGGCCAGGTGGTGCATTATCTCGGCCGTCATGGCGACAAGAACGTGGCGAAGGCTGCGATTATTAGCGCGGTGCCGCCGCTGATGGTGAAGACTCCGGCGAATCCGTTAGGCGCGCCGAAATCGGTGTTCGACGATCTCCAAGCTCAGCTCGCCGCGAATCGTGCGAAGTTCTATTATGATCTGCCGGCCGGTCCGTTCTACGGCTTCAATCGTCCCGGCGTGAAAACGATCGAGCCTCTCATTTGGAATTGGTGGCGCCAGGGCATGATGGGAGGCGCCAAAGCGGGTTACGACGGCATCGTCGCGTTCTCGCAAACCGATTTCACGGAGGACCTGAAAAAAATCTCCGTGCCGGTTCTGGTCATGCATAGCGAGGACGACCAGATCGTGCCATATCAGGCCTCTGGTCCACTCTCCGCCAAACTGCTCAAGAACGGTACGCTGAAGACATACAAGGACCTGCCTCACGGCATGATCACGACGCACGCCGACGTGATCAACGCCGACCTGCTCGCATTCTTCAAGAGCTGATTATGAAATCCAACGAACTTTCGAGCGTATCGCGTCGGGACTTTATTGTTTCCGCCGGCCTTACCGCGGCAGCATTCGGACTGATGCCACCTTACCTCAGAGCGGCGCCGCAAACGTTGGTGGAAAAGGCCCGGCAATCAGGTGCAACCGCGAAGATCATCACGCAAACTCTTCGAGGAAATGTCAGCGCTCTAATGGGATCCGGCGGAAACATTGGAGTTCTCACCGGACCCGACGGCAAGTTGATCATTGATTCAGGCTATTCAGGATCGCAAAAGCAAATCGCCGATGCTCTGGCGAGAGTCAGCGGCGATCCGATCAAGCATTTGATCAACACGCACTGGCATTTTGATCACACTGACGGCAACGATTGGATGCACTCAGCCGGTGCGACGATCATGGCGCACGAGAACACGAAGAAGCATCTTTCCACGACAACGCGAGTCGAGGATTGGGATTTCACTTTTCCGGCATCGCCCGCGGGCGCGATTCCGACTGATGTGTTCAACGCCGACAAGACGCTTCACCGGAATGGCGCCACCATTGCGCTCAAATGTTACGACCCGGCTCACACCGACAGCGACATTTCCGTCTACTTCGCAGAAGCGGATGTTTTGCACACCGGCGACACGTGGTGGAACGGATATTTCCCGTTCATCGACTATTCGACTGGCGGAAGCCTCGATGGAATGATTCGCGCCGCGGAGGCAAACGTCGCAAGGGTCACCGACAAAACAATTGTCATTCCGGGCCACGGCCCGGTCGGCGGCAAAGCCGAAATGATCGAATACCGCGATACGCTTGCGACCATTCACGATCGCGTTGCTGCTCTCAAAAGAGAAGGCAAATCCCTTAATGAAATAGTGGCTGCAAAGCCCACTGCTGCTTATGACGCGAAGTGGGGAGGAGGCTTCGTTAACGGCGATTTCTTTACCAAGCTGATTTACAAAGGCGTCTGATTTGCCTGTGGACAGAGAAGGCCTAACGACCGTTCCAAGCAACTTCGGCCCGAAAGAAACGATGGAGCGATTGGAAACAGAGCTGCGCGCGCAAGGAATGAAGATCTTTGCTCGAATCGACCATGCGGCTGGAGCGCGTGAAGCGGGACTCGAGTTGCGACCGACTGAGGTGATCATTTTTGGGAACGCGCGCGGCGGCACACCGCTGATGCAGGGAAATCAAACCGCCGGAATCGATTTGCCGTTAAAGGCGCTTGTTTGGCAGGACGCGGCCAATCAGAGTTGGATTTCCTACAACGAACCGAGCTGGATCGCGCAACGACATGGCCTAACGAATATTGATCCGGTTGTCAGTAAGATGACGGCGCTCCTCCGCTCAGTAACGACAAAAGCGGCGAGCAACCAATGACAAGCAACTTCATACGAATTGTTTACCTTAGGTCGACACTTAAATTCTGAACCAACACATACAAATAACAAAATGAAGATCGTGGTTATTGGCGGCACCGGGCTGATTGGATCAAAGGTGGTGAGCATTTTTCGCGAACGTGGCCATGAGGTGGTGTCCGCATCACCTTCTTCTGGGGTAAACACGCTCACTGGCGAAGGGTTAGCGGAAGCGCTGACCAGCGCGCAGGTGGTGGTTGATGTGGCGAACTCACCTTCGTTCGAAGACAAGCCTGCCATGGATTTCTTCGAAAAGTCGGGTCGCAACCTTCTTGGCGCGGAAAAGACTGCAGGCGTGAAACATCACGTAGCTTTGTCCGTGGTAGGCACCGATCGCCTGACGGGAAGTGGCGCCGGCTCCTTGAGCGGTTATTTCCGGGCAAAGATGGCGCAGGAAAATTTGATCAAGGCTTCGGGGATTCCATTTACGATCGTCCACGCCACGCAGTTCTTCGAGTTCGCGAAGAACATCGCACAATCGGGCACGGACGGTTCAACCGTTCGGTTATCATCAGTCCTTATGCAGCCGATCGCTGCGGAGGAAGTCTCTGCCGCGGTGGCAGACGTAGCCCTCGGTCAACCGGTAAATGGTATGATCGAAGTGGCCGGACCTGATCAGATCCGGCAGGACGAACTTGTTAGGCAATATCTAAGCGCGACGGGCGACCCGCGGCAGGTAGTCACCGACAATAAACCGCTCTACTACGGCATCGACGTGAACGATCAAAGCCTTGTGCCCGGCGATGGCGCCCGCCTTGGTAAGACGCATTACAAGGACTGGCTCAAACGCTCTTCGGCGCAAAAGCCCGCATAAACTCAGGAAGGATTAGCCAATTCAAACCAATGAACACAGACAAGCTTAAACAACTGGCTCGCGATCTAAGGAAAACACCGCCGCACAGCCCGCGTGACACACTCGGCGGGTTCGTCATTGCCGCACGTATGCTTGACAAAGCCCGGGCCGATCTGCTCGGCATCAATGGCGAGTACAACTTCTATCCATGTGGCTTAGGCGCTTACTTTTGGAAGTTCACCGGCCTGGACGCGATGAAGTTCAAGGAGTTCGTCGCCACCGGCGCGACTGACGATGAAGTCGATCGCTGGATCCGTGAGAACACGACACAGAAAGATCCCGCGGCGATTATTAAATGGAATAACGAGATGCGTTGCGTGCGGCTTTGTGATCTTTCGCAACAGGTCCAGGAATATTTTGAAACTTACATTCCGCAATTCTGTCATCCGCCAAGTAAAGTGAAGTTTTTCTTCGATGTTTACGATGTCGAAGAAGGAGTGCTTTAGCTCGTTGGGTCGCAGCTTAAGCACTTCGGATGACCCCTTGCCCAAACATCTCAAGAACAACCAACCACATTAGAGAAAGGAACATCACAATGAAACGAATCCGAACTTCAGAATCAGTCGGGCTGTTGCGCCTGACACTTATTGTTTGCGCACTGGTGGCCACAGTCGGCGTGCGCTCGGGGATAGCCGCTGACGAAGGTCCAAAGGTCACAGTCGTCTTCGACCACGCTATCCCCAATGTGCCTGGAAAAAGTATGAAGGGTATCCTCGTTGAATATGGACCCGGTGTTGCGTCGGTAGGCCATACGCATCCCAGGTCTGCTTTCATCTACGCAACGGTTCTCGAAGGAGCGATCCGGACTTCGGTCAATGATGGGCCGGCCGTTATTTATCGCGCCGGGCAGAACTTCCCCGAGATGCCAGGTGATCGACACACTCTCGATGAGAATGCGAGCAAGACCGAACCCGCCAAGCTGCTGGCCGTGTTCGTGGTCAATACGGACGAAAAGGAACTGTTAACGCCGTTGAAAAAATGAAACGCCGGGGAACAGCAAAATTTTGCGAATCATCCTAGCTGCCCAGGCAAACGTCGTCTGGCCCGAGCGTGCCCGACTGACAACGAGAACATCGGAATGAGATTTTCTTACCTTGAATCATAGCTTACGAACTCTTTCCGCGCATCGGAATATGTCGGTGCGCTAAGTGTGTCAGACAGCTTCAGTGGAAGGGCGCTCGCACTTAATTGCGACCGATATTCGCACCGCCCTTCTCGATTATCGGATCCCTTCCGATGAAGCGCTCCAGAACGCGTTCCAATCCGACCAGCCTTCGGTTAGACCTGCGGTTAGGCTCCAGTCGAGCATTGATCCAATTCTGCACCGCCGCTGCAATAGTGTTGCAACTGCAGTGCAGTAATCGCGCATTTACTCCTCAGTGCGTTTTCCATCTTGCTAGGGGGCGAACAGGGAAAATTTCGAAGAATCCTCGCCGCCGGCTTCGCAGCACACCCGGAGCATGAAATTAATCCGTCGATGAGCATGCCTGAAAACCGATGCCGTTGCGTCTAGCACAAAATCTAGCAAAATTCGCTGATCACTTGCGCGACTACTAGGAAATAACCGCAGACGCACCAGACTTACACTAGCCGTGCGATCCGCTTGTGGATGACCTCGGCAGCGAAGCGTTCCATCTCTTCGAGTTGCGGACTGCACTGCAAGAGAACCAAATCGACGCCTACCTCTTCGAATTCATCGATTCGCTCGGCGACTTGATCGGGCGTCCCGACAAGCCCCGGGCGCAAACCTCGGTTCGAAACCGAATATTCCTGGATCGACATTTGGCCTTCGAGCTTTGTTCCGCTCAGCCATTGCTGATAGTTATCGTATCCGGCTGCGGAAGCTTTGACGTCGGTAATGCGAGTGAGTTCCTCTTTTGCTTCTTCTTCTGAATCGCGGACGATGGTGTATGCCGCAACGCCGAACTGCATCGGCGGCAAATCGAGTTTTTCACGACGCGCTCGCATGTCGGAAATCTTTTCGCGAATCCGCTCGGGCGGATCGCCATGCATCACGTAAGCGTCGCATCGTTCAGCGATCAGATTTTTTGCGGCTTCCGATTCGCCGCCTGCGTAGATGACCGGACGCGGCTTCGTCGCTGGCTTGGGCGCGAGTGTTCCATCTTCGACGCGGTAATATTTTCCAGTGAAAGAAAATCCGTCTCTCTTCCACATGCCGTCGACAATCTCCAACCACTCGGCGGTGCGTGCGTAGCGGTCGTCGTGTTGTTCGAAATGAACTCCGTACTTTTTGGCCTCGTCCGCCCACCACGAGCTCACGACGTTTAACGACAGTCGGCCGACGCCGCCGATGTGGTCGATATTGGCGGCCTGTTTGGCAAGAAGCGCAGGCGAGTGAAAGGTCGGACGCACCGCGACCATTAATTCAAGGCGCTCGGTTACCGCAGCCAGCGCCGCTGCTGTGCTCCAGGCGTCCAAGGTAGGTTCGCCGGCGCCTTTGATGTCGTTTAGGTTTAACTCCGCGACCAGCGTTAAGTCGTAGCCGATTTGTTCGCTGCGACGGGCGAGCCTACTTGCGTAATCCCAGCTCGCTTCCATCCCTTCGTCTTCGACGTTTCGCAGCCAGCCGCCGAAGACCGGCAACCAATAACCATAACGCATTATCTATCTCCCAGTTGCTGCTCGAGAAAATCGACCAGGCGCACATTTGGATCGAAGCCGACGATGCGCGGTGCGTCGGCCACGAAGTTCGACAGCGCGTTGATATCGTAGAAAGCGGCGCGACCGTCGCGCTCGTCGATGATGTATTCGACGCCGCCGACATCGATACCGCCCACAGCGACAATTTTCTCGACTGCGTCGATTAGGCTGCGCGGTGGTGTGGCTGGCTGTACTTGTAATTTAACTTCCGGGCCTTTCGTCGGACTACCTTCAAGAAACGCGGCGACGCCTTCGATCTGACAGATTTCAGCCGGGCATAGGTTGAAATTCTCCCCGGTGGTGCGGATGTCGATCGCGTAGAGAAATTTGCCGCCGAGCGTTTCGACGCGTGTGATGTGGCCGTTGCGCGCCGGAATCAGCTCTTGGACAAGCGCGATTTGGTCTATCCCCAAATCCAAGCCCGCTTCGTCTATAGCGGCTCCAAGTTGCTCGATTGAATCAAAACGTACCATGCCGGCGCCGCGGCCGCCAATGTTTGGTTTTACCAGCAGCGGGAAGCCGATCTCCTCCGCAGCCGCCGGTATTTCATCCGTGCAGTTGACGATGCGAGTCTTCGGGAAACGCAGGCCTAACGAGTCGAATAACTGGAGTTGTCGCGCCTTCGATATCTCGAGCGCGAATGCTTGGCTACCGTTAAGTACGCGAACCCCGGTTGTTTCAATATACGCGAGGTAACTCTGAGTGAAGAATATTGCCTGACCGTTCCCGCGCAGATACGCCGATGCGCTCATCCGGTTGAAGAGCAGCGAAAACTCTGTACCGGCCGCCGCCGGATCGAACGAGTGACGGGACGCATTCAACTTCACGTAGTTGATTCCACGCGAATCGAGCGCGGCGAACAGCGGCCGGAACCAATCCGGATGTTCGTAATAAACAGCCAGCGGTCTGGTCATCGACGCCTCGACGAATGAAACGTACCGATTGTGTATGGCCGATCGATGTAATGGGCGATCCTAACCAAAATGAGCAACCATGGATATGCGACGCACGCCAACCCTTTTAGCATTACGATTGGCACCGGCGTTCTGTTAAATGTTAGCCACCGCCCGATCGCATCACGGTGCGGATGGCGTTTCACTTTTTTCATCGAGTAGTTTTGGCTGTCTGACGACTCTGGGGCCGGACTGACTAAGTTCTCGTTCTAACTCATCGCGGGCTGCACCAAACTCTTTTACCGCTCGACCCATCCCTCGGGCGAGTTCGGGTAGCTTCTTCGCCCCGAATAGGAGCAAAACGATGACGAGGACTACAATCATGTCCGGCCCCGCAAAATTGAGGATACTGGCAATTGTCGTAGACATAATTTGAATTGGCATGCCTTTACCCATTCATACCAATCTGACGGATTTATATTCCCGAGGTTGCTGTGAGCCCTAGTGAGAACCGCTATCAGCCCTACAACGGATTTGTATTCTCGGAATGTATCGCGTCGTTTAGCCGGCCTGAATCTGTGACGTCAGGTGTCGTCCGCGAGGTCTTCCTAGGTCTTCCTCTAAGGGAGAGGGAATAAAATTGGGCCGCGCCAGTCTCTAGTAATGGAAGGGAAAAAGCGGGCGCAACCTAATAACGATTCTTGAGCTCTACATCAGCAATGTACTTAACAATTAGTCAGATATTATATCCGAATCGCCAGGCGTTTTTTGAAAAACTGGCACAGAGTTTACCACCGCACCCAGCAGTCAAGATTGGACCGGCGCCGCTCCCTAGCGGAGAGCGCAGGCCAGGATTGCGGAATATGCGAAGAGCGGTGCCGACTGAGAGGCTGAGTACGGCACAACGAAGCATGGCGACGAGCCGCTAATCACAGGCCTGTTTCGCTTCCCGTGGGTTTACTCCCGGTCAGGCGATGTCCCATATTCAAAGTGCACTGCCTCGCGCGGACCCAGTTCGTGATCGCCATTACTCCCGATCGCACCGTCTAGGGTTTCCAGACGATGGAAATCGTGACGATCTGGGAGATCGTGCACTGCGCAAACGTCCTTGGGAAAAAGAAGGTCCAGTGTCCAGTCAAATGCCACACGGACCTTCTTATCCAAGCCGGGCAATTTGCTGAGATAAACTGTCCGCCACATCCACCATGCGAAGAAGCCCGAGAAATTGAAACCAAAGATCCGCGCCACACCCATCCGGCGGCCGATCGAAGCCAGTAACCCAATGGTTTTGAATGAAAATGATTTTAAATGGCGACCCGAGAGTACAGCCGCGATATTCTGCGCCACAACTTTGCCCTCACGAATGGCATGCTGCGCGGTTGGTGGATGAGATTTCCCGGGATTTCTGATGTCCGGCACAAATGCACAGTCTCCTACCGCCCAAACGTTAGGCCACTCTGGAACTCGCAAGAATTGGTCTACGAGCAATCGGTCTCGCTCCTTTGCACACGGGAGCGAAGAGATGATGGGACTCGGCACAGTTCCAGCAGTCCACACCAAAGTGCGCGATGGAATTGAAACGCCATCGGTTAAAAAAACCTTGTCCTCCGTCACGCTCTTAACCCGGGTGTTAAGGCGAACTTCCACACCGCGCCCGACGAGGACCTTCTCGGTGTACCGTCCCAAACTTTCGCCCAGCTCCGGTAGGATCGCCGGGCCAGAATGGACCAGGATAAGCCGCAACATATCTTCGCACAGGTTGGGGTAGAACTGCAGTGCTTCCCGGACGAAGTCATTTAACGCCGCAACCGTTTCCACCCCGGCGAAGCCGCCGCCCGCCACCACGAAGGTAAGTAACGACCGCTGCTGTGCGGGATCACCTTCTGAATTTGCCTCTTCTAAATATCGGAGGATTTGACCGCGCAACTGAATTGCATCCCGAAGCGATTTCATCGGCACCGCCAGTTCTGTGAGACCCGGGAGGTCGTAAAAGTTGGTCGTCGATCCCAGCGCGATTACAAGATGATTATAGTCGAGTTGTTGTAGGGGCTTACGGGAGCCACGCGAAATCAGGACCCGTTTGTTTGGTAGATCGATTTGGTTCACGTCACCCACCAATACCTCGACCTTGCGGAGTAGCTTGCGCAGGGGATTTACGATGTTTGTGATCTCTAGGTCGCTCGCTGCGATCTCGTGAAGCATCGGTGTGAACAGGAAGAAATTATCGCGGCTAACGAGGGAAATCTCCACCGCACTCTGGGGCGTCAGTAATTTCTCAAGATGCATGGCAGCATAAACCCCGCCGAAACCACCGCCGAGAATGACGATTCGTTTTTTGCGCAGCCTGCGGGTTACCTGGACGATCATTGAGTTCCTTCCGTTGCGAGGCGCCGGTGGCAAGCTGTGGAGAAAGGTGTTAAGGCCGCTAGGACTACCGCGGAGACGACAGCTCAGCTTTTTGTGTCTAGGAGTTTAGGCTGCGCTACTCCGCCGGGGTCGGACTGACCTAGCCCCCTCTCAACTTCATCTCGGGCTGCGCTAAACTCCTTGACCGCTCGACCCATCCCACGGGCAAGCTCAGGCAGCTTCTTCGCGCCAAACAGAAGCAGAACAATGAGGAGGATTACCATCAGGTCCGGTCCCACGAGATTGAGGATAGAAGCGATCGTAATAGGCATAAAAAATCTCCGAAGTATTTGTTTGGTAAGAAAGTTGTGCAGCGTTCAATCCACTCATACCGAATTAGCAAAGTTATATTCCAAGAAAGTGATCTCGCGCGTCGTATGCCCGGCGGATCTCTGGGGAGGGAAGCTCAATCCACCAGGCCTTTCTCGTCAGAGGGAGTGGAATAAAAGCGGGCCCGCGCCGGTTGTACTAAACAAATGGAAAGATGTATGAACGAAATGGAACTCCTGGACGCCGCAACCGTCTCGGGACTGCCCAAAGATAGATTCGACCAAATGGAGCGGTCTTATAATTCTCGAAGCTATCGGTGCGCGCTGCACATGCGTGCAATGTTGAGGCGTCCGAAAACGGTTCGGTTTCACTGGCAGGGAATTCTCCGTGAGTTGAGTGGCGCCGAAGTTCGGCAGTTTGCCCCTGCCCATTCGTTGCAATCCTCTGACTTAATCACCCAGGAACCCGCGTATTTCGACTTTCGCAAAGAACCGAATTATTTCACTCGTCTCAATAACTATAACTAATGTTTAGAACGCATTAATTTCTATGAATTACAAAAAACTTATTGCAGTAACAATTGCTCTTACAGTTTGTGCTCTTGCAGGCTCGAACGTCACGGCGCACGGTGGTGGTGGTGGTGGTGGTCACGGCGGTGGTGGTGGTCACGGCGGCGGCTTCGGTGGAGGCGGCGGCTTTCGCGGCGGCTTTAACGGTGGCGGGTTTCGCGGTGGCTTTAATGGCCGTGGCTTTCGCGGCGGTGGCTTTCGCGGCGGTCGGTTCTACAATCGCGACTTCGACGATCGATTCTTCTTCTTTGGCGATTTTGGGGACCCGTTCTTTTACTATCCCGATCCATATTACGGCTACTATCCCTACGGCTATTATCCTTATGGTTACGGATACGGTGGCTTTCGTGGTGGTGGCTTTCGTGGCGGTCGGTGATCCGTACAATCAACCCGTTTACCAGGGCAGCGGCGGATATACCGACTCTTTGATCGGGCGAGTCCAGCTCCGTCTGGCTCGTGCAGGCTATTATTATGGTTCGATCGATAGCGTGAGCGATAGTGGAACACGCGCGGAGGCCGATCCGTGAATATGAGCGCGCTCACGGGTTGCCAGAGGATGGCAAGATCGGCCAACAACTGCTCCCAACCGTGGGCTTGGGGTAAAGACCCATCGAACGATTTGGATTCGGGGGGCTCGGGCTGTCAACGCTGCCAAGTTACTGATTTGGCAGAGTTATATCCCCCCGAAGCTGGCCTTTTATCATGCGCCCTCACGAGGAGAAGTCGATTCCACCGGTCCTTTTTTCAAAGACGGGGAATAAAAGTGGGACTGCGACGGTTGTATTAAATGAATGCAACCGTGCATAACCAAAGGAGGAGCCTTGTACCCCGGAACGATCGCTGAAGCGTCAAATGACACCATAGCGAAAGGACAGGGGTATTATAGAAGGCATCGGTATGTGTTGCATAAAGGTGTGATGTGGAGGCATCCACGCGCCGTGCGGTCCCAGGGGCAACGAACTTTCCGCGATTTAAGATCCGTGGAAACTGGCCGATGCTGCGGCGGCGGCCCGATGCAAACGCTCTGGTTCTAAATGCAGTTTCTAGCCGAGGTGACGGATCAAGAAACAATATGGCCGCACCACTGAAAGTCGACTATGGTTTTGACACTGAAGATCTCGAGTCGAGTGCCAAGATTGTGAAATTTGCCATATTTAAGAAGCACCAAGAACAAGATGCCGCTCAGGAACACGAAGTGGCGTCTTTTGAAGAAACGATGTTGCCTCACATGGATGCGGCCCACAACCTTGCCAAATGGCTGCTTCGTAACGAAGAGGATGCGCGGGATGTTGTTCAAGAGGCGTATCTGCGTGCCTTTAAGTCTTTCAGCGGATTCCATGGCTCCAATGGCCGGGCCTGGTTGCTGGCGATTGTCCGGAACACCTCTTACACATTGCTGAAAAAGAATCGGGCGGTTGATCTCACCACAACTTTTGATGAGGAAATACACACATCCGGCCAGGAGTCGGTTAGTCCGGCAACCGTTCTCGAGCACACTGAAAACGCGGAACTAATCAAAGAGGCGATGGATGAATTGCCTGCGGAATTCCGGGAAATCTTGGTGCTGCGCCACCTGGAAGGGTTGTCCTACAAGGAAATAGCGGACATCGCGCAGCTTGCGCCCGGCACCGTCATGTCGCGGCTTGCGCGCGCACGCGCCAAGCTAAAGGAATATTTGGCGGCTCGGATCGGTAAGGATAATCGGTAAGGATTAAATAGATGAACTGTAAAGAAGCTATAAATTTGATGGATGGTTACATGGATGGTGAATTGGATCCCATTACTAACCAAGAAATCGAGCGGCACTTGCGCGATTGCCGTGCCTGCGAGCAAGCATATGCGGCGCAGCGCGCGCTGGTTCGCACGATCGCTGGCGGCGCCGTCCCGTATTACAAGGCCCCAGCGGAATTACGTCAGCGAATTCAATCCTCATTACGAGACGGGATCGCCGACAGGCCCGCGCGCACTGCTGTTGCGCGAGATTCTCAGGTGCTGTTCCGAAGAAGGTGGCCAGAGCTGCGGACCATTCTTTTGGGGACACCATGGAATTGGCTAGGTCTCGCCGGCCTCGGTCTCGCGGCCGCTATCATTTTCGCCGCGATCATCTTTTCGAACTTGGCGCCTATGGTGCGACGACCCGCTGCCGATCAGTTCTTAGCGACGCAACTCATCGCGAGTCATGTGCGTTCACTTATGGCAAACCACCTCACTGACGTCGCTTCCTCCGACCAGCATACCGTGAAACCGTGGCTGGATGCGAAGCTCGATTTTGCCCCTGCAGTGGTGGACCTTGCCAGCGAGGGATTTCCTCTACTCGGTGGTCGTCTTGATTATCTAGATAACAGGACGGTGGCGGCTCTGGTTTACCAGAGGCGTAAGCATTTTATTAACGTGTTTACTTGGCCGGCAGAATCGGGAACGACAGGAACGACCAAGACGATGACGCGTCAAGGCTATCAGCTTCTGCATTGGGTTGACTCCGACATCAATTACTGGGCTGTTTCCGACGTCAGCGAAGCCGACTTGCAGGCATTCAAAAAGGTTTTTGAAGACCGAACTGCGCGCCACTGACGGCGCGGAGACTCAATCGCGGAAAGTTCATTACCGCGGAGTGGCGCATTCTGATCGAATGTTCGATCGTGCTCACTTGATGTTCAGTAGGTGTTGCGGCATCGGCCGTTAGGTTCCTTTCATCAGGTGTTAGGGTTGTTGCCGTTTCTTGCGTCGTAATGAGTTTACCGCTTTGCCCAACATCTGAGCTGCTGCGAAGAGATTCTGCTTCCCGGGAGCACTTCTTACGACGGGAATATTCGCTCAGCAAAACGGTATAGATAAATGAAGACAATGTTATCCACCATACTAATGAAACAATAGAAAGACCTACGTTATGTTTGCTTCTCCTCTTAATCATCACAATCCGGGTACGAGTCCGGTCCCAAATACTCTTCGCAGGTACTTGACCATGCGCGTGCTTGCCACGGCAATGTTCATTGCCTTCGCGCTGCTGGCCAGCATTGGCGGCAAAGAATCTCAAACCAAACAGCCATCGTTTGACAAAGGTAGAATTGGCGACCTTACACTCAGGCACCAGGATCAGGGCGGTTGCGCAGACGTGACAAAGCCAGGCGCGCCTAAGAAGTCCTCACCGATGATTTCATTGTAATCCGTAGCTACGATAGTGAACAACTTCAAAGAAGCATTCAATGACCCGTCCCTAATCGATTACGCGAACCAACAGGGAATAGGCATGGCCGACTCGACGACAGCTCCACTCCTCGACGCCTCCAGCCAGCCGCCTGCTTCCTCGAAGTCGCCATCAAGTCAATCGAGCAGATCCTCGTCAAGCTACTAGCATCACGTCCCGACTATATGAAATCACCACTCTGTTCGTCCCTTTTGAAAGCCGCGCTCTTGATTGTTCCGCTGGCCTTGTGCTTTGGCGGTTCAACGGTCGCGGAAGCCGGAGGTAAGGATCCGTTGTCTCCCGGCCCAGGAAGACCAGGGAATTTGGATTATCAAACTGAGTTACCACAAGGATATCTCAGGGTCTATTCGGCCACCGATAAATTCAACGATGGCGACGCGTGGTACTTTCCACACAGCTCTTACGCCATCTACACGATCGACGGAAAGCTCTTTAAAAACGTCAAAAACCACCGTTCCGCGGACGATGAAGTCCCCGAGGTTGTAGCGTTGCCCGTTGGAACTTACACCGTTGTAGCTCGCTCGGAGAGAGATGGATACGGCCACGTCCTCGTTGTTATCAAGGAAGGTCAGCAGGCAATCCTCGACTTGGATCTCTGGGAGACGAAAACGCAAAGGAGCTTAGCACACAACTGACGAATCGCGATTTATGAACTCAGAACAGAGGAATCAGATTGGCGCAGATGATAGTAATGGCCTCGTTCTGAAAACCCGAGAAGCAGCTGCCCTCGCATTAAAGGAATTAGCCCAATCGCGTTCAGCCCATCGGTGTGTGTTGCATTTACGAGGCGTCGGCAGAATTACGGTGCCGGCTTCAATCCTCTTTGCGAGAGAAAATCGCTTTCCGTCCACACACAATCTGGCAGGGGAAATCATCACCAAGTAAACATCAACCCCACCTACTATATGAAATCACCACACTCCTCGTCCTTTTTAAAATCCGCAATCTCGATTGCTACGCTGGCCTTGTGCTTTGGCAGTACAACGGTCGCGCAACCAGGAAATAGAGACCCGCTATTTCCCGGAATGATAAGATCTGGGCTGGACAATCGAAACGAGTTGTCTCAGGGCTACCTAACAGTGTATTCGGCCACCGACCAATTCGATGATGGTGGCGTATTATACTACGCCCACAGCTCCTACTCGATCTACACGACCGACGGGAAGTTTTTAAAGAACGTGGTAAATCACATTTCGCGCAGCGACGAAATTCCCACGCTCGTGATGCTGCCAACTGGATCTTATACGATTGAGGCCCCATCAGAGGGCCGCGGGTACGTTCGCGTGCCCACTGTCATCACCGCAGGGCGGCGGACCGTCGTCGATCCGGACAATGAACAAACAGACATACAGAAACGGTTAACGCGAACCAAGCACTCGCGGCGCCCGGTAGACCAGCGACTCATGTCGAGAGCTCAAGCCCCATCGTAACCTCTCAATTTTATGAACACTGGCATGAGCTCCGAAGCGAGGAATGAGTTTGACGTAAAGTACGAAGATCGCGTCCAGAGAATCCGCGAAGCGGCCGCAGTCGCGATAAGGCAATTAGACCAATTGCGTGCAGCCCGACCTATGACGCAAGGAGTTCCCGACGCTGAGGTCACGCGCATCGTACAAGAGAAATTACAGCATCGTGGATGCGGCGTCGTTGTTCACCGCGGCGACGATGGCATAACTCCTTTTGTCATGAGGGTCCGGGGCGGCGAAATTCGGATACGATCTCGTCTCGAATTGTTGCCAACACTCCAACCGATCAACTCAGAAAACGGAGGCCTGCCTTATGGTTCTGGATCTTAGAGGAAAGAAGGTGGTTGTAATCGGTGGGAAACAGTCCGTCGGGCGCGCTATTGCTGAAGCGGTGGCGCGCGAAGGAGCCGACGTGGTGATCTGGCTGCGCAAGTGCATTAACGAGGTAAACGAAGCGAAAGTATTCCCCATAACGCAACTAGAAGTCCCATCGCAGCTACCCAATGGAGCAGCGCCAACCTCACTCTGGCGCCAAACAATGGGACAGAAATCTTACTGGTGATCCGGTTAGGTAACGCCAGAACCTCAGGTCTCACGCTCAAAGATTTTTGGAATAAAAATGCACCGGATCGGTAGGGAAAGGCGCGAGGCAATCTGCCAAGCACTAAATCAAAACCAAAATAAAACCCACATCCTATGCAATCTGATATCCATCACTCCAACGATAACGGCGCGAAAGAGACCACAGAATCATCGCAATCAGCGACCTCGCTCTCAGCGCCAAACCGCCTCGCCAGGCGATCCTTTCTCCGACGCCTTGGACTGGGCGCAGCTCTTCTCGCGCCCGGTGCCGCTTTGCTAAGCGGCTCTGGCAAGGCTTTAGCTGCTAATGGCAGCCAAACGCTCACACCAGGTGATGTCGCGATCCTCCAGCTCCTGGCCGCTGCCGAATTGATCGAAGCCGATCTTTGGCAACAATACAAGGAACTTGGAGGAGTCGACGCGCCAGATTCAGGGTACAAGGAAGGCCTCGTGATTCTGGATGGGGACCAGCCTCAGTACATTTCCGACAACACGGATGATGAGATGAGTCACGCGGCTTTCTTAAATGCCTATTTAAGATCCAAAGGCGAGCAGCAGGTTGACCTCAAGCAGTTCGCGAGGTTGGCGCCCAGCCAAGTCTCGTTCGTCCCGCAAACTGGACGGCTTACGAACCTTAAGCAGCTCACTGTAGACACCAGCTGGTGGACCCGTTACCGTAGCACCACCAACCCGGATTTCGGCGCAACCTTCCCGAACGCAGTCCCCAGTTTGGACATTGGGCTGCATACCGCAATTCCGAGAAACAATTCCGAACTGGGCGACCCGAACAACCCAAGCGACCATGTCAAGGCGATCGCCTTCACGGCGGGATTTCACTTCGGTTACATTGAACAAGGTGGGACGAGCCTCTACGCGACGTTGGCTCAGAAGGTAACCAGCCTGGAAGTTCTACGAATCCTCCTCAGCATCGGCGGATCCGAGATCATGCACTTTCAGACCTGGCAGGACAAGGCAGGCAATGCGACTCCGTTAACTGACTTTGACCCGATTAACAATTCAAGCGTAACGTTTACGGACTTGACTACAAATCAGCCGGAGACGTTGCAAGCCAACCTGATCATGCCCGAGCCGTGCGAATTCATCAGTCCAAAACTACCTCCCTGTGCAATCATCCGTCCGAGCGGTCCAGGACAGTTAGACGCAACGGGTGTTATCAACAGCTTCATTGCGGACGGGCTTTTCAGGGGACAACCCCCTCAGTTTCTGCAGCTAATTAATTCTCTGGCCAGCGCTGCAGATGCGGCACAGAGAGAATAAGTCGGTGATTGACCGTACTTCACGAGTTCAAACGCCGCGCTGTGGGCCAACGCCTGAGCGCGGCGTTTTTGCAAAGACAACCGTCGAAAGTAGCAACCGCAAAGCAGGAATTGCGGAAAATTACCGCGGCTCGCGCTCTGATCCGAAGGATTTCGGGAATAAAATCCAGCCGAACCAGTAAAGACAGGTGTAAGGCAACCTTCCAAGCAACCAAACCAAAAACCAATATTATGTCCGATTACATTTCTCACGACCACGAACACGACGGAATCGATCGCCGCGGCTTTCTCCACTGCATGGCATGGGCCGGCACGGGCCTCCTTTGGACCGTAAGCGGCGGGGTGCTTGCGTCGAGAACCCTTGCCCAAATCGCGAAAGCGGGAGACTCGTTGCCGTCGGCTACGGATCTCAGCTTTCTTCAGATCAGCGACAGTCACATCGGTTTCAGCAAAGACGCAAACAAAGATGTGACGGAGACCTTCAAGATTGCTCTCGATCGCATCAACGCGATGCCCACGCCGCCAGCTTTCCTTATCCATACCGGAGACCTCACGCAGCTGTCAAAGCCTGAAGAGTTCGACACCTTCGATGAAGTGCTCAAGAGCTGCCGGACTAAGGACGTTTTCTATGTTCCCGGAGAGCACGATGTGCTTAACGATGGGGGAAAGCTTTACCGTGAACGGTATTTAAAGAGCGTCGAAGGCAAGGGCTCAGGCTGGTACAGCTTTAACAAAAACGGTGTCCATTTCGTTGCACTGGTCAATGTCCTTGACCTTCAGGCCGGTGGCTTGGGTCAACTCGGAGACGAGCAACTTGAATGGCTCGAAGAGGACGTGAAAGGTCTTAGCGCCGACACCCCGGTTGTTGTCTTTGCGCACATCCCGCTCTGGGCGGTTTATCCGCAATGGGGCTGGGGAACAAGCGATAGCGAACGCGCTCTAGGATATCTGAAACGCTTCGGTTCGCTGACGGTGCTAAACGGTCACATCCATCAGGTGCTCCAGAAAGTCGAAGGTAACGTGACTTTCCACACCGCGATGTCTACCGCCTTCCCGCAGCCAGCTCCTGGAACCGCCCCATCTCCTGGACCGATGAAAGTGCCGGCCGAGAAGCTGCGTAGCCTGCTTGGCCTAACGAGCGTTCAGTATAAGCAAGGCAAAACTGCCCTCGCCGTCGTCGATTCCAACCTCAGCTAGATCTACTCAAACTATGATTACACTTATTCCCAAAAATAAAATGGCGGCGCTCTTGTGCGGCATCGCTTTTCTCAATCTGTCTCTCTTTGCGCTCGGTGGTGAGATGAAGAACGCCGACAGCACCAAGCAAAACAGAATCGAGATCAAAGACTTCGCCTTCAATCCCAAGACGATAACTGTGAAGTCTGGAGAGAAGGTGACCTGGATCAATCGGGACGAAGAACCGCACACCATAGTAAGCGTCGAGAAGCAGTTTAAGAAATCGACCGCGCTCGATACGGATCAAGAGTTCACCATCACAGCAGCCGCTCCCGGCACTTATAGCTATTTTTGCTCGGTTCACCCGAAGATGACTGGGACAATTGTGGTCGAGAAGTAGGAATGAACGATTGGCGGCCGCTTTTCGGCGATCATGAAACCATTCCTTGCGGCGTCCGTGAATCCCTTCGATCTGAAGGCCGCGCTCCTCGCCGGACACGCACAGCATCCGGTGATCATTCATTTTCCGATTGCGCTCTTTATTGCGAGCGCTGTCTTCGAAGTACTTGCGGTCTGGCGCAAGCAACCGGTTTTCGCATCGGTCGCTTATTATAATCTTGTCGGTGCAGCGCTGACTGTGCCCTTGGCGATCGCGACCGGCCTCGGAGCCTGGCAATGGCAACTCGAAGGCGCGACCCTGAAAGGCAATCTACTCCTGCATATGATCTGCGCGCTGACTTCGGCGTCGCTAATCTT
>WNEZ01009956.1_pt1 | contig 19082 bp, 23 predicted proteins | sample 5400521 | NCBI WGS metagenome assembly WNEZ01 (sample SAMN13153339, study PRJNA577476) | soil metagenome | isolation source: 120 cm saprolite under Douglas fir tree site 2 hole 1 replicate 1 | place: USA:California | collected 2015-04-18 | reverse complement strand
GAGGGCGAGGAGCTGGTGAAGGGAGCGCATGCGGAGGGAGGTGGTGTACTCGGTGCGCGTGCCGTCGGGGCGAATGAGGGTGACGTGGTCGTCGATCACATCACGCGCGAGGTCCCAGACGTTCTCGTGGAGCACGATCGTGCCGTTCGAGGTCTTCTCCGCGCTCTGGGACCGGAAGCGGGCGGGGAGCCCGTCCCGGTGCAGGGTCTCCAACAGGAAGCGCCCACCCGGCCTGAGGGCCTTCCAGATGCCGCGAAGGGTCTTGACGTCGTCCTCGGGATCCTCGAAATACCCGAACGCCGTGAAGATGTTGATCACGGCGTGGAACTCACCGTCGAAGGGCAACTCGCGCATGTCGCCACGAACCCACCGAGCGGTGACGCCTTCCGCTTCGGCGTCCGCGCGCGCCCGGTCGAGGAACACTTCGCTCAGGTCGTACCCGGTGACGTCGAAGCCCCGTTTCGCTAGGAGGATGGCGTGTCGGCCGTGGCCGCAGGCCAGGTCCAGGACCCGCGCACCGGTGTCCAGACCGAGGAGCGAGACGATGCCATCCACCTGCGCCGCCGTGTGCTCGGCCGGGAAGGCGTCCCGGTAGATCTCGAAGTAGTCCTCGCCGAAGAAGGACTTGAACCAGGCATGGTCACTCATATGTAGTCCTCGTCGGGACTCCATCCGACCTTCTCTGCCCACAGCGACGCAACTTCATAGATGATATGCAGGACCGGATCCTTGAGAAAAAGGTAGCCGTCGATGCTGTCCGGAAAGACCTGGGACGCGCGGCGTTTCACGAGCTCGTACTGGGTGCGCCCGTCCGCCGCGTCCAGGTCGGAAACCGTGATCTGTATATCTATGACGTCCTTGGCGCCAAGCCCTGGAACGGCGGTAGACCCGATGTGGTCGATTCGAATCGCGCCCGGCCCGACCAGGTCGCGGACGTGCTTCGCGATCCGCGTGAACTCGTCCACCCAGTGCGGCTGATACGGCGTAACCACCACCGGGCGGCGAGTCAACGTAGTTCCATGAGATGCGTGCAATCAGCCGCCCCCACGCATCGACGGAACCCCACCCTCTCATAGAGCTGGGCCGCCGCCGGATTCTGCGTACTCAGCCGGAGAATGTCGAATCGGCCCCTGGCCGTCTCGATGACCCGGCTGACCAGTTGCCGGCCAACCCCGAGGCGCCGATAGGCCAACAGGATATACAGATGCCGCACCCTGCCGACCCCCTGCGCCGGGGTATACGGATCGACGTTGAGCCCGCACACGCCGATCACTCGCCCACCTATCAGGGCAGCGAAGAAGGCCTCACCGGCGCCGTCAAACCGATTCGCTCCGCTGGCCCACTCCTCAGCGAGCCGACGCATGAAGCGCCACCCGGCTTGCTCGCTCTCGGCGACCAGGGCATCAATGGACTCGGCCGGCAGGTCACTCAGGCGTTCGATGACCATGCAATCTCGGCACCCCGCGGGACCGCCTCGGCGTGAACCGCGTCCACGTCTTCTACCTCAACCGTGACCTGCGGGACTACCCGTGACGACCCATCGTCACGAATGATGGTGATCTGTGCCGTTGGGTTCGTCGGTGAGGCGAACGTCACGACCTAGTCGAGATCCATGGCGACCTTGAAGCCGAGCACGACGACATAGAATTCTCGACTCTCGTCGACCCGCGCCGAGTTGAGATCGGGGACCACTCTCCTGATGCTCATGGCCGCTGCTCCCGTGGTCGGTGTCGACTACGCGCGTCTGCGCGTCGCCGCTGGTCGCTGATGCGCGCAGATGCTTCGATGGTTTCCCGGTGCCCAGCGCTCTCAAGCCGGCTTGCGGCCCCGGACGAAGATATGCAGACGTCCAGCGATGATGGGTCCTCGAGCCCGCTGCGCATGGAGCGCGTCCAACCATGTGCTCCGCTCGGCTTCGGTAATGGCGCCCGCCTTGACGGCCGCGTCGGCGGAGCGCTCGGCCAGATTGGCGTAGAAACTCCGCGGGTCAGTTTCGAGCGGAAAGAAGCCCCGCACGCGGACATCCTCGAGGCCGGCCTGCTCGAAGAGTGACGGCAGCCGCCGCGCCAGCCAGCCGTCAACGGCCAGCGCATCCGAGGACGCAGCGACGATGCGGCGGGTGAGCGCACGATCGGAATGAGTAAAGGCGGTCATATCGGTGTCGAGGTCGAAGACGCCGACGCGTCCGCCCGGTCGCAGGACTCGCGCCAGCTCCGGGATGGCGGCCTCGCCGCCCGGCACGTGGGAGAGCACCGTCACGCACACCGCGGCGTCGAACGAGCAGTCGGGGAACGGCAGTTGAAGCGCGCTACCTTCGCGGAACTCGATGCGGTCGCCGAGATCCGCCTCCTGGGCAAGCTCGCGGGCCACGGTCAGAAGTGCCGGACTCGGGTCGAGGCCGACCGCCCGGCCGCGGGGACGGACGCGTCTGGCGATTTCCCGAGTGACGACACCGCTGCCGCAGCCAACGTCGAGGACGCGCTCACCGGCGGTGATGCCGAGCAGGTCGAGATAGGTCTCGCGCGCGTTGACTTCGTCCTCCGCTTTGGCGCGGAGCTCGAGCCGCCCGGCGAGCTCGCGCGCCTTCGCGGCGTCCGCGCCGGCAGTGTCGCGCCAGAGACTCTGTCGTCCGTACTCGCTCACGTCCCGATCCCGCGGCAACGCACGGTCAAGAACCTCCCATGCTCCCTGCTCCAAGTCGCGATCCTGCACCGGCCAGCAGCGTATCGTGAAACGGGCTCACCGAAAAGCCGAGCGCAGGCGGGCCGCTGCACTGCGAAGTCAGATTGCGATTCGCAACAAGCACGATGCAAGTTCGCTTGGTGATGCGCACAGGCCGTCCGCACAGGCGTCGGCCAGCTCGGATTCGGACCCATAGCCCCAGAGGACCCCGATCGACCGGACGCGATTGACCCTGGCGGCGACGATGTCGCCCGCTCTGTCGCCGACCATGACCGCGCGCTCGGCCGAGATCCCCTCGTTCGCCAGCAAATGAGCGATCAGGTCGATCTTGTCATCGAACCGCCCTTCCAGCTCGGGTCCGTAGACACCGGCAAAGTAGCGATCGAGTCCGAGGCGGTGCACGATCCGGTCTGCATACACCTTCGGCTTCAAGGTCGCGACGAACAAAGCCGGCGTGATGAGGCGTACGTGGTCGAGCATCTGGGCAACACCGTCGTAGACGTGATTCTCGAAGAGCCCCGCGTCTCCGTACTCCTCGGGTCCCTGTCCGAGGTCTCGAGCAGCGTGGCGAACGTTCCCCGAAGCGACGGCCCGATGAATGACGCGAGAACGTCGTCGGGCGGGGCGGGTGCTCCGATCTTGTCGAGTGCGTGCTTCATGCATCGCACAATGCCAGGCCGCGGATCGGTCAGCGTTCCGTCCAGATCGAAGAGCAGCACAAGCGACTTCAGCTACTCGTTCCCCCGCGTCGAAGCCATCGTGTGCTCGACGGCGTTCTCAGGTGGGCCGCACCAGGCTGAACATGACTGCATCCGAGGGTCCCGCTGGCAACAGCAGGCGACTGCGCAAAACACCCTCACGTACAGCACCGACTTTCTCCGCCACTCTCTGGCTGCGCGTGTTGCCCGCTGCGCACACAATCTCGAGTCGAATCAGATCGGTCTCCCGAAACGCGTACTCGGCCACAAGGCGGGCGGCAGCCGGTGCCACCCCTCGCCCCATCGCGGACGTTCGAACCCAGTAGCCCAGATTCGCAAATCGGTTCGCCGTACTGATCTGATTGATCCCGCAACCTCCAAGAAAGCGACCGCCTTCACCGAGGATCGCAAACTCGTAGGCCATGCCCTGTTTGGCAAGCTTCTCCTGGATGGCCACCCACTGTCGAGCTTCGTCGAGCGAGTAACGCCGGTGGCACCACGCCATCCAGGGGAAGACCTCGGCCACAGACTCCAGGGCGGCTGCGTGCATTTCCTCTACGTCCCGTCGCTGATACAAACGGATGGTGCAAGCACTCACGTGGTCGCCTCTGGCTCCGTCGAACACGCCGGCCAGGCTGCGGCGCGCGTGGGCAACCGTGCGTCCGCCGTGAGCGTCCCGCGCGTCGTCAGCTCGAGCCGGTTGTGAGCCAGCTTGTTCACTTTGAGCACCTGCGTTCTACAACGACATCGACATGCCGACGAACGCGACGAATACCGCCACGCCGACGACAGTTCGCACCGCATGGAGCCGACCCCATCGTGACAGGAGCTCACGGGCTTCGCCCGAACCACTGTCTAGCCCAGGCTCGAGCAGGCGTCGGTTCGTTGGCATGATAACGACCAGCGTAAACGGAACCAGCGCGCCAAGGAGAAGCCCCCCAACGAGCCATCCCACGCCAGCCCCCTGATACCACGCCATGACACTGGCCAGCAGGCCGATCACGGCCAACGCACCCTGCATGACGGCCGCGCGCCGATAGCTTGGGCCGAACTCCTTGATCGCGAGTACCTGGCCACACTCCACGCGCGCCGGATGCTCTACCGCCGTGACGTACACCGCGGCGCCCGCGAACAAGCCCGCCGCCACAGTAGTAACCAACATGGGGAACGTCACCCTTCAACACCTCGCCTTGTCTGGCTAACGTTCAAGCTAACAGGCGCGCGGCGCCGCCACGCCCCCGGTTGAGCGCGTTGTTAGCGCCTCCGATCACCGGTTAGCTGCTTGCTTGAGCCAGTAGCGGATGCCCTTGCCCGCAAGGGGCTCGTCACTGAAGCGTGGGATAACGTGGAGATGAGCATGCGAGACCTGCTGGCCTGCGCAAGAGCCGCAGTTCCAACCGACGTTATAGCCATCAGGCGCGAGGCTGGAGTCGAGGCGTACCTTCACCTCCCGCAGCAACCGGAAGGTGGATGCGACCTCGGACTCGGTGAGTTCGAAGGGAGTCTCGCGGTGCACTCGCGGGACAATAATGCCTGACTCGGCGAGAATCTCGTGTTGGAGGTCGATGAACATGCAGTGCTCGTCCTTCTCGACGAGCACCTGACCGCTCACCTGCGGCTCGCAGAACGGGCACGACAAAGCTACACCTCCTTGTGCGTATAACGCCGGTATCAGCCGCGGCCGAAGGCCGTCGACTGCATGCCGAAGTTCGACCGCTCGGCCAGGCGTGCTCGCACCTCAAGTGTCGAGAGATTCATTCCATTCCGCTCCCATTACCCACGCGAGAGCCGACATCCGACCGCTGAGCAGGCCCCATTCGAAGTCGTCCCACCCGAGATTCTTCCTCCCGTACTTGGCCTCGATTCGCTTGGCGGCCTCAATCGCCTTCCTCAGAACGGGCTTCTGCTGTTCGGATAGTGGCTTCTCGCCACTCTTGATCTTCTCCAGCCAAACCTGGTGTCTGTTCCACCACACTTTGTCCCACAATTCGTTGTAGGCCTTCAGTATGGCCTTGTCGTTGCGCCGCAGAAGAAGCGACCACTCTTTCTCCGGATTATCGTCATCTGGAATCCACTCGACCTTGTCACCGGCCTTTGTGTAGCCAATTCGGTGGCCATTGGGCCCGACCTCCCCGTCCTTAACGGGATCGGTCGTCTCGGCTCGGCTTCGTCGCCGCCGAGGACGTGTCCCGTGCTCTCGCAGGAAATCGCGGTTCAGTTCCTCAATCTCGGGCATCAGGTCCGGGTCGAAGCGGGCGATCTCGACGCCGGCAGCACGAAGCCGGAGTTCCCCGCGACCGCGTATCCGATCATTTGGATCCAGCGTCCCGATAACAACCCTCTTGATGCGCCGCTCAACTATTCGGTCAGCGCAGGGAATCTTGGGATGGTTGCGCGAGGTGCAAGGCTCAAGAGTCGTAAAGAGGGTTGCGCCCGCCAAGGGCTTGTCGGCCAACTTTCTCTCAAGCAGAGTGAACTCCGCGTGCTCCCCCTGCGCGAGTTCTCCCCGAAACGCCTCGCCGATGACAATGCCATCCCGCGCCACGATCGCGCCGACTCTTGGCGAGATCCTGCCGGGCTCCGCTGCACAACGGCGTGCAAGCTCTATCGCCCTGACCATCAACACTCGGCTGCCTCTTCTCGCAGGCAATCGGCCAGACCGCCCTTCCCTGGCCATCTAGGCTCCCTCCTGCGGGTGGTTGGGCCCACCGGGACTGTTGCAGACAACACGCCAGTCCCGTCCCGTCCGTTCTCTCACGGTCCATCCTCGAACTATCCAATCGCGCTTCACCGACTCGGTATACGCCGATGGCGCCTGAGACTCCAAACGGATGTCCGCTTCGTGACAATACTGGCGCTGAGATGCGAGTTCGGGAATCGTCAGGAAGAGGTCATCGGAGCCGATGGCGCCGAGCTCTCTTGTCTCGGCCTCGGACACGACACGACGGATCTCAGCGGCCGATAACCACTGCGGTTCCCAATCCCCAGGATAGATATCGTTAGCCCAAGTGAAGCCGAATAGGAGTTCGATCCGCCCGATGCCACAAGTTTCGATCTCGGATAGAAACCGCTCGAAGTCCTCTCGCACCGCAGTGACATGGGGCGGACATCCGATCAGCTCGTATGGCTGGGCCATGCGCCTAGCGACCTTGCCGTCCAGCTGCGGTCACGCGACCAACCGAAGGGAGGGAGCTTGACCGTAGCTGCAACGGCGCGTTAGCCAGCGCCATGCCCACTATCCAGATCCAGCGGATCGGCGACGAGGTCGCGAGCCTTGCGGAGTAGTTGATCGTAGTCGGGACGGAGCGGCTCTACAAGCTGCCTCTCGAGAATTGCGCAGAGGTCCCAGAGAACTCGCTCCTCGGCCTGGTGCTCAATCGCCAGGCGACCATCTTGGCTGAACCTGGACAGGAACTCGAAGAGCACCAGTGCCTGAGACTGGTTGAGATGGAGCAGTGCCTGCGTTTCGCTCATGAGCTCCTTCCTGGCTTAACTGGCTAACGCACTGTTACCCGCCGGCCGCTTGCGCCCCGGTCGGCTCTAGCGGCTTGTTTAGACCGCGTCAAACTCGCGAATCTTGGTCAGGCGTCCACCGGTCCCTCACTCGTTGGACCATGATCTGATCATCAATCCGCTCGTTCAGCGGTAGCTTCGCTTCCTCGCTTGTGAGCGTTGCGACACGCTTCAACTCCTTGAACGTCATGTCGTAGATGAACCACAGCTTAGCTTTCTCCTTGAGCGCAGCCGTATTCTTCAGGCGACCAGGCCCCTCAAACGCGCTCGTCTCGACCTTGCGTGCCAAACGCGCGAGGCGGTGTTCGCGCTTAGCCCAAATGAAGTCCACGAAGGCGTGGTAGCCTCGCCGGGCCCCTTCCAGTAGGTCCGCAGCACATAGCGATCGATCGGACACATCATGGAAAACGAAGACCCAATTGCCGCCGAAGAGGCGGATACGGTCAAGAACGAGCGCGTAGTAGAAACTCCCCTCCGACTCCACCGATACTAGATCTCCAGGCTCGATCCGGATCATTTCTCTTGCCGGCCTAACGCGCCTTCATCGGCGGGTTAGAACGCACCCAACCATACCGACGTTCCCCTAGCTGCGATCCGCGGAGCCTTGCGCCATTCGCTCGACGCACTGGCGAAAGGAGCCAAGTTCCTTGTCGCGTCCGACCAGGCCGACGCCGAGCTCGTCTTCCAGGGCGATGACCACTTCAACTATGTCCAGTGCCGCTGCGCTCTTGCTACTGATAATCGAGGCCAAGTCGTCGTCTGGATGAAGTCCCGAGAGCTCGATCCCAAGGCCGTCCTCCAGTAACCTCCAAAGCTGTCGGGCAGCATCGCGCGATCGTCCGCTGCCAAAGTAGCGACCGACGAAGTCTTCGAGATCACACTGCAAGCGACCTCGAAGCACATCCGGAACACGGCGCCGACTCATGCTCCGATACACCTCGTCATCGTCGTTCTAACTTTTACGTCCGACTCCAGGATGGCCTGGTCTCGATAGCACCGTAAGCGCTGCGAGTGCGTGCAGCCTATCGTGGCGTTGTGCTACTCACTTCGGATCTCAGCCGTTCGCCCTTTGGTCTCCCCGCTTTGCACCATAAACCCGCCGGTGGCGCGCTGGGCGAGGAAGCGATGGGGAAATCCGTCAGCGCCCGCCGGTTCCAGAACCTCGAGGCGCCCGCCGCCCTCGTATTGCCAGTGCCAGAAGCGGAAGGCGTCGGTCACCGCGCCGAAGGTCGATGCCACCGCCCGGGACTACGTCAGGACGGCGGTCTTCGGCGCCGAGCCCGGGACGGTTCATCGCGTGCACGAGCCCGCTCCGGTCGACCTCGATGTCCTCCACGAGGCCGTACTTCTGCGCCCCGGCCGGCAGGAGCACCTCGAAGAACTCGCAGTTCCGGATCGCCATGATCACGTGCAGGTTCGCCACGTTGTTCAGCGAGTTGCCGCCGTGGTGGACCTCGAAGTTCATGTGGAACGCTTCCGCCAGATGCGCCGTCTTGACGAGCGCCGTGATCCCCCCCTTCACGGCGACGTCGCCGCGCAGGTAGTCGGTCGCCTGCGCGGTGAGCCACGGCGCGAAGGCGGTGAAGCCGCCGGGGGCGTACTCGGTCGCGAGGATCGGGATCGAGAGCTTCTGCTTGAGCTTGACGTAGTTGTAGATGTCGTCGTCGGCCAGCGGATCCTCGTACCAGTGGAACCCGAGCCGCTCGACCGCCTGGCCCACCCGCAGCGCGTCCGGATAGATGTAGGCCCAGGTCGAGTCGAGCATGACCGTGAAGCGCTCGCCCACCGCGCGGCGGACCGCCTCGCAGACCTCGATGTCGACCTTGGGGTCGGTCGGCGGGTGGATCTTGTAGGCGGTCCAGCCCTCCGCCTTGAACTTCAGGGCTTCCTCGGCGTACGCCTCCTTCGAGGCGAGGACGGCGGAGCTCGCGTACGCCGGCACGCTGTCGCGGTACGAGCCGAGCAGCTTGTGGATCGGCAGCCTGGCGACCTGGCCGGCGATGTCCCAGAGGGCGACGTCCACGGCCCCGATCGCCCGGAACGTCGTCGCGCGGTTCCTCTGCCAAAGCCCCTGGTAGAGGCGCTCGCGGTCGAGAGGATCCTGGCCCATCACGACGGGCTTGAGGAACTGGATCAGCGACTCACCGTCCAGGTGGGCGCCGCGCTGGGCGGAGCCGAGGAACGCGTGCCCCTCGACGCCGTCGTCCGTCTTCATCGTGAGCAGGCCGAGCTGGCTCTTGCCGCTGAACCGGCCGGTGTGCCGGCCGTACGTGGTCGCCGGAATATCGGTCCAGGCGAAAAGGGTCAGCGTGACGTCGGTGATCTTCACGGGGAGACGCCTCCGTTCTCGATGGTCATCGCGCCGTCAGGTGGGGCCAGAGCGCGTCGGCGCCGCGCTCCGCGACCGAGCGCCCGAGCTCGACGGCCCACTCGCCTTCGCCGCCGAACTCGGCGCGCCACGACCACAGGCGCCGCGTCACGAACTGCAGCGCGTGCTCGTAGGTGAAGCCGATCGCGCCGTGCGTCTGATGAGCGATCGACGCGCCGATCCCCGCCGCCTCGCCGACTCTCACCTTGGCCACCGCGATCTCGAACGCGGCGTCGCCGCGGTCGGCGGCGCGAAACGCGTTGGCCGCCGCCGTGCCCGCGGCCGCCGTGTGCCCGGCGAGCACCGCCAGATTCTGCTGGATCACCTGGAAGGAGCCGATCGGCTTGCCGAACTGGCGCCGCTCGGTCGCGTACTGCGAGGCCTGGCGCAGCAGGTAGTCGAGGCCGCCCGCCATCTGGGCGGAGCGCGCCAGAGCGCCGTAGAGCCAGACCGCGTTCGCCGGCACGCGCGGGCCCGCGGGCGCCGCGGCGACGATCGGGGCCGCGTCGAAGGCCAGCGTGTCGCGCGGCTCGCGGGCGAGGTTCTGGTCAGGCGTGATCTCGCCGGCGCCGCGGGCCGCCAGCGCGACCATCGTCCGCCCCTCGGCCTCGGTGACGACCACGACGTGGCCCGCCGCGGCGCCCCACGGCACCCGCGCGGCGGTGCCGCTGAGGCGCCAGCCGCCGCCGGCGCGAGCGAGTCGCAGCGTGTCTTCACGATGGACCGGCGCCACCGTCAGTGGCCCGGACGGTACGTCCAGCCCGGACTCGGACAGGAGCCACGACGCGACGATGGTCTCGGCGAGCGGCAGCGGGACCGCGTGGCGCCCGGCCGCGCGCGTCACCACGAAGGCGTCACCCCACGTGCCGCCGGCGCCGCCCTTCGCTTCGGAAACGAGCGGCAGCGTCAGGCCGTTCTCCTCGACCGCCTGCCACAGGCCGTCGGGCCACTCGCCGGTCTCGGCGGCCTCGAGGAGCTCTTTCGTCACGCGGTCGGTGAAGAGACGCGTGACGACGTCGCCGAGAATCGTCCGCAGCTCGTTCATCGCAGACCCAGCCCCCTCGCGATGATGCCGCGCAGGATCTCGCGCGTGCCGCCGCGAAGCGAAAACGACGGCGCCCGCTGCATGAGAAAGCCGAGCACCTGCTGCAGATCGCTCCCGGAGTCGATCGTCGGCTCGACGCCGAGCAGGGCGTGGACAACCTCGGGAATCTCCTGCTCGAAGGTCGTGCCGACGTCTTTGACCACGGCGGCCTCGAGGTTCGGACTCTCACCGGCCTCGAGCATCAGGGCGACCGAGAGCGACATCTGCCGCAGCGTGGCCAGCTGCGCCACGAGGCGACCGACCGTGCCAGCAGCGCGCTCGCCCGGGTCCTTCCCCACCTCGCGGATCAGCTCGAGCAGCAGCGCGAAGCTCGACAGGTACCGCTCCGGCCCGCTCCGCTCGAACGCGAGCTCGGTCGTCACCTGCTTCCAGCCCGCGCCCTCCTCGCCCACCCGCATGTCTTCGGGCACGAACGCGTCCTCGAAGACGACCATGTTGAAGTGATGCGCGCCCGCCAGGTCGATGATCGGGCTCATCGTGATGCCCTGGAGCTTCGTGTCCACCAGGAACTGCGTGAGCCCCTCGTGCTTCTTCGCCGGGTCATGACGAGTCCGGAAGGTCGCGATCATGTAGTCGGCGAGATGGGCGTTGCTCGTCCACACCTTGGTGCCGTTGACCCGGTAGCCCCCGGCGACCCGCTCGGCCCGCGTGCGCAGCGACGCGAGGTCGGAGCCCGCGTCGGGCTCGCTCATCCCGATCGCGAACGCCAGCTCGCCGCGCGCGATGGCCGGAAGAAACTTCTGGCGCTGCGCCTCGGTGCCGAAGCGCAGGAGCAAGGGCCCGGACTGGCGGTCGGCGATCCAGTGGGCGGACACCGGGGCGCCGGCGGCGAGCATCTCCTCGAGCACGACGTAGCGCTCGAGGGCGCTGCGCTCGTGGCCGCCGTAGCGCTTCGGCCACGTCATCGCGATCCAGCCCCGCGCGCCCATCTTGCGGCTGAACTCGCGGTCGAAGCCGCCCCATGAGTGCGCGCGCCGCACCGGCGTCGCGTCGCCCAGCTCCCGACGCAGGAACTCGCGCACCTCTGCGCGGAGAGCCTCCGCTTCCGGTGGCAGCTCGCCGAGCTCGAAGCGGAAGGTCTGCATGCTCAGGCGTACGTCTCACGCTTCCGGAGCTCGACGAAGAGCCCGTGCGCGTCTTGCGGGTGGACCCAGGCGACGTCCGCGCGGCGTCCGTCGACCCGGACCCCGGCCTCCTTCAGGCGTTCGACGCTCCCCGGAATGTCGTGGCACTCGAAGCCCACGAGATAGACGCCTTCGCCGTGCTTGGCGAGGAAACGGCCGACCGCTTTGTCCGGGTCGGTCGGCTGCAACAGCTCGATGTGGCCGATCCCCGTCGGGAGGATCGCGTTCTTGAACCCGAACTCCTTCGACTCCGCGCGATGGTGAACCTTGAGCCCGAAGAGGCGGCTGAACCGCTCGACCGCGGCGTCCAGGTCTCGCACCACGACCGTCAACTCGACGATATCGCCCAGCATGAGACGCCTCCTTGGACGGTAGAGCCGGATCATACAGTAGAATCACCTGGCTCGAAACCGGACCTCCATGCGCCTTTCATTCGTCGCACTCCCGTTCTTTTACGGCTGGTTCATCGTCGCCGTGGCCTTCGTCACGATGGGCATCGGCGTCAACGCGCGCACGGCCTTCTCGCTCATGTTCCCGCCGATCCTCGACGAGTTCGGCTGGGCGCGCGGGCTCACGGCCGGCGCGTTCTCGTTCGGCTTTCTGATCTCGGCATTCCTCGGCCCCGTCCTCGGCCGGTTGATGGACCGGCGCGGCCCGCGTGCCGTCATGCTGCTGGGCGTGGCGATGGTCGGCGCCGGGCTCGGCCTCGCACCCCTCGTGACGACGCCCTGGCATCTCTATCTGACGCTCGGCGTGCTCGTCGCCGGCGGCACCGTGTGCCTGGGCTACACGGGCCACGCGCTCTTCCTGCCGAACTGGTTCGTGCGCCGCCGCGGTCTCGCGATCGGCATCGCGTTCTCCGGTGTCGGCGTCGGCGCGATCATCATCCTGCCGTGGCTCCAGCGGCTCATCGCCGGCGCGGGGTGGCGCACGGCGTGTGTGGCGATGGCCGCGCTGGTCGTCGTGACGCTGGCGCCGCTGAATCTGTTCACGCGCCGGCGCCCGGAGGAGATGGGGCTCCTGCCCGACGGTGACCGCGCGACCGCCGCCAGCGCCCACGGCGGCCGGCATCCCTCGAACGTCGTCGATGACGCCTGGGCGTCGGTCGACTGGACGTTGGCGCGCGCGATGCGCACCTCGCGTTTCTGGTGGGTCGTCGTCGCGTTCGTCGGTGGGCTTTTCGCGTGGTACGCCGTGCAGGTACACCAGACGAAGTACCTGATCGAGATCGGCTTCGCGCCGGCCGTCGCGGCATACGCGCTCGGCCTCGTCGCCTTCACCGGCATCGTCGGCCAGATCGCGCTCGGTCATCTCTCCGATCGCGTTGGGCGCGAGTGGGTCTGGACGCTGGCATGCGTCGGGTTCGTGGGCTCCTACGCGCTGCTCCTGGTCATGCGCCAGCATCCGGCGCCCACGCTCCTCTATCTGATGGTGGCCTCGCAGGGCGTGCTCGGCTACGGCCTCGCGTCGGTCTTCGGCGCGATCCCGGCGGAGTTGTTCCAGGGCAAGCACTACGGGACGATCTTCGGCACGCTCAGCCTGGCGTCGATTGTCGGCGGCGCCATCGGTCCCTGGGTCGCCGGCGCGCTGCACGATTACACCGGAAGCTACGTGCTCGCGTTCTGGATCGCGATCGGGGCCAGCATCGTCTCCGCGGTCGCAATGTGGCTCGCGGCCCCGCGCAAGGTACGCGCGGTTGCGGGGCGCGTCCCTCGCGGTGTATAAGGACTGCTACTTCGCGATCTCGAGCAGCTCGACCTCGAACACCAGCGTGGCGCCGGGCTTGATCACGGGCGGCCGGCCTTGATCGCCGTACGCGATGTCCGACGGGCACACGAGCCGGCTCTTGCCGCCGACCTTCATCATCGACACCCCCTCGGTCCAGCACCGGATCACTCCGTTGAGCGGCAGGGTGATGGGCTCCCCGCGCTGGACCGAGCTGTCGAAGACCGTACCGTCGGTGAGCATGCCGTGGTAGTGGACCTTCACGCGGTCGGTGGCCTTGGGCGCGGCGCCGGTGCCCGCCTTGAGCGTCGTGATGACCATCCCGGACGCCGTTTTCGTCGCGCCCTTTTCCGCCGCCGCTTTGTCGAGATACGTCTGCCCCAGTTTCTTCTCGATCGCCGCCGCGGCTCCCGCGCGCGCCGTCTGAAGCGCCGTGATCTTCGGCCCGTAGCCCTTCATGTCCACCTTGAACTCCTTCTTGAGCACGCCATCGCTGACACCGGCCAGGACGGCGTCCAGCTCGGTCTGGCTCAGATTGAAGGAGGACAGGTTCTGGCTGATCACGAGCCCGAGGGCATAGAGCGTCTTCTGGTCTTCGCTCGTGAGGTCGGGTCCCGCGGCGCCGGCGGCGACCACCGCGGCCAGGACGAGGGCGACCGAGACCGGGAGGGCTTTGAGCATGGGGATCCTCTCTTCGCGCGGATTAGCGTAGGATAAGTCGATCTTCTCACGGGAGGCCGGAATGCCCGAATCGATTCCCGCGCCGCTGATCATCGACACGCTCAAGGACACGTTCCGCGAGGCGCGCGGGGGGAACACACGCGAGCCGCTCGGCTGGATCTTGAGCGTGCCCGACACGCATCAGAAGACGGTGCTCGCCGCCCTCGACAAGGAGCGGGCGCTGCGCGTGGTCACCTGCGCCACCGAAGACGAGGCCAACGCCGTCGGCGCCGGCCTCTGGATCGGGGGCGAGCCGTGCGTGCTCATGATCCAGCACGCCGGGCTCTACGCCTCGGTGAACACGCTGCGTGGCATCGCAATGGACGGGCGCGTGCCGATGTTCTATATGATCGGCCTGCTCCAGCGTGAGAAGGATCGCGACCCGAAAGAGTCGCGGCACTCGATGGTCCGCTTCGCCGAGCCGCTGCTGGACACGTTCGGCGTCCCACACGCGCGCCTCGAAAGTCCGGACGACGTCCACCTGATCCCCGAGTACTACCGCCTGAGCCGCGAGCGGCGCGGGCCGGCGGCGGTGCTCGTCGGCCTGGAGACCAGCTAGATGGCCATCAAGCCCGAGGATGTGCTGCGCGCAATCGCCGGCGCCCGCGGCAATGCGATCTGCGTGCCGACCATGACGACCTCGCCGGCCTGGCGGACCATCGCGCCCGACGACCTCTCGATCGGCTGCGTGGGCTTCATGGGCGGCGCCTCGTCGCTCGGGCTCGGGCTGGCGCTCGCGATGCCGAAGCGCCGGGTGGTCGTATTCGACGGCGACGGCTCGCTCCTGATGCAGCTCGGCTCCCTGGCCACGATCGCCGGCGCCGCGCCCCGCAACCTCACGCATCTCATTTTCAAGAACGGCGTCTATCACACCTCCGGGGCCCAGGAGATTCCCGGCGGGCTCACTGTCGATTTCGTGCAGATGGCCAAGGGCGCAGGCTACCGGAAGGCGTATGCCGTCACCGATTTCGATGACTTCAAGCGGCGCCTGTCGTCGATCCTCAGCGACGAGGGGCCGTTGCTCGTCGAGCTCCATACCGGGCTCGCGGACAAGACGCCGATGACCGACCCCGGCGGTCAGCCCTTTCACCAGCAGGTCGAGACCTTGCGCAACAAGCTCGACAAGGCTGGCTGAGCGCGACCGCCCATCCGGACGCCCATAACTGGACGTAGTGACTGGTGATGGCATCCGCGTTACCCTTGGCTCGAGGGATGGCCGCCTTCGACATCGACACGTACCTGGCGCGCTCCGGTGCGGTGGACCTGTGGGCCGTCGACTGGGCCGACGTGCCGAAGCACCCGCTGTCGCCGGAGGCCATCCGCACGCTGCGGTACATGCAGGACATCGAGAGCCACACGATCGTGTATCTCCGGTCGCTGCTGGCGACGCGCGCGATCGACGATCCGGACGTCGCGGCGTTCCTGGCGTGCTGGGTCCATGAGGAGACCTTTCACGGCATCGCGCTCGAGCGCTTCCTGGCCGCCGCGGGCCACCCCCTTGATCCGCGCCCGACGCCGCACGGGCGCGAGAACCCCGCCCAGTGGCTCGAGGCGCGGGGGACCGCGATGCTGTCCCGGCTCTGGCCGGAATTCTGCGCGGTGCACATGACGTGGGGCGCGATCAACGAGCTGACTGCCCTCACCGGCTATCGCCGCCTGGCGGCACGCGCCGGACACCCCGTGCTCTCGGGGCTGCTGGACCACATTCAGCGTGACGAGTCGCGGCACTTCTTCTTCTACTATCGCCAGGCGGAGATCCGGCTTCAGCGCCCCGTCGCTGCCCGGGTCGCGCGCTTCCTGGTGGACCGCTTCTGGAGCCCGGTGGGTAGCGGGGTCCAGCCCCGAAACGAGCTTCGCTTCATGGCCGGCTACCTCTTCGGTGACGAGGAGGGCCGTGCCGCGGCCCGCAAGGTCGACGACACCATCCGCCGGCTTCCAGGCTTTGGCACAGTGCGGCTCCTCGAATCCTGGGTGGACCGGTTCGTCAAGGGAGGACGGAATGGCGACCGTAGCGACTGATCACTATCGTGCCTATACGCCCCGACCCTTCACCCGCGCCGAGCGCGACTCGGTGACGATCCTGTTCGGAGGTCTCCACTGGCGCGTCGAGCGGATCATCCAGGCGGTGCTGGAAAGCAGCGGCTACAAGGCGCAGATCCTGCCGGTGGCCACCAAGCAAGATCTGTTGACCGGCCGTGAGACCGCCGACATCGGCCAGTGCTGCCCGACCAGCTTCACGACCGGCAACCTCGTGAACTTTCTGAAGAAGGAGTCCAAGCAGGTCGGCGTCGAGGAGGTCAACGAGAAGTACGTCTATCTCACGGCCGGCTCCTGCGGCGCCTGCCGCTTCGGCCAGTACCACGCGAGCTACGAGCTGGCGCTGCGCAACAGCGGGCTCGAGAGGTTCCGGATGTTCCTGATGGCCCAGGACAACCTGGACCAGAACATGGGCGACGGCCTCGACCTCAACCTGCCGAAGCGGTCGTCAAGGAGAGCGTGGAATATCTCTACACGGTCTTTCGCAACCGGCCGAAGATGTCGCCCAAGAAGTCGGTGCTGTGGCACCTCACCACGCCGTACTTCGTGCGGGCGATGCGTGAGGTGCGCAAGAAGTTCTCGGAGATCGAGGTCGACCGCCTGCGGGTGAAGCCGAAGGTGAAGATCACCGGCGAGTTCTATCTCCAGACGGTGGAGGGCGATCCCAACTACAACATCCACCGGTGGCTCGAGGCCGAGGGCGCCGAGGTCTATCCGGCCGCCATCACCATCTGGATGGACTACCTGCTGCGGCTCGGGCTGCAGCGCTTCGAGGATTACAGCGGTATCGAGAAGCACGCGCGCCTGAAGCTCGGGCTGGGGCGGGTGGCGCAGGGCATCTACCGCCTGACCGTCAACCGCCTGCGCCGCGCGATGGGCAACCTGCCGCACGAGAGCCCGAGTCAGTTCGAGCTGCGGCGGCTGGCGGCGCCGTACTTCCACAGAAACCTCGACGGCGGCGAGGGTGACATGCTGGTCGGCAAGACGCTGTGGGCCTACCACAAGAAGAAAGCCCACATGATCTGCGAGCTGTCGCCGTACTCCTGCATGCCGAACACCATGTCGATCGGCGCCATGGCCGGCGTGATCGGCAAGTATCCGGAGATCCTCTACGCGCCGCTCGAGATCAAGGGCGATGCCGAGGTCCACGCGCTGTCGCGCTGCCAGATGATCCTGACCGAGGCCAAGAAGCGCGCCCAGCGCGAGTTCGACGAGGCCCTCACGCGCACGGGGCTCAGCGTGGACGAGGTGCGCGCGTACCTGCACGCGCACCCCGAGATGAAGAAGGCGACGTACCGGATCCCGCACGACGGCACCGCCGCCGGCACGGCCGCCAAGCTCGTCCTGCACGTCGCGAAGAAGTTGGGTCGGTCATGAGCGCGCTCGGGCGCAACGCGACCGGGGGGTCTGGGGGGGTCCAGGCCCCCCCAGCACCATGAAATTCTCGGGCGTCGACGTCGGCTCGACCACCGTCAAGGCGGTGGTGATGGAGGACGGCAAGGTCCGCTGGCAGGACTACCAGCGGCACAACACCCGCCAGGCCGAAAAGGTCCTCGAGTTCCTCGCGCGCATGGAGACCGAGGCCGGTTTGACGGCCGGCGCCGACCGCGTGTTCTTCACCGGGTCCGGCGCGGGCTTCATCGCTCCGCAGGTGGGTGCCAAGCTCATCCAGGAGGTCGTGGCGGTCGCCGCCTGCGTGGAGCGCCAGCATCCCGACGTGCGGTTCGTCTCGGAGATCGGCGGCGAGGACATGAAGACGATCTTCTTCACCGCCACCGGGACCGGGCGCTCCAAGCAAGTCTACATGCAGTCGGCCTGCAGCGGCGGCACCGGGACGTTCATCGAGAAGACCGCGCGCAAGCTGCAGGTGCCCGGCGAGCGCCTGGCCGAGATGCCCTACGAGGGCATGGCCCTGCACAAGGTCTCGAGCAAGTGCGGCATCTTCGCCGAGACCGACGCGAACTCCCTGGTGAAGACCGGGGTGCCGGTCGAGGAGATCATCGCCAGCCTCTTCGAGGCGGTCGTCTATCAGAATCTGGCCACGCTGACCAAGGGCAACACGCCGGCGCCCGAAGTGCTGCTGCTCGGCGGCCCCAACCTCTTCTTCAAAGGCTTGCAGGAGGCGTGGCGCCATCACCTCGCCAAGCTCTGGTCCCAGCGGAAGCTCGATCTGGGCGGCCGCGAACCCGCTTCGCTCATCAACATCCCCGCCGAGGCCCTCTACTACGCCTGTCTCGGCTGCATCGAGATCGGCCAGGGCGAGAAGCCCGAGATCGGCGTCTACCAGGGGCGCGACAAGCTGAAGTGGTGGGTCGAGGAAGGCCAGCACGAAGCGAAGGCCAAGGAGGGCGCCCGCGGCCTGGTCGCCGGCGCCGCCGACCTGGCGACGTTCGTGAGCGAGTACGTGAAGCCCGCGCCGACTTGCGGCGCCGGCGACGCGCGCGCGCAGCACGTCGGCACCGTGCTGCTCGGCTGCGACTTCGGCAGTACGACCGCCAAGGCGGTCGTCCTCTCCGAGGACCGCGAGCTCTTGTTCTCGTGCTACGCCCTCAGCAAGGGCAACCCGATCGAGGACGCCCAGTCGCTGTTCCATCAGGTACGCGAGGCCGGGTTCACCGACGTGGGCGCGCTCGCGCTCACCGGCTACGGCAAAGATCTCCTGAAGGACGTCCTGGGCGCCGACATGGGCGTGGTGGAGACGGTGGCCCACGCGACCGCCTCACTCCACTTCTATCCCGACGCCGACGTCATCTGCGACGTGGGCGGCACGGACGTCAAGATCATGATCCTGCGACAGGGGACCGTCGCCGACTTCCGCCTGAACTCGCAGTGCTCGTCGGGCAACGGCGCCTTCCTGCAGGGCGTGGCCGAGCGCTACAACATCAAGCTCGAGGCCTACGCCGACCGCGCGTTCGAGGCGAAGGCCATGCCGAGCCTCACGATGGGCTGCGGCGTCTTCCTCCAGTCGGATATCGTCAACCAGCAGCGCAAGGGCTGGTCGGCCGAGGAGATCATGGCCGCCCTGGCGGCGGTCCTGCCGGTCAATGTCTGGATCTACGCGGGCCAGCTCCAGAATCTGCGCGCGGCCGGCCGCAAGTTCATCCTGCAGG
>WNEZ01001597.1_pt1 | contig 19090 bp, 9 predicted proteins | sample 5400521 | NCBI WGS metagenome assembly WNEZ01 (sample SAMN13153339, study PRJNA577476) | soil metagenome | isolation source: 120 cm saprolite under Douglas fir tree site 2 hole 1 replicate 1 | place: USA:California | collected 2015-04-18 | reverse complement strand
GGACTACGCGCGCCAGACCCTGACCGACATCTTCTCACCGGCCGAGCTCCAGGGCGCGATCTTCAAGCAGGCGCGCACGTTCGCCACCGCGCTCGCGAGAAACAACGGCGATGGATCGTTCACGCTCATCCCCCTGCCGCGCGAGGCGCAGCTCGCGCCGGTGTACGGGATCCTCGCCGGCGACTTCGACGGGGACGGCAAGACCGACTTGCTCTTGGCCGGAAACTTCGACGGCGTGCAGCCCGCAATCGGGCGCATGAGCGCGAGCTATGGCCTGTTGCTGCGCGGGGACGGCACGGGGCACTTCACACCGGTCAGCACGCGGGAAAGCGGCTTTCTCGTGACCGGGCAGGCACGGGACATCCAGCGGGTCAGAACCCGGCGGGGTGAGCTCTACGTGGTCACGCGGAACAACGATCGTCCCTTGGTTTTCCGGTCGACCGAAGGGCGGCGGTCGCTCGTGGCCGCACGACCCGCCGCTTACTGATCTGGGCGCTTGGTCTTGATGACGATCACCCCATTGGCACCGCGCAGGCCGTACGCCGTTGTCTCGGCAGGGTCCTTGAGCACCTCGATCGACGCGATGTCATGCGAATTGATTCCGGTGAGGCTGCCGCCCGGCCCCGGCTCGATCGCGACGCCGTCTATCACGTACAGCGGCTCGTTGTTGCCGCGGATCGAGGTGGTGCCGCGGATGCGCACGGCGACGCCGCCGTCGGGGGTTCGCATCACCATCACGCCCGGGAAGCGGCCCATCAGCACCTGTTCGATTGGCTGGCCGGGCTGGCGGTCGAGGTCTTCCGCGGTCACCGACCTCGGCGACGGGCTGGCGGGGGCCGTGCCGCTGTGATGGCCGCAGCTGGCAGCGCATGCGATCAGGAGTCCGAGCCCGACGCGGGCCGGGAGCGAAAATGAGGTCGTTCGGGTCCTCCGAAGCTGGGAGGTCTGCACCGCCCGCAACCAACTGCACGCAACGTACCAATATACGGCGTCGCGCGTGCGCCGTCTGCAACTCATAACCGGTGAATCGCCATACACTTGATACCACGCCGACCCCGGGGACGAAGAGCCAACCGCGGCATCGGCTTCGCGCTGGCGCTCCGCACGAGCGCCACCGTCCTGGTGCTGGCCGGATGTAGCGGCGGGGTGGGTCGCCCGACGCTCTTCGAGCGGCTGCCACCGGAACGGACCGGCGTGACGTTCGTCAACCGGCTGCCGGACGACACCGCGTTCAACATCCTCAACTACCTGTACTTCTACGACGGCGGCGGTGTCGCGGTAGGCGACATCAATAACGACGGCCTGCCGGACCTCTACTTCACCGCGAACGTTGGTCCCAACCGGCTCTACCTGAACAAGGGGAATTACCAGTTCGAGGACATCACCGAGCGGGCGGGGGTCGCCGATTCCGTCGGCTGGAAGACCGGCGTCACGATGGCCGACGTCAACGGGGACGGCTACATCGACATCTACGTTTCGGGCGTCGACTATCTCGGCAGGCACGGGCACAACGTGCTCTACATCAACAACGGCGATGGCACCTTCACCGACCGCACGAAGGAGTACGGTCTCGAGTTCGCCGGCTTCTCCACCCAGGCCCTCTTCTTCGACTATGACGGCGACGGCGACCTGGACATGTACCTGCTGACCCACTCGCCTCGCCCCGAGCGCGAGTCCGGCCCGCGCCGGCAGCGCACGCCGCGCCACCCGTGGGTCGGAGACCACCTCTACCGAAACGACGGGGGGCATTTCGTAGACGTGAGCGACCAGGCCGGCATCTACGGCGGCGGCGTGCGCTACGGCCTGGGCGTCGTCGCGAGCGATCTCAACGGGGACGGCTGCCCGGACTTGTACGTCGCCAACGACTTTCAGGAGGATGACTTCCTCTATCTCAATAACTGCGACGGCACATTTACCGAGTCCATCGCCACCGCCGTCGGACACACCAGCCACGCCTCGATGGGCGTCGATGCCGCGGACTTGAACAACGACGGGCGGCCGGACCTCGTGGTCCTGGACATGCTGCCCGAACAGGAGCGGATTCTCAAGACCTCGGCCAATGCCGAAAGCTTCGAGGTCTATCTCCAGAAGCTCCAGGCCGGCTACCATCCGCAGTACGGCCGCAACACACTCCAGCTCAACCGTGGCCAACTGGGGAGCGCGCTGCGCTTCAGCGAGATCGGCTACCTCGCCGGCGTGTATGCCACCGACTGGAGCTGGGCGCCACTGTTCGCCGACCTGGACAACGACGGCTATAAGGACCTGTTCATCACCAGCGGCATCTATCGCCGCCCGAACGACCTGGATTACCTCAGCTACGTGCGCAACCCCGTCATCCAGACGTCGCTCGCCAATGGCATGGCCGGGCTCAGCGGGACCCTCATTCGGAAGATGCCGCAGGTCCCCATCGCGAGCTACGCGTATCGCAACAATGGCGACCTGACGTTCACGAACATGGCCGACGCTTGGGGGCTCGGGGAGCCCGGCTTCTCGAACGGCGCCGCCTACGTCGACCTGAACAACAGTGGCGCGCTCGATCTCGTCGTGAACAAGATCAATGCGCCGGCTGCCATTTACCGCAACCGCGCGCGCGAGCTGACGGGAAACCACTATCTGCAAGTGGCTCTCCGGGGCGCCGGTGCTAATACAGCGGGGATCGGCGCCAAGGTGATCATCAAGCACGGTGGCACCGGTGGCAGCGGCGGCAAGATGCAGCTGCTGGAACAGATGCCGACCCGCGGCTTCCAATCCTCGGTCGACCCCCGGCTGCATTTCGGGCTCGGCGCGTCCACTCAGATAGAGTCGCTGAGCGTGATTTGGCCCGATCGTCGCTTCCAGGTCCTTACGAACGTGGCGGTCGACCGCCTGCTCACGCTGTCGCAGGCCGACGCGACCGGTCGCTATGCCTATAACGGGCGGCAGAGGGGACAGGAAGGGCAGCGGGCCGCGGCGCCAGAACTGCTGTTCACGGACGTGACGGATCGGCTCGGCATCGATTTCAAGCATCAGGAGAATGCCTTCTACGACTTCCACCGGGAGCCGTTGATCCCGCACCTCCTCTCGCGCGAGGGGCCGGCCCTGGCGATCGGCGACGTCAATGGCGACGGACTGGATGACATCTATGTCGGGGGCGCCAAGTGGCAGGCTGGACGCCTCTTCCTGCAGCAGCGGGACGGCACGTTCCGCCCGAGTCCCCAGCGCGCGTTCCAGCTTGATAGTCTGCAGGAGGACGTCGACGCCGTGTTGTTCGACGCCAACGGCGACGGCCATCCGGACCTCTATGTCGTGAGCGGCGGCAACGAGTTCTGGGGGAAGGACGACGCGCTCCAGGATCGGCTCTACTTGAACGACGGCCACGGTCACTTCCGCCGGGATTCCCTCGCGCTCCCGCGGTTCGCCGAGAGCGGCTCCTGCGTGGCGGTGGGCGACTTCAACGGCGACGGCCACCCCGATCTGTTCGTCGGTCGGCGGGCCGTCGCGCGAGCGTACGGTCGCACGCCCCGCAGCTATTTGCTCGAGAACGACGGTCGCGGGCACTTCCGCGACGTCACCCTGGAAAAGGCCCCAGAGCTGGCAGAGGTCGGGATGGTGACGTCGGCGGCCTGGGTCGATTACGACCATGACGGCCGGCTTGATCTCGTTGTCGTCGGCGAGTGGATGGCCGTGCACGTGTTTCACCAGGAGAACGGCCGCTTAGTGGATCGCACGCGCGAGGCGGGGCTCGCGGGAACGGAGGGGTGGTGGAACAGTGTCACGGTCGCCGATCTGAACGGCGACGGCCGCCCGGATCTGGTCCTTGGCAACCTCGGCCTGAACTCCTACCTCCGGGCCTCCGCGACGGAACCGGCCCGGTTATACGTCGATGACTTCGGCCACACGGGTACCGTGGAACAGATCCTCACCTTCTACAAGCACGGCGTGAGCTACCCGCTCCCCGGTCGGGACGAGCTCTTGGGCCTCGTGCCGCAGTTGCGCCCCCGTTACCCGACGTACGCGTCGTTTGGGGCAAGCCGCATCGGGGACATTTTCCCGGCGCCGGAGCTTGCGCAGGCCACCGCGCTTGAGGCGCGCGGCTTCGCGAGCGCCGTTGCCCTGAACAACGGGAATGGCACCTTCACCCTCGCACCGCTGCCCGCCGAGGCCCAGTTCGCCCCGATCCGCGCGGTGCTGGCGGCAGACTTCGACGGGGACGGGCGGACGGATCTTCTCGTGGCAGGGAACGACTACGGGGCGCCGCCGGTCCTCGGACGCTACGACGCGAGCTACGGACTGCTGTTGCGCGGCACGGGAGACGGCCGTTACCACGCCGTCGACATGGAGCAGAGTGGTCTCCTGATCGACGGGCAGGTGCGTCATCTGCAGTGGCTGCGGCACGCGAACGGCGATCGCTTGGTCGTCGTCGCGCGAAACAACGACAAGCTCCAGATCCTTCGCCCGCGCGGCCCAGACACCGGGCGTCAGGCCGCGCCGCGCCGTCCCCCCCGGTAGGCGCGGACGCCCGCGGACTTGTTCACGTCTGCGGCACGGGCGATCTTCCCCGACGCCGCGTAGCCGATGCGCATCGCGAAGACTTGGAGGACGAGGCGTGGGCACGAGAAGGCTGAGCGCGATCGGCCTGCTGGTGGTCGCGGGTTGCCATGGAACGGCGCCGGGTGGGGATCAGGCGAGGAGCGACTCGGCCCTCACGGCCCGGATCTGGGGGCTGGCCTACCTGCAGCAGAATCAGCTGCCCCTCGCCGAAGCGCAGTTCCGCAAGGTCGTCGCGCTCGCCCCCGACCAGGCGCTCGGGTACGGCGACCTCGGGCTCGTCCACCTGCGAGAAGGCCGTTACGCGGAGGCCGAAACCCAACTGCGTCGCGCCACCGCGCTCGATTCGGCGAGCAGCGACATCGGGCTGATGCTGGCCAAGGTGTTCGCCCTCACCGGGCGGGGGGACGGCGCACGCCGGGAGATCGAGCGGGTGCTCCGCCGCGACTCCACCGACATCCGAGCTCTGTATGCGCTCGCGGACCTGGCCAGCCGGTCGGCGGATCCGCAGGAACGACAGCGCCGGGAGAGCTGGTTGCGACGGGTGCAGAGCCGCGCGCCAGCCAACGTCGCCACGCGGCTCGAGCTTGTGGACCTGCTGCTCGCGCGCGGAGCGGTGGACGACGCGGCCGGTGAGCTGGAGGCGTTGCAGCGGCAACTGCCTCAGTTACCCCGGGAGGCCGCGCGCTTCTTCGAGCGCGCCCTCCGAGCCGCGCGAGCGGGTCGCCCGCAGGAGGCGGCGGACCAGGCGCAGAGGCTCCATCAGGCGATGGAAGTCACCGCCGCCTACCAAGTCAGCCTCGAACGACTAGGCGCCCAGAGCGGCGCGTTCGCGGGCTATCCGATTCTCACGTTCAACCAGAGCGTGGCCGTCTCCCGAGAGGACGCGCGCACCGTGGCGCGGGGGATCCGCTTTACGGACGTGACAGCTGGGAGCGGCCTGGCAGGCGTGGAGGCGCTCCCCGACAGCGTGGTGGGCTCGCTCGAGCGCGGGGTGGCCCTGGCCGTGGGCGATTATGACGACGACGAGACGGAGGACGTGTTCGTTTCCGGGCATCTGTTTCGCGGTGACCGCGGCCACTTCGTCGAGACCACGGCGAGCGCGGGCGTCGCACTCCGGGATCGCGCCACCGCGGCAGTGTTCGGCGATTTCGACAACGACGGCCGGCTCGATCTGTACGTCGCGACCGCGAGGCACGGGGTCCTGCTCCGCAACATGGGCGGTGGGAAGTTCGAGAATGGGGCTGCGTCGGCCGGCCTGGCGGGTGGGACAGCCGCCGCCAAGGCGGTGTTCGCAGACTGGGACCACGACGGCGATCTCGATCTCTTCCTGGCGACCGGGGGCGGGAACCGTGCCTACCGCAACAACCTCGACGGTACGTTCCGTGAGCTGGCCGCTGAGATGGGCTTATCGGGAACCGGGGGCAGTCGCGACGCGGCGTTCGGCGACTTCGACGGCGATGGCCACACCGATCTCGTCGTCGTCGGCGCGGACGGGCGCGTCCGGCTCTTCCACAACCAGGGCCAGGGGCACTTTGCAGACGTCACGGCAACAAGCGGGCTCGCCACTGTATCGCGGGCGGGCGCGGTCGCAGTCGGCGACTACGATAACGACGGATTCCTCGACCTGTTCGTCACGTCCCTCGACGGCACGGAGCCGTCGCTGTACCACAACCGCGGAGACGGTACCTTCGAGCTCGATGCCCGCACGCGCGAGTTACGGCGGACGCTGCGCGGCGTCGCCGGCTTGGACGCCGCCTTCTTCGACTTCGACAACGACGGCCGGCTCGATTTGATCGTGGTGGGCAGGCCCGCGGCCCCGGACGGGCGCGGCGTGTTCCTGTTCCGCAACGACGCGACGCGAGGCTTCGAAGACTACTCCTCGATCCTCCCTCCCCTCACTACCCTGCGGGCCGGTCGGGCCGTCGCCGTGGCCGACTTCGACCAGGACGGCGATCTCGATCTGCTCGTCGTGGGATGGGACGGCAGGCCACGACTGCTCCGCAACGACGGCGGCAACGTGAATCAGTACGTGGACGTCCGCCTGGTCGGCCTGCGCCAGGGGAGTGGGAAGAACAACGCCTTTGGACTCGGCGCCACGCTCGAGCTCCGCGCGCGCGATCTCTACCAGCTGCGGCTCGTGAGCGACCGCGTGACGCACTTCGGCCTCGGGCCCCGGCTCAAGGCCGACGTGCTGCGCGTGCGCTGGACCAACGGGGTATGGCAGACGGTCTACTATCCGGGAAGGGATGAGGATGTGCTGGAACAGCAGCGCCTCAAGGGGTCTTGCCCCTTCCTGTATGCGTGGGACGGCCGCGCCTTCACGTTCGCCACGGACGCCATGTGGAACAGCGCGCTGGGCATGCCGCTCGGCATCATGACGCGCGAGGGCGGCATCATGTCTGCGTCCCCGCGGGCGTCCCAGGAATACCTGCGCCTCCCACCCGGCTTGCTCCAACCTCGGGACGGGCGCTACGAGCTGCGCCTCACCGAAGAGCTGTGGGAGACCGCCTATCTCGACGAGGTGAAGCTGCTCGTGGTGGATCACCCAGAGTCGGTGCAGGTCTACCTCAACGAGCGCTTCGTGCCCGCGGGGTCGGCATCACTGCGCCTCTACCAGGTCGCGCGACCGCGCCTGCCGGTGACGGCGACCGACGAGCTCGGGAACGACCTGCTGCCGGCGCTCCGTGCCCAGGACCACATCTACGCGGCGACACTCGTCCCGACGCGGTACCAAGGGTTGATGGCGCTGCACGACCTGGTGCTCGATTTCGGCCATATTGCGCGTCGCGACAGCGTGTTCCTGTTTCTCACCGGCTGGATCTACCCGACGGACGCGAGCATCAACTTCGCGATCGCTCAGTCGCATGCGGCCGAGGTCGTGCCGCCGCAGGTACAGGTGAAGGATGCCGCCGGCCAGTGGCGCACCGTGATTCCGGACATCGGGTTTCCAGCCGGGAAGAACAAGACGGTCGTCGTGGATCTGACGGGGAAGTTCCTGAGCGCGGACACCCGGGTGCGGATCCGCACCACCATGGCGATCTACTGGGACCGGGCCTTCGTCGCCGCGACCGCGGCGGCGAGCCCGGTGACGCTCACCACGCTCCGCCCCATGGCCGCCGACCTCCACTACCGCGGGTTCTCACGCATGTACCGGAAGGGCGGGCGATACGGGCCAGAGTGGTTTGCGTATGAGGACGTCACGCGGGAGCCGCAGTGGGCGCCGATCGAGGGTGCGTTCACGCGATATGGGGACGTCTTACCGCTGCTTGGCGCGTCGGACGACAGGTACGCCATCTTTGGCCCGGGGGACGAAGTCGCGCTCCAGTTCGACTCCGCCGCGGCGCCGGCGGTGCCCCCAGGCTGGAGGCGCGACTTCATCATCTACACCGACGCCTGGCTGAAGGACGCCGACCTCAATACGGCGGCGGGCGGTACCGTGGCGCCGCTGCCATTCCATCAAATGACGCGCTACCCCTATGGCGCCGACGAGGCGTTCCCGGCGGACGCGGAGCACCGACGGTTCGTCGCGACCTACAACACGCGCCGGGTGGAACGAGGGCGCCGCTAACCCGCAACCGAGCTCAGCGCGCGCCCCGCTTCGCCGCGTTCAGGGGTGGCGAGCGGGGTGGGGAACCAGGTCCCGTCAAGCGGGTCGGTGGGTGGCGGAACCATCCTGCGGGCCGTACGATTCCCGCCGCGCATGCACGTGCTCTCCTTGGTGCTCGTCGTCGCGGTTGCAGCCGCGGCTCCGCCCCGCCCCTCAAGCGACGCGATCGCGCGCGTGGCCGGGCAGCTGCCCCGCCGCGAGTTCGCGCGGGACACCGTACTTCCCTATCTCGCGTTCCCCGAGCCGGGGCTCGACGACCCCGCCGCCTATCACGGCTACCAGACCCGCGTGTACCGGGACGCGAGCGGCAACGCGTTTCAGGTCTACCTGAACGAGAACAGCGGACGCGTGGTGCACCTGTGGGCGGACGCGGCCGACGAAAGCGCGGGCTTCACCGTCCGCGACTCGGCCGGCCGGCCGGCGGAGCTCGCCTGGGGGTCCGCCGCGGCCGCCGTAGCCGAGTCGGCCGGCACGCGGTCGCTGGCGTATGGGCTCGAGGCCCCGTCGCAGGTGACGATCGGTCTCTTCCTCCTCGGCTCGATGCGAGTGGAGCGGGACTTCCAGTACGCCGGCCGCGATTCGCTCCCGTTCGACGTCACACCGTTTCCGCAACGGGAGCTGGTGGAGCTGATCGAGCACCTCGGACGGTTGAAACCGAACGAGCGGGCTCGCCATTTGGCGCTCCTGGGCGTGCCCACTATCGACGCACTGCGCGCGCGACTGGTGCCGCGGGTCACGACCCAACGCGGGGACACGGCCTGGGTCGTGCGAGTGGAGCAGGTGAGCTTCGACGGCAGGAGCCACCTCTGGCTCGCGCTCGAAGGCGACGCGCGCGAGACCGTCCCCACGCTCGCCGGGACGGCCGTCACGATCCGCCGCCCGGCCGGGGGCCCCGTCCGCTTGCGCGTGCGTGTGACCACTGATGCAGCGGCGCTCACCCCCCTCACACGCGCCGACATCTTCAACGACGAGTTCCGCCGGTTCTACGAGGCGGTCCGGGCCGACACGGCTCATCCCGAGCGGCTCCGCCGCCTCGAACGGGAAGTGCGAGGCATGGAACTGCTGTGCTATGGCGAGAAGCTGATGGCCGGGCTCCCCAACTTCGCCACGTATTTCGGTCGCGACATGCTGATGTCGGCCCTCTTGATGGGGCCGGTGTGGGCGCCGGCGATGCCCGAGCACGTGCTCGCGAGCGCGTTGCGCAAGCTCGCACCCGACGGGGACGTGAGCCACGAAGAGGCGCTCGGGGGCCAGGCGATCCGCGAGAATGCCGCACTCTACAACCGCCTCGTGCGCGAGCGCCGACTGACCCGCGCCCGTGAGGTGCTGGCCCATCTCGCCGCCACCCGCGAGAACTACATCATGGTCGACGACGACGTCCAGCTGCCGATCGTGGCGGCGCGCTACCTCGCCGATGCTCGCCTACCGGCCGAGCGGAAGCGCGGGTTTCTGCGCCAGGAGCGTCGCGCCGAGCGGCTGCTCGCGAACCTCGGGTTCGTTGCTCGCGAGGCGGCGGCATACGTGCACACCCCTGTGGCGACGAACTTGGTGAGCTTTCCGCGCGCCCCTGACGGCCACTGGATTGGAGCGAGTTGGCGCGACAGTCGGGCGGGCTACGGGGGCGGGCGATTTGCCATGGACGTGAACGTCGTGTGGATGCCGCGGGCGCTTGAGGCGATCGGAGCGATCCTCGACGCGCTGCACCGGCTCGGCGTGACGCCCGCGATTCGCGACCGGTCGCTCGCCACGTTCGCGCGCGATCGCGCGGCGCTGGAGCGCGCGGTCGCGGTGTGGAAGGGGGCCGAGCGGCACTTCCAAATCGCGCTCGCCCCAGACGAGATCTCGCGGCGCATCCGGGCGCGGTTACAATGGCTTCCGGGACCGGAGCGGGACTATTGGGCGAGCGTGTGGCAGCAAGCCGGACCGCCGGCTGATACGCTCCGCTTCCTCGCACTCGCGCTCGACGCCGCGGGGCAACCGATCCCCATCGTCAATACCGATCCCGCCATGCTGCTGCTCGTGGACTCGCTCGCCCCCGAGCGGGTGCGCGATCTGATCGCTCCGATCATGAACCCGTATCCCGTCGGCCTCTTCGTCGATGACCTGGGGCCCCTGGTCGCCAACGACACGTACGCGGGTTCCGACGTATGGGAAAGCTTCCGGCGGGATCCGTATCACTCGCCGACCGTCGTGTGGGGGCGGGACGTCAACCTGCTGCTCGCCGGCATGGCGTTGCAAGGCGCGCGTGCCGCGCGCGGTGCCGGTCCGGGGCCGTTCGAGGATGCGTTGCAGCGGACTGTGACCGCGGTGGATCGCTCCGGTCTCCGCCACGCGGAGCTCTGGAGCTATCGCATCGCGGACGGCAAACTCGTGCCGATGCGTTATGGGACCAGCTCGGATGTGCAGCTCTGGAGCCTCACCGACCTCGCGGTTCAATATCTCCTCAACTCCCCAAGGCCGACCCAATGAGCAATCTCCACGCGTTCGACCTACTGTTCATCGCGGTCTACTTCATGATCCTGTTCGGCATCGCGTGGTGGGCCGCGCTGCGCGAGAAGAACGTGAGCTCGGACTATTTCCTGGCGAGCCGCGACGTCGCCTGGTTCGCCGTGGGGGCCAGTCTCTTCGCATCGAACATCGGTTCTGAGCACTTGGTCGGCCTGGCCGGCACGGGTGCGGGAAGCGGTCTCGCCGTCGGTCACTTCGAGTGGCTCGCGTGCCTCATCCTGCTGCTACTCGGCTGGCTGTTCGTTCCCTACTACCTCAAGAGCGGCGTCTATACGATGCCGGAGTTTTTGGAGAAGCGGTACAGCTCGGCGGCTCGAACCTACTTCACGTGGGTCTCGGTGATCGGCTACGTCCTCACTAAGATCAGCGTGACATTATACGCGGGCGGAGTCGTGATTCGCGCGGTGACGGGGTGGAATTTCTACACGGCGGCCATCGTCCTCATCGTCGTCACCGGGCTGTACACGGTCTTCGGCGGACTGCGCGCCGTGGTCTACACCGAGGTGCTGCAAGCCATCGTGCTGATCCTCGGCTCGATCACGCTGATGGCTATCGGACTGTCGAAAGTGGGCGGCTTCTCCGGGCTCGAGGCAAAAGTGCCGGCGGGCTTCTTCTCGATGTGGAAGCCATCCAATCACCCGGACTTCCCGTGGACCGGCATCGTCTTCGGCGCGCCGATCCTGGGAGTCTGGTACTGGTGTACCGATCAGCACATCGTGCAGCGCGTCCTTGCCGCGAAGAACATCAAAGAGGCGCGCACCGGAACGATCTTCGCCGGTTATTTGAAGATTCTACCTGTCTTCATTTTTGTGTTGCCCGGCATCGTGGCCGTCGCCCTGTTCCCCGAGCTCCATAACTCGCCCGATGCCGCCTATCCCACGCTCGTGACGCGGCTGTTGCCCGCCGGGATCAAAGGCCTCGTGCTCGCCGGCATGTTGGCGGCGCTAATGAGCTCCCTGGCCTCCGCCTTCAACGCATGTTCCACACTCCTGACGTGGGACGTCTATCGCAAACTGCGCCCGGCCGCGACGGAGCGGCAGCTCGTGACTGTCGGCCGCGTTTCCGCTGGTGTCATGGTGGTGCTGGGCTTGCTGTGGATTCCGTTTATGAAGTACGTCTCGTCCCAGATCTACATCTACCTGCAGAGCGTCCAGGCATACATCGCCCCGCCGATCGCCGCCTGCTTCCTGCTCGGCCTGTTCTTCCGGCGGCTCAACGGCGCCGGTGCGATGGCGTCGCTCGTTACGGGACTCGCCCTTGGTTTGCTGCGGCTGATCCTCGAGCTGACGAACAAGGCATCGGGCGGCGGTCTCGCCCCGGGCACGCTGTGGCACTGGATCGCCACCATCAATTTCCTCCACTATGCGGTACTGCTGTTCGTGATTTGCACGTTCGTGCTCTTCATCGTGAGCATGATGACTCCACCGCCCGGCCGTGAGAAAACCGATGGCCTCACGTACGGCAAACCGGACATCGGAGAGCCAGGAGCGGCCCTGAAAATGGGCGAGACAAAGGACGAGAGGAAGTTCGAGGTCGGGCTGTCGGTCCTGCTCGTCGCGCTGCTTGGTGTGCTGTGGATCGTGTTCGCCTGATGACTGCGTTCGGCGTGCGACGTGCGGCCGGCGGCGTGGTGCTTGTTCTGGCCGTCGCCTGCCGCCCGTCGGCCCTTCCGCCCGTCCGGCCGTCAGCCTACGATCCCCAGCCGCCGGGCGCGGGCTCGTACTACGATCCTGCGCACGACCTCGGGCTGCTGTTTCACGACGTTCAGCTTTCGGGCCTGTTCCCGGACTCAAAGACGTTCGTCGACGCCCGGCCGCTCGTCTCCCCGGCTGAGATTGTCGCCCACTACACGGCCGCCCGGGGCGGCGCGGGGTTCAGCCTGCGGGCCTTCGTCGAACAGTACTTCGCGCTGCCCCGGCCGGTGGGAGAAAGCTTCCGTTCGGACACCGCCCGGACCATGGAGGACCACATCCGCGCCCTGTGGTCGGTCCTGACCCGCGCGCCCGACGCTCCCGACCCGCGCTCGTCCCTCATCCCACTGCCGTATCCCTACGTCGTCCCGGGCGGCCGGTTCCGCGAGGTCTACTACTGGGACTCCTACTTCACGATGCTCGGGCTCATCGCAAGTGGCCGCACGGACCTGGTGCGAAGCATGCTCGACAACTTCGCCTATCTGGTCGGCACTGTGGGGCACATTCCGAACGGCAACCGCAGCTACTATCTCAGCCGCAGCCAGCCGCCGTTCTTCGCCGCGATGGTGGGGCTCTACGCGGCGGCGACGGATACCGCGGCGGCGCTGCGATACCTCGACGCACTGGAGCGAGAGCACGCCTTCTGGATGGATGGAGCGGAACGCCTCGCACCCGGGGAGGCGTACCGCCGCACGGTGCGGCTCCGCGATGGCGCGCTGCTCAACCGCTACTGGGACGACCGGCCCGAGCCGCGGCCCGAGGCCTATCGCCAGGACTATCAACTGGCCCAGACCCTCCCCCCAGCGGGACGCGACGCGTTCTATCGGAACGTGCGCGCTACGGCCGAAAGCGGCTGGGATTTTTCGAGTCGCTGGATGCGGGATGCGACGGACCTCCGCACACTCGAGACGACGGAGCTCGTGGCGGTGGATCTCAACAGTCTGCTGTATCACGCCGAGCGGATGATCGCAGCGCTCCGGAGGTTCCGAGGAGGCGCAGGCGACCAGGCGGTCGCGACGCGGTTCGCCGCGGCCGCCCGGGAGCGGCGCCGCGCCCTGCTCGCGGTGGCGTATGATTCGGCGGGCGGGTTCTTCTACGACGTCCGTTGGCCGAGCGGGGAGCGCGTGACGGACCGCCCCAGCCTCGCCGCCGCGGCCCCCCTCTACTTTGGCCTCGCTACCGCAGAGCAGGGCCGTGCCGTGGCCGCGCGGCTGGAGCGGGACTTCCTCAAACCCGGTGGGTTCGTCACGACCGCGGTCAGCTCAGGCCAGCAGTGGGACGCACCCAACGGGTGGCCACCGCTCGAGTGGCTCGCGATCGAGGGGGTGCGCCGCTACGACCGCGCTGACATCGCCCGAAGCGCCCGCGATCGCTGGCTCGCGCTCAATCGGCGCATCTATCGGGCGACGGGCAAGATGACCGAGAAGTACGACGTCGTCGACCTGGAGCGGCCCGCCGGCGGTGGCGAGTACCCGACGCAGGACGGGTTCGGATGGACCAACGGCGTTGGGCTCGCGCTAGCGGCCCAAGTGCGGAGCGGCACGCTCCCGCCCTGAGGAGCTCCTCAGCCTAGGTATTCTTCGCGGTACATCTTCATCAACTCGAAGAAGTAGCTCAGGGCCAGCGGCCCGATCAGGATCCCGAGGATGCCGAAGTACGGCACGCCGGCGAGCGCTCCGAGGAGCGTAGCGAGCGGATGGATGTGGGCCCAGCGCTGAAAGACTCTCGGCCGCACCACGTAATCGACCAAGCCAGCCCCGACCAGGCCAAACAGCGCGAGCAGCAGGGCGGCGCCGACCTGGTGCTGGAGGATCAGAGCCACGGCGCCCGGGATCCAGACGAGCCCGCTCCCGACCACGGGAAGGATGGCGAACACCATGGTGACGACGCCCCAGAACGCGGCGTTCGGGAGGCCCGTGATCCAGAAGCCCAGTCCCACGACCAGCCCCTGGAGCCCGCCGGTCAGCACCGAGCCGATGATCGTGGCGACGGTGACATCGCGGAACCGCTGCCGCAGCTTGGCGATGTTCTTCGTCGAGAAGGGGATATAGGGCTCGACTGCGGCCCACGTCTCGTGCGGCTGCAACAGCAGATAGAACAGCCCGAAGAGGGCAATCGTGAGATCGAGCGTGAGGCGGGTCGCGGTGCCGAGCAAGCCGAACGCGGACGACCCGAGCCACGACGCGACCTGCGTCCCGAGCCCCGCCAGGCGGGGCCCGAGCTCGGTGCCCCCGAGGCGCAGACCGCTCAGACGGGCGAGCAGCGGGCTCTGGATTACGCCGGCCGCCATCTGCTGCGCCTGGGTGACGATGAGCGTGGCGAACGAGACGCCCGGCACGACGATGAGAAACGCCGCCAACACGACCACGAGGCCGGCCGCCAGCGTCGGCCGGGCCCGCAGCGACAGCCACTGGTAGGCAGGGCCGAAGATGGCGTACAAGACAGGAATACCGATGAGCCCCGTGGCGTAGGGCGCGAGGGCGATCGCGATGCCCACGCCGAGGAGCAGGAGGATCAGGGCCGCGCGTTGGTGATTCGTGTCGATCAGCGACATGCGCTAGTGTACGAGCAGCCGGGCGGCGGCGCCAGGGAGGGCCGTCAGAGCCGGGTCGGTGGCGCGAGCGGGGGCGCCGCAACGGGCGCCTCGGGCTCGGGCGTGAAGTCCTCGCCGGGATTCACGAACAGATCTTGCTCGAAGTGATACTGCTTGTCGTACAGCTGCCGGTACCGGCCGTGCTTGGCGAGCAGCTCGGGGTGCGTGCCCCGCTCGACGATCTCGCCGCCTTCCATCACGAGGATCTGGTCGGCGCTGCGGATGGTTGAGAGGCGATGGGCGATCACGAACGTCGTGCGGCCGCGTCGCAACGTGCGGAGGCCGTCCTGGATCGCCGCCTCGCTCTCGGAGTCGAGGCTCGACGTCGCTTCGTCGAGGATCAGGATGCGCGGGTCCGCGAGGATGGCGCGCGCAATCGACACGCGCTGGCGCTCGCCCCCCGAAAGCTTCACGCCGCGCTCACCCACGACCGTGTCGTAGCCTTTCTCGAAGCGGCGGACGAAATCGTCACAGTGTGCGATGTGGGCTGCTGCCTCGAGGTCCCGGCGAGTGGCGTGGGGGCGCGCGAACGCGATGTTTTCGGCGATCGTGCCGTCGAATAGGAAGTTGTCCTGGAGCACGACCCCGAGCTGGCGGCGGTAGTCGACGAGCCGCACCAGCGAGAGATCGCGCCCGTCCACGAGAATCCGCCCGGCCTTCGGCCGGTTGAACGTGAGCACGAGGTTGATGAGCGTGCTCTTGCCCGCCCCCGACGAGCCGACCAGGGCGGTCGTGGAGCCGGCAAGGGCGTGCAACGAGACGTGCTTCAGCACCTCGGCGCCCGGGACGTATTCGAAGCTCACGTCCTCAAACCGGATGTCGCCCCCCACTTCGCCGAGCGGTGGGCGCGCCCCGTCCTCCGCATCTTCCGTCGTGAGTCGCCGGATCTCGCGGATCCGGTCCAGTCCCGCGAACGCCTCGGTGATTTGCGTTCCGATCGACGCGATGTTGATGAGGGGCAGAGCCACGAGGCTGATGAACACGCCGTACATGAAGAAATCGCCCAGCGTCATCGTGCCGGCGAGTATCGCGCGCCCGCCCTCGAGGATCATCAGGATCCCGATCGCCCCGATGATGATCGTGGCGAAGGCGCCGACCCCAGAGATACCGGTCATGGTCATGGCGACGTTGCGGAAGAGCGTGTTCACGCCGCGGGTGAACACGAGTCGCTCACTGGCCTCCGCTCGGTACGCTTTGACGATGCGAATGCCGCCGAGGGTCTCGCCGAGCCGGCCCGTCACCTCGGCGTTGAGCTTGCCGCGCTCGCGGAACAGCGGCCGCAGCTTGGTGAACGCGTACGCCATCCCGCCGCCGAAGCAAGCGAGGATCAGAATCGCGATGACGGTGAGCCGCCAGTTCAAGTAGAACAGCACTCCCAGCGCGAGCGCTGCCGTCACGAGGCCGCCCACGAGCTGCACCAGCCCCGTCCCCACGAGGTTCCGGATGCCTTCGGCGTCGCTCATGATCCGGGCGATCAGGATGCCGCTCTTCGTGGAGTCGAAGTAGCTGACCGGGAGCCGCAGCACATACGCCTGCACCATCCGTCGCATGTCGGTAATCGCGCGCTGGGCGGCGACCCCGAGCACCTGGGACAGGCCGAAGCCCGTGAGCGCCTGGACGAGTGTCGCACCCCCCGCCGCGAGTGCGAGGGGCGTGAGCAGCTCGGGGTGGTGTTGATTGATCACCCGGTCGATCACCCACTTGGAGGAAGACGGCAGCACGAGGCCGGCGAGCCGGTTCAGGAGCAGGAGCCCGAGGCCGACCGCGAGCCGGCCGCGGTGGGCATAGATCAAAGCCCGCGCTTCCTGCCAGGCCCCCGGCGTGATGGTCTTCTTGGGCGGGCGGGTGGATGGATGGGTCATGGGACTAGCGACAATCTAAGCGTGCTCGGGCCCGGCTCACAGGCACCGCCCGGCAGGCCACCAGTACTTGACACAGTCAACTACCTGATTGACCACCAGAGCTTCGGGCGCGATCTCGTGGCCGAGACGTGGGAGCTGGGGTTGTGACGGAGCCCCGGGCTCGGCGCGGCGAGGGCGGCCGCTGGCCGGAGCGCCCGCTGAGCGGCGCGGCGAGATCGAGCGTGAGGAGATCGAGCGGATCGACCGCGACGTCGCCATAGTCGGCGAGCCAGTGCAGATGCGGGCCCGTCACCCGGCCCGAGGCGCCCACACGGCCGATCACCTGTCCGGTTGCAACGGTATCTCCCACGCCGACGAGGGCGCGACTGAGATGGAGGTAGCCGGTCAGGAGACCAGCCCCGTGAAACACGAAGACGCTGGTCCCGCTCAAGTACAAATCCCCCGCGAATGCGACCACGCCCCGGTTGGTCGCTCGCACGGGTGATCCCGGACGGCCGGCGAAGTCCACGCCGAGATGGTGGCTCCGCACGCTGCCGTTGAATATCCGGGCGACACCGAACCGGTCGGTCACCGCGCTGGGTCGGGGGCGCAGGAACGGCCCGCGCCACAGCTGCTCGATCTCGTGTGCCCGACGCTTGAGCTCGCGGACGAGGTCGTGCTCGGCGCGGATCCGGTCGGCGAGGGAGTCGGGGGGCTCCACGAACTCGGGAGCGGCCCTCAAGCGCTCACGCCGCGCGTGGCGCGGTGCGACGGGCAGGGAGGGAGTAAGCGTGTCAGCCGGGCGGTCTACGTGCTCGATCACCAGACGGGCGCGAACGCTGTCCGCCGCGTCGAACGGCACACCACCAAGCGCGCGGAACCACCCCGCAACCACTGCGAAGTGGAGCGGCTCTCCGGCGAGCTCGCCGTGTACGGCCATCACGCTGTCACCGGCCGGCGCGCGCACGCCGAGCACCACCAGGGATCCTTGCAGCGGTCGCGCCGGGCGCCACGCGACCGCGGGCGCCGCACCGACTGCCTGGGCGGGCGCCGCGGGCACCCGGCAGGCGCACAGGGCAACGATGCAGAACGAGCGGGGGAAGGCACGCATGCGACAAACAATACCCCTTCCCCGTCCCGGGTGATTCCCTGCTGGCGTGTTGCCGTTTGGTACATACCCCGGCGCGTCCCTGGGCCGGCCAAGCCGGCCCGTTGCCGCTCCCCGGACGCCTCGTGGGTTCGGACCCGTCGTGGCCACGCTGGTGTGGGCGGCGTGCCGTCTCGAGCGTCCCGCAGTTGGGTGGCGTGGGCCAAGGGCGGCTAGTCGCGGGCAGGTGGACCGCCGTTATTTTGCGGAGTGATCCTATCGCGCGACCCACAGCCGCTGGCCGAGCAGACTGCGGCGTCCCCGTGGTCGCGCCCGGACGACGCCACCCGCCAGGCGCAGCTCGACGTGATGAAGCGGCGCGCGACCGGGTTGCTGGCGCTCGCGGCGGCGGTGTTCGGGGCGGCGACGGCGTTCGAGGGGCAGTACCCCTGGCTCGGCTACGTGCGGGCTACGGCCGAGGCGTCGCTCGTCGGCGGGCTGGCTGACTGGTTCGCCGTGACCGCGCTGTTTCGTCATCCGCTCGGCCTGCCCATTCCCCACACGGCGATCGTTGCGACCCGCAAGGAGCGGATCGGCCGCATTCTCGGCACCTTCGTCCAGCATCACTTCCTGTCGCGCGAGGTGATCGCCGCCAACCTGCGCGCCGCGCGCCCCGCGGAGCGTGCCGCGCACTGGCTCAGCGACCCGGAGCACAGCCGCCGTGTCGCACGCCAGGTGGCGAGCGGGGTCGCGAAGACGCTAGAATCCCTCCCTGACTACGAGGTGCGCCAGCTCGTACACCAGATCCTGAACGCCCGCCTGCGGTCGCTGCGGGTGGCGCCGGCTCTGGGGAAGACCCTTGCCCTCGTCCTCGCCGACGATCGGCACCAGGGGCTGCTCAACGAGGCCGTCCGCCTCGCCGCGGGGGCGGTACGCGACAACCGCGACATGATCCGCGATAAGGTGCGGGCTGAGAGCCCCTGGTGGGTGCCGGGCGTGGTGGACGACCAGATCTACCAGCGCATCATCGGGACGGTCGAGAGTCTCCTGCGCGACATCGGGGCCCGCCCGGATCACCCGCTGCGCGGGGCGTTCGACCGGGCGCTGCGCGACTTCGTCGATCGCCTGCAGCACGCACCCGACGTCATCGCCAAGGCCGAGGCGATCAAGGAGGAATGGCTCGCGGATCCCGCGATCGCCGACCTCTCCGCCCGCCTCTGGGACGCGACGCGA